>Ga0315277_10003832_pt1 | contig 20282 bp, 17 predicted proteins | sample YL17G05_15_MG_FD_203695 | JGI IMG/M metagenome (GOLD analysis project Ga0315277, IMG submission 203695) | Sediment microbial communities from Yellowstone Lake, YNP, Wyoming, USA - YL17G05_15 | ecosystem: Environmental > Aquatic > Freshwater > Lake > Sediment | place: USA: Wyoming | collected... | reverse complement strand
CTCAAAGGAGACGGCCGTGGATTGCTCCGTCAGCAAGGCGATCAAGCGCAGGTGGTTGTCGATAGCCTCATTCAGCCGCTCTCGCTCTGTAAAATAGAGGGCTTCCTCAAAGAGATAGGCGGGGCGGTTTTCGTTGAATGATCGGATCGAACGCCGTAGCGATTCGATGCCATCGATCGCTTTCGAGTCGACGACCGACCGCGACGCCCGGAGATAGTTGACGGCGGCTTCGGTGTAGTACGGTTTGATCTCCAACGCGCGGCGGCAGTAATATCGAGCCGAATCCTCCGCCTGGCCAAGGAGGAAAACAACCCCGATGTTGTTGTAGGCTTCGGCCGACCGATCATTATGAGAAATCTCGTCGCGGAACGCCCGGCTCGCCTGCCCGGCATCTCCCAGCTTTAGACAAGCAATGCCGAGGTTGAGAAAGCTGTGCTCATAGTAGGGCTGTCGTTGCGAGAGAGATTCAAATCTGGCGACGGCGGTTCGGTAGTCAGCTTCACGGAGAGCCCGGTTGCCTCGCATGAACAGGGCCTGGTCAGGGTTGGAAAAAGAGGCCTTGATCGGGCTCAATGATCCGGCAAGAAGGACCGCCCCGGCGGCGACAACACCGAAGAAGAGCCGATAACCGATATGCCGTCGACGGATCGTATCCCATATGAGGATCACTCCCCAGCCGGCCAGAATCGCGGTCAACGGGACCAGCGGCAGCCGGAAACGAGAGCTGACGAAATAGAGCGATACCGTGACGGCATACACAATGACTAGTCCATAGACGGCATATAGGGACGATCGTTGTCGCTTCAGCAGGAAAAGCGGCAGGATACCCAGGGCAGCCATCATGGGAAATCGAATCGGCAGCTTCGACAATAAGGCATTGCCGAAGACGGCCTCATCAAGCGGGCGATTATTGGATATTTCATGCCCTGAAAAAAGGAAGTAGAGCTTTCGGGCAGTCAATTTCATGAAACCGCCGGGATGGTCAAGGATATAGCGCAGGCCCTGGCGGTACCAAAACGAAGATTGAGACCCGTAGAGCAGTTGCCGACCCGATTCCTGAAAGGCGAGGTAAGAGGCGTCGTCAAGCGTCCAGTCGTTGCCGTAGGGCGGCAGGTCCGATGAGATGCCGTCCGCGTCGGGATTGTTCCCGATAAAGAAATTTACGCCGCCTTGATATGAGACGAGAATGAATTGTTTCGAGGCGGCCCAATTAATAATTGTTATCGGCGCTATGACCAGCGCGGATATCGCGGCGCATGCGACGACGTTGCGGATACTCTCCCGACGCGTCTCCTTCCGGCCCCAATGACGAAGATAGTAGACGGCAATGAACGGGGCAAAAACCAGGATGGTCGGCCGGGTGATTGCTGCCAGGGCAAAAAACAGGCCGCAGGTCAGCGGCCGCTCCCGCTCTTCCGTCGGCGATAGCAAAAAGTATAAGCAGGCCAGTAAGAACAAAACGAAAAGGGAATCCAAAAGCAATTCGCCTTCAAAGTAGGTGGTCATGGGATAAAGAAGATAGAGCGCTGCGGCCCACGTTGCCGCTGTGCGCCCGGCCATTCGATCCGCCAGCCGATAGACTAACAAAATCGAGGCGCATCCCGCCAGCAGTTGCACCAACCGGACGAAGACCAGACTGCCCGCCGATATTTTCAGCAGAAAGGCGAGAAGGAAAGGATAAAACGGCGCCCGGAAATAAGGCGCGTTGGCGAAGATATCGCCCGTGGCGATCAGCGCCGCCCACTTGTAATGATAAAGCTCGTCGATGGACAGACGGGCCACCGAAGAGGGATCGGGAAGGGCGAAAAACAGATACCCCAGCTTTATGAGCACCGCCAGAAGGAGAATCACCAAAAGGGGGATGTCTTCCCGGGTTTTCATCCAGCCAATATAGCAGAATCGAATTTTTGTTTTCAAGTCATATCATTGACTGCGCAACCGAAAGCTCATTGTGAAACCGACTGCACTCTGTATGAGTTCCATACGGAAACCGCACCAGAGTCCGAAATATTCACGCAAGTCGTTATTAGACAATAAAATGCAGTGATTTTACCGGGGTTGTTGACCACTCCGGAGTAGGGTTGTAAGGCCTCTTCGGGGGCGGCATATCGGTTGCTCGATACCCCTTTGGAACTACTTGTTGAGGAGGCAAAATGAATCAGCCGGCAGCCCGCCGTGTCCTAATCCTCGTCGCCGCTTTCATTTTGGCAACCGCTTGCCGGCCCCACGCCTCGGAATACGGGAAATCGATTGCGGCTGTTTTGTCGAGCGCGTCCGATACCTCAGTCGTCGAGATTCTCATCAGTTTCGATAATGATCTCGACCGGGCCACTCTCAAGGCGAGTCGCGTAAATCATAGGCTGGATCGAGAAGAAAACTATCGCGATGTTATCCGGCGCCTGAGCGATAACAGAGATGATCTGGAACGCCAGGTCGGGCCGCTTTTGGCAGCGATGAAGGCGGCAGGGAAGGTGGCATCGTACCGGTTCTTCACCGTTTCCAAAACGGCGCTGGTCACGACCCGAATAGATAATATCGAGCGCCTGGCTCAGTTGCCGGGGGCGCGGCTGATCACGCTCAACGATGCCGTTACCCTGATCGAGCCGGTCGATCAGCAGGACGTACCATGGTCGCCGAAAATAGCCGAGGGCAATTCGGCGCTGGACGCGATAAATGTCCGTTCGCTCTGGAATCGGGGTCTGCGTGGGACCGGGCGACTGATCTGTTCGTTTGACACCGGGGTCGACGGCGATCATCCGGCCCTGGCCGCCAAATGGCGCGGGAACAACGGGGCCGGTGCCGGCGCGTCGTGGTATGCGCCGCACAGCGGCGCGGTTCCGACTGACAATATCGGGCATGGCACTCACGTAATGGGGATCATGGTCGGTTCCACATTGACCGACACGATCGGCGTCAGTCCCGACGCCCGGTGGATTTGCGCCGCGGTGATTGACCAGGGGGTGAGCTTTTCGACCACCGTCGCCGATATCCTCAACGCCTTCGACTGGGCGCTCAATCCCGACGGCGATACCGCCACCGTGGACGACGTCCCGGACGTGATCTGCAACAGCTGGGGTATCCCGCGCGGAATTTGGGCCGATTGCGATCAGACTTTTTGGAATGCCATCGACAACGTTGAAGCCGCCGGGATCGTGACCGTTTTCGCCGCCGGCAATGAGGGGCCGGGACCCACGACTCTGCGCAACCCGGCTGACCGGGCCAGTTCGCCGATCAATGCTCTCTCGGTCGGCGCCATCAATCCCACGACCCGACTGGTGGCGGATTTTTCCAGCCGCGGCCCGTCGGCGTGCGACGGCACGACGATCAAGCCGGAACTGGTCGCGCCGGGCGTGGCCGTTTATTCCAGCTACAAGGACGGCGGATACAAGCTTATGTCGGGGACGTCGATGGCGGCTCCATTCGTGGCCGGCCTGGTGGCGTTGATGCGGCAATATAATCCCGACGCCACGGTGACCGAGATCAAGAATGCGCTCATCCAGGCGGCCGGCGACTTGGGTGTCGTCGGCGAAGACAACAGCTACGGCCACGGGTTGATTGACGCCTCACGGGTTCTTGACTTTCTGCCGGCGCCAAGCCTCCCGAAGATCACGGTGTACAATCACACCATCGCCTCCGGCGGGGATACCTTTGCCGATCCCGGAGAGACGGCGGCAGTCACCCTCACCTTGAGTGAACCGACGGGTCTGGTGGATTCGATCGACGTGTCCATGACGTCGGCTTCGGAAGAGATTACAGTCGATCCGGACACGATCCGGTTTCGCTTCGCGCAGGGCGCTCCTTACGCCGTGGGAATCGAGTCGTTTCGGTGCCATATTTCGCCGGATGCGATCTCCGGTTCGACGGCGGCGTTGACGGTCCATTTCCGTTTCCTGCGGGGATCAGGCGAGGACAGCACGACCCATTCGATTTTGATCGGCCATATCCCGCCGGGTATGATTTTCCCGGTCAATGCCGGAGAGCTGCATTTCTCGGCCTCTGAATTCGGTCAGTTTGGCCTTGGCTTGGGTTCGATATACCAGGCCGGCGGGGACGGGGTGCGGTTCAAAGACGGTCGCAACCTGCTGTTTGAAGCCGGAGTGATTGTCGGCGCCTCCGCGCAGATGGTGTCAGATGCGATTCGCAACGGTGACGGGTTCTTCAAAGTCAGCGACTTCGCGCCGGTGTCAAACAGCCTGTCGTTCTCGGCCGCGCAATTCGACGAGGAATTGACCACCACGTATGCCGACGACAAGGCGGCCCTCCCGATCCCGGTCCAGGTGGATCAGGCCATATACGGCTCGTCTCAGGATTTCGCCATCATTCAGCTTCGGGCGGTCAATCCCACCCCGGCGCGGGTCGACCGACTCGGCTTCGGCCTTCTGTGGGATTTCGACATCAACGCTTCCGGAGATAATCTCGGTTTCGATACGCTGATGGGCATGATCTATCAGTACGACGCCGAAGCGAATCTCTACGTCGGGATCGTCGGCGTCAGCGCCAACGAGTTTGCGTTTTGGGCGGGACAGAACGGTCCCGCGGGCAAACGCGCGTTTACGACGGTTGAGAAGTACGATCTGGTCAACGGCTCAGGTCTACGGATCGACGGGGCTGGCGCGGCTGATTGGTGTTTCTCCATTTCCCGCACCGCCGCGCAGATCGAGGGCTTCGGAAGCCGCACCATGGCGGTGGTGATGGCCGCTGGGGAATCTTTGGAAGCGTTGCGCCTGGCCGCCGAAGCCGGAATACGCGACTACGATCTATACCTCGATACAGACCAGGAACTGGCGGCGATACCGTCAATTATGAACCTGGCGCAGAACTACCCGAACCCGTTTAATCCGGAGACGATGATCCGTTTCCGCCTGCCGTCTGCACGGAACGCCGCCCTGGTCGTCTATAACGTTACGGGTCAGCGAGTGCGCGTCCTGTACGACGGATTCGCGCCGGCCGGTGAGCAGAGTGTGACCTGGGACGGACGGGATGAGTCGGGCTCAGCGGTCGCGACGGGCGTGTATTTTTACCGGCTGACGGCGGGCGGGGAGATCCAGACGAGGAAAATGCTCCTCTTGAAATAACGGCGCCGACGTATTATACTATGCGGTGTAAAGAATCATGCGGTACAGGCCAGAGTCTAACCGGTGGGAAAGCGATAGCAAAATGACAACGCGCAGGTTCATACTTCTGGGGTTGGCAGCGCTGGCGGCCATCCTGTCGACGTCGGTCGCGCAGGGCGTGGCGCTGAGCGACCAGGTCATTCAACAGAAACGGGATGCCGGCGAGCTGGAATCGTGGGTGAAGAACATGGAGAAACTCCGGGCTGCCGGCTGGGATCAGCCCGCAGAACCGCTCTTCGACGACAACTTGGCGCTGGGAGCCGGCCGGGTTACCACTCATAAGGTGCTGGTTATCCTGATCGACTTCAGCGATATGTCGTATATGGCCGGGTACGCCGCGGCTACGCCGCAAGCGTTTGATTCCCTGTTGTTTTCCGACGGCATCAACCCGACCGGTTCGATGAAAGAATTCTTCCTTCAGAATTCGTTCGGCCAATACGATATCCAGGGCACCGTGGCCGGATGGTACCACAGCCCCGTCGAGCATGATTGGTACACCGATGGAACGCTGCCCGTCTCGCATCTCATAACACTGGCCGTTCAAGAGGCGGACAAGGACGTTGATTTTCGGCAATTTGATAATAACGGCGACGGGTATGTCGAGGGGGTCATCGTCGTGCATGCCGGGACCGGCCATGAGGAGTCCGGCGATCCCGCGGATATTCATTCGCACTCGTCCAACATCGCTCCAATCCTGGTTGACAGCGTCTATGTCAACCGCTACACGATTCAACCCGAGGAAACAGCCATCGGCAGGGGCATGAACGCCATCGGCGTCTTTTGTCATGAATGGGGTCATATCCTGGGCCTGCCCGATCTATATGACACCGATTATTCGAGTCAGGGAGTCGGCCGGTGGTCGTTGATGGGATCGGGCAACTACAACGGCAGCTCGCGCCTTCCGGCCAATCTGGATGCCTGGAGCAAGGACCGTTTGGCTTGGTTGGACTACACTAACGTCATGGCGAACACGACGGGCGTTCAAATCCCGGCCGCCGCCCATAATGCGGTCGCCTATCGATTGAACTTGAATGGCAGCTGGAACGGCCCCGAATACTGGGTGGCGGAGAATCGCTATCGCACCGGTTTCGACGCCGCTCTCCCGGCCGGCGGTTTGATAATCTACCATATCAACAGCAGCAGCCCCGGCAACTATATCGATTGGCAGCCGATAGTCATGGTCGAGCAGGCCGACGGCCGCTTTGATCTCCAGTACAACCGGAACAACGGGGATGGCGGCGACGTCTGGCCGGCCGGCGGAACCGCCCGCATATTCCACGACAAGACCGTACCCGATTCCAAGTACTATCAGGCTTCCCGGTCGTCGCAGGTGGGGGTGTGGAATATCTCCGATGTCGATTCGGTCATGACCGCCGATTTCGAGGTGAAGTTCAGCCGTCCTTGGATCGAAAAGCAGGGAGTCGCCTTTCTGGACAACGTCTACGGCAACGGGAACGGGATATGTGAAGCGGGCGAAAAGATCCAGGTGAGGCTGGCGCTTACCAACGACTGGGGGATGGCGACCGGCGTGACGGCAACCCTGACGACCGACGATCCCAATCTGAACGTCGTGACCGGGACCAGCGCCTACCCGGATATTTCCACGGGCGGTACGGCCAGCAATGCCTCGAATCCATTCGAGTTTGAAATACCCTCGGAGTACAATTCACGCATCGATTCTTTTTATTTCCAGGTGAGCGCCGCCGGGGGGGCATATCAGACGACGTTGGCGGAGGAAATGAATATAGGTCGGCCTCAGGTGCTGATTGTGGATGACGACGGCGGCGATGCGGCCAACCTGGAAAACTATCTGGCCCTGCCGCTGTACAACCGACGCGCACCGGCGGAGATGCATGACGTTAACCTCCTGGGCGCGCCCGCCGCGGCGAAACTACTTAACTACCCTATCGTGATGTGGATGACCGGAGATTACCGCTCCAATCTCCTGTCGGCGGCCGAAGTCGACGCCATGACGGATTACATGGACGGCGGCGGCAACTTGTTTCTGACCGGACAGGGTCTGGCCCGTCAGCTGAATGATGAGAATCCGAATTTTCTCGCGGATTATCTCCGCACCCAGTTTATAGACAGCACGAAGATGCAGGTGATGGAGGCATCAACCGGACCGGTATCCGGCGGCATGAAGAGCATCATCACGTTCGGCACCTCGGGCGCCAATAACCAGACGGTCTGGGACCACAACCTGCCGGTGAACGGCGCTGTGGGCGAGTGGCAATATCTGAACAGTTCCCCGGTCAATTACGGCGCGATCTCGTACAGCGGGACGTACAAGTTGGTGTTCTTTGCGTTCGGTTTTGAAGCCATCAAAAGTGATGATGTCAGGTTTGAGACGCGAAATACGGTCATGGCCAGGGTTATCGATTTCCTGGGCGACCTGCCGACTGACGTTGAAGACGGCAGCGACATGGCGGTCAACCTGCCCGCCCGGTTTATCATGGATCAAAACCGTCCCAACCCGTTCAATCCGGTGACGACGATCTCGTATGTGATCACGGGCGCCGCCGGTGGCCAGATTGACCGGACGCGGCTTGACGTCTACAACGTCCTTGGGCAGCAGGTGACCACGCTCGTGGATCGGGACGAAGCCCCCGGTGTCTACAGCGTCATCTGGGACGGCCGCGACGATAAAGGCCGCGAGGCGGCTTCGGGGGTTTATTTCTATCGACTTACCCGGGGAGTGCAGAGCGAAGCCAAAAAAATGATGCTCCTCAAATAGCAGTAGTTCCACTGCTCAAGAAAAGCCCGCCCTGCCGGCGGGCTTTTCTTATTTTGGCGAGTGCCGTTGTGCTGGGCGGAGGCCGAAAGCCGTTTTCGACGAGCGCTTGCTTTAGAAGAAACGGCGTGTTATATTCCCGGCCTTAGCGAGGGAGTATGATCAGCCGCAGTCGATTTTTGATCGGCCAGTTCCGCCCCGGCAGAGGGCTTTTGTATAAGCTCGATGCCCGGACCAAAATCGTGGCGGTGCTGTGGGTGATGGTCGTGTCGCTGATGAACACCGGACCGATTTTTTACGGAGTCTTGATCTGTCTCCTTATGACCCTTCTGATTTCCTGCCGGTTGGGCTGGCGGCTGATTCTGACCAACCTAAAACCGGTGACCTGGTTTATCGCGTTTACGGCCCTGTTTCATCTAATCTTCTCCGGCCGCGAAGACTCCGATATTGTACTTCAAGTTTGGTTTCTAAGCGTAAGCAGGACAGCGGCTACGATGGCGGTTGTCTATAGCGCCAGAATTCTGATTTTCGTGCTGGCGACGTTTGTGCTGTCGCTGACGACCAGCCCGTTGACGCTGTCGGAAGCGATCGTCTCTCTGCTAAAGCCGCTCCGGTGGATAAAAATCCCCGTGTACGATCTGGGCATGATTCTGTTTATCGCGCTTCGGTTCATTCCGGTCCTGGCCGACGAAGTGGAGACCATCCGCAAGGCCCAGTTTATCCGAGGTGTGACGTTCACGGGGTCGCTCTGGTCGCGGGTGCGCCAATCGGCGGCGTTGGTTTTGCCGATTTTCTTCTCGGCCCTGCGGCGGGCGGATGACCTCTCCGTGGCCATCGAGACGCGCGGGTATCGCAGCGGTCGGCCGAGGAGTTCGCTGTATCCGCTTCACTTTACGGGGCTCGATTATGCGGCGCTGGTGATCGTGTCCGCCGGCGCCGTGTTGTATATGACGGGAAGTCGGTATCTGTGGTAGCGCCGCGAAATATCAAGCTGGTCGTCCAGTACCACGGTCGTGATTACGCCGGATGGCAATATCAGTCGAAGCTGCGGACGATTCAGGGTGAATTGGAGGCGGCCGTTTATCGTCTGACCGGTCAACGGGTGACTCTGCACGGCGCCGGGCGAACCGACGCCGGGGTTCACGCCGTGGGGCAGGTGGCCAATTTCGCGATCACCCACGACCTGCCGATCGGGAAATACCGTGACGGCTTGAATTTCTACCTGCCCGGCGACATTGTCGTGCATGAGGCCAGCCTGGTTTCTCCGGCCTTTAATGCGCGCTTCGATGCCGTATACCGACAGTATCATTACCTGATCGGGCTGCAACGGTCGGCTCTCGACGCCGAGCGGCGCTGGGAAATGAGCGAAAAGCTTGATATCCATTTGCTTAAGAAAGCCGCAGAAGGTATAATAGGAATCTATGACTTTACCGCCTGTTGTGTGGTATCGTCGCAGAAGGACAATAACCGGTGCGTGGTCTATGCCTCGCACTGGGAAGATGAGGGACCGGCGTTCTGCTACCGGATTATCGCCGACCGTTTTGTTCACAGCATGGTCAGATCGCTGGTCGGTTTGATGGTCGACGTGGGACGGGGCGCCATGACGATAGGGAAATTCAACAAGATTCTCGCAGGCGGCGATCATACCGCCATCCGGCGGGTCGCTCCCGCCCGTGGATTATGCCTGGTCGCCGTAGGCTATTGAGCGGAGGAAACAACCATGAAGTTTTTCATCGATACCGCCAACCTGGATGAGATCCGGCAGGCCGCCGAGATGGGGATTCTGGACGGCGTTACCACCAATCCTTCGCTTTTGGCGAAGGAGAAGGGAAAGGGATCGTACGGGGAGATCCTGACCGAAATTTGCCGGATTGTGCCGGGGTCGGTATCGGCCGAAGTGGTGGCCATCGACGCCGCGGGGATGATTCGCGAGGCGCGGGAGCTGGCCAAAATCGGCGACAACATCACCGTGAAGATTCCCACCATCCTCGAGGGCCTCAGGGCCATCAAGGCGCTCAAAAGCGAGGGGATTGCGACCAATGCCACGCTGGTGTTCAACCCCATGCAGGCGCTGATGGTCGCCAAGGCGGGCGCCGCTTATGCGTCGCCGTTCGTGGGCCGGCTCGACGACATCTCGCACAACGGCATGCACCTCGTCGAGCAGATCGTGACCATCTATGAAAACTACGGCTACGAAACCGAGGTTTTGGTGGCGTCGGTGCGGACCACCCAGCACGTCATCATGGCGGCGCTCATGGGCGCGCACGTCTGCACCATGCCGTTCAACGTGATCGCCCAATTGATCAAACACCCGCTCACGGATATCGGCCTGGAAAAATTCCTGGCCGACTGGCAGAAGGTGGATAAGGGCTGATATGATTGCGCGCTACACGCTCCCGGAGATGGGCGCCATCTGGTCCGAAGAGAACAAGTTCCGAAACTGGCTGGCCGTGGAGATATCGGTCAGCCGGGTTCTGGCCCAGTTGGGCGTCATCCCCAAGAAGGCGTTTCAGGTCATTCGAAAGAAGGCCGACTTCGACGTCGATCGCATCGCGGAGATCGAAGCCACCGTCGATCACGACGTCATCGCCTTTCTGACGTCGGTGGCTGAGTTCGTCGGGCCCGAGGCGAAATACATCCATTATGGGTTGACCTCCTCGGATGTGCTGGACACGTCGCTGGCGCTGCAGATGAAACAATCGTCACAGCTGATCGACGGCAAACTGGTCAAGCTCTTGGGACTGATCCGGGCGCTGGCGCGGCGGCACCAGATGACGCCGATCATCGGGCGCACCCACGGCGTGTTTGCCGAACCGACCAGCCTGGGGCTCAAGTTCGCCATGTGGTACACCGAGCTTTCCCGCGGGCGGGAACGTTTCAAGGTCGCCGTCGAGGGCGTTTCGGTCGGCAAGATTTCCGGTGCGGTGGGCAATTTCGCCAACCTAGATCCGGTCGTGGAAGCCCGCGTCTGCCGGGAGCTGAAGCTGAAGCCGGCGGCGGTATCGACCCAGATCATCCAGCGCGACCGCCATGCGGCCTTTGTGACCGCGCTGGCCCTGGTCGCTTCCTCTTTGGAGAAGTTTGCCACCGAGATTCGCAATCTCCAGCGCAGCGAAGTGGGGGAGATGCAGGAAGGTTTCGCCAAGGGGCAAAAAGGGTCCTCGGCCATGCCGCACAAGAAAAATCCCATCACCGCCGAACGAGTGGCCGGACTGGCGCGAGTGCTTCGCGGCAACGCCCTGGCGGCGATGGAAAACATCGCCCTCTGGCACGAACGCGATATTACGCACAGCTCGGTGGAACGGATCATTATCCCCGATAGCTGCATCCTGATCGATTATGTCTTACACAAGTTTATCGGGATTCTTTCGAATCTGGTCATCAACACCGGTCGGATGCGCGAGAATATCTATGCGTCGGGGGGCTTGGTTTTTTCACAGCGGGTGCTGTTGAAATTGGCCGGGCCGATCGGCAGCCGCGAGCAGGCGTACCGGGTCGTCCAGGAGGACGCCATGAAGGCTCACGACGGGCACGGTCGATTTATCGATCTGATCAAGGGCGATCGGCGCGTCACGGCGCATTTATCCGACGACGAGATTGACGAGTGCTTCACGCTGGAGTACTATTTGCGCAACGTTCCCAAGGTATTTAAACGGGTGTTTGGATGAGAATCGCCCGGGAAGGATATCCGTTTATTTTTGCGGCGCTGGCTATGGGCGCTCTTTTGGCCGCATTGTACCCGCTCCATCATTCCCCGGCACTGCTTGCGGTCAGTATCGTGGCGCTCCTGTTTGCCCTTGCCTGTGCGGGATTTTTCCGCAACCCCATGCGGCTGGTCCCGTCGGATGAGACGGTGCTGGTCGCGCCGGCGGACGGGAAAGTCCTCCGGGTGCGGGAAATCGACGACGAATACGTCGGGGCCGGATACCGGATCGATATTTTCCTCTCCGTTTTCGACGTCCATATCAACCGGATGCCGGCATCCGGGGCGGTGGCTTTCGTCCGCTATCGGCCGGGGAGATTCTTTTCGGCGTTCAGGGACTGCGCCTCCGAACAGAACGAACGCAACGACATGGGCATCGCAGGCCGATGGGGCCGGTTCCGCGTGGCGCAAATCGCGGGCTCGGTCGCCCGGCGCATCGTGTGCCATGTGAAGGAATCGCAGCCGGTCACCGTGGGCCAAATCTGCGGCATGATCCGCTTCGGCTCGCGCACGGAGTTGACCTTCCCCAAAAACTATGCCCCCTGCGTCGCGCCCGGACAGCGCGTCAAAGGCGGCGAGACCGTCGTTGGAAGGCGGCTTGAGCATGCCTAATTATCGGCCTATCTTCCCCAACATTTTTACCACGGGTAACCTGATCTGTGGCTTTCTGTCGATCGTGTCGGCCGCGGAGGGGGATGCGACCCAGGCGGCCTGGCTGATCATCCTGGCCGGCTTTTGTGACGCGCTCGACGGCAAAGTGGCCCGCTTTTCGCGGGCGTCGTCGGCGCTGGGCCGGGAACTTGACTCTCTGGCCGACGTGATCTCATTCGGGATAGCGCCGGCATTTTTGATCTACACGTATAAATTGAAGGCCCTCGGGAAATGGGGTTGGATCATCGCCATCATCTATATCAGCGCGGCGGCGTTCCGCCTGGCGCGGTTCAACCTCCTGGCGCATTCGGAGGAGAAGAAGAATTTCATGGGCCTGCCGGTGCCGGCCGCCGGGATCACCCTGGCCACGTACGTCATTTTCTGCTACAACCTGTGGGGACAAATCGAATACGGCGAGTATCTGATCTCGATGACGGTGCTGTTTTCCGCCTTGATGGTTTCGCAGGTTGAATATGACACCATTCCCGACCATTTTCATACTCGCCGCGATCGCATAAAACTGATATATATAATCATTCTGGCGCTGGCGGCGCTGATCAGGCCGCGGCTGTTGATGTTTCCGGGCTTTATGGCGTACATTGCCGTGGGTTTGAGCAAGGAAGCGGCCCGGATTATCAAGATGGCGACGTCGGGCCAGCCGACCGTCGGGCCGGACCATTCCAAACCGGGCAAGCGAAAGGGACCAGTCGATGAGCAAGGCGAAAGCAATCGTCTATATTAGACTGAAGCCGGGGGTGCTCGATCCCCAGGGCAAGACCATCGGCCAGGCCATGGCCAACATGGGGTACGGCGAGTTTTCATCGGTCCGCAGCGGCCGCTTTTTCGAGCTGGAATGCGACCACCGTCCCGATTTGGAGAAGCGCATAGACGAGGTGTGCCGCAAACTTCTGGCCAACCCGGTCGTGGAAACCTACAAGGTGGAACTGCTCTCATGAAATTCGGGGTCGTAACTTTTCCGGGATCCAACTGCGATTATGACGCCTATGCGGCGGTCAAGTTTGTCGTCAATCGCGAGGTCGCTTTTCTGTGGCATAAGTCGGAATCGCTCGAAAACTGCGACGTCGTCATTCTGCCGGGCGGCTTTTCGTACGGCGACTACCTCCGGCCGGGCGCCATCGCGCGTTTCTCTCCGATTATGAAGTCGGTGATTCGATTCGCCCGATCGGGGGGGATTGTCGCCGGTATCTGCAACGGGTTTCAGGTGCTGGTCGAATCGGGGTTGTTGCCGGGAGCGTTGCTGCGCAATTCGCACCTGCGGTTTTCCTGCAAACATATCTACTTGAAGGTGGAAAACTATAATACGCCGTTTACCAATGCCTGCCCGCCGGGCAAGGCGCTCAAAATACCCATTGCTCACGGCGATGGAAACTACTATACTTTTCAATCGGACCTGGATGATCTGCAGCGGCATGGCCGGGTTGTGTTCACCTATGCCACGGCCGACGGCGAGGTGACGGCGCCGGCCAACCCGAACGGATCGCTGGCCAATATTGCCGGGATTTCGAATCGTGAGGGCAATATCCTGGGCATGATGCCGCATCCGGAACGGGCCATGGAGAAAGTTCTGGGTTCGGCCGACGGCGTCTATGTTTTCAATTCGCTGGTCGGTCATTTCGAGAAACAGCCGGCCAACGCCGGTTGAAAGGCTTGGCTTTCGGGTCGGGAGAGAGTGGTGAAAAAGCGCGAAGTCATCTTCATTATCACGGGGCTGGTGCTGGGCGCCGTCATCGGCGGATTGGTGGGGGACATCATCGGGACCTTCCTGCCCCCCGGCGCCGCCAAGACGCTCTTCTCCAAATCGATTCAGATCGGCTTCGACACCACCCGGGTCGACTTCTACGCCATCTCCTTCACGATCGGGTTCATGGTGAGGATAAACTTTTTGTCGGTGCTCACGGTTATACTGGTGATAGTCTATTTTCGGTGGTGGTACTTATAAGGCAGAAATGCCGGAGGTGAAAGTATGTTTAGCGGAATCGGCATGCAGGAGTTGTTGCTCATTTTCCTGGTCGTTCTGCTTTTGTTCGGCGCCAGGCGGATTCCCGACATTGCCGCCGGATTAGGCCGCGGCATTCGCGACTTTAAGAAGGCGCTGAAAGATACCCAGGATGAGATCAGCAAAGACACGACAAAGACCGACCAATCGGCAAAACCGGAAGACAAGAACCATGCTTAATTTCACCGATCGCGACGCAGAACGGGTGGTCAGCGTCTTGGGCGCCGGCCCGTATATGCTCAATGAGGATCACTACCGCATCCGCCTCGAAAACCGCGAGGAGAAACGCCTTCTGACCCTGGAGATATATCCCAAAATCCTGCTGGGCGACACCGAGGGGATGCTGGTGGTCGTCTATACGGCCAGCGCCCATTTACAGCTCCACAACTGCTCGGGGTACGTCTGCTCTGAGGAACTGGGCGAGGTGACCTTTGTCGCCGAAACCGGCGGGATTCTCTCCGGGCTGGTGATCGAACAGGGGGCCGGCTGCTCGTTGTACGCCGGGATGGACCGGCGGTTGATATCATCCGACTTCACCAAGCTCGGCGTTGAGGTGATGCTTTCCGGCGTGGCGATGTCTTTGGCCGAGGAGATCTTCGAGAAAGGAAAAGGCAAAGGCAAAGACAAGAAGGACGAAAAATAAAAAACCGCCGAAAGGCGGTTTTTCTTCATTCGTCGGTCGGCAGAGGTTAGAGGCCGACTTTTTTTGCCCCCGTAAATGACCCCACAAAATCCGCCAACGCTGCCTTCAAGTCCGAAGCTTTCTGGAATCTTTCCATCGGGTTTTTCCTGAGCGCCTTGTCAACGATATGATCGAACAGCAAGGGCACGTTATCGTTAATGGTCGACGGCGCCGGCGGATTCTCGTTGATGATGCTGTATATCAGCGAGGTCAGATTCTCGCCCCGGAACGGCCGGCGGCCCGTCAGAAGCTCGTAAATGACTACGCCCAATGAAAAGATGTCGCAGCGGCGATCGACCGGCTTGCCCTGGAGCAGTTCCGGCGCGATATAGTTGGGCGTCCCCATGGCGATGCCCGTGCGCGTCATTGACGATGAATCCACCCGGGCGATGCCGAAATCCATCACCTTGACGGCGTAATCGGGCAGAACCATGATGTTGGCCGGTTTGATGTCACGGTGGACGATCCCCTGCTCGTGCGCGTACTGAAGCGCCGCGCATATCTGCGAAATGATGCCGGCGACGATGCGATAAGAGAATTGAACCTTTCTCTTGATGAGATCCTCGAGCGTTTGCCCCTCAAGATACTCCATGGCGATGTACTGCAGGTTTTCTTCGGCGCCGATGTCGTAGATGGTCACGATGTTGGGATGAGAGAGATTGCCCGCGGCGCGAGCCTCGCGCGTCAGGCGGTCGCGCAGTTCCGCCAACTCGGATTGATCGGCGACAAAGTCGAGCCGAATGGTCTTGAGCGCCACCGGACGGTTGATGACGGGATCAACCCCTCTGAAAACCGTGCCCATGGCTCCCTTGCCGATGGCTTCGACAATTTGATAGCGGCCGAGATGGGTGATGCGTTCCCGGTCGCCGCCGCCACTCGACAGGGGAGAAGCGGACAGGTCAATACTCGACGTCTGCCGGGGAATGATGACCGGCGCCGGCGGTTCGATTTCAGGCGCGGCGGGCAAAGGGACGTCCTGTTTCGCCTGGGGCGTTTCACGGGATCCCGCCGTCGGCGGCGGCGTAGCATCCATGACCGCCGTCTGCGCCTCGGCGTTGATCACTTTTCTCTCGGGCCCGGTTGGCGTCTTGTGTAAGCCGCCCCCGGCGTCGATATGTTCGGTTTTCTGAAATTCCGGCTCATCGCCGGTGTCGGCGATTTTCCGCACCGGGATGTTCTTGAGTGGGATACCCGCCGGACGGGAATCGGATTTGTCGCGGGTGATACTGCTGCCGAAAAACGACAGGAAATCAAAATTGAATCGCTCTGTTTTGGAGTCCTCCAACAGCGGCGCCGCCAGAATGAACAGGAATATCTCCAGCCCAAGGTAGAGTGAATTCATCAGGGTGCCGTAGGAATTGAAGAGGATGAAACTCAAGTTGGCCAGAATGAAGAGGCACACGAATAGGATGATGAGCCGGTACAGCAGGGTCACCCGGGGCAAAATCACCGCGCAGAACAGGCCGAAGCCGACCAGAATCAGCAGGTTGATGCCCACCGAAAAATCGAGACGTTTGACATAGTTGCTGTGGATGATGTTTTCGACGACGTTGGCCATCAGCTCCGACCGGGACATGGCCGGCGCGACCGGCGTATTGTACGCATCCGAGGCACCGTAGACGGTGACGCCGACGATGACCAGCTTGTCCTTCAGATCGGCCAGGTCGACGCGCTCTTTTAGCAGATCGACGGCGCTATATTCAGGGAACGTGCTGTGAGCATTGCTGAAATTGACAAACACCCGGCCGCCGTCGTCGGTCGGAATCGAACAGCGTCCGAATTTTATCGTCCGCCCGCCTTCAACGGTGATGTCGTTGGAGCCGAACCCGGCGAACATGGCCGCCGCCAGAAGCGGCGCCGAGGGGTAGTAATACCCGTCGTAGTTGGCCAGAAGCGGCGCCCAGCGGACGCGGCGGTCCTGGTCACACTCGAAATACGAAAAACCCAGACCGTCGGCGTATTGCACGATCACGCCTGACGGGAGGAACGGACTGCGCACGTTCAGGGCCGCGCCCTCATCGAGAATGCCGAGGTCGGAGTTGGTTTGAAGGGAGTTGCGGTAGAGGTACTCCGGCTTGGACATGCGCTGATGAGAATATTCGGCCAGGGCGATGTCATAAGTCAGAACGACGTTCTCGGCCCAGGAGATCTGGTTGGCCAGAGTCTGGGTATTCCCGCTGGTGTCCTCCGAGGCGCGCGACGGAAGGTCGAGACTGACCAGCATAGCCCGCGGCCGGCCTGAGTTGCAGGTCGCCACCAGATCGGCCACGCGGGCGTATGACCAGGGCCAATTGCCGAGCGCCCGGCACGAGGCGTCATCTATATTGACCATGACGATGTCGGACGCGACGGTCTTTTCGCCACGGAAGGTGTACATCAGATCGTCTATCTTCCATTGCAGTTTCTTCAATCCGGTGAAATCACCCAGGTACAGGCAGAGAACGAGAACCGTAATGAGAAGATACAACGCGTATGAAGAGAGACTTTTCGTCATAATCGCCTCACATCATTACTGCCCGCTCGACAGGCGGGTTATCAGATACTCCGGTAATTGCGCCGTCCGCATTTTCTTTTGGGCCGCGGCCAGGTCGTACGGCACCCGCCGGTGTTCGAATTTATTGCCGTCCGTATCCGCAATCAGGTAACAGGCCTGTGCGTTGCCATCCCGCGGCTGCCCCACTGAGCCGACGTTAATGATATATCGGTGGTCGGGCTTTGCCTCAAAGGAGCCGGGGAGGACGATTCCGATGCTTCCGTCGGGCCGTCGGACGTACACCCCCGGTATGTGCGAATGACCGATAAAACAGAAACTCTGGGAAAAACGTTCGAATCCCCGGGCGGCGTCTTGCTCGGCAAACAAATAATTCCAATCGGCGGGGTTTTCGGGTGAGGCGTGGGTGAAATAGTAGTCCAGAAAAGTGGCTTCCATTTCGAAATCCGCCAGGCGCTCGATGGATTTCCGGGCCAGCGTCTTCTGCGTCCAGAGAATCGATTCCTTGGCCATGAGGTTGAAATGGTCGGCGTTATCCAGCCCCAGCGCGACGTAGTCGTGATTCCCCAACAGCCGCATTTCGCACAGGTCACAAATCAGCCGAATGCACCCATTGGGATCGGCGCCGTACCCGACGGCGTCACCCAGAAAAAACACCCGTTCAACGTTTCTGGTTTCGATGTCATGCATGACCGCCGTGAGAGCCTCCAGGTTGGCATGCACGTCCGAGATGAGGGCCAGTCGCATAGGTCAGCCCGCCTCGACGAAACGGAAACTCGATTTCCCCACCTGAATGATGTCGCTGTTTTTCAGTTGGATGCGATCAACGACCTCGCCGTTGACCCTGGTCTTACCCTTGCGGCCGAGATTGACGAGAAAGCTATGCTCGCCCTCGCGGACGATCTTGGCTTGGATGCCGGAAATCATGAACCCCCGGGCTCTGACGTGGACGAACTTAGCCTTGCCGATGGTGGTGACGTCCCGGTCTATCCTGAATTCGGCAACCTCGGTGTTCTCCAGCCCAAGCAGGACCGAACCTCCGGCGCGGGTGACGATTTCCCGCTCCATGCGGTCGGTCTCCACCAGCTGCTTTTGTTGTTTGGTCTTGAGGATCATGGTCCCGTCCATCTGCGTGGAGGCGTCGGGCTTTTTGACTTCGTGATGAAATTCCAAAGAGTACTTGCCTATAGTGATGACGTCACTGTCCCGCAACAGCTCCTCAGAAACCCGACGATTATTCACAAAGGTGCCGTTCAGCGATTCATTGTCGATGATGACGGCCGATTCATCGGCGAACTCTATTTGCGCGTGCTTCCGTGAAACGCCCCGGTTTTCCAAAACGATATCGTTGTCTTTGGTGCGACCGATAGTCACACGTTTCTTCTCCGTCACGATACGCTCGATGACCTTATCATTGAATTTGATAACAATCTCAGGCATCGCGGGCTCCTTCCTTTCACAAAATGCCGCCCACTCAACTGGGTTATCTCCAGTAGCTGAACGACTTAAGACATATTGCCAAATTCAAGCGCTTCTGTTATTTTGTCGGCATGAGAATCGGAAACTTGATCCTCTCGGGCCGGGTCTTGTGCGCCCCGATGGCTGGGATATCGACTCCTCCCTATCGGGCGTTGGCCCGGCGATTTGGCGCTGCGGTCGTTTATACCGAAATGGTGTCAAGCCACGGCCTGGCATATAACAGCAAGAAAACCAGAGAGTTATTGGACTTTGGGGAAGACCAACGGCCGCTGGGGGTCCAACTTTTCGGGGCTGATCCCGAAATCATGCGTCGGGCCGCCGAAATCGTAACACTTCTCAGACCGGATTTAATTGACCTCAATTTCGGCTGTCCGGTCAAGAAGGTGGTCAGAAAAAACGGCGGGGCGGCGGTGCTTAAGGACCTCGGGCTTACCAGAGAACTGGTGGCCGCGACGCTCTCGGCCACGGATATCCCGGTGACGGTCAAACTTCGCTCAGGCTGGGATGAAACGACCAAGATTTTTGCCGAGGCGGGAAAAATCTGCGAAGAGGCGGGCGCGAGCGCCATTACGCTTCACGCCCGCACCCGGTCCGGGTTATTTGAGGGCCATGCCTGCTGGGACGATATCAGGCGGCTGAAGGAAACCGTCTCGATCCCGGTCATCGGCAACGGCGACGTCCGCAGCGGCGAAGACGCCGCCCGGATGCTTGAGACCACCGGGTGCGACGCCGTCATGATTGGCCGCGCGGCCGTCGGGTATCCGTGGATTTTCAGAGAGGTGAACGGCTACCTGGAGACGGGGGTCAGCCCGCAGGTACCGACGTTGGAGGAGAAGACGGCCGTCATCCTGGAACATGCGCGGGCGCTGATCAAAATGATCGGCGAACCGCGCGCCATGCTTCAGATGCGGCGCCACGTGGCCTGGTATACGCGGGGCTGGCCGGGGGTGAGCAGAATCAGGCAACGAGCTTTTAAGATGGTGGCGTATACCGATCTTGAGAATCTGCTTGATGACTACCGGGAGGGCAAGTTTCTCCCGGCGAACCCGTCGTCGGGAGAGGAATGACTACTCCTCTAATGCGTCGGCCAGAGCGCGCGTCCGGCGCAAAAAAATCTTTGATTCAACCGGCCGACATGCTATATTCGACGAAATTGTGCCTTAAAGGAGAACACGGCGGCAGCATTGTCATACATGCATAGGGGAATCCAGGACATTCCCGTGGAAAGGGAGCGGTTGAAACCATGAAGATATTGACCATAGCTGAGCAGAAAGAGAATCAATTAGCGAATATCAGCTTTGAGCCGATCGGCGCGGCCAAGTCGTTGGGTGGCGAGGTGTGCACGGCGCTTCTGGCGGGGAACGGCGGCGACATGGCGGCCAGGCTCGCGGCCAAAGGGGCCAAAGTGTTT
>Ga0315277_10003830_pt1 | contig 20289 bp, 14 predicted proteins | sample YL17G05_15_MG_FD_203695 | JGI IMG/M metagenome (GOLD analysis project Ga0315277, IMG submission 203695) | Sediment microbial communities from Yellowstone Lake, YNP, Wyoming, USA - YL17G05_15 | ecosystem: Environmental > Aquatic > Freshwater > Lake > Sediment | place: USA: Wyoming | collected... | reverse complement strand
GTGTCTCCGCCCGGGCCGCCGAGATCGTCCCGGAAGCCCGGAAGCTGGCCGCCCTATCCTCCCATATCGCAGTCAAGATTCCCATCGGCCTCGAAGGGCTCAAGGCCACGCGGATCCTCTCGCAGGAAGGGATCATGGTCAACACCACGTTGATCTTCTCCCCCAGTCAGGCGCTCCTGGCCGCCAAAGCGGGCTCTCGCTTCGTCAGCCCGTTTATCGGCCGGCTCGATGACATCTCCCAGGAAGGGATGGAAATCATCGAGCAGATCCTGATCGTCTTTGACAACTACAGTTTCGAGACCGAGGTGATCGTCGCCAGCATCCGGCATCCCCGCCATGTGGTCGACGCCGCGCTGCTCGGCGCCCACATCGCCACCATACCCTTTTCCGTCATCGACAAACTCGTCCGACATCCCCTGACCGATATCGGGATAGACAAGTTCCTGAAAGACTGGGGAAAGGTCAGGAAATAACCTGAGCCTGGAGGGGTTATCATGAGCATCCAAAAAAAACTGGATGACCTCAAGGAGAAGAACCGGCTGGCCGAACTGGGCGGCGGTACCGAGAGGACCGAGAAACAGCACCAGGCGGGCAAGCTGACGGCGCGGGAACGGATCACTCTTCTCCTCGACGAGGGGTCATTTCAGGAGATGGACAAGCTCGTCGTCCACCAGAGCCGGGACTTCGGGATGGAGAAGAAGCAGATTCCGGGAGACGGGGTCGTCTCCGGCTACGGGCGGATCGACGGCCGGCAGGTTTTTGTCTTCGCCCAGGATTTCACGGTCTTCGGCGGCTCGCTGAGCGGTGCCAACGCCGCCAAGATCGTCAAGATCATGGACCTGGCCATGAAGGTCGGCGTGCCCATCATCGGGCTCAACGACTCGGGAGGAGCCCGCATCCAGGAAGGAGTCGCCAGCCTGGCCGGCTACGCGGATATCTTTTTGAGGAATGTCCTGGCTTCGGGAGTCATCCCCCAGATTTCGGCGGTCATGGGGCCCTGCGCCGGCGGGGCGGTTTATTCGCCCGCCATCACGGATTTCATCATCATGATTCGGGAAGTCAGCAACATGTTCATCACCGGCCCCGACGTCATCAAGGCCGTCACGCACGAAGAGGTGAGTATGGAAGAGCTGGGCGGCGCCGAGACGCATAACGCCCTGAGCGGCGTCGCTCATTTCGCGGCGGAGAACGAACAGCATGCCTTGGCCCTCATCCGGGAACTCCTCTCCTTCATCCCCAGTAACAACCTCGAAGACCCGCCGGAGAAAGAGACGACAGACCCCTGGGACAGGTCGAGCGCCGAGGCCGATCTCCTGGTCCCGGACGATCCCTACCAGCCTTATGACATCCGCCGGGTCATCCGCGAGGTCGTTGACGAGAACTATTTTTTTGAAATCCAGGCCGAATATGCCAAGAACATCGTCATCGGGTTCGGCCGGCTGGCCGGGAAGCCGGTCGGTGTCGTGGCCAACCAGCCCGATCACCTGGCCGGGGCCCTGGACATCAACGCCTCCGATAAAGGGGCCCGGTTCGTCCGCTTCTGCGATGCTTTCAACATCCCGCTCATCACCTTTGAGGATGTGCCCGGGTTTCTCCCCGGCGTTGCCCAGGAGCACGGCGGCATCATCCGCCACGGGGCCAAGCTTCTTTATGCCTTTGCCGAAGCGACGGTGCCCAAAGTCACCGTCATCACGCGGAAAGCCTATGGCGGCGCTTATTGCGTCATGGCCTCAAAGCACATCCGGGCAGATATCAATTACGCATTCCCCACGGCGGAGATCGCCGTCATGGGCCCGGAGGGGGCGGTAAAAATAGTCTACAAGCGTGAGCTCAACGGGAGCTCGGAGTCGACCCAGGCGCGGGACGCCAAGATCGGTGAGTTCCGGGAAAAGTTCGCCAACCCGTATATCGCCTGTGAGAAGGGCTATCTCGACGAGGTTATAGAGCCCCGCTCCACTCGCCCGAAGCTCATCGCCGCGCTGCGAGTGCTGGAGAACAAGCGGGACAAGAACCCGCCCAAGAAACATGGCAACATCCCTCTGTAAATGTTCAAGAAAATCCTGATCGCCAACCGGGGAGAGATCGCGGTGCGGGTCATCCGCGCCTGCCGGGAGATGAAGATCAGTCCGGTCGCCGTTTATTCCGAGGCCGATCGGAAGGCCCTCCATGTCCGGCTGGCCGAGGAGGCCCATTTCATCGGTGAAGCCAAGCCGTCCGAAAGCTACCTTCACGTCGAAAAGATCATCTCCACGGCCAAAAAGTGCGGTGCCGGGGCCATCCATCCCGGCTATGGTTTTCTGGCCGAGAATCCCCGATTGGTCAAGCGCTGCGAAGAGGAGGGGATCGTGTTCATCGGTCCCCCGTCCGAACCGCTGGAGATGATGGGCGAGAAGACCTCGGCCCGGAGGAAAATGGCAGCGTCCGGTGTGCCCATCATCCCGGGGACCTTGGAATCCATCCCCGGCGAGCGGGAGCTCCGGGAAAAGGCGCGGGAGGTCGGATTCCCCCTGCTGCTCAAGGCAGCGGCCGGGGGCGGCGGCAAGGGCCTGAGGCTTGTCCTCGAAGAAAAGGACCTCATCCCTGCCTTTAGGCTGGCTCAGTCCGAGGCGCTATCGAGTTTCGCGGACCCCGCCGTCTATATGGAAAAATACATCGAGGAGCCGCACCATATTGAAATCCAGATCCTGGCCGATAATTTCGGGCGGGTTGTCTATCTGGGAGAGCGGGAATGCTCGATGCAGCGGCGTTACCAGAAAGTTCTGGAAGAAACTCCCTCGCCTTTCCTGGATAAACAGACGAGAGAAGCCATGGGACGCGTGGCCGTCAAGGCAGCGGCCAGCATCGGCTACCGGAACGCTGGGACGGTCGAGTTCATCGTTGACAAGGACAAGAAATTCTATTTCCTGGAAGTCAACGCCCGCCTCCAGGTCGAGCACCCGATCACCGAGATGGTGACCGGAATCGACTTGGTCAAATGCCAGATCGAGATCGCCGCCGGCCATCCGCTGCCCTTCCGGCAGGAGGAGATCAAGCCTCAAGGCCATGCCATGGAATGCCGGATCATGGCGGAGGATCCTTTTAATGATTTCATGCCTTCGCCGGGCAAGATCATTTATCTCCATACGCCCGCAGGGCTGGGAGTGCGCGACGACAGCGGCATCTACGAGGGGTACGAGGTGCCGCTGGATTACGACCCTCTGCTTTCCAAGTTGATCACCTGGGGCAAGACAAGGGAGGAGACCATCCTCCGGATGAGGCGGGCCCTGTCCGAGTATCAAGTCTATGGGATCAAGACGACGATCCCCTTTTTCCAGCGGATCCTCCTTCACCCCCGTTTCTTGGCCGGCGTGTACAACACTCATTTTATCGCCGACCTGGAGAAAGAGCCCGACCGGGAGGACCCGGCCGAAGAGATCGCCGCCCTGATCGCCGCGGGGATCAAGAGCAGTCGCGATGCCCAACCCGGAGTCCTGTCCCATAATAGGAGCCAGGCCAAGAGCTGGAAGATCCAGGGCCGGCTCGAAAGCTTTGCCAAGAGGCTATGAGATGAATTTCCTGTTCTGGCTGGGGCAGAAAGAGGTCAAGGTCAGCCTCGAGGCAGCCGGGGACAACCTTATCCGCGTTTCCGTCGGCGGCACGACTTACGATGTCCTTGCCGAGTTCATCGGCCAGGAAGAGATCCTCCTCAATGTGGACGGCCGGATATTCAATGTCATCGTCCGATCCAACTCCGTATCCCATTCGGTCTTTGTCAACGGCCGGCTGTTCCGGGTCGAAAAACGCTCGGCTCTCAAAATCCTGCGGGAGGAAAAGGGCCGGCAGAAAAAGAAGGACGTCAAGATCACCATGCCGGGCCGCGTCGTCCAAGTGATGTCGAACCCGGGCGACGAGGTCCAGGCGGGCCAGCCCATCCTCTTGCTGGAAGCCATGAAGATGCAAAATGAGATCAAATCCCCACAGGCCGGACAGCTCGTCAGGGTCTGTTTCCGGGCCGGAGATTATGTCGAGGTCGGCTCCGTGCTCTTCACTGTCGAATAAAGCGGCTCGGGGCAGTGCCCCGAGCCGGATTGAGAAGAATCCCCCGATAATGGTATATTAAATCTCTCTGCGAAATGACCAAAAAAAGGCTGGGATCACTCATTGCCTTCGCCGTCTTGGTTGCGGTGCTCCTCGGCGGCGGGATCTATGTGCGGAACTTCATCCGCGGACAGGTAAGGAAAAAGATCCAGGCCTTTTTCGTCTATTCCCGCATCCACACTCATCTTTTTCCCCCCTCCATTTTGCTCGAGGACATCCGGACGGTTTCCCAGTCTCCTTCTTTCTCCGCCAGGAGCGTGTTTGTAATCCTGCCCTTCAGTTCCCTGTTTAAGAATGAAAAGCCCCTCCGGGTCTTTATCGACAGCCCGGTCATCCGCATCTCCGCCGCACCCGCAGGTCAACCAACCAAGGCAGGGTCCAAGTTTTCTCTGCCCCTGCCGTTTGCCATCGAAAAAGGGCTGGTCAGAGGGGGTGAGTTTTATTATCAGGGCCGGAAAGAAAGCTTTGAAGCCAGGAATCTCAAGGTCAGCTTGAACCTGAAAAAAGATTCCTTCTCGCTCCGGATTGAGGCGGCTGAGAGTTCCCTCCGGCTGAATCCAATGAGGAAGCCCTTGGAAGGAAGAATCGCGCTCCTCCTGGAAGGGGGAGGAACCCGCTTGAGGATCAACAGGTTTGTCCTTGCCGGCCCAGATGTCTGGGTCAAGGCCCGGGGAAGTCTCTTCAGGCAGCCCGATCCCCGGGGGACGTTACGGGTGTCGTACAAAGCCGACATGGCATCTCTTGCCAAGATCCTGGGAATTCCGTTTGAATGGGAGGGGCGGGTCGAAGGAGACGGAGACCTGACCAGGACTCAGGAGGAGATCAAGTATGTCAGCCGTTTCGGCAGCAGGACTTTTGTGCTTAACCGAGTCCCCCTGGAAAAGGTCACGGGCGACGTAGAATATTCCACGGTGCGGGGCTTTCTCGTAGAGATGGATATGCAAAAGGGCTACGGACCTGAATGGGTTCGTATCCTGTGGGCCAAGGGAAGACTCACCGGAGAGCTGCGGGGATACCATCTTGAACCAGTCGTAGCAATGGGTCGCCTGCCGTGGCCGGTGAGTTCGCCGGTTTGGGGAAAGTTCACCATGGATGACCGCCAGTTTTTGGCGGACGTTGAGTTCAGAGATTCGTCCTCCCCCGGCGCCCCGGGAACCTACCCCATTTCCGGTCCTGTGCGCTTCATCTGGGACCGGAAGAAAGAGCTTCGGTTTTCCTCCCCCCGACTGGAGATGAGCTTCGGACGTTTTTCCCTTGAGGGGAAGTATGATCTCGGCGGGGGGGGCACCTCTTTAACCATCAACGGCGAGGTCGGTGATGTCAAGACGGCTCGAGAATTTACCTCTTTGGCCCTTCGCAAGAACCTGGCCTTTCCGGAGATCCGGGGGAGCGGCATCTTTTCGGCCGATATCGGAGGTGCCCCGTCGAACATCCGGGTTGGGATCGAATTTGCCCTTTCCCCGGCCGGGTTTGATAAATACGATGTCGAGGCCGCCGAAGGTTTCGTGGAAATCCAAAAGGGCACTGTCCGGGGACAGTTCCGCGTCGATGATCCAACCTTCAAGGGGAATATCACGCTCCTTAATTCGCCTGAAGGGCTGGACGTCGGAATCAAAATGGCCGATGGAGACCTGGCCAGGATCATGGCCGGCCTGGACCTCCGCCTGCCCCTCCGCGGGAGGTTGACGGGCGACTTTCAGGTCCGCCGCCGGAACAATGCCAACCAGGTGGACGGAGATTTTTCGAGCCCTCTTGTCAGGTTCGCAAGACAAGAATTGCGGGCGGTGACTGGAAATCTCACTTGGGATGGAGATTCGATCGCCTTCCCTGAGCTCACCTTTGATATCTGGGGCGGACGGGTAAAGACCGTCTGGCGGCTGGGAGTCAAGAGCGAGGATTTGGAGATCGATGCGGCCGGAGAGGGAATCAACCTGAACACCTTGCGGCCTGATCTGGCTGGAGCGCTGGGTTTCACTCTCAAGGGGCAAGGGAAACTGGACGGGAAGGATATGGCCGCCGGCGAATTCAGCGTCAAGAACCTGCGCTTTGGACCTTTCCCCCTGGTTGATGCCCAAGGAGATCTTCGGCTCCGGATGTCCAAGGAGCGTTTAGGCCTGATGGCCAAAGGGAATGTCTCTTCGGCAGAGAACGATTTCTCGATCGACGCCGATATCCCTCTCACTCCGGACGGCCTTTCCATCGACGTCAAGGGCGGGTTCGGCAACCTGGATCTGATCTTTCCCTGGCGGGGAGTGAAGGGGAGGCTGGACTACGAGGGGCGGATCCGCGGCGCCCCCTCTTCCCCCAAGCTCAACGGCGTCATCGAGATCCGCGGGCCGGTCCTTCCTTTCCCTCAATTTTCCCAGGCCTTGACTGACTATTCCAGCCGGGTCGATGTCGAAGGCGGAAGGTTTTTTATCCGCTCTTTCCGAGGGAAGCTCGGGGGAGGTGAGGTCGAAGGAGGAGGTGAGGTCTCCCTGGGAAAAGGGGGTGAGATCGGCATTGACTGCTCTTTCGGAGGCAAGAGAATGCTCCTTTCACCCCTCGAACGGACCCGCGCCCTGGCCGATGCCTCGGTCCGCTTGATCAGGGACCGCCGGCGCTTCGTCCTCGATGGGGATGTCACCGTGCATCGTCTTTCCTGGAGGCGGGAAATCCAGGAAAAATTCTCCTTCTCCTCGCGCTCTTATCCCCAATCGCAGCCGAAGCCGGGCTTTTTTGATGATCTCACTTTGAATCTCCGGCTGAAAGCCGATGATAACGCCTGGATGGAAAACTCAGTAGGCCGGGTGAGAGGGCGTTTCGACCTGACCGTTACCGGAGACATCAAGGCCCCCATCGTTCTGGGGACCATTGAAACCCTGAGCGGGGAGGCCTTTTTCCAAGACAGGAAATTTCAAATTCTGCACGGACGCTTGAGCTTTTTCAACCCCTCGTCGGTCGAACCCTACTTGGATTTTCGGGCAGAGACCTTCGTCAAGGACTACCGTGTAACCATCAGCCTGTCCGGTTTGCCCAGCCGGCTGAGGCCACAGTTCAGCTCTTCGCCCCCTCTGCCGCCGGAGGATGTCTTAGCACTTCTCGCTCAAGGAGAGGCCTACAAGAGACAATACCGAACAGAGACAAGCTCCCAGCTTGGCACGGCCTCGCTGCTCTCCTTCACTTTGACGGAAGGCGCCCAGAAAAGGGCCGAGAAGCTCTTCAGTCTTGATCGCTTCCGGATCGACCCCTTTCTCATGGGCTCTTCGGCCGAAATGACCGCCCGCCTGACGATTGGGAAGAAAGTCTCCAAGGACTTCTATATTTATTACTCCACAAACCTGACCCGGCAGACCGAGGAGATCATCCGGTTAGAGTGGGACCTGAGCAACCAATTTTCTCTTGTCGGCACGCGCAACGAGGTCGGAAGGCTCAGCCTAGATGTCAAAATCCGCAGGCGTTTTTGAGATCGGGCGCCGGGGACGGGTCCTCCCGGGTTCCCTTTCCTGCCTGATCCTCCTCCTCGGCCTCCTTGTCCCGGGTTCATTTTCCTTCGGCTCCCAGGCTGCGGTTATCTCAAAGATCGAGGTCTGGGTGGACGGCGCCCCCAACACGGAAAATTTGGAACGCCTGATCTCCATCCAGCGGGGCGACCCCTATTCTCCGCATGCCGTCAGCGAGAGCATCAAGCAGGTCTACCAGAGCCGTTTATTCTCTGATGTCGAAGTCATCCGCAGCGGCCGGGAGAGCGTCGAGCTCAGGTTCCTCCTGACGAGGAGGATCGTTGTTCGAAAAATCCGCTTCCATGGTGAGAAGGGCATCTCGGGGCGAAAACTAAAAAACTCTCTTTATGCCTTGCAGGAGAACGCTCATTTTTCCGAGGACAGGCTCGTCCGGGCCGCCGACGAACTCAAAAGAACCTTGAACGATGAAGGATATTTCCAGCCCAAGGTCGAAGCCGGGGTGAAACGGGTGCCCAAGACCCCTCAAGTCGATATCGATTTCCTTTTTTCGGCGGGACCCCGGTACGCGATCTCCGATATCCGGTTCGAGGGGAACCGCGGCGTTGCTGAGGCGGAATTAAGGAAGGCGATAAAGACAAAGGAAGGAGATCTCTACAGCGTCAGCAAGCTGGACCAGGATCTGGCTAAGCTTCGAGGACTCTACGCCAAACACAAGTACCCTCGGGCCGAAGTGGAACTCTCAGCCGAAGATTTTTTCCCCGAAAACGGGACGGTTTCTCTGCTGATCCGGGCGGACCCGGATGAGCGGATCGATATCCTCATCTCCGGGGCCGAAGTCCCGGTCGAGCTCGTTCTGCCGATATGGGAGGAAAGGATTTTTGAAGAGTGGGGGCTCGGCGAGGGAGAAGCAAGAATCCTGGCCTACCTCCGGGGAAAAGGGTATATCCTGGCCGCGGTCAGCTCCCGGGTGGAGAGGGATACATCCGGTATCAAGATCATCCACCAGGTCGATCGGGGGCAGAAGATCAAGATCCGGAATGTCCGGTTTGAAGGCAATAGATACCTCTCGGCCGACCGGATCAAGAGCGAACTGGGCATCGCCGACCGCGTCCTCTTTTTCGGAGGCTCGGATGGGAAAAGGGTCTTCGAGATCGGCACTGACATCAAGACGCTCTATATGATTGAGGGATTCCCCAACGCCCAAATCAACCTCCAGTTCCTCATGGATGGAGACAAGGCCGAGGTTGTCTACACGATCCAGGAAGGAACCCAACAGCGGATCAAGTCCATAGAGATCCTGGGCGCCTCTCTCTTCGGACCCGAACTGATTCGGTCGCAGTTGAGTATCAGTGAGGGCGGGGCGTTCTTCCGGCCTGCCATCCAAAGGGAGATCGAAAAATTGAGCGCCTTCTATCTCGACCGGTCTGTCCGGGGAACAAGGGTTGAGTCGAGGATAGAGGCTCAGGGAGATGACCTGTTCAAGGTCACTTTCAACATCCGGGAAGGCCGGGCGGTAAAGATCCAGAGCCTGTTCGTCTCCGGCAACCTGGTCACCCGGGACAACGTAATCATGCGGGAATTGAGGGTCCAGGAAGGAGACCCGGCCCGGGCTGACGAGATTTCCGTCTCCAAACAGAATCTGGAGAGGTTAGGCATCTTTTCCGAAGTGAGGATCGAAGAGATCCCCATCTCGGAAAGCATGGAGCATGTGGTCGTCACGGTCCGGGAAGGAGAAAGGAATTATGCGGGGGTCGGTGTCGGCGTGGAAACCAGGGCGACCTACCTGTCGGCCTCCTCGCTCCTCGATACGACTCTGCGCCTCCGGGGAACGGCGGAGTTCATGCGCGACAACATGTTCGGCAGCGCGGCCAGCCTGAGCTTTGTCGCCCAGTTCAGCCTGTCTGAGAAAAGGCTCGTAGCCACTTGGCAGCAACCGTACTTCTTCTTGTTCAACATCCCGGTAGAGACGTACGTCAGCGGCTGGGCCGAAGCGGAAGACCGTGTCAGCTTCGCCTTTGAACGGGAAGGAGTCAGCCTCACGGGCATGCGGCCGCTTCCCTGGGGCTTTGACATCCTGCTCACTCTTGGATATGCCCGCACGACCCTGACGAGACTCGATGTCCCCCCCAACGAGGTCGACCGCCAGTTCTATCCTTATTCCAAGACCTCGCTCGCCCCGAGCTTCATCTGGGAGCGCCGGAATGATGCCTTTAACCCGGAGCGCGGCTATTTCTCCAGCCTGGCGCTGGATTGGGCCTTCCCCCTTTTTCAGACAGAATCCGATTTCCTAAAAGGTTTGTACAAGTACCAGCGATATTTCACCCTGGTCCCCCGTGTCCTCTTCGACTCCACGTTCCGGCTCGGGCTCGGAATGGGCAAGATGCCCATCCACGAACGGTTCTTTGCCGGAGGCAGCAATTCCTTCCGCGGGGCGAAGTTCGATGAGCTCGGCCCGAAAGATCCCATCTCCGGGGTTCCCGTCGGGGGAAAGGCGCTGATCTTATTCAATTTCGAATTCAGCTTTCCGGTCGTCTCCTCACTCGGAAACCTTTCCGGAGTCGTTTTCTATGATGCGGGCAACGTCTTTTACAACCGGAGCGACATCAATTTCGGCAGCTTGGAGCATGCCGTCGGGCTGGGGGCGCGGTATCGGACTCCGCTGGGCCCGGTGAGACTTGAACTCGGTTGGAACCTGTCGGACCCCGACAAGAGAGGAAAACCCATTGCCTTTATCACGATCGGCCATATATTCTAGTCTCATGCGAAGGACCCGATGGGGAATGATCGCCGCGGTCGCCCTCCTGCTCTGGCCGCATCCCCTGCATCCTCAGCTGGTCGATTGCCTCGTGGCCGAGGTCAATGGCCGGGCCTTGACCTTGACTGATATCCGGATACTGCGCGACTTTTCTTCCGGCCCGGGTTCGAGGCCCGGGTCACCCCCGAGGACGCTTCGTGAAAACCTGGAGGAGGCTATCGATCGGAGAGTCGTTATCGAACTCGTCCGTGAAGATATCGAGGTGACCGAGCAAGAGGCCGACGAACTGCTGGCCCGCTGGAAAGACCGGTGGAACGCCGGACAATGGCAGGAGAGGCTGGCGGCTTATGGTCTTCAGGAGGAGGCGCTCAGGCCTTATCTGGAGGAGATGATCCGGTATGTCAAGATCATCGATCTCCGTTTCAGCCGGGAGATCGAAATCAACCTTCCGGAAATCGAAAGCTACTATGAGGACGTGTATGTACCCTCCGAAAGGGCGGCGGGCCGGGAGCCCAAACCGCTTGTCGATGCCTCCGCCGATCTGGAAGCCCGGATCAAGTCTGAAAAGGCCGGACAACAGGTTTCGGCCTGGGTCCGGTCTCTGCGGGCGCAGGCCGAGGTCCGGATCATCGACCGCTGCCTCGAGCAGGCTAAATGACGGAAATATCATGAAAAACCTGGCTTTTTTTTTCCCCGGTCAGGGTTCGCAGAAGGTCGGCATGGGCAAGGACTTCTGGGAGCGTTTCTCCCCGGCGAAAGAACTCTTCGACATCGCGGACGCCACCCTCGGGTTTAAAATCTCCGAGATCTGCTTTGAAGGGCCGGAGGACAGGCTCAGGCTGACCTCTTATACGCAGCCCGCGCTGCTTACGGTCAGCACCATCGCCTTCCGTCTTCTCGGAATGGACCCCGGGCTGGCCGCCGGCCACAGCCTGGGAGAATATTCGGCCCTGGTGGCCGCCGGCAGCCTGACCTTTGAGGACGCCCTCCGCATCGTCCACAAAAGGGGTCAGTATATGCAGGAAGCCGTGCCGGTCGGCATTGGGGCGATGGCGGCGATATTGGGCTCCCCGATCACGGAGATCGAGTCGGCCCTTCAGCAGGTGAAGAGCGGAACTGTCCAGATCGCCAACTGGAACAGCGATGACCAGGTCGTCATCGCCGGACATAAGCTGGCCGTCGAAGAGGCCATTGCCCTTATCAAAGGAGCGCGGGCCGTGATGCTGCCCGTGAGCGCGCCGTTCCATTCGGTCCTCATGACGAGCGCCGAAGAACGCCTCTCCAGGGACTTGGATTCAGCCCAATTCCGGGACCTCCGGTTTCCGGTCGTCACGAATGTAGACGCCAAAGTCATCCATTCCGGTGAAGAGGCCAGGGATGCCCTCAAGCGACAGGTCAGCCGACCCGTACTCTGGCAAAGCTCGATGCAGGTTTTTCATCAAGAAGGCGTTGACACCTTCGTGGAGGCGGGGACAGGCAAAGTCCTGATCGGTCTTTTAAAGAGGATGGGCCGTCAATGGCCCGCTCCGCCCCGTCTTTTAAACGTGGAAGATGGGGAATCGCTCGAAAAATGCCGGGAGGCTCTATCAGGAACGGTTTGACAGGACGGCCCGGCCGTACCGAAGATAGTATTCTGCGGCGGAGGCGAGCGCGGCCACGACCGTCAGCCAGAGTCCCCACTCGGACAGGACATGGAATTTTCCCAGTACCTCCGCTCCCAGAAGGAGAAGGCCGATGGTCCCGGCCTCCAGGTTCATCTTGATCTTGCCCAGCGCCGAGGCGGGAATGTTGATCCCCTTGGAGGAGGCCATCGCCCTGAACCCGGATACGGCAATTTCGCGGCCGATGATGATCACGGCCATCCAAGCCGGGACGAGGCCATTTCCGACGAGACAAATGAGAGCCGATACGACTATCAGTTTGTCGGCAGTCGGGTCGAGGAGCTGGCCCAGGACAGTGATCTTTTTTCTTCTTCGGGCCCAGAAGCCGTCCAGCATGTCCGTGAGCGTAGCCAGGAGGAACACGGCAAAAGCAACGATGTGGTTGCCCCGGAAATCGGAAAGGAGCACGACTACAAGAACAGGCACGGCGAGGATACGAAGGTAGGTCAGAGCAAGAGGGCCGTTCACTTGGTATGATATACATCAGTCCTTGCTGAGTTGTCAATCAGGCTCCATGCGTTTCTGCTTTTGCCCGGGTGGAGTGATATAATAATCATCATGCGCGTTAGAAAAGCCAGGAAAGCGGATTTCCCCCAGATCACCCGGCTCGCCCGGAAGTACGGGCTAGACTATGCCAACATGGAGGCCGACGATTTCTGGGTGGTTGGGGAGACCGGACGAATCCGGGGCATCTGCGGGCTCAAAAAGCACCCGGAGTGCGTGGAGCTGTGCGCGCTTGGCGTGGATGAAAAATGGCGTTATCTGGGTTTGGGGAAACAGTTGGTTCGGGCGGTCGTCCGGAATGCCAGGGGGGAGCTCTTCCTGGCTACCGTGATCCCTGATTTCTTTGTCCGGCTTGGGTTTGAGAGGGCGGAAGCCGTTCCCGCGTCGATGGTCAAGAAGACGGAATGGTGCGCCGGCTGCACGCCGGAGCTATGCACCGTCATGGTGAGACGAGGGGGAGATGAACCTGCCTCAGTTTCCTGAGTTCAAGCTCATCGGGCTCGAAGACCGAGATCTCTTGACAGCGGCTATCAACCGGCACCCTTACGAGGCCTGCGAGTTCCAATTTGCGAACATTTTCCTGTGGCGGCATTATGAACACTCCAAGCTGACTGCGGTCAACGGGAACCTCTGTGTCCTCTGCGAACCGCCTTCGGAGCCGGCCTATTTTCTCCAGCCGCTCGGCGATAACGAGATCGAGGGGACCGTCCGGACCTGTCTGTCCTTCGCCCCCCGGCTTTCCCGGGTCGGTGAGGATTTCGCCGGGAGATACAAGGGTTCATTCCGGTGCGAGCCGGACCGCGATAACTTCGACTATGTGTACCGGACCGAGGATTTGGCCGGGCTAAAGGGAAAAAAGTACGACGGCAAGCGCAACCGGATACGTAAATTCGAAAGGGATTACTCCTATGCTTATGCCCGGCTTTCCCGGGATCACCTGCCCGGCTGCCTGGAGCTCCTGGCCAAGTGGCTCGAGGCCAAAGCGGCCAGCGACGGCTTCCTGGGCAACGTTTGGAGGGCCGTTATCGAAGAGGGATTGACGTGTCATGATGAGCTGGGTCTCCGGGGCGGGGTCTTTGAGGTCAACGGGCGAATCGCCGCCTTTTCGCTGGGGACGAAGCTCACGCCAGAGACAGCGGTCATCCCGATTGAGATCGTCGATCCCGGCTATGAGGGCCTCAGCCAGCTGGTCAACCGCGAATTTGTCCAGCGGGAGTGGGCCGGTTTCCAGTTCATCAACCGCGAACAGGATAACGGCATTCCCGGCCTGCGGCGTGCCAAAACCTCCTACCATCCCCACCATTTCGTCAAAAAATATAACATCTGGGGATGAATCTCGCTATCTTGCCAAAACAAGAGGGAGTCTCCAGAAAGGCCTCCCCAGCGTAGCTGCCATGAATTCCTGCTGTTACCCAAGGCGAGGGGCTGTTGGTGACAAACCCGTTTGAGGGCGGAGCGGGCAGGAATCTCTTCTATTACCTAAGGCGAAGGGTGTGGGTGAGGAAGTCCGTGGACGACTGAGCGGGCACGGTTTCTCGACTGAAGCGAGTTTGCTGATTTGCGGAAGCAAAGCAGCGGGGGTTCCAAGGGGGATGGCCCTCTCTCTCAGAGGCACCCTAAAGACTCTATTGAATCGCATTAATCACCCCGCCCCCTTTGGGAATAAAGGGGGCAAAAGGCCGGTGCCTCTGTCAAGGTCGGAGGCAGGGAGCGAAGCGAGCGTTGGAAGGGCGGAAGCGCAGCTTTCCCCCTCCAAAGGGACGATGTGGGAAACGAGCGGGCTGACGAATCCATACCCGAGCCTTCATTGACGTGTGCGCTTAATTGGAATAGTTATAAAGAACGAGTCCTGGCTTGAAAGATGGAGGGATGAGATGAAGAAGGCGGTTTTAATCTTGGCGGCGATTTTGATTCCCTTTATCCTGCCGGCCCGCGGCCAGACGGCCGTGGAGGGAAGGGGTGTCTGGGCCCATCCCGGCGATTTCGGCAAAAGTGAGAAGGAGGTCGAAGCTTTCTTCGAGGTCCTGAAAAAGGCCAACGTCCAGATCGTCGTCCCCATGGTCAAGGGCATAGACGGCCGCGTCTACTGGCAGAGCAGGCGGTTTCCCGAAGCCGTCCATCCCGACTACAGGGAGTTCGACCTCCTCGGCGCGATCACCCGTGTGGCCCCCAAGTATGGGATCAAAGTCCATGCCTGGCTGTGCGATTTCACTGAGGGCAAGGACTCGCCGGCCTTCAAGCTCCATCCGGAGTGGGCCATGCTCAGTCCGGAGGGCGGATTGACGGCCGACGAGAAGCTGACTCCGGACCGGACCTATGGCCCTGTCTGGATGTGTCCCGCCCGCCGGCCCGGCTACACCGACGAGTGGCTCCTGCCGATGATCGAGGAAATCGTCCGCGATTACCCGGTCGACGGCATCCACCACGACTATGTCCGCTACCCCGGCGATGCCGCGCCCGATACCTACTGCTTCTGCGATTATTGCCTCGAGCACTTCTGGAGCGAGAACCTCTTCTTCTATCCCTCACAGCCCGAAAAACAGGTGCCTCTGAAAACTATCCGGCTCCGGCCCGAGGCCAACTGGGACCAGGACTTCACCGCCAAACCCGCCGGCTGGTCCGGGATGTCGAGAGTGGAAAAGGCCCGGCTGATCCTCGAGGGGAAATCCATCAACCGGGCCGACCTGGATTATTTCTTCTATGAGTTGCGCTGCGATGCCATCAGCCGGTTCGTCCGGGAAGCCTGGGAGCGGGCGGCCACGGTCCGTCCGGATATCGAGATGTCGGCCGCCGTCTTTGTCAACCCGATGAAAAGCGGCCGGTTCATCGGCCAGCGCTGGACCGACTTTGCTCCTTGGGTAGACATCACTATGGCCATGACCTACCGCAGTCACTTCCAGGGAAGCTTTGAAGACTATCTCGCCTATCTGAGCGATGTCGTGCCGGCCCAGGTGGCCTGGGTCGGGGGAAAGAGCAGCCTCTATGTCGGGCTGGATGCTTATTATATTTTCCAGGAGGAGCGGGAACCATGGGAGAGGGCGGTCGAGCTGTTGAAGGCTGCGAACGGCGCCGGGTCAAGGGCCGAGCTCGAGGCTTTGATGGAAGCCAACATCGTCTATCTCACTAAGCATTCATCAGCTCGCGCCAAAGCCGTGAGCGCCAAATTCAAATCCTTCGAAAAAAAGGAGATAACCCGGGAGGAAATGAGGGCCGAGATAAACGGTCTTCTGGCCGATGCGCCGCCCGGCTTTTTTCCCGAGGAGAAGCTCATCCGGGTGATCGAGACCGTGAGGAAGTCCGGCGGCCTGGGAGTGATGGTATTTTCAGCGACTCATCTTTTCCGGAACAAGCTCTGGGGCGGACTGGAAAAGGCCTTCTCCTTTCCCGCCCGGCCGGCTCAGGAAGTCCAACCCGAAGGCCCCCATCTTTCGATCAGGTCTTGGAGAGAGCAGCGGAAGGGTCACGCTAGATAAGAAGAGCGCTTAGCTCAGCCGGATCCGTGGTCGGGCGTTCGCAGCGGGTGTTGGAGCAGACGTAGGCTGTTGCCTTGTCACCCAAGGATTTCAGCGCCGACGTGAAAGGGGCCAGTTTCACGATCTCGGGCTCATCCAACTCGAGCGGCCGGAAAAGCACGACGGTATCGGGAAGATACATCTTGCGCAGGGAATCCAGCATGGCCTGCGTATCGGGAGCGCCGGTCCGGCCAACGATGACCACTTCCCGGCTGGGGCCAAGGGCGAGATCGAGGCCGCAGAGGAACTGCGTATGGGCGACGGGGTTTTGAGAAACCCTTCCCCCGAAAACGTCGATTAGCCGTCCGGCCCGGGCTTCGAAGTCCGGCCTCCCTAGAGTCCGGCCGAGACGAAGGAGATTCGACAGCATCACCGAATTGCCGGAGGGCAGGGCGCCGTCGTAGAGCTCCTGGCGTCTCAAGGGGAGGTCGCCATGGAGGTCGGCGGAGGTGAAAAAGAAGCCTCCGGCGCGCTCGTCCCAGAAGCTGCCAATCGTTTCTTCCGTCAGGGCGGCGGCCCAGGAGAGATAGCCCGGCTCGAAAGTGGCCGCATAAAGCTCGATGAGTCCCCAGATGAGGAAAGCACGGTCGTCCAGGAAAGCGGGGATGGTGACTTCTCCCCCCGCCGACCGATGATACAGCCCGCCCCTAACGGTCATCTTTTGCCGGATGTATCCGGCAGCCAGGGCTGCCGAATCGGCATACTCGGCGCGGCCAAATGCCTGTGCCGCCTTGGCCAGGGCGGCGATCATCAGCCCGTTCCAATCGGTCAGGATTTTGGTGTCCTTGAATGGGCGGGGACGATGTTCGCGCCGAGCCAAAAGCCGGCTGCCGATCCGGAAGGTTATCTCTCGAAGTCCTCCCTCCGTGAGTCCGAGCCCGGCTGCGGCGAGGTCCGCCGGCCGGCCCAGATGCAGGATGTTCTTCCCGGACAGCCGGCCTCCCGGCTCGGCGAAGTTCCCTTCAGGCCGGAGGCTGAAGATGGCCTTCGCCAGATCGGCCTCGGAAGGCGGGAGAACCGCCTCGACCTCCCCGGCCTCCCAAAGGTAAAACTCTCCCTCCTTGCCTTCGCTGTCCGCATCCTCGGCGGAGTAGAAGGCACCTTCCGGAGATCTCAGGTCGCGCCGGACATAGGTCAGGATTTTTTGAGTGGTATCCCGGTACTCATCGCGCCCCGTGAATTGGAAGGCCTCGGTGTAAGCCATGGAAAGGAGGGCTTGGTCGTAGAGCATTTTCTCGAAGTGGGGGACGAGCCAGCGCCGGTCGGTGGAATAGCGGTGGAACCCGAACCCGAGCTGGTCGAAAATCCCACCGCTGCGCATGGCCTGGAGGGTTTTCTCGACCATCAGGAGGGCCCTTTTATCCTTATTCCGTCTGGCCTGGCGGAGGAGAAAGGTCAGGTGATGGGGCGTGGGGAACTTGGGGGCCGAGCCGAAGCCTCCAAACCCCTCGTCGAACTGCCGGCTGAGATCGGACACGGCCTGCTCGAGGAAGGCGGGCGAGATTTCTCCTCCGCCCGGCGCTTTCGAAATTTCTCCCAGCGCCGCCAGGGTCCGCTCGGCTGATCCCAGGAGCTCCGGCCGCCTGGATTTCCAGGCCTCGGCGACGCGGCCGACGAGCTCTGTGAGCCCGATCCGCCCGAACCGGCTCTCCTTGGGGAAATAAGTCCCGGCGAAAAAGGGTTTCTTGTCGGGTGTGAGGATCACGGTCAGCGGCCAACCTCCGCCTCCGGTCAGGAGCTGGCAAACCGCCATGTAGTGGGCGTCGATGTCGGGCCTTTCCTCCCGGTCGACCTTGATGGAGATGAAGGTCTCGTTCAGCAGGCGCGCGGTTTCTTCGTCGGCGAAAGATTCCCTCTCCATCACATGGCACCAGTGACAGGTGGAGTAGCCGATCGAAAGGAAGACCGGCTTGTCCGTTCGACGGGCCTCCCGGAACGCCTCGTCCCCCCAAGGGTACCAGAAGACGGGATTGTGGGCGTGCTGACGGAGGTAGGGGCTCTTCTCGCCGATCAGCCGGTTGGCCGTTTTGCCGGTCATGGAGCTATTTTAGCCGATTCCGGCTCCAGAGTCGATTAAATTGATGGGAATAGTAGACAATGGGTGAGAAAAATGAGGAGGGGGGATCGTTCTTTGGATAGTGAGCATTTCCCGGCAGCAGATCGAGTCCTTCCTGGCCAAATTGCTGCGCCTCATCAGCGAGGAGGTTTCCTCCAACCGCGTCCTCCTGGCCGTTATGGACGGAGGACGGACGCCCCTCGAAACGAGATCCTGGCCTGGCAGCGACCCCCTCTTCGAGTCCAGCTCATCCGACCTGGCCAGGCAGGCGCTCGAGGAGAAGCGGCCCCTCTTTGCCTCCGGGTCCCCTCCGTGTCAGGATGAGCAGGAGCGGTCGGACAGCTGGCCCGGAAGCCTGCTCTGTCTGCCCCTGTTGAATGGGGAGCTTGGGGTAGGGGCCGTCTGCCTGGGACGGGAGCCGGGAGAAAAGCCCTACTCTTCCGCCGACCTGGAGACGGTCGTCTTCCTGACTCAATCCCTCGCCGCGGTCATCAAGAGCGGGTTCGTCCAGGCCTCTCCGGAGGGTCGCTTCCTGCCGGCCCAGGATTCCGATCCGCTCATCGGGGGAAGCCGGGCTCTTGTCCTGATCCAGACGCTGATCGAGAGGGTCAAGGACGCTGACGCGCCGGTATTCATCTATGGAGAGAGCGGCACCGGGAAGGAACTGATTGCGCGCGCCATCCACAGCCGGGGGAGACGGCGGGCGGGCCCGTTCGTCGCCGTCAACTGTGGAGCCATCCCCGACCAGCTTCTCGAAAGCGAATTGTTCGGCCATGCCCGAGGCTCTTTTACGGGGGCCCTGCGGGACAAAGAGGGGTTGCTCGAGGAGGCCGACGGGGGGACCTTTTTCCTGGACGAAATCGGCGATTTGTCACTGCTTCTTCAAGCGAAGCTCCTGCGGCTGCTCCAGGAAAAGGAGATCCGGCGGGTCGGTGAAACCCGGACCCGGCGGATCAATGTCCGCTTTGTCTCGGCCACCAACAAGGAGCTCGAAAAGGAGATCGAACGGGGCCTATTCCGCATGGACCTCTACTACCGGCTGCGCATTCTGACCATCGAAGTCCCGCCCCTGCGGGAACGGAGGGCCGACTTGCTGCTGCTGGTCAATCATTTCGTCGACAAGTACGGCCGGGAGATGGGACGGGAAAAGACCTATATCTCTCCCGGAGCCATGGAGCTTATGGTCGACTATCCTTGGCCCGGGAATATCCGGGAGCTCCAGAATGAAGTCCAGAGATGCCTGGTCCTGGCCGGGGGAGATCGCCTGATCCGTGAGGAACATCTTTCAGCCAGGATCAACCCGCGGCGGCATCCGGCTTCAGCGGTCAGCTATAACTATTTCCAGGCCAAAGCCGAGTTCGAGAGGCGGTTCATCCACCAGGCACTCGTCCGCTTCGGTCCCAATAAGACTCGGACGGCCCAGGAGGTCGGCCTGACCCGGCAGGGGCTTTTTAAGCTGATGAAAAAATATAAGATCATGGAAAAGTTCGAAGCCTCCGAAGAATAGCCACTTCCCAGTTCTTGTTTTTTTTGCTAGATTGGGGTCGCCATGACCGACGGAAAAACCGAAGCCGGGGTTTTTGAAGTCGTCTGTCCCTGTTGCCAGTCCGTCCTCTGGGTGGATGGGGTCAGCCGGGAGATCGTCAAGACCGAAAGGCACGCGGCCAAGAAAAAAGGATCCTTGGATGATCTCCTGGAAAAGGAGAAGAAGCGCCGCGACGAGTTTGAACGCAAGTTCGAAGCGACCGCCGAGCTCGAGCGCCAGAAAAAAGAAAAGGCCAAAGAGACCTTTGAGAAGGCTCTGGGCAAAGTCGGCAAGGACGAGTGAGGCCCTCGCGGCAGAGGCTCTCCGGCCCGGGACTGGGGAAGAAGGCTGTGTGGCTTCAACTGCCCGCCTGAGTCTCGTCCTCGCGCTTCCTGGGGGCCATTGTGAAGCCGGTGTAGCCATAACCGGCCAGGATAAAGAGGGCCGCCCAGTTGGCGATGGCCCAAGGAAGGTAGCTCAGGACAGGCACCCCGAGCGCCCCCGCTATATAGACTCCGGCCATGCTCCAGGGGATGAGGGGAACGATGATGCCGCCGCACTCGTCGATGATCCGGGAGAGGTTCTTGGCCGCCAGTTTCCGGTCCCGGAAGGCCGGGCCCAGCAGCTCTCCCGGGATGATGACCGATAGATAGGAACTTCCGGTGACCAGCGCCGTAACGACGCAGGAGCCGATCGTCACCGCCACCAGGCTGCCCACTTTGCCGGCCACCTTCATCGTCCGGGCCAGGACGACAC
>Ga0315277_10003829_pt1 | contig 20290 bp, 18 predicted proteins | sample YL17G05_15_MG_FD_203695 | JGI IMG/M metagenome (GOLD analysis project Ga0315277, IMG submission 203695) | Sediment microbial communities from Yellowstone Lake, YNP, Wyoming, USA - YL17G05_15 | ecosystem: Environmental > Aquatic > Freshwater > Lake > Sediment | place: USA: Wyoming | collected... | reverse complement strand
CCGCGCACCGTCTCAACGGAGGCGGCAACGATATCCGGGAATTCCTTGCGCAGGATTGCCGGATCGACCGGTTCCAGCTCGAGAATCTCACCGCCCTGCAGGTAGCGGGAAGCGTTCTCGATCAGCGCCAACAGCAGCGTCCCCGAGCGCAGCGCCGACTCATTGAGCGCCAGCGAGCCGATCATCCAGGCCTCCTGCATCCACTCGAAGAGCCGGGGCGAGAAGACCGGCTTGCCGGTGTTCCCGGCGCGCAGTCCTTCCACATTGTGCTGCAAGGCACCGATCACGCGCGCCGGCTCAACTTCGAAGTGGCGGAGAATATTCTGGAAATCGGCCTGGGGGTTGTCAACCAGCTTCAAGAGCACGTGGTCGACCGTGACTTCATAGTGCGACCGCGCCAGGCAAAGCCCGGTGGCGTTCTCCAGCGCTTCACGGCTGTAAGGGTTCAAGCGGTCGATCAGTGACTTCGGTTCGATCTTGGCCATGTTTATCCTTTCGTGCGATCAGCGGGAGTCAAAGCCAATCCCTGTGGTAAGGTCTTGTCTGCAGTCGGTAGCGAGGGGTTCAAAGCCCCCTGTCCTCGATCGGGGGAGTCGTGATGCAAGGGGCTGAAGCCCCTTGTTTGCCACGTCCAAGGTGGTCAAGTGGTCCTGCATCCGAGCGACTCCACTCTTCACGACTCACACGAACACCACCGGCAGCCTTTTGGCAAGAGCGCAGGGCTCTTGCCCTACCTGACTTGTCTTCCCCAAATGACACGGCATGTTGGTCGATCCATTGATCTTACGCGAACACCACCGGCAGCCTTTTGGCAAGAGCACAGGGCTCTTGCCCCACCTGACTTGTCTTCCCCAAATGACACGGCATGTTGGTCGATCCATTGATCTTACGCGAACACCACCGGCAGGTCGGCGCTCGGGCGCGAAAACAGCCCGGTGGTCCAGCCCAATCGCGACTCACCGGACAAAGATAACCCCAGCCGGGGTGTCTCGTCACCGCGCAGAACGATCTCGATGTCAAAGCCCAGCCAATCCCCGGCGGCCAAGTGAACAAGCTTGCGGGCGATCCCCAGATTCTCGCTGCCGGGTAGAAAGGTACAGTAGGTGTCGTAATCGACCGGGCCAATGGTCACACGGAACTTGCCGGCATGGTCGGCGACCCGCACGCCGATGACGGCATCATCTAGAAGCCGACACCCCCGCCGACCCAGTTGCGAGCGCTGCCGGTCGTCCAAATAGACCCAGCGTGCCACGCACTCACGCACACGCACCGGCAGTCCACCGAACCACGTGGAGACAATCGAATCCAGGGACGAGGCCGTGCGAGGTTTGTGACACAGAAGGCCGGTGAAGCGCAACAGGCGCGGCGCCGGCAACTCGACCGATTCGAGCACGCCTGCCGGGGTGAGTCCCGATAGTGCAAACAGGCGCCAGGAGAACTCATCGCTGCCATCCCGGGCGAACAAGAGGTGCCCGCGGTACTTAAGGAGGCCACGGTACAGCAGAGACAGCAGCCGGTGATTGAAGATATCGAAAAAGGCGCGCAGCGTATGGTCTTCTTCATCGCTGGTACGGTAGAGAATCTCCTCGGAATACGAACTCGGCAGCGGCGAGTGGGCGCCATAAAGACCCATGAACGTCGTGTTCAGCCGCCAGGGCGGGAGAACGTCTTCGCGCACTTCGAGTGATTCGATGTCGCCGGGTGGGAAGGCCAACGACGCGCTCGGTCGCAGTCGCACCGGCTCCCGGTCCGGCGGCCCCTGATGACCGAGCGGCACGGCGTCGGGGCAGGCATGGTGCATGAGCCACACTGCCTGCAAGAAGGCGAAGTGGGGCGCACGCGCCGCCAGCGCCTCAGCTACACCAGGGGGGCTTGTCCCAGCATTGGCGGCCATGAATACACCGTGCCCTTCTGCAAACCGCGCACCGTGAGACGAGTGTAGGCGTTGAGCGTGGCATAGAGGTTGAAGAAACGGTCGAGCACCGAGGCGAAGAGGAACATCTCCCCTTCGCCGGCAAAATGGTCTTCCCGCAGGTCGAGCTCGATGGCCACGCCCCGGTAGGTGGCGCCGCGGCGTAGCATATCATCCGGTCGGGCGCGCACGGCGGCGATACCCTCAAGGCGCAGTTCGTGGGTTCGCGCGGCCTGGCGGTCGATCAGCGCCGGAAAGTTGTATACCGTCAACAGCGACCGCAGCGATTCGACCCGTGCCAGCGACAGGTAGTTGAGCGACATGTGCGACATCAGGTGCCAGAGGAGGCGGTCCTCCAGAGGCGGCGCGATCGAGGGAGTCACGCGCGTAATGCTCTGAAACGCCGCGAAGCCGGGTGACTCCGAGGTGGGAACACGGATGTCACCGGGGCGCAACTTCTCCGGAAGATTGCGGTTGGTGCAGGTCAGATCGGCGGTGATGGTTTCGATTGCCGGCATCAGCCCCGACGGGGTGTCGGCGGAGAAGGCCAGATAGGTGTCGGTGCCGGCGCCGACGGTCGCCGGGCGGAGACGGGTCTGATAGTATAGACCGCCGTTGCTCCGCGTATGCTCATAGGAGAAAAACGGTTCATACTCATGCTCATTGACCGTCCCTTTCTCCCAGCCGATCACGCGGTCGACGGAGAATATCTCATGGTGTTGCGGATTGGCGAGATCGGGACGCAGCCGGTACTCGGTCTTTTCGTGATCCACACGGACAGGTGCGGACTTGGCGTTCAAGAGATTGACCACCGGCGTGCAGCCCAGTCGCAGCATGCCCGGTTTGACGCGCAATTCATCGGGGGGCTTCTGGTCGAATTCGATGATGATCTCGAACCGGTCGGTGACACCCAATTCGGCCAGCGGCGAGAGGCCGGCGACGTCAACGAAGAAGAAACGCTCCGGCAGTGCGAAGTACTCCTGCAACAGGCGGTAGCCCGCGAACGCATCGGGGGGATACGGCCACAGCGCCTCGCGGTCGTCGAAACCGGCAGCGGCAACGCTCTCGGCGGGGAGGCGCACCGTCTTTTCACCCGCACGCAGAATCACCGCGCGCGTATGCCGGACCAGCCAGAGGTACAGCAGCGTGACGATCGGCATCTCCCCGTGGAGAAACAGCCGCAACGGGCTGAGGTCCGCCGCGGCGAGGCTGGCTTGAGGACCCAGTGCGAACCCGAGCCGCAGGGCGGCCGGCCGCGCCAGGGGAACCTCCAGTGTGAGTGTATCCAGGGAGAAAGGATGGAGCCGCACATCGGCCGTCGTGCGGAAGCGGCAGCGAGTGCCCTCGACCGGATCGGATTCCAGCGGCGTGCCACGCGGGATTGTCTGCACATCTTGCAGGGCGGCACGGGGCGCAAACTGCACGATCGCCAGTGCCGGAAGGGGGCGTAGATAATGCGGCCAGAGAAGACTGACCAGGGAATGGGTCAGTTCCGGGAGTTCGGAGTCGAGCCGCTGGCGGATGCGCCCGGTGAGAAAAGCAAACCCTTCCAGGAGCCGTTCGACATCCGGGTCGGTGCCGGTCTCCGCCAGCATGTGCGCCACCTGCGGGTGGGCGCGAGCGAACTCCTGCCCCATCTCGCGCAGGTAGGTCAGTTCATCCTGGTAGTACTTGTTGAACATGCGATGTTATGCCCGCAAGACGGTGAACTCCCTTGCTTACCGAACGGGAAGCTCGGATTGACTATGGCAATGACTATACGTCGCATCCTAGAGCAGTTCTCGAACCCTCTTCTAGTGGGCGGAGCCCATCCTGCATTGCCGGCCAACCCTGGGCTGACAGCTACAGTTCCGCCACGTCGAGACTGGAGGCGGAACCGACCTGCGTGGCGAATGCCACCGGAATGCTCTTTTCCTCGCCGACAAGCTGGGCCGTGATTTCGAAACGGATGTTCAGCGGGTTGTCGGGATCTGCGACCCAGACTGCCTTCACGTTCTTCAGGCGCGGCTCGTACTTCTCGATCGAACGCTCAATAGCCTGCCGCATCGGCGTAATCGAGTCGGGAAAGGCGAACATGAATTCGTTCAGGTCCGGGATGCCGTAGTCCGGTTGCGCAGGGGCATGGCCGTGGCGGCTGTTTAGCATCACCTGCAGATGCATCACCACCGAGCGCTTAAGCCGCCCGATGTCCAGACTGAGCCGCCGCCCACCCGGTGGGTCCGGGTCGGCCAGACGTTCAAACAGCGTGCGCTCGTTGATCATGAGATGATGTGGCCGTGCCGCCCCTGTCAGACAGTCTCGTGTTTCCCGCCGTCAGCGGGAGATGCTCGCAGTGATCTCGCGGAGTGCATGCCGCCGTGGTGTTGTCTTTCGTGACAGTCAGCCCAGAGGGAGTGTTGAAGAAGCGAGCCTCAGGGGGAGGATTGCTTCGTCGACCGTCCGCCTTCGGCGGACTACCGCCTCGCAATGACATTGTAAGCCCTTTGCCGACATGATGTCATTGCGAGGAGCGAAGCCCCGCTCGCAGAGCGGGGTGAACGACGAAGCAATCCCCTTCCGTCTAGGACTCGCCTCGGATCAGGTTTCTCAACACACCTCAAAGGCTGGCCCGCACTCAGAAGATCCCGCTTGAGGGCCATCTCTGCCGGCCCCGGTGCCTCCCACTGTGGCTTGATCAGGTCTTGCGGACCTTCCAGTCGTCCTCCGACTCGATCCCGTCTGGCTCCCATGTCCAGATGATCTTGCGATAGGTGAAACTGAGGTCCTCCATGTGCCCATAGCTCGCAAAATGGGGATCGAGGCAGTTGGGAACCGACGGCTTCATCGAAACGACGATGGCGTCTTCCAGCTTGATCGTGAAGTAGTGTTCCTCGGTGCCGGTGACGTCGATGCGATACCACTTCATGGTGACGTTCTTCATGCGTTCGCCGCGCGTGAGGGCCTGGTACAGCTTCGGCGACGCCTTGTCGAACACCTTGGTGATCGTAAGCGCGCTGTGCACGCGCTGGCCCGACGGCTGGCCGGATTGCGGATCGCGCGGGATCGAGATGTCGTGGGTCAGGGCCTGGCAGAGGATCGTCCCCTCGCGCCCGGCCTGGTCGCACGAGCCCTCGATCGCACCCTGATCGTACCCTTCCAGGGTCATGTAGAATGGCATTGGCATGGCTATTCCCTCCTGCCGGTGAGTGAATGGTTTGCTGCTCTTTCTGTCGCTAGCCACCTGCCGTACTGTCGCATCCCGTACGGTCGAAAAAGGTGCATGATGGTCCGATTGCTTCGTCTGGCTTCGCGCTCGGCCTCACGAGTGCCGTCGACTAACGGCGGACGAGCCAGTCGTCCTCTGAGAGCCGGGTGCCGATGACGTGCTCCCACATGATGCGGCGATAAGTGAAAGACACCTCCTCCATGTGCGGAAACGACTCCGTCTTGGGATCGAGGCAGTTGGGCATATAGGCGGTGATGGAAGTGATCAGGGCCTCTTCCATGGCGATGCGGTAATACAACTCCTCGACCCCGGTGGGATCGATCCGGTAGAAATCCAGGCGCCACGACTTCATCCGTTCGCCGCTGACCAAGGCGTTGTACAGAAGCGGCGAGGCGAGATCCACCGCCTTGACGATGGTAAACGGCTGGTGGACGCGCTGGCCGGTTGGCCCCCCCGACTGGGGATCATGGGGAATGAGGACCGAGTGGTGGTATTCCTCCACGAGGATCGATTTCTCCCGCCCCGCCATTTCGCAGGATCCGTCGATGACGCCTTGTTTCTCGCCTTCCAGGTACAGATGGCAGGGCATCGGCATAACGCGTTCCTCCGATGAAACGACCGTTGTCTGCGCCCGCCTTCGGCGCGAAGACGGACGGATCCCTTTTGTGCACCGGCCCGTGGTCGCCGGGTTACTTCTGATCGAGCTTGCCGACCAATGACAGTGTGATGTCCGATCCCATGTACTTGAAGTGGGGCCGGACCTTCAGATCAACCTTATACCAACCGGGGTTCCCCTCGACGTCCTCGACGGTGACTTGGGCCTTGCGCAGAGGCTTGCGGCTGCGGACGCCCGGCTTGGGATTGTCCATATCCACGACGTACTGCCGGATCCAATCGTTGAGTTCACGCTCCAAGTCGGTGCGCTCCTTCCAGGAGCCGATGTTCTCGCGCTGGATCACCTTGAGATAGTGCGCCAGACGCGAGACGATGAACATGTAGGGGAGCTGCATGCCGAGCTTGTAATTGAGTTCGGCCTCGCGCCCCTCGGCGGAGGTGCCGAAGTACTTCGGTTTCTGGCAGGAATTGGCCGAGAAGAAGCAGGCGTTGTCGGAATCCTTGCGCATCGTCAGGCCGATGAACCCCTCTTCGGCCAGTTCGAATTCACGCCGCTCGGTGATGAGAATCTCGGTGGGAATCTTCGCTTGTACCTCGCCCATCGCTTCGAAGGTGTGTATGGGGAGATTCTCCACCGCGCCGCCGCCCTTGGGGCCGATGATGTTCGGACACCAGCGCCACTTGGCAAACGAGTCGGTCAGCCGCGTGCCGAAGGTGAAGGCGGTGTTCCCCCAGAGGTAATTCTCATGGTTGTCGGTGACCGTCTCGTTGTAGTCGAAGGACTTGACCGGGTTGTCGGCTTTGCTGTACGGCAGACGCAACAGGAAGCGCGGCGCCGTGAGCCCGACATAACGGGCGTCTTCGGATTCACGGAAACCCCGCCACTTGGTGTAGCGGGGACCCTCCATGATCGACTTGAGGTCCTTCAAATTCGGGAATTTCAGCCATGAGTCCTCACCGAAGAACTGCGGTCCGGCGGCGGCGATGAACGGCGCGTGCGCCATCGCGCCGACCGAGGCGCAGTATTGCATCAGCGCGACGTCCTGCGAGCCGGGGCCGAATTCGTAGTTGGCGACCATTGCCCCCACTGGGGAGCCGCCGAACTGGCCATACTCACGGGAGTAGACGAGCTTGTAGAGCCCCGACTTGGGGATCTCAGGTGAATCCTCAAAATCGTGCAGCAGGTCCTCTTTGGAGACATTGAGGAGTTCGATTTTGATGTTCTCGCGGAAGTCGGTGCGGTCGACGACCAGCTTCAGGCCCCGCCAGGCCGATTCCAGACTCTGGAAACTCGCGTGGTGGAGAACCTGATCGAGTTGCTGGCTCATCTTGTGGTCGATTTCCGCGATCATTTCATCGACGATCTTCTGCTGGACGCGCTCCCCCTTCTTCTCCGGGGTGGCCAGCAGGGCGATCAACTCGCGCATCCCTTCTCGGGCAACGGCGAACCCTTCGTCGGCGGGGCGCAGCTTGGTCTCCAGAAGGATTTCCTCAACCAGCGAACCGGCGGTGGTCTCTGCCGGGCCCGTCGCCTTCTTTTCCTGTCCCTCAGCCATCAGTCCATCTCCTTCGGATAGCGGTCACGACGCTGCGCCTTCAGCCGGCGATGCCGAGTTCCTTCATCAGGCGTTCGCGGGCGGCATCGTCCGACATGATGTCCATGATCTTCTTGCGAAAGCCGGGGACATTTCCCAATGGCCCCTTGAGCGCCAACAGGGCGCTGCGCAATTGCAGCAGTTTGTTGAGCTCGGGCACCTGGGTCGCCACCGCCTCCGGTCCAAAGTCGTTGACCTTGTCAAACTTCAAGTCCACCGGCAGCTCAGCACCTTCTTCTCCGGACAGGACGTTCTTCACGTTCATCTTGACGCCGAGTTTCATCCCCTTCATGACGTCGTTGAAGTTGTCCTTGTCGACATTGATGGGCTTGCGCTCCTCCAGCGGCGTGTCGTCGGGACGCTGCGTGTAATCGCCCAGCATCACCAGCTTGAGGGGAAGCTCCTTTTCCTCGTCCACGCCGGTGGCGGGCTTGTAGACGATGTTGACGCGCTCGCGCGGAGCTACAGATCCTTCTTGAGCCATGGCCGTCCACCTTTCCTGAATCTGACGTTCATCTTCTCCCAGTCGATTTGTCTAATGTAATAATACGCGGCGGGTTGCCCGCACACATTGCTTCATTTTCCTTCCAAAGACAAGGCCGCCGCCGGGTCCAGGCGGCAGAGACGATCATGCAACTGGTTGGTCTTCTGCACCAATTCCGGCGTGGCCCGTCGCGCATCCTTGAGCAGTGTCCGCCGGGCCGTCAAGAGGGGCGAGTAAACCGCCAGGCATAGGGCCGGTTCCCAGATCTCCAACTGGTGACGTTCGATCTGGACCTCCAATTCCTCCAGGAGCGAGGCGGCGAGGACCGGCTGCCCCGCTTCAAGACATAAGCGCGCCAGCTCCAGACGCCAGAGGAATTGTGTCCGTTGCGAGCCGGCGGCGGCGATGCCGCCTTGCATCAGGCGGACCGCCTCAGCCAACTGGCCGCGGTTGGCCAGTTTGCGCGCCTCTTTGGTGGTGTCGGCCAGCCCATCGGGGAGGGTGTCACCGCTGGCTGCCGACGCTGTGCCTGATGTTAGGGCCAAGCGCGAGCGGACATCGCCTTCGATCCATTTGACGGTCTCCACGCCAGCCAGAGGAGTGCCGTTGGCGAAGCTCAACTCGGCAAGGCCCGGCAACCGGGCCAAGAGGCCGGCCACTTCGCTTGTGACTGCAGACCGCGCAGCTTCATATGCGTTTCCGAGTGCGGCCAGCGCCTGGGCTGACCGGCACTGCAAGTCCAACCAGATGGGGAAGCTGCTGAACGCGGACTCGACCGCGTCGATCAGGATCGCCCACTCGCCCTTACTGTGTAAATCGTTCAGCCGCGATGCCAAGTCGGCGCCGGGGGCGGGGATCTGCGTGGTTCCCTTGGTATGTGGCGGCAGGTCTTTCAGTTGGGCCCAAGTGATGGTTCGTAGCAGCCGGTAGGGGACTGGATCGGTCGGGGTCGCTCTGCGCAGAATATCACAGACTTGGCGGATGGTAGCGCCAGCTTTGACCAGAGCCTTTCGGGCATCCTCGGGGGATGTCTGAGCGTCGATGTCACCGGCGGCGATCTTGGCCGCTTGGGCTCGTTTGGCCTCCATCGCCTTGGCAGCGGCAGCGGCTTCAGCGATATGTTGTCTGACCACTCGTTCCAGATCACCCAAGCCGGGGGCGTCCTCGCCGAATCTGGTGGCCAGCGCCCCTTGAATCTCCGTCATCAGCACCGCGCACCGTTCCAGAGATTCCTTCTCGTCACCACGGGGCTTATGGGCCTCGGCCGCTCTGCCACCCCGTTCGGCCAGCCAAGTGATCGCTTCGATGCGCCCCCGCTTGCGCGCCACCGGGGGTTCCATCGTGTCCCAGAATTTCGCGAGGAAGTCGCGGCAGATCTCCAAGCCGACAGCCAGCCCGGCGTAGTCGTGCTTCTCCAGTAGCCCCAGCGTCACATAAGCCGCGACCAGGAGATGCTTCGAACGATTCTTGAGGATCTCGCTGCCGGAATTGACCACGAGTGCCCAGTTGACCGGCTCCTGAGTCACTGAATCAAGCTTCTGCAGCTCGATGCGCAGTGCCTCGTAAGCAGGATCATACTGCACCGGGCCGGCGCTCTCCCCCGGCGGGATGGGGGCCTGTCCCAGAAGAATCAGTTCTTTCAACTCAGCCACGGCTCCGGTCCGGTCGCAGTGCAGTCATCAGATCCGTTCGACGAAATCCTTCATAGTATAGCTGGGTGTATCCAGAGCGGAAACAATCGCCGTGCCCAAGGCGGCCCGAGCATCATCCGCACGCGGGTCGCCTATCCGCGCCAGATCCCACAGATTCTCACTCGTCCCCGATGGCAGGAACAGAAGCGGGAGCGCCTCCGACGCCGGGGAGTGGAAAAACAAGTAGCAACCCGCGGTCGTCGACGACGCTTCATCATGCCAAAAGAGCACCGTCTGCGCCAGCGTCTCCTCGCCCACAACCGCCTGCACAAGCAGAGGCCAGGTCGCGGTCTGGAGAAAGGCGGTCGCCGCAGTCTGAGGCGCCGGGAAGCGCAGAATCATGTTCATACGCGCCGGGTCACCACCGCGCCAGGGAGCCAGCGCGGTGAAGAGGTTCTTGATGACGAGGTACTTGCGGCGGTCATCAAAATCGCCGAGGACGCCCCGCCAGAAGGACTCCATCGTGACGCCACGCCAATGATCGGCGAAACGGCGGTTCACTTCAACCGGATTCTGCGGCAACGCGGTGGTCAGGGCCAGGATACGTCCCGTGCGTTCATTGTCGATGCCATCGGCGCACTCGCTGACCGCCAGTCGGCGGGCGGCCAGGAGAAACGGGGCATACCCCATGGGGATCAGGTGAAGTCCGCGGCCGCCGCGTTCGAGCGTGACCTGAGCGAAAATCGTGAAGGGATAGCGCCGACCGCTCTGGTCCCGTCCGGGACGACAGACTCCCACCAGGGAGTCGGTGCCGGCACCGTTGCGGAAGATGAAGAAGAACGGCACCGCCCGGTCGAACTCACTCTCCCAGTTGTTGCTTGCCTGACGTCGCATTTCTATCAATCCCTCGGAGAGCCAGGTATCGAGCGCCCGGGGAAGGGGTCCGCTGGCGTTGAAACGGACAAAGTCGGGGTGGGACGGCAGCTTGCCGAACAGACCGACTGGCGCGGCGGGTTTTCCCCACATGGCTTGGCTCCAGATGCTCCCCTCAAGGGCAGATGCGGGGCGGGCAGCGGAAGCGGGAGAAGTGCCCGGAGCGGAGGAACTCGGCGCCGGCGCCCGACAAGTCGTAGCGCGCGGTGATGGTCTGCCCCGAGGCCGAGAAACCCCAGCTTACAGTTGTGCCGGAGGCGGTGCCATCATCAAAGAGTCGCAACAGCGCCCAAGGGCCGGTGAAGCGCTTGGGGGTGGCATAAAGCGCCTCGTTGATCGCGATGACGCTCAGTGACGCTTGGTCAGCTCCCGGCTGGGGCCACTTGAAGCTGCGTGACTCATCCTGGCCCATGGCGAATTCAAAGCGGTTCGTGCCGTACTCGAAGCGCAGCATGCGCAGCCCGGTCAGGTTGCGTGAGGTGGCGGTCAACGTGAAGGCCACCGAGAGGTTGCGCCCCGGCATCGCCCGCCGCAGTTCCTCGCCGACGCTCAGGGCATTCTGGTACTCACCGGACAGATTGATTCCCTCAGTCCGTGCCGCTTGTCCCTCCGCCTGATCAAAGGCGAAGATGCCGCCGGAGCCGGTGAAAAACTGCACCACTTGGTCAATCGGCGCCTCGTTCTCGCTGCCGCGATTGAAGGGGTACACGCCCTCGAGGTTCGTTTGGAAGTCCTTGTACACCGCGGCTTCCCACTGACGGTTGAGGCAGGTGCAAACCTCGCCGAAGGCGGCGGCGCGAGCAGCGTCGAGGGGCCTTATCAAGAATGCCGCCGCCGAGCGCGCCAAAGATGACCCGCCGATCAGGCGCTGGATCTGGCTGCGGCGGCTCTCCAGTCCCGACTTCAACTGGTGCAGCCGTAACGCGCACTGCGCCTGGGTCTGCAAGAGATCACGCGTCTCCTGCACGGTTTTGGGAAGCTCACTTAAGAGTTTCAGATAAGTCTTCTGGCCGGTGTCGCCGCCGTCGTCGGACTTGATCTCACCCAGGAACCGGCCTAGCGGCTCGAATTCGGTCTTGATTTCCTGCTCAGCTTTGCCGCCGATGTCGAGTTTCCCCTGGTCATAGACTTTCTTCAGCAGGCCGATCATCGGCGTGTTGTCCGGCGACAAGTCCGTCAGAGCCGCAGTGGCCTCGGTCAGATCGTTGAGCGGCAGAACAGTCGCCGCGTCAATGAAGGCGCGCCACGAGGACCGGAATTCCGCGGCGTAGCGGTCGGTCAACTCCCGGCGGAGTCTGTCCCAGTCGGTGCTGTAGGCGGCGAAGGCATTCTTCAGCACCGGGTTGGCGGCGATTTCATCGGGCATGGTGTCGATGCGCTTCTCGACCTGTTGGGCGAAGCCATCGGCGGTGAAGGCCCGGCCAATCTGCCCTCCCGACAACCGTATCTGCCCGGGAGCCGCCTCCAACATGGTGTAATAACCGCCGAGAGCGGCGTTGGCATCATTGATCACCTTGCGATAGAGGCGGCCGACGTCCCAGAAATTCGCCATCACCCGGTCGATGTCGTATAGAAGCCCCCGGTCGGGGGATGTGCGCAGCCAACGGAGATCGGAATCGCGACGGTGTTTCCAGTAATAGGGAATCTGGCTCTGCAACAGGTATTCGAGACGCTGGTGGTCAGCGGCGCCGATCTTCGCGCTCCAGAGTGAGTCGGTCTCGGCAGTGAGCGCGCCGATATCGGGCGAGACCGAGTCATGATGCAACGTGAGCATCTGATAGGCGGTGGCGGTCTGGAAGTAGCGGTTGCTCCCCTCCTCGGTATCGAGAGTGGGGGTGCGGCGCAGTTTCACCTCCAGTTCGCGGGCTGAAGGGGCCAAAAACAGGTCGTGGTATCGCTTGAAGTAGACCTGACGGGCGGCGGCCAGAACCGCTTCGCCGGAGTAAAGACCCCAGCGGCGCCAGAGTGACGGTCCGGCATCGGCCCGCTGCAGCGTCTCACGCAGAACATCCAGCGAATCCAACGCATCGAGGGAGAACGAGCCGGTGGCGCCGGTGACCGAGGCGACATGGCTTGTGACGGCGCGCATGTGAGTGTTGGCGCGCCGGTTTCCCAAGTACGAAGTCAGGAATGCGAGGCACAGCAGCCCGGTCGTGGCGGCCATGGCACTGATGGCCCAAAGCCGGGCCCCGCGCAAGCGCCGCCCCGCCGCAGTCGTGGCCACGACGTTCAGTTCATCGGGAAGGATGATTTCACCAAAGAGGTCGCGGATGAAGTACGCCTTGGTTTCGCCCGGGGGCTCGCTGAGTTCACGCGGAGCGCCCTCCAGGCCGAAGTCACGCCGCATCGCCGCCATCACCTGGCCAATCGGCGTCCCCTCCTGCGTGCCCGAGGTGAAATAGAAGCCGCGTACCAATGGATTCTGCTGATAGGGATTGGGGGCAAACAGCGTCTCCACAAACGCGGTCAACGGCCTGACTGTTGCGGCGAATTCGAGTGGGAAGAGGTAGGTGCCGCGTCGTTGGGTGGGACGGATCTCGGTGGCGAGCTGTCGCAGACGGCGCCGTTCCAGGACGGCCAGCAGCGCCGGGGCCTCGCGCGCGAATTCCTCATGCAGGGGTTTCGTCGACGGCTCATACTTGCGCGTGTATCCCCAGATTTGTTCGCGGTCGATCCGGCTCAAACCGCCGAAAAACTCGACGAAGCCGCCGATCAGATCACACTTGGTGAAGACGACATAGATCGGGAAGAGGATCTCCAGTTTCCCGATCAACTCATCGATGCGGCGGCGCAGATTCTTCGCCAGCTCCTCTCGTTCGTCATCGCTCTTCTTAAGGACTTCGTCGACGGCGACGGCGAGGATCAGTCCGTTGATCGGCGCCCGTGGTCGCGCCTTCTTCAAGATCGCCAGAAAGCTGGACCATTCTTCCCGGTCATCGGCGCCGGTGGCGGACAAGGTGTAGCGCCCGGCGGTGTCGAGAATGATCCCCTCGTTGGAGAACCACCAGTCGCAGTTGCGTGTCCCGCCCAGCCCTTTGACCTTGCCGGCCTCACCTGCCTCGGGATCGACCGGTGGGAAGTGTAAACCGGAGTTACGCAGCGCCGTGGATTTGCCCGCCGCCGAGGGACCGATGATCATGTACCAGGGCAGAACATAGAGGGCCTGATCGCCGCGTTTGCCGCGCCCCAGCCGGGAACGTTTGAGAACGGCGAGGGCGCGGTCCAGCTTCTCCCGGATCGCAGTCAGCTCATCTTTCACGTCGGGACGCGCCGACAGCAACTGATCATCGGCCTGCTTCTTGAGGAAGCCCTCGAGCAGGCGCGCCTTCTTGCGCGCGCGCAGTGCCTTCACCAGCAGGTACAGAAGGAAGATGACGAGGATGGCCGCCGCCGCCAGGTAACACCACAGACGCCAGCGCGATCCCAGGACCATCGGTCCGCCGATGGCGATAACCAGCACGATCACCACGATGGCGCCGAGGGCGGCCAACTTTGATTTCAAGAAGGGGAGAATGACGCTGAACACGTGGCTTTGTCCTTGCTCATCCGGGGATCACACGAGCGCGCGCAACAGCGCGGCGATGCCTTCTGCCTGTCCGTTACCAAGAACGCGGAATATCAGAAACACGACGAATACCACGCCGAGGAGGATCGCCGCGATGACACCGAGCGGCAATGCTCCCTTCACTTGGGCCAACACCTGCTGAGGCGGCTCCCAGTGCGGCGACAGATCCGCGCCGACGGGGTAGACGCGGGCCAGGTCGCGACCGGTTGATTCGGTCAATGCCGTCAGTTGCCGCGGGTCGGCGAGGGCGTACTTTCCCTCGAAGCCCAGCGCCAGACAGGTGTAATACACTTCGAGCAGGTCGGCGTGGGCATCAGGGCGCTGACGCAGCGCTTCGAGTTTGTCGAAGAACTCCGCACCCGCCGTGTTGGTGTTGAAATACTCCAGCGAAAGCGGATTCTGTGCCCATACGGCCTTGCCGCTCCAGTCGGAACGCGCGATCGCCTCGTCAATGAAGGCGGTCAGAGCGAAGCGGGCAGAGAGAATCTCGTCCGCCGCGATGCCTCGCTCACGGGCGTAGCGTTCCATCTTGGCAAAGACCGTGCCGATGCCGGCCCGTAGCCGGCCCGGATCGCCGAGGTCGGAGCCCGACAGGATATTCAAGATGAATGAGAACGCCGGCTGGGCCAGTTGTGCCAGGAGACTGGCTGGTGTCACGGTGGGATTCATGGGCCTTGTACACTCACGAGCGTTGCCGGCCACCGACGTCGCCGACGGCGATGGCCGCACGGTTCACTTCTCCACTGCCAGGCATTCAACCTCCCAGCCGGGAAATTCCGCCGGCGGGGCATAGACAGCGATTTGTGCCGCCTTCTTGATGAACTCCCAGCGGTCACCACGGGGATCGAGGCGGAAATAGACCATGCCGGCGCGCCGCGGGATCGCCGCCGGCGGCAACTGCACGAAGATCAGACCGACCCCCGGGAGGTTCTTGCCGACCAGCGTGGCGATCTTGTCGGGGGAGACGACTTTGGCGTGTTTGGGAAACTCCGCCGCCAGACGGCTCTCGGAGACATCGGCGGAGACGCCAAGATAGAAGTCGCTGGAGGCGAACAGCCCGGTGTCGGCGATGGCGCCTTCGCAACGGGAAATGTCGACGCGGGTCAACGGGATGCGGACGAAGTGCGCCTCGACTACGGCCTCCAGAAGCTCGCGCAGACGGGCAATCAGGGGGCGGAATGTCCCTTCGAGATCATCGTGCCGGTAGCCGGGAAGGTCGCGCGGATGCGCGCCGACCTGGAATGTGCAGAGACTGCCGGCGAATTGCGCCAGAAGCAGATACAAAACGGCAGGGTGCAGCCGCGCGTACTGATGAGCGTGCGCCAAAGGCGGAATGTAGCCGTTGATCGTGTGCAGTTTCAAGAAATTGGGCATGTCGCTGGTGGAGAATTCCGTCAACGTCGGGGTGCGTTGCCGCACCTGGTCGGCCAGCGACTGCGACTTGGCGGAGGCGGTTTCCAGGACCCCGCGCAACTGGGTGGTCAACCAGGGTGAGGCGCTCACCGCCAACGCGGGGGGGATATATGACGCGCGCAGTTGCGCGACGCCTTCGGGGTTGCGTTCGACCTCGGCGATCTTGATGACGTCAAATCCCTCATGGTCTTCCCCGGAGAACAAGACGACCATGCGCTTCTTGTCATAGGCGATCTCGCGTTCATGCTCGCCGGTGACTTCATCGGGGACCATCGCGAACGCGCGCTGGTAGCGCGTCGGCGTGTGGGTCTCCTCAGAGCCCATGCGCACCCCGGGAGCGCCCGGTCGCAGGCGGGGCAGGCCGAGATAGACCGACAGCACGCGCTCGCTGGGAGCGAAATAGGCGTCAAAGGAGCGGGAGGAAGGGGGATCATCGACGGCCGGCGCGCGTACGGCGGTGCCGTCGGGCATGATTCCCTCGAACTCGGCAAGTGTAAACAGCCGGTTGGCAATCGCCTCGGTGTCGATGACCAGGTGCGCCGCGCCCCAACTGAAACCGCAGAGGGTGCGCAACTGAAAGGCGCGGTCGCCCGCCTGATAGGCATCGAACTGCTGAAAATGATGCTGGGTCAGAAACAGACCCTCGCTCCAGAGAATCTTGTGATATTGCGGCATCGCTGTCAGTTCCCTTTGTCCCGGTTAGCGTGGCGCCGTGTCACGGTTCGCATGGCGTTGCGGTTGCGTCGCTTCATTTCTTGCCGTGTTCCACCCAGTTCTTGCCCAGGCTGATATGGACGGTCTGCTGTGTTTTTTGGGGAATCTTGAAGACCACGCGTTCCCGGCCACGCACATTGGGCGGCTGCGCGAAATTGGTGATCACGCCCAACTGCGGCGAGGCGTCGCGGGCGCGAATGTAGGGAATCTCAATCGTGCCGCTGCGGGTTTCCCCCGGGGCGACGATCATCGTCACCGAGCCGAGGGTATCCTTGGCAAACTCGGCCATGAAACCGGGATCGAAGTCGGGATTGAAGAAGGCGCGAACGTCGGCGGCAACGAAGCGTTCGACTTTGCGCAGCACGTACGCCTTCACCTGGACTGCCTGCACCGAGCGGCCATCGAAGTTCAGCGAATCGCCGCCGGTGAATACCACTTCGACACGCATCGGCTTTTCCTGCTTCGAGAACAGAATGCCGCAGCCGGACAACCCGATGAGCGCCAACCCCACGGCGGCAAGGACCAGCGGCCGCCACCGGACCCAAGGGGTCATGGCCACTTGTCTGCCCATCGGCGTTGGGGGAGAAACCGATGTATGAGTCCGGCCTTCGTCTCTGAGATCGGTCATAGTCTCAATCATCCCTTCCCCCTTCTTTGGCCGCGCCTCCTGTTCCCGATGGCGCGGCGGCCTGGGTCTTTGCCCACATGTAATCACGGTACCCCTGACGGAAGGCAGGGAGAAACCGCGCCTGAAACCAGCGGTCATCCTCAGTTGCGAGCTGCGCGTAGCGCTGCTTGTAACGGCGCCAGAGGAATAGGCCGCGGCCGGGAAGGAGAAATCGCCACCAAACCGCGCGCTTCTCAGTCGCCTGGCCGCCTCCGAAGAACTCCCGCTCGAGGGCGGCCGGGTCCATCATCTGTAGCACGGCCAGAGTTCCTTCCCGCACGCAGCGTTCATACCCGGCCATGATCGCCAGTTGGTGATGCTTCAGCTCGTCGATAGCCGACTTGAGACCGGCGCCGGCGGCATCGTCGAGGGTGGCACTCTTCCAGTCGAACAAAAGGCGTCCCAAGTCACCATGCAGGTCGCCCAGACGGATCTGGCGAGTCATTTCGCCCGCTAGGTCAGCGGCCGACGATGAGTACAGCGACCAGCTTGTCTGGACTTTCTTGCGTCCCGACAACAACTCCTGAAACTCCCGCACCAGCATTCCGGCCGAGCGTTTGATGCGTTCGCAGAAGGCGCGGATCTGCTCGGGCGATTCGAATGATGGTTCCTCACCGGAGAAGTGGTGGGCTAGACGCACCAGATAATCGTAGGCGGTGCGGCTGAGCGCCAACTGTGTACGCAGACGGGCGTTCTCAGCGCGCACCGTCTCCAACTCGGTTTCACTCCCAAGCGCCGGGGTTCCCGTACCTCCCCCGACCCTCTCCAGCAATTCGCGGAGGGCGGCCAGAATGCGCCGCCGGGCCTCCGGATCAGACGGCTCGGGGGAGATCGCCCCTTCCCACCCGGTGGCAAGCCACCGGGCCTCAAGTCCTTGCAGCCACCGGCGTGTATCCGCGAGGGTCGCAACATCCATGGGCAAAGTATCTCCACCCGCGTCCCGGACGGGCACCGGTAGGGCTTCAGAAGACGATACTACAGGATGTGTCAGGACTTGACAAGCACGATTCACGGGGCGGGGAGCAGAGCGAACTCAACCTCAGAGGCGGGAAGTCGGAGATCCCGGCCTCTCAGTGGGAGCACGGGGGGCGGGTGCGTTGCTCGGAAATCGGCTCACCAGTACCGCAACGCCGTTGCCGGACAGGGGGTTTCGGAGTCGGTGTAAAGACTCGGATGCCCTCAATCGGAAGAGATGGTTTCAGGACCGGTTGGTGATCTAATGCCCCGCTTTCCGGGCCATGGCGGTCAGGGGGCGTTCATCGGCCAGCGCCTGTTCGAAGAGACGATTGAGATTCCCGGAGAGACGAACCAGGACCAATTCTCGCTGGTCGAGCGCGGCGATGTTCATCTCACGCACAATACCTTTGTCATCCTCGCGGTAGTGGATCCACGCCTGCTCATCGGGTTCATTGGACTTGACCAGCAATTGCCAGTCGCCGTCGTCGAGCGTCTCCTGGAGACGACGCGGAAAGAGATCGCGGATGCTCCCCTCCAAGCCTTTCACTTCGTAGACGACGATCTGGATTCTGTGGATGTTGCCCAGGTATTCCCTGGCCTGCCGCACGTCCTCATCATCATCGCCGGCGAGCCCCGCCGCCCAGCGCAGCACGCCGAGCGACATCGGTCCCAGCGACAGCGAGACGTCGCGATGAAACTGCGCGTCCGGGCAGGCCCAGGCGATCTGCTGTCCATCTCTTTCCAACTGGACGGCGCGTAAACAGCCGGCCAGCAGCAGTGGGAACGCCGCCACGATGACGAGTCGAGACCATCTTGCCGTTCTCATGTTCTGTCACCTCCGCCATCAATGGGGTTTCGGCTTCGGGGTTTTGTGTGATTCCAGACGCGCGCTGTCGAGCGGTGAGAGGTGGAATTCGTCGCCCAGCTCGCCGATACGGTCCAGATCGATGTCGCCGGCGATGTTGACGAGGGCGATTTCATCGTTTTTCTCAAGCGCCAACACGACCAGGCCGACGATATGTTCATCAACGGCCTTGATGGCGATGTAGGCGCGCTCGCGCGGCTCACGCACCTTCACGATTGTCTCCCACCCCTGACTTCCCAGACGCTTGGCGAGCGCGTCGGCCTGTTTCTCGTAATCGTCGTCGGGGGCGCTGTCGAGTGGGTAGACCTGCACGCTGATGGCGACGAGCTTCTTCACGACGTCCGACAATCCCGGCTCATCCTCATTCGCTGCTCCCGCGAGGAGCCGGAGTAATGAGCCCTTGAGGAGGATTTCCACCGACGGTTCCTGGCCGGGAGTTATCCCCAAGGCGCGGAAGTCGACATACCCCGGGTGTTTTTCATAATCTTGCTGTGCCTGGGCCATGGTGGCCAGCCCCATCAGCGCCAGCAGAGCGAGAACGACGTATCTACCCTTCATGATGAACCTCCTGCGATTGAAAGCGGCTTTGCGGAACCCGACTTTTCTCGATGGCGCGCAACAAGGGCGCCACGAGGCGTGGATCGAGGACTTCCTCGCGCACGGTCTTCTCCGTCCGGCGCGCGACCCCACTGATCAATGCGAATGCCCACTTGGCCTCGGCTCTGGCGACCGCCAGTTCTTCCGAGTCGACCCGTGGCGGCGCCACAGTCTGGTAACGGCCGACGATGGCGGTCACGGCCAAAAGCGCCACGGCCACGGCTCCGACCAGCGCCGGCCGCGAGAGGCGTCCCGTCCACAAGCGGCGCCAGAACGACGGGGCTGGGCCGATCTGCTTGCGGATGGCGACGCTGACCACTTCGGGACAGGTGAGCACCGGGAGCGTGCGCAGTGTCCCGAGCACTGCCTGCGCGTGTGCCAGCTCCGAGGCACAATCGGCGCAATCACCCAGATGCGATCTGATCGCCTCGGTTTCGGTGGGCGGTAGGTCGCGATCAAGATAGAGATCGAGATGATCACATACCCACACGCAGCTTGTCTGTTGGTCAAAGAGTACCATGGAGAACTTCCTCTCTTAGCAAATCGCGCAACATGCGCCGCCCGCGGTGGAGATAGACTTTGACGGTGTTCAGCGGCAGCGCCAAGGCGCGGGCGATCTCGGCATAACTGAGCGATTCGATTTCCCGCAGAATGACGATGGTGCGATAGGGCTCATCGATCTCCCGCAAGGCCGCTTCCACCTGCCGCCGGAAGTCGTGCCGCTCCAGATCGACACCCGGATCGTCGGCCATGGCGGAGGGGTTGACGGGGCAATCGTCGCTGTGATTGGCCTGGAAGGCGTTGCGGGTCTGGCGCTTGCGGTGGACGTCGAGGCAGGCATTTCGCGTGACCCGGATCAGCCACGGGGCCGCGTGCGAGCCTGACAGCGACGGCCAATGTTGCCACAAACGCACCAAAACCTCCTGCGTGACATCCTCTGCCTCCTCACGACTGCCGAGGCTGTAGTAGGCGAAACTGTAGATCCGGTGTCGCCATGCCTCCGCCATCGCGTGGAAGCCACTCATCACCTCAAGAACGGGCGGGGTAGGCCAAATGTTACGCGGGCGGGGGGATGCTGAGAGTGAGAGCGCCTAACAAGACAACGGGTTGGGGCTTCCTTCTGGACTGCGCCCTCAC
>Ga0315277_10003828_pt1 | contig 20292 bp, 19 predicted proteins | sample YL17G05_15_MG_FD_203695 | JGI IMG/M metagenome (GOLD analysis project Ga0315277, IMG submission 203695) | Sediment microbial communities from Yellowstone Lake, YNP, Wyoming, USA - YL17G05_15 | ecosystem: Environmental > Aquatic > Freshwater > Lake > Sediment | place: USA: Wyoming | collected... | reverse complement strand
TCGGCGAGGGGCGCCTCGGTGAGGCGCGTGATCTTCACCTCTTTCCTCCCCGTCGTCTCGTAGACCTCCATCGGCTCCGCGGTCCCCGTCCTCGTATAGGCGACGACCCCGCCACTTACGGAGAACTCCTCGACGCAGAAGTCGCCGACCACCACGGGGGCGATCTCGCCGTCCTCGGGCCTTACGCCGTGGAGTATGTATCCCCCGCCGTCGCTGACGGGGAAGTAGATCCTGTCCCCATCCCAGACGGGGCTGGGCGGCCCGGCGTACTGGCTGCGCAGGTCGTTGTAGACGACTCGGGCGCTGCCACGGTCCAGCTTCGCCGTGAGGTCGGTGGGCTCCCCACCCATCGGGGGGATCACCCAGACCGTCGTGTGGGTCGGGTAGCCGTGGCTGAGGTCGTTGCCGGAGAAGAACAGCAGATCGTCGTCGGGGGACCAGCCGAGGCTCGCCATCGTGTGCTTATCGAGTATCTTCCTGCATTCGCCACTCTTCTGGTCGAGGACGTAGAGCGTCGTCTCCCTCGGGGCGGACTCGGTCTCGGAGACCGCGTAGGCGACTCGCTCACCCTTATTCGAGGGGGCGTGGCAGGCAACGTCGACCTCCCCCTCCGTGATCTGCCTGACGGCGCCCGAGGCCACGTCAACCACGTGGAGGTGCTTCCTCCTGTAATGCGTCCAGCCGACGCTGTCGAACCAGAACGGGATGTGCTCCATGACGCGGGCGTCCTTCGGCTCCTCACCGACGAAGCTGAGGTAGTAGATCCTCTCACCGTCGCCGCTCCAGGCGGGCTGCTCGACGCCCCCCGGGGCCCTGCAGACGAGGCGGGGCTCCCCGCAGAGGGTCGTCACCCAGACCTCGGCCCCCTTCTCCCCCTCCTTCATCCCCCTGTTGGAGACGAAGGCGAGCTGGGAGCCGTCGGGGCTCCACACCGGGCTCCTCGCCTTCTCCCAGAACTTCTTCGGGGCTCCGTCCTTCGGGTCGACGAGGTATAGGGTTGGGACGTAGGCGTCTCCCTGCACCCCGGTGACGACGTAGGCTAGGCTCTCACCGCCGGGCGACAGCCGGGGGTGGGACGCCATCACGAATTTATCCAGATCCTCGATCTCGAGCCTTCTCGGCATACAAACCACTGATCTTAGATCTGCGTCGATCCGGATTTAAGATTGGGCAGGCGGGTCTGCCTGCAAAGTTTTTTCTCCGCTATGCGCCGTAGCTGATCCCATGGTTCTCAAGCTGAAGGACGAGTTCCCCCTGACGAAGGGGAGGATCTACTTCGACACCGCGGTAACCGGGGCGATGCCGGAGTCCACACTCAAGGTGATGGAGGCCTACACGGCCGACCTGACCGCCATGTTCCGCGGGGGGCGCCCCTGGCCGGGTGGCCTCTCCGAGTGGGGTAAGAAGCGGCTGAATTCCAAGAAGGTCTTCGCCGAGGTCATCGGCGGCGCCGAGGCGGGCGTGGCGTGTATCCCCAACGCGTCGTCCGGGATAAACACGGTCATGAGCATGCTCCCCTTCAAGAGGGGTACGAACATAGTCGCCACCAACCTCAGCTTCCCCATGTGCGCCACCGTCGTCAACAAGCAGAGGGAGCGCGGCGCGAGGCCCAAGTTCCTCAAGAACAGGAGGGGCGTCGTCACCATCGAGCAGTTCGAGAAGGCGGTGAACGACAAGACCGTCGCCGTCATGGTCGACCAGCCGAGCTGGTTCAACGGCTACCTCTACGACCTCAAGGCGCTCTCCGAGGCCTGCCACGACCACGGGGCGAAGCTCGTCGTCGACGGGACCCAGAGCATCGGCAGCCTCGCGTGGGAGGCGGACAAGTGGGGCGTCGACTTCGCCGCCTGCAGCACCTACAAGTGGCTAATGGGCGGCCCCTACGGGCAGGCCGCGGGCTTCCTATACGTCACCAAGAGCCTCGTCGACGAGTACCAGCCCGCCTACGTGGGTGGGCAGAGCCTAACACCCGAGGAGAGCGAGAAGAACACCGAGGACGCCTTCACCCTCTACGAGTTCAAGCCACGCAAGGGCATAGAGCGCCTAGAGATCTACTCACGCATGGAGCTCGCCTACGTGGCGGTGGAGAACTCGATGAGGGTCATCCTCGCCCACGGCAAGAAGAACGTGGAGAAGCAGGTCAGGACGGTGGACAACGTCCTCGTCGAGGAGCTCGGGAAGAAGCACTTCCGCCTCCAGACACCGGTGGAGGAGGAACAGCGCATCTACATCAACGTGCAGGTCCCCGACTTCAAGGAGGTGGGGAAGAAGCTCGCCGCTAAGGGCGTCATAGTGAGCCCCCGCATAGGCGGCCTACGCATCAGCCCCCACTTCTACAACACGGAGGAGGAGGCGGTCGCGCTCGTCAAGACCCTCCGCGAGGTCACCAAGCCCCGCTAGGGGTAGGAAAAAGATCACCCCCCTCCTTTTGGATCGGGGCTGTTTCCTAGCCTCTCTCGGTTGGCGGGGCTTTTTTCGGGGTTATTTGCGTGTTGAAATCGTGCATTTTGTGTACATTTTTGTACCTTTTTGATGCGTTTTCATACGCTTTCAAATCTTGTTTTTGGGTAATTTTTTCAGTGAATTCCAAGACATTTGTCTTCGATTTCTTTCTTGTCAAGTAACAGGCTGCTAAAATTATGTTTTATTTAAATTATAATCTAGGTGTAGGTCATGGTTCACTTATCGAGAAGGCGAAGCGTACTAATCGTTTTTGTCGTTCTTGGGCCGTTGTCCTCTATTGATTTCAGTGAAGTAGGGGGATATTTTATTGTCAAATAAACTCAAACTGTGCGGATTGCTCTTTTTTTTATAATGCTTACTCTTCAACCATCAAATGTCTTAGCTTCAACATGGAATGACGACTTTAATGATAACTCCATGAACACCGCGTACTGGTATAAGCTACAATATAACGGGGGAACCGCCGACGAGACCAGTAACAAGCTGAGACTAACAATTCCTAGTGGCACAGGCCAGGCGTGCGCCGGCTAAGTGACGAAGTATGATGACACAATCGATGAAAGACTCATCGAGGTTGACATTCCAGAGTTCGACAGTCTCGACGAGATGATCATCATGATAGCTACGTCGCAGACCACTGGCACCGACCCCTACAGTCTTAGCAATTGGTACAGGTGCCTCAAGACGAAATACGCGGTGGGGGATTACGACTGGTACGTCCAGAGGAAGGTGTCTGGCACAGCTACCACCCTGGAGCAGTGGGATACGTCTGGCGGGACGGGTAAGCTCAGGATAGCTGTCGACGATGGCTGGATAAGGTTCTACGAAGGCGACAGCCTACGATACGCTGAGCCATACGCACTCGGTACCACGAGCGTCTATGTCTACATATACACATCAACGCTGAGGAGCCGAAACAGCGGGACCGACTACATGGACGACTTCGCCTACACGTCATATGATTCATACTACTCCAAGGACGACTTCACCGACACAAACTACTCGAACCGCTGGGAATGGGTATCCGGGAGCGCAACGGTCGAGTCGGGCAAGTTCAAGATGTACAACAACGGCGAACAGAAGACCCAGGCAGCCTACAACGACTTCCGGTGCGTCGCAGGGAAAGTGACAACGACGCAGCAAGGCGCCGAGCACTGGCAGGTCGCCTGGCTCGTTGCTAAATACATCGACTGGGACAACCAGATATACGGGCTCCTATGGCCCAACGGCACAGTGGAGCTCGCCGTGAGGTACGGGGGCAACCAGCACGGCTGGGCCACTGCAGCTTACAGCGTGTCGAACCCACTTTTTGAGCACAACTGGGAGATAGTCCTCACAGGTAACCACGCCGTCATGCTGATTGATGGCGTGCCCAAGATCTCGGCTACGGACAACTATTTCGGTTCAATTCACAGCGAGAGGCTGGCGGTGTATGGCAACTCCGATGACTGCATCGCCAAGTTCGACGACATCGAGGTGATCGACTCGAACTATTTTGACCCTAAAACTATTGGAATATGGTGGGTGAATGATTACCATGGTCGTCTAGGTACTCTATTGTATGCCGATGATAATACTCAGGATTTTGCTGATCAGATAACTCAGAGTTCCGGTTGGATATGCCTGTATAACAATGGAGATGATAATGCGTGGGAAAGCCATTGGGAAAAAGCGAGTGTTGGCGGCGTGGATTACGCATATGCCGACACGGTGACTATCGCTTATTTCTACGGTCACGGATGGACTGATCAATTTAGCTTTGGCACAAACCACGACGGCGATAGCGCTACAAATACTACATATGCTGTGAAAGCAAATGAAAGTTCTTGGGGAGAAAATAATTTAAAATGGGCGATAATCGATGCGTGTCACGTTATTCCTCCCGGGAGTCGGTCAGATTGGAATACTGCTTTTAATGGCCTCCATGGAATTTGTAGCTTTAGTTCATCGACCTTTGATAACGATGGACTAGGACAAGCATTTGGATACAATTTGAGAGTTTATAATTACAATTTTACGAGGGCTTGGTATTGGGCAACTCGTAATTATGAACCACAACAAGTTATGGCTTGTACTTACAGTGCTAAAATTAGAATAGACGCTAATAACTACATATACGGAAGAGACGACCATTTAAACAATATATTACCACAATATAATGGCAATGATGTCATTAGAACCGGCTATCAATATGATCAATGGGAATGTGGAAGTAATTAAAAATGAAAACAAAAATTCAAGTAAGTATAATTTTGATTGTTATTGTTTCTAGTCTTGGATTTCTAGCACTTCATGTGATTTTAACAAATGATCAAGTAGAAGATAACCAACATGTATCAAATAGTCTTTATATCAACAGTCCCTCACCCAAACAACTAATTGAATTATACCCCCCACAGACGATCTGGCCACGTACTCAGAGCGCTTACGGTAACCTGACACAATATTCTGTAGTATTGAACTGTACGATTCCAATTTACATATCAACTGCGCCGTTGCTCGTTCAATATAACACAAGTGCTACTGAAATACAGGCAAAGGAAATTGCAGATAAAATCTTCGGGATGAAGAACGTAACAGTTCTCGAACCAATGTATCGTGGAGAAATAACTCTAGCCACAGAGAATAAGCGAGAAGCTCTTGAGGTCCACAATCTAAATATTCTATCTTATATAAACACCGATTGTGGTGGAGAAAAAACTAACAGTTCAATTCGTGAAATTGCAGATGCCCTCACGAAGCTACTTGACGACTATTGGTTATTTGACACAGATGTGGTCAGAAATTTCACCGACATTCGGCCATCCGCATGGTCTACAGAAACTTCGCTGAATGGGACGATCATTTCCTCGAAAACTACGTTGTATCGAGTATCATACAGTTATTATGTTAATAAAATACCCATCGTAGGTGCAGGAGCAGCTTTCAATTACGATTTCCATGGAAGTACAATCAACTCTGCTATACTCCGCTTACCCATTGTCAAGGTCGCGGGTATCCAAAACGTGACGATTACACCGGATCAAGCTTTACAGAACTTCATCTCAGGTTGGGGGGTGTCAGGAGGTATTGTGCCTGTACCCATGATCGATTCTTTGCCTAAAACGGGCACATGTGTGATCAACAGTATCAAGCTGGTGTATTACAGTGACTGGGGTTTCAAAAGTCAATACCGCCGATACCCAGTCTTACTGTATGAAATCAGCGGAAAACTAGAGTACCTGGAGAATGGTAAAGAGCTCAGTGAACCATTCACAACATACGAATATGCTACCGGTTAGGGGATAAGATGCACATCGCCGTGAGGGCAGCGGGGAACACTACTTCGGAACGATGAACCGGAACACCTGATCCTCTTCGGGGTGGGCGCGGATATCGGGGTCAACGGGATCGGCTCCGATGCTGACTTCGGCTAGCGATATAGTCATACTCGTCGTCAGGGGCGTGAACAACGCGATTATCATGTCGTTCAGTAAAAGGGCGCGGTTTCCGACACCGTAGTGGAGCCGTTATATCCCAAACGGACGGTTAATGGCTAAAACAAGAATAACTTTTTCTCCGTATGGCTCACCTTCATCCCATCTGAGGCTTACCCATGAGGGCTCTTGTTATCGGCAACGGGGCCAGGGAGCACGCCATCGCCAAGAAGCTCCACGCGGACGGAGCCGAACTCGTCTCCGCCATGTCTAAGAAGAACCCAGGCATCGCCGCCATCAGCAAATGGGTCGAGATCATCGACATCAACAAGCCCGGAGACTACGACCGCTTCGCGGGCGTCGATATCGCCTTCATAGGCCCCGAGGCGCCCCTCGCCGCCGGGATCGCAGACACCCTCAACGCCAGGGGCATACCCACGGTAGGCCCGGTGAAGAACCTAGCCCGCCTCGAGTGGAGCAAGAGCTACGCCCGCCTAGTCCTACAGGAGAACGGCATCCCCGGCAACCCCGAGTTCAAGATATGCCGAAACCTGTTCGAGGTCAGGGCCTTCCTCAGGGACCACCCAGACGTGGCGGTGAAGCCCGACGTGCTCACCGGCGGGAAGGGCGTCAAGCTGACCGGGGAGCACCTCCACTCCCAGCAGGAGGCGGAGGCGTACTCCGCCGAATGCATAAAGAACGACGGCGTCGTCGTCCTCGAGGAGAAGCTCAGGGGGAAGGAGTTCACCCTACAGGCCTTCGTCGACGGTAAGCGGGTCGAGGTGATGCCCCTCGTCCGAGACTTCAAGAGGGCCTACGACGGCGACAAGGGCCCCAACACGGGGAGCATGGGGAGCTACAGCTGCCCCGACCACGGCCTCCCCGACCTCGCGGCTCCCATTGTTAAGAGGGGGATCGAGATCATGAAGGCGACGATTAAGAGTCTCGCTGAATCCGTTGGCGAGTACCACGGCTTCCTCTACGGCGGCTTCATGAACACGAAGCGGGGCGTCTACCTCATCGAGTACAACGCCCGCCTCGGCGACCCCGAGGCGATCAACGTCCTCGCCCTCCTCGACGACTCCCTCATCGAGACGGGCTTCAAGATCGCCGAGGGGAAACTCAGCAAGCCCTCATTCAGGAAGGAGGCGACGGTCTGCGTCTACGTCGTCCCAGAGGGCTACCCAGATACACCGAAGAAGGACCAACCCATCACCGTCGGTAAGCTGAGATACTCTGAGCCATATTATGCGTCAGTCTACGAGGAGGGTGGGGTCATAAAGACGACCGGGAGCAGGGCAGTCGCCTTACTTGCCAAGGGTAAATCCGTGGCCGAAGCCCGGGAGAGGGTCTACTCCGACGCCTCCGCCGTCAAGGGCGCACTCTTCTACCGCCGAGACATCGCTGCCGGTGTCTAATCCACACAAGTTATTAGGAAACAGCAAAAGGAATAAGGTAACTAGGTGGGTCTATGAGCAGCAGGGACGACAAACTGGCGCGCCTCGAGGCGGTACTCTACGCTTCGGGCAGGCCCCTCAGCCTCGCCACGATAGTCGCCCACCTCAGGCTTGACAACGAGCAGGAGGCTAAGCAGCTCGCAAACCGCCTCGGTGAGATATATGAGCAGGACGGGAGCCCCCTCGAGGTCAGGCACCTCCCCGAGGACCGTGTCGTCATCCAGCTCAAGACCGACTACTTGAAGGAGGCTAGGAAATTCAGCGTACGCCCACTCCTCACCGTCGGCCCCCTGCGCACCCTCAGCTACATCGCCTACAACCAGCCCATCGCGCAGAGGGAGGTCGCCCTAGCCCGTGGCAGCCAGGCCTACCAGCACATAAAGCAGCTCGTCCAGATGGGCTTCGTGGATAAGGAGAAGGGGAAGGGGAGGACGAAGCTACTCAAGACGACTGACGACTTCGCCGACACTCTCGGATTCAGCAGGGACCGCTCAAACATGAAGCGGCAGCTACGCAGCCTCTTCCATAGGCTGGAGTCGGAGAGCCTCCAGCGGAAGCAGGAGAAGCAGAGAGAGCAGTAAAATGCTTTATTCTCATTCGACGGAAATCAAATCGGTGAGGTTTTGCCTGACCCATTTCCCTACATCAAAGTCTCCGGCTCGGCCCACGAGTGTGGCGTGAAATACGGCGAAGCGGCGAAGAAGCAGATCCGCCACAACGTCGACTACTATCTAGGACTCTGGAGCCGAATATGCGGCATGACGAAGAGCGACGCCCTGAAGAAGGCGTCGACGACCGCCGACCCGATAAAGAGGTACGACGCGGGCATCTACGATGAGATAGAGGGGATAGCGGAGGGCTCGGGCTCCAAACTCGAGGAGATACTCGCCCTGAACACGCGGTACGAGCTTCTCTTCAGCCAGGTCAAGCTCGCGCCGGATGGTTGCACCGCCCTCGCCGCGCTGCCCGACGCGACGATGGGGGGCCACACGCTCCTCGCCCAGAACTGGGACTACCGCCCGGGGGTGAAGGAGGGCTGCGTCACGCTGGAGATCAGGCAGGATGGGAAGCCCGCGGTCCTCCTCCACGCCGAGGCGGGCACGGTCGGCCACAAGGGGCTAAACTCCAACGGCGTCGGCATAGTGCTCAACGCCCTCGTCAGCGACAAGGACCACTTCGAGCCCCACCCACCGATCCTCGCCCAGTGCAGGAAAGTCCTGAACAGCAGGGGGCTGAACGAGGCGATGCAAGCCGTCCTCAACGCCAAGCGGAGCGTCTCCTCCAACGTCATCATCGCCCAGTCCGGCGGCGTCGCAGTCGACCTCGAGATGAGCCCCCTCGACACCTCGATAATGGTCCCCGAGAACGGCCACATCGCCCACACTAACCACTTCATCGGGCCACGAAGCCTCGCGGTCCGGGACACCTTTGTCCCTCAGATACCCAACACCATCTATAGGCTCAGCAGGACGAACGCCTCCCTGAGGCGCTGGGATAGCCGAATAAGTGTCGAGGGAATCAAGGAGATGCTCCGCGACCACTTCGGCAAACCATACAGCGTCTGCACCCACCCCGACCCCACCGTCGCTGAGGACATGAGGGCCGAAACCGTGGCCTCGGTAATAATGGACCTAGACGAGAGGAGCCTCCACATAACGAAGGGGCCCCCCTGCCTAGGCGAGTACCAGAAATACACCCTAAGCCTCTAGAATCAAAATCTTTTATAGCCGCCACAACGCGGCTCACCCAGATGGCCGAGCAGGGATCGAGTACGCTGGTACTCATAGCCGCGATAGTGAGTCTCATCCCGGGGGCTTACTTCGTCTGGATGGTGCTGAAGGGATTAATACTCTCCCTTAGGCGGAGCAAGGACGAGGATCTCTAACTATATAGGACCCCCTTTTTTGCGTCTGAGACCTTTATAAGACGGTTTTATTATAGTAAAAAGCGAGGCGTCATGAAATATCAGATCAAGTATAGCCCAAGCTACTCCCTCCTAGTCGTCAACCTCGAGCCCGGTGAGCAGATCACCGGCGAAGCCGGCGCCATGACCTACATGACGCCGTCGATAGAAGTCAGGACGCGGAAAAGGGAGAGGAGCATCCTCGGGACGCTCACGACCGCCCTCGTAGGTGGTCAGAGCTTCTTCGTCAACGACTACGCCGCCGTCAACGGAGCCGGGGAAATCGGCCTGGTCGCGGCGCCGGTCGGAGACATCGCGAAGCTCGACGTCCAGCCTAACAGGGGCTACATAATCCAGAAAGCCGGCTACCTCGCGTCGAGCCAATCGGTAGACCTTGATATCCGTTGGGAGGGCTTCACGAAGGGACTATTCGGCCAGGGCCTCTTCATGATCAAGACCACCGGGCAGGGCGACCTCTTCATAAACACGTTCGGTGCCATCGACAGACACGAGCTCGTCCCCGGTCAGGAGCTAGTCGTAGACAACTTCCACCTAGTCGGCTTCTCAGACACCTGCGGGTACCGCGTCGAGCGTATAGGCGGGTGGAAGGAGACCATCTTCAGCGGCGAGGGACTCGTTACCCGCATAAAGGGGCCGGGCGAGGTCTACATCCAGACCAAGAACTTGAAAGAGTTCGCTGACTGGATCTGGACACTGATATCGCCACACGTCCAGACGAAGAGCCGATGAACGGGCGGATAGGGTCGGTTCCTTGATCGACACCATCCTATTCGACAACTGGAACACACTCGTCCAGGCCCCTGGCCTGATGAGGAGCGGCGCCTCCGTCGAGATATTCCAGCATAGCCTCCAGAGTCAGGGATTGGAGTATGACTGTGAGCGGTTCATCGAGATTTATCGCCGTGTTGCGCGGCGGCAGGTGGCCGAGGCTGAGGCGAATGGCTGGACGGAAATAGACTACATAAAACGCCTACTCGTCACTCTTGAAGAGTTGGGCGTGAAGGAGCCTCGGATGAGCCGTCTCGCTATACGGGCGTGGGACGACTACCTCGCCGAGTGGCCCCGCCAGACGAGTTTCTACCCCGAGACCCTGGGCCTCCTTGAGCAGCTCCGGGTGAGATACAAGTTCGGTGTGGTCACCAACTTCATGGACGGCCCCACCGCGCGGAGGGTCTTCGACGACCTCGGCTACGAGGCGATCTTCGACAGCCTCGTCGTCTCCGCCGAGATCGGCTACATGAAGCCCTCGCCTATCCTGTTCGAGAGGGCGCTCGAGGAACTCGCCTCTAAGCCGGAGAACGCAGTGATGGTCGGGGACACGTACGAGGCAGACGTGGTCGGAGCCCACAGCGCAGGTATGCGCGGCGTCCTCATCGACCTCTACGGGGCACCCGCGGAGCACCTGAGGGGTTCCGACGCCGTGATAAAGAGCATCGGGGAACTCCCACGCGCCCTCAAGGGCCTCGCCTAGGCGGAACCCCTTTTACCCCCTGGTCTCCCTAGACTCCCCGAATACGTGGAGGACCAAGATTTGGAGACCAAGGGAATTTGGCGACACGCTGACAGGCTTCCACCGATAAGGGAGGAGTGCAGGCAGACCCCCGCAGAGGGGTCGTCGTTCCGGTCTCCGAGAGGAAGGACGACGCGGTCAAGACCGTCAAATCCACGGGGGGTAACGGCTGGGTCGTCGACGACGAGGGCGTCTATAGGGCCCTTGAACTGCTAACCTTGAACGGCGTCTACGCGTCCCCAACGGGCGCCGTGGGGGTGGCCGGCGCGCTCAAGGCCGAGCACAAGGGCGACGTCGTCTGCGTAGTGACCGACAGCGGCCTCAAGTCGAACCTCATGCTCCCCGACTTCAAGAAGAGGCTAACGAGGGTCCCAGACGACGCGGCGCTGGAACGCTTCATGGAGAGGCTCGGCTAGAAGCTCTCCGCTATATCGACGAGGTCGAGTAGGTCGTCCACCATCCTCCCGCAGCCGGCGTCGACGAGCCTCCTGCCCCACTCCTCGTCCCTCTTGTAGCCGATGAACTTCACCCTCGCGGCGTTAGCGGTCTCCAAGTCGGTGGAGGTGTCGCCGACGTAGAAGACCTCCGCGGGCATGGCGCCGAGGTGGGTGACGACTTCGAGTAGGTGGCGTGGGTCCGGCTTCGGGTAGGGCACCTCGTCTCTGGCGAGGCATTTGTCGACGTAGCCGTGGATGCCTGTTAGCCTCATGCTCTCCGCGGCGTACTCACTGCATCCCCTGGTCGCTATCCCTACGCCAAGGCCCCGCCCCTTGAGAGCACGGAGGGTCTCCGCGGCGTTCCTCATCGGCTTAGACAGGTGGGCACCCTCCAACTCGACGCTGTTCATTATTCTCTCCATCTCGGACGTGACCCTGGGGCGCCTCATGGGGTCGACGCCCATCTCGGCGAGTACCCGGTCTCCGCCGCGGATTATCTGGTATATCTTCCTACGGTCCGTCAGGTGCTCCTCGGGGACGCCCGCGGCGGAGAGGACCTCCCGGATCATCCCCGCCATCCGCTCGTAGTCGATCTTTGAGTCGACGAGTGTCCCATCCAGGTCGAAGATCACTGCCTTGAGCCGCACGCAGAGACCTGCGGTGCTACGCCTTATGAATCATGCGGCGACCCTAACCTCTTTAATTGCGTGGGGCTAATTTGTGCCATGGGGATTGAGAGCCGTCCCTTCGGGGCGCTCCCGGACGGGCGCGTCGCTGACCTCTACACCCTCAGCTCGGGGGAGATCGAGGCCAAGATCACCAACTACGGTGGCATAATCACCTCCCTCAAGGCGCCCGACGGGAGGGGGGAGCCGGGGGACATCGTCCACGGCTTCGAGACCCTCGACGGGTACCTCGGAGGGCACCCCTACTTTGGAAGCATCGTCGGCAGGTACGCGAACAGGATAGGTGGCGCCAGGTTCACGCTGGAAGGGAAGGAGTACCGGCTGGCGAAGAATGACGGCGAGAACAGCCTACACGGTGGGCTGAGGGGGTTCGACAAGGTCCTCTGGGACGCTCAGACAAGCGGCGACTCGTTGAGACTCAGTTACCTGAGCCGCGACGATGAGGAGGGCTACCCGGGGAACCTGAAGGCGACGGTGACCTACGCGTTAAACCGGGACGAGTTCTCGATGGAGTATGAGGCCGCGACCGACAAGCCCACGGTCGTCAACCTCACGAACCACACCTACTTCAACCTCTCCTGCGGCGGCGACATCCTCGGCCACGAGTTGACCCTCGACGCCGACTGCTTCACACCCGCTGGGAAGGACCTTATACCCACTGGGGAGGTGAGGCGCGTCGCTGGGACGCCGATGGACTTCAGGCGCCCCACTCGAATCGGTGCGAGGATCAACTCACGCGACGAGCAGCTGATCAACGGCGTGGGATACGACTGCAACTGGGTCGTGAACGGTGAGGGTGGGAGGCTAAGGAGGGCCGCGACGGTCCGGGACCCGGTCAGCTGCCGCGCCTTCGTCGTGCTCACGACCCAGCCCAGTATCCAGTTCTACACCGGGAACTTCCTCGACGGCACCCTCCGTGGAAAGGGGAGGCTTTACACGAGGCGCAGCGGCCTCTGCCTCGAGACTCAGCACTACCCCGACTCCCCCAACCAGCCCGGCTTCCCCTCCTCAGTCCTGAGACCCGGGGAGAGGTACCACGAGAAGACCGTCTTCCGGTTCCACGCTGGGTGACCCTCCATGACAGACGAGGCGGAGATGCTGAGCATATTCGAGAACGTCTACGGTTTGAGGGAGGGCGTCGCCGTGGAGAGCGCTCCCGGGAGGGTCAACATCATCGGGGAGCACACCGACTACAACGAGGGTTACGTCCTCCCGACCCCCATAGGGAGCCGCCTATGGGTCGCCGCGAGGAAGAGGATCGACACCGAGTTCAGGCTCTACGCCTACGACTACGGTGAGAAGCACTCTTTCACCCTCGGGAAGCAGGCGTTCAGCGAGAAGACGCGGTGGGCGAACTACGTCATGGGCGTCGTCGATGCCCTGCAGAGGAAAGGGTACAGCCTGAGCGGAGCCGAGCTGACCATAAAGGGGGATGTGCCACAAGCCGCAGGGCTCAGCTCAAGCGCCGCGCTCGAGGTCGCCACTGCGCGCGCCCTCAGGAGACTCTTTGGCCTCGAGATAGACCCCGTCGAGCTCGCCTACATCGGGAAGTCAGCGGAGAACGACTTCATAGGCCTACAGAGCGGGATCATGGACCAGTTCTGCGCCTCCCTCGGGAGGCAGGGTCAGGCTCTCTTCATAGACTGTAGGGACAACGGGCACAGGAACGTCAAGATACCCTTCGGGGACACCCTGGTCGCCGTCCACACGGGGATAAGGAGGAAGCTCGACTCCTCGGCATACAACGAGTGTGTCCAGCAGTGCAGGGAGGGCGTCGAGGCCCTGAGGCGGGTCAGGCCAGGGATAAAGTCGCTCAGGGATGCGACGATGAGGGATCTAGAGGCGGTTGAGGGGAGTGTACCCGACGTGATCTATAGGCGGTGCCGCCACGTGGTGCGTGAGAACGCTAGGGTGCTCTCCGCCGTCAACGCCATGGAGACAAACCACGGCGCCAAGCTGGGGGCACTCATGTACGAGTCCCACTTGAGCCTCAGGGACGACTACGGCGTTAGCTGCCCCGAGCTTGACACCCTGGTCGAGATAGCCAAGGACACCGGGTGCGTCCTCGGCGCCCGACTCACTGGGGCCGGGTTCGGCGGCTGCACCATAAATCTCCTACCCAAGCATAACCTCCGGGACTTCATCGAGGAGGTTCCACGCCGATACCGGGAGGCGACGGGACTCGAGGCTGAGGTTCACCTCGTCCAGCCCCAATAGGTTAAAATTTGGACTCCATGCAGTTACTTCGGCGGGCTGGTAGATCAGTGGTATGATCGCCTGACTTGCAATCAGGAAGTCGGGGGTTCAAATCCCCCCCAGTCCACCAACAATTTTATTTCAAATGGATCGTGAATTCCCGATCCTAATAAAGAGAGAGAGGTCGCAGATGCATCTACAAAGACAGCCTCCGCTTCATATTATATGAAGGAATTAAGAGTGCTGAGACTCGAAAGAGTAGAGAAATCGATATAGAAGAGGTTACAGTTGCGCGTATTAAGTCCACAGATCCATGGCGGTCTTGCTTAGCCACTCACAGCCGTCCCCTCGAACAAGGTAACCATCCTCCACCCTGAGCCCGCCCCACGACGCATCAAACAACGGGATGTCAACAGACACAACCATATTCTCCCTCAGAGCCCCCCCACTGCTCGGTCCGAATATCGGGGGCTCAAACTCAACCACCCCAACGCTGTGGACACCGGAATACAGGAAATTCCTGCCCCAACCGGCCTCACTCATAACCCTGCGGCCGACGGCCTCCACGTCCCGACCGGGAACACCCGCCCTGATGGCCGAGCGACACTCGGACTGGGCGCGAATCGCCGACTTCGCGGCTCGCACAACCTCCTCACCGGGGTCACCCGCGATTAATGGCCTGGCGATCGCCCCATGATACCCCTCAACCCGAGGGGCCAGCGTGATGACAACCAGATCATCGCTCTCAATCCTCCTAAAGGTGGTGCGAGCAAGTATCGGTCGCGTGTTTGGGCCCGAGGCTACGATTGTGTCGATGCCCATGCCCTCTGAGCCGGCCCTCCTCATGGCATACTCCGCCTCCGCGGCCACAAAACGCTCAGTCACACCGGGCTTTACAGCCGCGTAGGCGGCCTCCATCCCCCTCTCAGCCACCCCATAAGCGTACCTAATCACAGCGATCTCAGCGGGCGACTTGACGGCCCTCACGCCGCATAGCTCCGCCTCCGCATCAACCAACTCCGCCTGGGGTAAAGAGTGCTTGAATGCGTCTAAGACGCCTCCCGGCATCATCCCAAATCCCCCGACCCCAATCCTCACAACTCTGCCGACGCGCTTGAACTCGTTCACCACCTGTCCAATACTCTGTAGCTTGGCGTAGGGATAATCCTCATCGGGGTGCGTGAACTCCCTGAGAACACGAGTCTCCTTCACCCGCCCCACGAGTCGAGCATACTCCTCGCTCTCAGGCCCACAGAGGAGCACAGGCTCACTCTCCCGCGGCAACAAGACGCACACAGCCTCGAAGTGAGGTGGAAAACCAGTGAGATACCGGGCGTGGGCCGCTCCAGCCGTAGCCCTGTCGTCAGAGTAGGTTAAAATGAGGTCTAGGCCCTTTTCAGCCATCAACCCTTGGACAGCATTCCAACGCCTAACGTAGTCTGACTGCGGTATAGTCGGGGGCTCAGCAATCGACACCGTTACTCACCAAATAGTCAGTTCGCCTTCTAGGAGATAAGCTCAAACAAGTTGGCTCATGTGCACGTACGCGGATGTGGTGGGCCTAATTGTCGCCAAAGATGCCAGTGTCACGCCCGAGAAGGAGACCGTCCCAATGAGAGCGCCCTATGCTCGTCGAGATACTCACACGCGAACCTGTCCGCGTACCTCTTGGTCCCCCTATGACTGCTACTAACAGACCTAAGGTGAGGATAGAACTCATGCAGGATCAGAAACGGGTCAGCCAACCCATCGCTGCTTGCCACATAGATGGTCTCCTTCTCAACCACATAGCACCCTGAGACGTTAACACGCCCCTTCGGGAGACCCACCCTTAGGCTAGGGATATCAACGTCATAATGCTCGGCGAGGGACCTGAGTGCCTCCTCAGCATCATGGGAGAGGATCAGATGAACGACTCCAGCTTTGAACTTCCCATCAACACCCGACACCGAAGAGCCCCCGAGTATATAGGTAACCTCGGTGCAAAGTGACTCATATAAAGTGATGAACCAAAAACAACAGGCAGTAATCAGCTATATAATCAATATATTCTATATAGCTTACCCTTTAATTCTATTTAGATGCAGTTAGATGAGTGATTTGGGCCCGAAAATTCAACACGTCGCAGGCTCAATAATTTCACTATACTTCTTCGTCTCCGCGATCGTGTTGATAAAAACGTCCGCTGTATCCCTCGGCGAGTTCCTAGCGGAGAGTATCGTGCTCGTTATTAAGGACACCACGAGCGGCGTCTCAGCGGGGTGGATCGGCACAGCCCTTCTCCACAGCAGCGGAGCATTCGACTCCATAGTGGTGGCCTTCGTGTCGACGGGCGTCTTGCCCCTGAGCTTAGCCGTCGCCACAGTGATCGGCGCCGAGATAGGAACCACCGTGACTCCGTTCCTGATCTCGGTTCTAAACCAGATCAGAGGCAAGGAACGCCAATCGGCGACCTTCAACGTGACCATAACTCACGTCCTATACAACCTCGCGACGTTGGCGATCTTCTACCCCCTAGAGCTCTTCTTCGGCTTGCTTACGAGAGTCGCGAATCAGGGCAGTACACTCTTCGTTGACGCCTCGTGGCTAAATACGGTCCCAAATGCACTTGAGGCCTTGACGCCCTGGATACCCACACTTCTCCGCTACATCCCGGCCTGGTACGGGTTAATCGGCGGCGCCATACTGCTTGTCCTCGCCCTAACGGGGGTCGAGAGGTACATGACTGAGATATTCAACATGCCGAGGTCGTGGAACCTGATCAGGGGGACATTCACGAAGCCGCTGAGAGCCTTCATAGCGGGCTTCCTATTCACGCTCCTCATACCGAGTACCACCGTCATGGTCTCGCTGCTGATACCCCTCGCCTCCAGCGGGGTCCTCAGCGCCGATTACCATATCCTCCCCTATATCCTCGGTTCAAACATCGGGACATGCTTTAGCGTGATGTTGGCGGCCATGGCGACAGGAAACCCGATTGCGATGGGGGTGTGGCTAGTTCAACTAACCATCAATCTTGTCGGTGCAGTCATATTCATGATATTGATGAAGCCCTTCAGCCGAATCGTTAGACTTACGGCGGAGAAGGTTGCGGCTTCGCCGAGACTGACCCTCGCCATAATCGCCGTCTTTCACCTAATACCAACATCGATAATCCTCTTTTACATACTAAGCTGAGCTTTGAAACTCAGCGAAAACAAGAGAGAGGATATTGATTAACCTCGTTTCGGGTTGTCAGTGTATTTAAGCCCTTATAAAGAAAGGCCCATCTTAAACCGGATTTTATGGGTTAATCCGAATCCTCGAGATGAATATGAAGGAAGACTATGCGCTAAGTTTACTTCGAGTCTCTTAAGTAGATGTACCCGTAGGCCGCCGCCACGAAGAGCGTACCACCGATCAGGCTACCGATCGTCACCGGGACAAGGTTCCCCCCGAGGCCGAATAGATTCACTTTACTTACGTCGACCCCCGCCTTCGATACGATCGAGGGATCACCACCCACCATTATGCCAAGCGGGATCAGGAACATGTTGGCGACGCTATGCTCTAAACCCATGGCGACGAAGGCGGCGATGGGGAAGACTATGGCGAGTATATCGCTATGACGTAAGTTATATCTCAAAAGAAAATCTTTGAGATGTTAGATATATTCTAAATAAAAAATTCATTTTAATGCATATTTTTCAAGTTCAACACGATACTCGCTAGAGTTATCCAGCCAGACAAACATGCTCCATATGGTGGATCTGGCTCCTGCTCTAAGGTACATTTTCGAGACCTGAAGACCAGCTCTACCAGAAGTGTTATGTCTATAAACATTAAAAATAACATCGCTATACTGAACTCTTCCCAGAACGCCGATATTACGTCCAACTTCCTCTTTTTTAGAACAGTTGGTATCAACTCCATAGTATCTTGTTACCGCATCGCAGAAGGACCCGTTAGTCAAGTACTTCGAGAATCCGAGAACAATGTTTGGTGTTTTTAATTCGGATAAAATTCTCCATACTTCATCAATGCTTGTAAAATTGTATAGAATAGTTTCGTCTCTTGTTACAAACTCGTCACTTTTAATTTGCATATTTAACTCGATTTTTTTTCCTTCTATAGTTGAATAATCAAAAGAGTTTATGAAGAATTCATCAGAATATTCTTTTCCGTCTATCACTACTCTAATTGTTTCTTCATATCTAGGTATCTGATAAATGTAGATACTTATTATTATCGTTGTAACGAGAATTATAATGTAAATGGATTTTTTATTCATATATTAAATATACACATGAGAAATATCTAAATTTATATTACAAATATATATTAATAACTTAAATTTTAAAATGTTATTTTGCTTCAGTAAATTCCTTTTACAAATCAAAAACGTAATAACAACACTCGGTTTACGTAAACTTTTTCTATTTTTAGAAAAAAAATATAATAGTAACGCTTAAGAATCTAATCATGCTCAAAAATGAGTAAAAATAAAATATTTATAATATTTTTAACCTTACTAGCTATTTCAGTATCTTTCGGATTTGCGAAACCGTAAGAAAATGATGAACCAATTAATCAGTTCCCTGATCTTGAGGAGGAAATGGAACCAGATTCTATTTATTACTTTAATAACCCATACATCTGGGAAGATGAAGTTCATGACTGGGGTTCGGGAGATCTGGAACCATATGGATATCCTCATGTTCTAGAAAAAGATCAACAAGTTCGCGTCTACATTGTCTGGTCTTCTGGTGCGTATTTTAAGATTGGTTTTACTGACGATGATACCAATGAAAGATGTTGTATGATGTTCCCTTCTTGGGGATACAATGACCTCTACGCACCATACGATGGAACGTTCTGGATTCGAATCGACAACACCTATAATGGATCTTCATTCACATACGATGGCTATTATATCGTATACTGATAATTTCCATTTTTTTTTCAAGTTTCATGCGAGTATGACTCTTATCCTCTTGGGCTAATGTCGCGCACATGAAACCCTGATTCAGAGGCGAATCAACCATTGATTTACTTGGAAGATCAATTTTACGTGCAGCGATTTTTTGCTAGTTCCTTCAACATGTGTTCATGACTTCAAGTTCCTTTATTATCGTGTACTCGTGAACAATACTTCTTCATACAACTTTCGCGCGCTAGGTTGTTTAGAAAATCACCATTATAGATGCCTCACACTAGTCACCGACGCCTCAGCGAGAACACGTTGAACCCATCATCCAAACCCCGCCCCAAGAAACCCATGGAGACTAGAAACCCCACAACCAAAACAATGGAAACCCCTAGGCAAGCCCCATCGAAGCCACGACGCACTCAACGAAACCCTTGATACACCTAACCAGACCAGGAAACCCCAGCCTCACCGCGGACAGAGCAACCACAAGCATCGAGATCAAACTTAGCGAGACATGGATCGACACCTGCGTCAAACCCCGAACCCTGACGCCATCCAACATCAGCCACTCCTTCGCCCGGCCGAATGGCCTCTCAATACTCCACCGCTTCCTGAACAGCCCCAGGATCCGCTTAGCACCCCTGGCCACGAAGTCGCGGCCCACACGTAGCACCGCCTCAACCCGGGAGTCCCTTCTAACCGGGATGACGGGCTCAGCACCGAGCCACTCCGCCGCGTCCCTAACGTTCACGGAGCTATATTGAGCATCGGCAAGAACTGTTCTGAAGCTGACCCCGAGGCGGTGCACCCTCTCCAGCAGCGGCTTGAAGTGGAGCTTATCGTTCTCGTTACACGGTGTCACCTCGTAGGCTATGGGTAGCTGAGTCCGCGCAGCAGACGGTGTGGACGCGGTAGCCGAGGATGAAGCCACGCTTCCCGCACCCTACACGGGCGTCCGGGTCGCTTCTTCCAACGCGGTTATCCATGGCTCTTCCGCTGTAAGCTTCGATGTGGGTGCTGTCGACGGCGAGGACCTTGCCGATGATTGTCCCCGATTCGATGAGTATCCTTGTGAGTCTGTTGAAGACCTTGTGGTACGTCTCTTCGCCGAGTCTGTGTCTGAAGTGGGTGAAGAGTCCGTGGCTCGGTGTCCTTCTTCGGAAGCCGCATGCTTTGGCTACTCTGTGGTCGCTTCTGAGGCGTAGTGCGAGCCTTCTGTCGCTGATTATGTTGAGGAGGTGTTTGGCTAGCTGGGCTTTGAGCATGGCTAGTGGGTTGATTGGTGTTCTGCCCG
>Ga0315277_10003826_pt1 | contig 20293 bp, 14 predicted proteins | sample YL17G05_15_MG_FD_203695 | JGI IMG/M metagenome (GOLD analysis project Ga0315277, IMG submission 203695) | Sediment microbial communities from Yellowstone Lake, YNP, Wyoming, USA - YL17G05_15 | ecosystem: Environmental > Aquatic > Freshwater > Lake > Sediment | place: USA: Wyoming | collected... | reverse complement strand
ACCTGCTGAGTGACGGGCAGCGGAAACGGGCTCGTGGGGCCGCTGAAGGCATTCCAGGACCCGACAAGGCCGCCCGTTATCAACTCGCCCGAGCGACTATCGCCGACGGCATTGTCGATCAGATGATGGAACGTGGCCAGAACGCTCGGGACCCGCGCACGCTGCTTGTCCGCTACCGTTATCGGACGCACTACGGGGTGTCGGGCGCGGAGCAGGATCTGGAGGCCGCGCTGAAGTACGGGCCCGACGACGTGGACGTGCTGGTCACCGCCGCGGAACGCGCCCGGTACGAAGCCGCCCGGGCACGCCAGAAAGGAGCTCCACGCGCAGAGATTGCCACCTATTTGGCCGAGGCTCGCCGGCATTACACGCACGCCATCGATCTTGACCGCTCGGCCGTGCAGGCGTACTTGGGGTTGGGCGACGTGTGCCGGGAACAAGGCGAGACCGGGCAGGCCGTGAATCAATGGCGCCGCGGTCTCGAGGAAGCCGGTGGAAACCGGTGGGGCGCATTGCAGCTCAACCTGCGGATGGCGGAGGTCCGGTTAGGGGAAGGGCGGCCGGACGACGCAGGGAACAGCCTGGACGCGGTCCAGAAGGACCTCGAAGGCCTCAATCTTGTCCCGGAGGCGAGGCGACCCGAAGGGTTTGAATACGACAGGCAGTCCATCGAGGGGGCCTACAAGCTACTGCGGGCGAAATGGCTCATGGCGAAACAGCAGTTGCGTAAGGCCATTCCCCTGCTCACCGAAATCGCGTTGGGGCAGCAAAGCACCGCGTCCGAGATCGCCAATTGCGTCCGAGCCGGGATTTTCTTGGGCCAAACCCATGCGGCGCTGGCCAAGACCGCCGCTGCGGCCGATGAACGGGACAAGGAATGGGAGGCAGCGGCGCTGGCCTATGGGCGGGCAGCCGAGCTCCAGCCGAACGATTGGCTCCTTCAGGTTTCCACCTCCGAATGCTGGAAGAAGGCGGGCAAGGCAAAGAATGCGGAACCCTACCGGGCTCGCGCGAAAGACCTGCTGACCAAGATGGAAAATGAAGCCCCTGGCTCGGGGAGACTCTTTCAAACCCTCGCATTCCTATACGAAGCGATCGGCTGCCCGGCGGATGCCGACCGAATGTTGGAGAAGTTCGATGCGGTTGCTAGCCAGCCTGCCGCCAGGCCGCTTCTCCGGGCCAGGCTGTATTGCGTCCGCAATCGGTACGCCGAGGCGCGGCAGGTGCTGCGGGAGGGAATCCAGACATTGCCGCCGCAGGTACGCCCGGCCCTGGAATGTGGGTTGGTCCAGGTGAGCTTCCAGGAAGGCAATGCCAAGCAGGCGAACGAAGATTTGACGCGACTGTTCGAGAAGTACCTGCCGATTGAGGCGGGTTCGCTTCGCGCGTACATCGCCAGCGACGGTTTCCCGTGGCTGGCTGCCTGCGTCTTCAACGGACAGGTGTTGGAGTACCAGGGCAAGATCGAAGAGGCGGTCGGATTGTACCAGGAAGCCATCGATTTGGGAGAACAGAGCCCTCTTGTTTACGAGCGCGTGGTTTACTTGCTCAGTCAACTGCGGCGCTTTGACGAGGCAGATCAGTATCTTTCCCAACTGAAGGCCTCCGGCCGATGGTCGCAAAACCTGTTGGGGTATGAAATCTATGCCGCGGGAAGGCAGGGGGGCCTACCCGAGGCGCTCAAGGCGGCACGGCACGAAACTGACATCCGCCCCGGCGACCCTACGGCCCGTCTCTGGTACGCCAGAATATTGGCTGCCGACGGGAGGCAGGAAGAAGCGGAGGGCGCATTCAAGCAAGCGCTCAAGCTCGCGCCCAAGGATGTCCGGAGCCATCTTGCCCTGTTCAATTTCTACGTGGGGACGCGACGGCGACAAGAGGCGGAGAAGAGTCTCCAGGCCCTCGCCAAAGAAGCGCAGCTTTCCGAGCTTGAGCGGGCACTGGTGCTTGCCCAGGCTTACCAGCGGTTGGGTGACCGCGAGAGGGCCGATGTCAAGTATCGAGAGGCGGGCAAACTTGCTCCGGTTAACGCTGGCGTTCAGATGGGGCTGGCGAAGTTCCTGCTGGAGACCGAGGGTCTGCAGAGCACCGAGGCGGAGGGCATCCTCCGGAGGATCGCCCCCCAATCCGGCGACGCTCGCCGCACGCTTGCGGGCTTGCTGGCTGCACGTGGGGGAGAGAAGGAATGGGAAGAGGCCCAGCGTTTGTTGGAGAAGGCTGGCGCGGAGGGCGCGACCTCGAATCTGGACAAACGACTCGGCGCCGCGCTGCTGGTTCGGCGCGGGGGAAGAGACAACGTTGGGAAGGCGCGGCAGCTTCTGGAAGGGTTGGTTGCGGATTCCGAGAACGCCACGGCCGCCGATCGTCTGTCGTTGGCCCGGCTATACGAAGCCGAAGGGGATCTACCTGCCGCCCGGCAGCAGTGCCTCGCCCTGGTCGCCAGCGGAAATCCTGCCCCAGCGCACCTGGCGTTCTATGCGGAACTCCTTCTTCGCCACAATTCCCAGGACGAAGCGACGCAATGGGTCGAACAGTTGGAGAAAGCAGCGCCGGGTCAGTTTCCGACCGCGCGTTTGCGAGCTTATTGGCTGCGGACCCAGGGTCGGGAAGCTGAGATTAGCGGGGTGATAGAGCCGGTGGCGGAGAAGCTCTGGGAGAGCTGTAAGAAGGATGAGGCCCGGAAGGCGCAGGTTGCCTTCACGGTCGGGAACCTCTATGCGTCGATGGGGCAGCTTCAGGCCGCGAAACCATGGTATGGCCGGCTGGTAGGGCGGCCTGACCCTAGCGTGTCGCAACTGGTCTTGTACACCGATCTCCTCCTCCAAATGGGCGATTATCGAGAGGCCTCCGACTGGCTCCGGAAACTCGACGAGAAGGCTCCCGACAACTTGGCCACCCTGAGCCTGACGGCCCGTTGGCTCCACGGCCAGGGTCGCGCGTCTGAAATTGCACCATTGGTGGAAAGCCGCGCGGAAAAGGCCTTCAAACAACTGGAAAAGGACACGCAGAGATCCCTCTTTTGCCAGGGGGTCGGCAGTATCTACTCGGCCGTGGGGCAACATCAGCCGGCGGAGCGCTGGTACCGGCGGGTCGTGGGGCTTTCGCCAGAGCAGTACGGTCCGCTAGCGGAATGCCTCGTGGCGCAGGGCCGCGGGGCCGATGCCCTCCGTTTGTGCACCGAGGCGGCCAAGTCGGACGCTTCGGCGAGGCCCGCCTTGGTGGCGGCGTCGATCCTGGTGGCGATTGATCCGACACCCGAAACCTCCGAGCTTGCGGAGCCGCTGTTGTCAGGGGCGGTCGGGAGCCATCCGGACGACGTCGACCTGCTGATGCAGGTCGGCAACGCGCGGATTCGTCAGGGCCGTGTCGATGAAGCCATACGCTTCTACGAGCAGGCTCTGCGACTGAGGCCCAAGATCGCCCTGGCGATGAACAATCTGGCCACTTTGCTCGCAGAACAGCCGGGCGGCGCGGAGAAAGCCCTGCAGTTGGTCGAGCAGGCGATTGAGATCACCGGCCCTACCCCACAGTTGTTGGACACCAAGGGAACGGCCTTGATTCACGACGGAAAGCCTGCTCAAGCCATACCCGTCTTGGAGAAGGCTGCGTCGAGTCTTCGTCCCGACCCGCGGTTTCCTTTTCACTTGGCCGTTGCCTACCATCGAGCGGGCCAGCCCGCCCAGGCCAAGGAAGTGTTTGCCAGGGTCCTCGGCGCTAACTTGGAGAAGCAGATTCTCACCAAGAAAGACCGCGAGCTGTTGGCGGAGCTGGAAGAGAAGTATCGCTAAGCGGCCGTCCAACAATTTCTCCCCTCTCCCGCGTGCGGGAGAGGGGCCGTCCAACAATTACTCCCCTCTCCCGCGTGCGGGAAACTGGCCGTCCAACAATTACTCCCCTCTCCCGCGTGCGGGAGAGGGGCAGGGGGTGAGGGCGGTGGCCGGCGAAAACACGAAGTTATTGTTGGACGGCCGCTAGCCGGGTCTTGAGAATCTCCACCGAACACGCGAAACTCATCGTCATGAACCGCTTCGCACTAGTCTTGGCCGTCCTCCTGGTCGCCGTGCTGACCTTGGCATCCGGGCTGGTCCACGGTTGGATGAGCAACCGCTGGGGACTGCCGGAGGACCTCGTGGCGTTGGGGAACAAGCTGCAGGACATTCCCGATCAATTTGGGGATTGGCGACTCGAATCCTCGGGGGATTTGAGTGATACCGAGATCGAGATGTTGGAGTGTGCAGGATACATCGTCCGCACGTATGTGAATCGAGTCACCGGCGACAAAGCCAACGTCGCACTGCTGGTTGGTCCCTCGATGCCCATCTCCCTGCACCGGCCAGGGATCTGCTGGGACAGCAGGGGCCACAAGGTTTTGGAGAAAGAGCGGCGGGTCACCGTGCGCGATTCCGAGGGCTCGGATCAGGAGTTTTGGGCCATGACCTTTCAGAAGAACGACCTCAACAAGGGTTTGGTCCGCGATTACTACGGGTGGAGCGACGGCGGCCCCTGGTCGTACGAGACCGAACGCCGCTTGAGCCTCACCCGCCGGCCCTACCTTTACAAGATCGAAGTAGTCAGCCCCCTGCCGCCGCACGCGAACCCGGCAACCAACGATCCCTGCCGCCGCTTCTTGGAGCAATTCGTGCCGGTGGCAAAGCCCTATATGGTCCAACCGTCCGGCACCGCGCCTGACTCCTGACTCCTGGCCCCTGACCCCTATTCCGTGATGCCCGATCCCGAACGCGACGAGCCCGAAATGGACGTCTACTCCGGCGTCCGCTGGAGTGCGCTCTCCAAATACGGCGCCCAGGGGATGCAGGTCGTCGTCTCGCTGGTGCTGGCCCGGCTGCTGGCCCCGGAATACTTCGGGCTGCTGGCCATGGCTACGGTCGTCACCGGGTTTGTCAACGTGTTCAAGAACCTGGGCTTCGCAAGTGCGATCATCCAGCGGAAGACAATCGACGCCCGCCTGTTGAGCACCCTGTTCTGGGTGAACCTCGGCATGTGCCTGCTGGTCACAGGCGTGCTGGTCGGGATTTCGCCGGCGGCCGCATGGGTCTACGACGATCCCCGGGTGGCCCCGATCGTGGCCGTGCTCTCCATCAACTTCCTGCTGGCCGGGTTTACGATGATTCCCACGGCCGTGCTCACCCGGCGGATGGCCTTCAACAAGCTGGCCGTCCGGGAGATCGCCGCGGTGATCGTCGGTGGGACGACCTCGATCACCCTGGCTGCGTTCGGTTGGGGTGTCTGGGCCCTGGTGGCAGGGTCGCTGGCAGATTCCGCCGCGCAGATGGTCCTGATCAACCTGCTCAGCCCCTTCCGACCTCGGCTCGTTTTCGACGGCCAAGGCCTGCGGGAGTGTCTCGGTTTCGGGCTGAACCTCACCGGATTCAACATCTTCAACTACTTCGCCCGCAATGCCGACAACTTCATCATCGGCATCTTCCTCGGCCCGGTGGCCCTGGGCTACTACGCGCTGGCCTACAAGCTGATGCTCTTGCCGCGCGACGCTGTCACCAACGTGGTCACACGCGTACTCTTTCCCGCGTTTTCACGGATGCAGGGCGACGATGAGCGTCTGGCGAACGCCTACTTGCGGACCTGCGGCGCGATTGCCTTTGTCACCTTCCCGATGATGGCCGGCCTCGCGGTCATAGCCCGCCCGTTCGTCGAGGTCGTCCTTGGCGACAAATGGCTCCCGGCCGTACCGTTGATCTGGATTCTGGCACCCGTCGGCATGTTGCAGTCGGTATGGAGCACTGCGGGGCAGATATTCCTGGCCAAAGGGAGAGCCGACTGGCAGTTTCGCTGGGGCGTTCTGGCTGGGTTAATAATTGTCGGTAGTTTCGTGTTGGGACTGCCTTGGGGAGTTGTGGGCGTCGCAAGCGCCTACGCGCTCGCGTGCTTCGCCTTGGCCATTCCTGGCTTCTACCTTCCGTTCAGTCTTGTTGGCGGTTTGAGGATTCGCCATCTGGTGCGCACTCTTCTGCCGTATGGATTCTCTGCCAGCGCAATGGCTCTGCTTGTGGGGACATCTCAATATGTACTGGAGCGGCTGGGACTCGCGCCGACAGCCTTTCTGGCGCTTTCCGTTGCACTCGGCATGTTCACCTATTTCTTCCTCACCCTTTGGATCCGACCACCGGCAGTGGCCGACTTGTCCAAGCTTCTCCCTGCTAACTGGTCAGCGATTGGTGGCAGAACGGCATCGAGACAGGCACGCTCAATCGATATATCCGCACAGCGAGCAGGCACAAGTAGCGCCCAGCCACGCACTTAACCTCGCAAGTATGTCACGCGAATCAGTAAGGGAGAGTGGGCTTGCAGTGCTTCTCCTTTGATTACCGTCCCCCGTGTCGCAGAATGACAGATTCCATTTGGCTCCCGGATGTGGACGACTACGTCCCCAACAAGGTTCGGAAAGCGAAGACCTTCTATGAGTCCGACTTGTTGGAACACCTCTTCTTGTGTGTGCCCACCGGAGGAATCATTGTCGACGTGGGTGCGAACGTCGGCAATCACACGACCTTCTTCTCCAAGTACATGGCGTCCCTCGTGGTAGCCATCGAGCCCCACCCAGACACTTTTCGCCTGCTCACGTCAACCGTCGCACAAAACCGACTCGCCAACGTGCTCTGCATCCAAAGTGCCGCCGGCTGCGCGAGCGGGCGAGCTACACTATCGTTGCCCAAGGGCTTTGACGGGAATACCGGCTCATTTTGCATAACCGAAGGTGGTTTAGCTCAACACCCCGTTGAGGTTCCGGTCGACACGCTAGATGCGATCCTTTCGGAACACCTTCAGGATCGCCAACCGCAAATCACACTGATCAAAATAGATGTCGAGGGTTATGAGCAGCAAGTATTGCGGGGCGCGCGGACTATTCTTCGCACTGTCAAGCCGCACCTGGTGATCGAGGCCAAATCGTCCGACGAACTCCGACAACTGATCACTGATCTAACGCCCTTGGGCTACCGACGCATTGGACGCTTCTGCGCCACGCCAACCTACCATTTCGCACCTTGGAGCGCTGTCCATCACTTCCGCTTCCGACTCCGGAGGAAGTTCACAGATTATGTTGCGCAAAACTTCAAGCAGTGGAAGCTTCTCCAGACAATTCCCAACATGTATCCGGTCTCCAGATTTGGGGAGAGTGAGGGATCCTTCGCCGATTTCTACGTTTACGCGAAGCAGGGCGTGTCGTGATGGGGCGGTGCCGTGACAGCCTCGCGATAGCGTTCCTCGTCGGACGCTTTCCCGCAAGATCGGAAACCTTCATCTCTCGCAAAGTGGACTTCTTGTTGGCGCAGGGACATGATGTGCACGTCTTCTGCAAGCAGTGCGACGGGGGCGTTGGGCATGCTGCGGCGTGGAGAAGACGCATTCACGCGATGCGTGATGAGCGCGTTGCCGCCCTTGAGTTGGTAGGCGCAGGAGCTCGTTACGCCAGGGCACTCGCGAGTCGGAGGATCCGCGCGAAGCAACTTCAGCAGGCTGTCAGTGAAGCCAAGGAAGCTGCTGTGGGCCGGCGCGAGTCGGCCGTGGCCATCTCGCATCTGATCAACCGTCGCTGGGATTTGGTGCACGCCCACTTCCTCTGCAATCTTGACAGGTTCGCCGGGTTGCGGAGCTTGGTGCGATGTCCAATCATAGGCGCCGTGTACGGTTACGATGTAACGATTTGCCCACACCAGGATGGTGGCCTGCGCCGGTTAGAAACCCAGGTCGCGCAAGTCAACGGTCTCACTTACAGCAGCGCGTTTCTTCGCAACGCTTTGCACGCGCTAGTTGACGTGTCGGCGGAAGAAATGATCCTCCACCCCGAGGTGCCAACCGAGCTCTTCCGGGCCCGCACTCGAGCTGCTCCCCACTCGCCTTTGCGACTGCTGAGCGTGGGGCGGTTGCACTGGACGAAAGGGTTCGGCTATGCATTGTCGGCCGTCCGTTTGCTGCTGGATGACGGCCTGAGCTGTGAGTACCGCATTGTTGGAGAGGGAGAGGCAAGGACGGAGCTGGAATACACCATGCGTCAGCTTGAGCTGACGCAAGACGTGCGACTGCAAGGCGCGGTTCCCCCAGAAGGAGTGCGCGATGCCATGGATTGGGCGGACCTGCTGCTGTTGCCGAGTGTACGTGAGGACTTCGGAAATGTCCTCGTCGAAGCCCAAGCATCAGGTTTGCCCATCGTGGCCAGTAAGGTCGGCGGGACTCCTGAGGCAACGAAAGAAGCGGTTACCGCCCTATTGGTTCCGCCCCGCCACCCGGACGCCCTGGGGGCTGCTGTCAAGGCGCTGGTGTCGGATAAGCAACGCTACCGATCATTCAGCGAACAGGGACCAGAATACGCACAGAAGTTTCGCGCCGACCGAATTGGAGCACAATTGCTTTCATTCTACGAATCCGTACTTTCGAGGGCAAGGACTCGCGGCTGATGACTGCTACCGTTTCGGTCGTCATCCCCTGCTACAATGCGGCGCCGTTTCTGCGGGAGACGCTGGACTCCGCCCTCAACCAGACCCACCCGCCGCTGGAGGTGATCGTGGTCGACGACGCCTCCACCGACGACTCCGCGGCGATTGCCGAATCCTATGGCCCGCCCGTCCAACTGATCCGCCAGGAGAACCAGGGCGAATCTGTCGCCCGCAACCGCGGGATCGAGGAAGCAAAGGGAGACTGGATCGCATTTCTGGACGCGGATGACATTTGGACGCCAATAAAGCTGAAACGGCAAACGGAAATGATCGAACCGGGGGTCGCCTGTGTCTATACGGGACATTTCTTCTTTGGGCTACGAAACTACGTGCCTAAGAAAAAGGGTCTGTCTCCAGAGGATCATTATCGTATCGAGCACGTGGCATCGCAGAATCCGTTCAACATGTCAGTAGTTATGGTGCGCCGAACATCGAAAGCCCGTTTCCCTACCTGGACGCAACATGGGGAGGACAGGCTGTATATGCTGGACCTCATCCGAGAGGGGAGTATTCGGTTCATCGGGGAACCACTGGCGGGCGTTCGCTGCCATGCGGGAAATCAGAGCCGAGATCCGCAGATCGAAATGCGGCGTCATCAATCGCTATTGGAATGGTTGGAGCGCCGCGCAGATACACTTGGCAGGGAAACGGTACAATTGACCTTGGATTTGTCCATTGAACGGCTGGCCTCTCGGGCGCTCGGGGCTCGCTCGAGGCGAGACTGGAAAACATACTGGGCATTGCGAAATTATCTCGCTGAATTCCCTGAGAATGGACAATCGCGTCCCATCACTACTGAAAGAATCTACCCGCGCTGGGCTTACGCTGCAAAAGACGCCATCGAGAACGCGCTTTGTCTACTTAGGCTTAGCCGTCCAAGAGTCATTGGCAATCCCTCGTATGCAGTGAGCAACGACAGTGAGCATCGCGTCGACCGAGTGTCGTGATTCACTGGCGTTGGCACACAACCTGAAAGCAGTCTGTTGCTGTGACCCAAGCAACCGAATGTAGCGAAAAACCAGTGACAGCCGCGAATACAGCGGCAACGGCCCGGATTCTGTATGTCCATGGACGGAGCACATGTCATGGCGGCAGTCCGACCTCGCTTCTGGACATCGTCACTCATCTTGACCGGGATCGATTCGAGCCGTTGGTCCTCTGCCCCGCTGCAGGAGAACTCTCCGAGCGGCTTGGTGAGGTGGAGGTGCCGGTCGTAACGCGGCAGTTTGTGGAGCTGAAAAGGGAAACCGCACTGCAATTCGGCCTGGACGTGGCCTGGTATCATCGGTGGCTGCGGCGCGAGAGCATTGCCTTGGTCCATGTGAATACTCTGGATTGGCGCCCTAGCGTTGTCTTAGCGGCGCGTCTTCGTGGAATTCCCTGTGTCCAGCACGTGCGTAATCTCCCCCACCAGGAACGCCGGAACTTCTCCTTCCGGTGGGCAAATCGCATCATCACGGTCTCGGACGACGTGGGACGACCGTTCCGAGAAGATCCGCTGTTTCGCGACAAGACACGGACAATCTACAACCCGGTAGATCTCTCTTGCTACGAAGATCACGAAGATCGACGACCGGACATTGCGGCCGATGGGAGACCGGTGATTGGCTTCGTTGGCCAGCTCAAGGCGGGGAAGGGTGTGCATACGCTGATCGAGGCACTGTCGCGGGTGCTGGAAAGGCACCCCACGGCGCTCCTGGTCATCGTGGGCTGTGATCCCTCGGAAACGGGCGATTACGAGCGCGAGTGCAGACGACTCGCGGAGGAGCGAAGGATCGAGCCGCAGGTGATCTTCACCGGATTCCGTCGCGACGTGCCGGCATGGATGCGGACATTCGATGTCTTTGTCTTGCCGACTCGGTACGAGACCTTCGGGAAGGTAGTCATCGAGGCGATGGCGGCTGGTTGCCCGGTGGTGGCGTCTGCGGTGGGCGGCATCCCTGAGATCCTTTGCCGCCCCGAACTGGGCACGTTGATCCCACCGGACGATCCGGAGGCAACCGCCCAGGCAATCATCAGATACCTTCAAGAACCTGAGCTGGCAAGGAAGGTCGGGGACGCAGGGCGCGAGCATGTTCGCAAGCATTTCAGCCTGGACGCGATGATGCGAAAGCTGGAATCCCTGTACGACGAGCTGCTGGCAGGGTCGCGCCCTACGCAGGTGTGAATCTTCAGGCGTGAAAGGAGTTGATCCAGTGAAAGGAATGAGCGTTACGGACGGCGACAGATACGCACGGGAGCGCGAGCACTTCGATGCCGCTGCCAAGAACAAAAAAGAGGTTACGCCGATGAGCAAGGCGATGATTGATCGCTATGCGCATCCGCGCCGTCCCCACCTGTTCCCAAGAGAGTACTTGTTCCACTGCCTGGGGGATCTTGAAGGAAAGAAAGTGCTCGACCTTGGATGCGGTGAAGGCCTGGCATCGGTACAGTTAGCGCATGCGGGAGCCGAGGTCATGGGGCTCGACATCTCTCCAGAGTCTATTGCCGTAGCGCGGAGGCGCGCCGACGTCAACAATGTCATGGTCGATTGTCGGGTGGCAAACATCGAGACAGATGAGCTTGGCTCAGCACAGTATGATGTAGTCTGGTGCAATGACGTATTGCATCATATTGTCCCTTCGCTCGACTTAGTCATTCGTAAGGTGAAAGAGGCCTTGAAGCCGGGGGGCCAATTCATCGCACGTGAGCCCGTCGCATACGCGCGCTGGTTGAAAGCGATCCGACACTTGGTACCCATCACGACCGGTGGGACCCCCGACGAACAATCACTCGGTAGACGCGAGCTTGAGATCATCCTAAAGTACTTCCCAGATGCCAAGCGGCGGTACTTTGAGATCGTTGCGAGAATACGGGAGCTGACGAAGAACCGGTGGCTCATCACAAGAGCGGCGCAGATCGACAATCTTTTGTTGACGATTCCAGGGATGAACAGCCTGGCAGGGACGGTGGTTATTTGCGCGGAAAAGGAGTAGTCATTTCTTGGCCGCTGTCAGAGAAAGGCAGATGCCGGCGTCATTGCAGAAGCGGTGGAAAGTACGCTCAAAGAGAGACCAAGTCGGAGCATGAAACCTCGGGCCATAAAGCGTGTGTCGAGCTGCCCGCAGTGCGCTGGTGCCGTCGATGAACTGAATGGATCGGTGCACTGTTATGCATGTGGTAGGCAGTTTTCGGTCGTCCAAGGTATTCCAGTCTTTGCGGACGCGCCGGTCCATACGACGGACTCGCTCTCGGAACGCGAGGTTTCCCTCCTGCTGGAGCAAGTTGAGGCTCGCGGCTGGACGAACGGTCTGCGGACGGTGCTCCTGCAGCTCGACGCCCCGAGGGCTCAGGACGGATACGCAGAACTCGGTGATTCGCGCGGATTGCTTGGCGCGATGGTTGCCGGCGGCCCGCACCATGCCTCCGTGCTCTGCCTCGGATGCACCGCCGGGGCAGTACCCTTCGCGTTGGCCGAGCGGTTTGGCCGGATCACTGTCTGCGACCTCTCCTTGGGCCGGCTCAGGGTCTTGCAGAGCCGTTCGACTCAGGAGGGGCGTGCGAATCTGGAGTTCGTGTGCGGGGGAGACACGCCGTGCCTGCCGTTTCCCGCAGGGGAGTTTGACCTTGTCCTTGTCGACGCGATGGCCTTGCCTGACGTTCGTTTGGCGGCTCCGGCCTTCTGGTGTGAGGTCGCTCGCGTCCTGCGTGGAAACGGATGCTGCTTCGTCTCCGCGCTGAACGGCCATGATCCCAGGCGTCTGCTTGGGAGAGTCGAGGGATACTCGGGAATCGGCTTCCTGACACCTCGCTATCTTCGAAGAATGCTGGGGAAGACCAAGCTGAACTGTCTTGGAGCCTACGGCTTGCTACCCGACAGCCGCACGCCGCAAGTGCTCTTCGATCTCAGTTCCGGGCGACTCAGTCGGACGATCGAGGCCGCACCTCGGATGCGCGAACGGCTCAAGTCGTCGTGTTTGCACAACAGCTTCTTCGCTCCTGCCTTTGCGCTTGCTGCAGCGGCTGGGCAGCGGAAGGCGAACACATGGAATTGCAACGGGCGGCCGTCGTTTTTGGAGGGAATCCTCTGCGCAGTGCAAGAGAAGCTGAGAGTCGCCGCCCCGCCTGACGTCACGCTCGTCCCGCAGCGGGTTACGATCCGTCGCTCGGGGCGCCTGGTGATCCTGGCGAGATTTGAGGGGGAGGACCTATCTTCGGTGGTCATTAAGGTGCCGTGCCTATCCTGGGGGGCGCAGAGAGAGCAGCGCAACGCGGACGCCCTGCAACTGCTCCATGCCAGCGACGCTGTTCCGCGGGAATTCAAACGGCTGGTGCCCCGCCATTTGGCCAGTGGCAGTTTCGGCGGGCAGACATATTTCGTCGAGGATGCGCTCGACGGAATCGAACAGGTGGCGGCCGACACGGGCGTTCATGCCGCGTTCAAGCTACCGCTGATTGGCTGCCGGAGACCGAGATCGTCGATCGCCCGCCACTTTGCCGATGCGCTCCTCAGCCTTCACAAGGCAACTGCCCACACGGTCACATTCGGCGATAGGGAGTTTTCAGCCGTCGGAAACGCGCTGGCGGAAGTCCGGACGACCACTGAAAGGACTGAGCAGAGATACGTCTGGAACACTATCGAGAGATTCCTAGAACGCGAGCTGCTGGGCCAACGGCTCCCATTGGTGTGGTCGCACGGCGACGCAGGCTGTAACTTCTTGCAGGGCCGCAACGGCGAACTGAGCGGCATCATCGATTGGGAAACGTTCCACCCGAATGGGCTCCCTCTGCTTGACTGGATACTGCTTTGTGTTTTTCACAGGGCACGGCACGGGCATGACGCCGGCTGGGCCCAGTTGCGAAGGGCGCTGAATGGAGAACAGAACGTTTTCTTCGCGGGGTTGCCGTTCGAGGACTATCTGACTTCGCTCAATCTTGACCGCCAGCTAATCCCCGCTCTTGCACTCTCCGCTTGGGTACAATACGTGGCAAATCGCCTGCCCGAGCGCGGTTGCGATCCCGCGTGGCTCCGCAGAACGGTATTCGACGTGCTGGGGCTGTGCGGACAGCTCCTGGGACCTACCCGCGCGAATCGCCATCTCGAGAGCAGACGAACCACTTTTGTTCACGGCGCACCAACTGATCGGCTCAAGAGCCCCAGTACGCGGCGTGGCCGGCCGTAGTTGACGAGATCAGAGGAAAGCACTTGATGAATTGCGGTCGCGTGCAAAACGGCGAGATCAACTTGATGCATTTGGTGTGGGGCTTGGGCACGGGAGGCATGGAGAACACGCTGATCAACGTGTGCAATCGTCTTCCGCGCGGCGAATTCGCGCCGTCCATCTGTGTCTTTGAGTCCGGGGGTCCTATGGAAAGCCGGGTGGATGCCGAGCGCGTGGAACTGATCCACGTCCGGCGGCATTTCGGCAACGATCCCACACTCCCGCTCAGATTGGCCCGAGAGTTGCGTCGCCGACGGATTCACATTCTGCAAACCAACATGTGGGCGACGCTGATCGAGGGCATCGTCGCTGCCAAACTGGCGCGTGTACCGATGCTAATTCATGAGGAGCACGGCACGATCGAAACTTGTCGGAGGCGAGTGGTCGCTCAGCGTTGGGGGTGGGGCAGGGCGGATCAGGTCGTGGCCGTTTCGGCCGCCCTGGCGGATAGGATGACAGATGTTGTTGGGTTTCCGCGAGACGGCATTCACGTGATCAACAACAGCGTGGACACGGAGCGCTTCCGCCCGTCGGGAGTGCCAAGATGTGAATTGCGTCGGCAGCTTCATCTCCCGCCTAACGGACTGCTCATTGGCATGGTTGCTCGCTTCGTGGGGTTCAAGAACCACGCAGGGGTGTTGGATGCTGTAGCCAAGCTACGCGCAGTGGGAATCCAGACCGAGTTGGTGCTGGTCGGGAGCGGTCCGCTGCGCGGCGAACTCGCACAACTTGCCAATACCCTACGAATTGCTGATTGTGTGCACTTCTTGGGTGAATTGGATGGGGTGGAGCGGTTGCTCCATGCGCTGGACGTGTTCGTCTCCAACTCCTCGCACAATGAAGGACTCTCGCTCTCCCTGCTGGAGGCCATGGCCTGTGAAGTGCCGGTTGTGGCAACGCGAGTGGCAGGGCACCCGGATGTCCTTGACGAGGGGAGGGCGGGCGTGCTGATTCCCCCCCAAGATACCGGGGCGTTGATGGGAGCGCTGCGGCAGTTGGCGCTTGACCCCGCCCTCCGCAGCTCGCTGGGCGGCGCGGGCCGACGTCGAGTTGTAGATCATTATGCCGCCTCGTCGATGGTGGAAGCTTACAGGCAGTTGTACACACGGCTGGCCCGTTCCCCTGGGAATTCCCCAGCGTGCAAGAGGAAGACGTGGGGGCTGCGCTTCTGAACGAGCGGATCACGACTCAGCATGATGCCATTTCACGATACTTTACGGAGTGTCATCTACTTTGCCGGGAGAGGCTTTGACCTAACAGTATGAGTCTCCATGCTCTGGCCTGGATTGTCTTCTTTCTCATTTTCGCGGGATTGACGTTCCGTCGGTCGAGTTGGGGTATCCCGCTCTATCTCCTGACGTTCTACGCCAATCCCGGGTGTTGGTGGTGGGGGGCTGGTGCGCTCTCCACGATTGGCAACCGTTGGTGTCTCGCGGCGGCGCTGATCTTCGCGGCAGGAGTCCTGCTCGACAAGAGAAGGACAACGTGGGACGTGGGGGCCTCCGCCCGGCCTGTAATCTGGGTACTGTTTTTCTACGCTATCAACGCAACCCTCGTTCATATCCTGTTCGCCGTCTGTCCCGAACAGAGCTGGAAGTGGCTTGACCTTCTCTGGAAGGAGGTCGGCCTGCTCTTTCTCATGCTGCTGGCGATTCGGGATGAGTTCGACTTCAAGCTCCTGGTCTATTCGCTCCTTGTCGGCGGGACATACATCTGCTGTGAGTTCTACTTCTTCGGCACCGGATATTTCGAGAACGGCCGGCTCGAAGGAATCAGGTTACCATCCGGGTCTGAGTCAAGCTACCTCACACAGATTCTCAGCCTCTCCGCAATTCTGGGAGGCTTCCTGATCTTCTTCGGAAGGCGGCTGGAAAGGTTATTTGCGCTTTTCTGTTGCGTCCTATTGACCGAGACAATCCTCGAATGCAACAGTCGAGGTGGGTTGTTAGCCCTGCTCGTTGGGGCGGCGTGGCTGATCGCCACAGCGAGGGCGCGTGTGCGATACTATGCTGCCGCCGGAGTCATTGCGGCCGCCTGCGCTGCGTTCGCCGTCATGGGAGATTTCCACCGAGAGAAGGTGATTGGTCGTTTCTTCACGTCCTTTGCATCGGATGAAGAGCGGGATCCCGCGGCCCAATCGCGGCTTGATTTCTGGCACGCGGCACTGAATATGATCGGTGATCGTCCCCTTGGATCAGGGGGTGACGCCTTCAAGAGCGAACTGGGATTGTCCTACGTGCCACCCGCTTGGCGCCAATACAATCGCGCGGCTCATAATGGGTACCTCGATATGGCAGCGGGTTGGGGTGTACAAGGGCTGGCCTTGTACCTAGCAGCGATCTTTCTCGCCTGGCGACGCGTGCGGTGCGGCGCGTTTCTCGTACACCAGGGGGGGGACAAACGGTCCGCCTTCCTCGGCAACTGCATCGAGGCAGCACTTGTCGTACAGTTGACAGCCACCATGTTTCTCAGCAACCTTAAAGGTGAGTGGTATTTCTGGTGGATTGCCCTGGCCTTGGCCTACGAGCGGGTATTCGCCCCCGCCGAAGAAGAGGTTCCGGACAGTGAACCAACAGACGCCCGCGAAGAATATGTACGGAATGAACCAGAATTGGCGGGCGTGACGGCATTGTCGTCCAGATAGCCGGATTGCCCGGTGTCGCGAGTTCGTCGGTACGCGAGCATCCCCATGGTAGATCAGGAAAAGCAGAGATCCATTCCGGAATTCGTTTTCATTTGCGGGGCGGTCGGCTCCGGGAACACGTTCATGTTCAATTGCCTTGCGCAGGACGAGAATGTTTACGGAGTCAATGAAGATGCATTCGGTTCCACGCTGCATCGGCTGATCGAGTCTGAGAGGACTATGGGGAAGTGTCCCCATTCCATCCAGACTTTCCAGGGCTTTCTCCAAGTGTTGCGCCGAGATCGTCGCACGTTGATTCTCAGGACACCCTCCAACCTGCGGCACGTGGCGCTGCTGCGGGAACACCTGCCCGGGCCGCGCTTCATCGTCATGATTCGGGAACCCCATGCGGCGATCGTGAGCGGTATGGCCCGGCACGCTCCAGGCACCTCGATCGAGAAGATTGCCCGCATTTGGCTTGCTGACTTCCAATACTTTGCCGAGCTAGATTGCGACTCCATCGTCGTCACCTTCGAGGAGTTGGTGGGGAATCCCATGGCCGCCTTGGAGCGAGTTTCCTCTCGAGTGCTGCCCTTGTCGGAAGCGGTCTTTGCGTACGCGCGACGGATGCACGATCCGCAGCGGGCGGACGGGGAGCGATGGAAGACCAAGGTTGACGAGGAAGTTCGGCGTCAGATCGAACACTGGGTCGAACTGCTGGAGCTTGAGAAGGTTTACCAGAAGATTACCGGGGAAGCGGGCCAAGGACAAACCGTGGCAGTCAGAGACATCGCCCCCAATGGCAGTTCGTCCTTTTGGCGACCATTGGCCATGGTAAGACGACAGTTCTTCAGGGGTTGGTATCGACTTCGGCGATGATCGTTCAGAGATGTAGGGTTTCGAGGCTCCTCGGGTTGGTAATACTCAGGCACGGCGCGCCGTTTGCCTCTTGATCGGATGAGAATCCTCTTCGTTACCGAACAGTATCCGTATCCCTTGCACGACGGCGGGAACCTGCGGACATACCATGTTCTCCGTGGCCTTGCGCGGGAACATGACGTGTGGCTCGTGTCGCACCAGTCGCGTGAGGATCCCGCGGCCGCCTCGGCTGCGCTGGAAGGAATGTGCCGTATCACCACGGTCCCCGAGCCCGCCGTCTGGAGGCGAACGCTGGATAGCCTGGTCAAGCGCGGTCTTCGGCGGCACCCGCTGTTTGTGCTCAAGAACTGGTCGGCCCCCTTGCTGCGAGCAGCCGAGTCGTTGCTTGAGGAACATCCTTTCGACGCGATCCACTTCAACATGCTCGACACGGCTTGCTATGCCTTGGCGCATTGCTGGCCTCAACTCAAGGTCTTCGACTCGCACAACTGCCTTTGGACCATGGCGGCTCGGGCCAGCCAGAACCATTGCGGGGGGCCCTGGCGCTGGATCCTCGGCAGGGAGGCCGCCAAGCTCCGCGAAACGGAGCAAGCCGTCTGCCGCTGCATGGATCAAACGCTCGTGTGTTCTGCCGAGGATGCCGCCCTGTTCAGGAACCTGGACGCAACGGGTTCCTACGCGGTTGTGCCCAACGGTGTGGACACCCAGTACTTTCGGCCCAACGGCAGCATCGGCGAGGAGCCGGGGGCTGTGGCCTTCGTGGGCACAATGGCCTACTATCCCAATGAAGAGGCCGCCCTCCACTTCTGTCACCACGTGATGCCGCTGTTGAAAGATTGCAGGCCTCCGCTACGGCTTTTCCTCGTGGGCAAAGACCCGCCGGCCAGCGTGCGGGCATTGCACGACGGAGAGTCGATCGTCGTGACGGGGCGAGTTGATGATGTCCGGCCGTACCTGGAGCGTGCCCAAGTCGTTGTGGTTCCGCTGCGGACCGGCGGGGGCACACGGCTGAAGATCCTGGAGGCCTTCTCGATGGGCAAGGCGGTGGTCTCGACCTCGCTGGGGGCCCAGGGCATCCCGGCCCGCGGCGGAAAAGAAATCCTCCTGGCCGACGACCCAGAGTCCTTCGCCCGGCAGGTCCGGCGCCTGCTCGCGTCGGCCACGCTGCGAACCACCCTCGGCCAGTCCGCCCAGAGGTTTGTCCGGGAGCGGTTCGATTGGGGCTGCGTTCACGACGCCCTCCTCGAGGCGTATCGAAGCCTGGTGGGGTGCAAGTCTGATAAGTGCCTGAGTGCCTGATGAAGTGATTGCATATGCCCGCGTGCGCTCGCAATAGGTTGGCAGAACGCTCCGGACCTTCGGAAAACGGACGAAGGCCCCTGGTGCTGCACGTCCGCAGCGTCGAGGGATACGGGGGCGGACCGGAGAAAACGATCCTCAATTCGCCGCGATTCCTGAAGCCCCTGGGATACGACGCGGTCTGCGGGTACCTCCATCCGCCAGGGGATCCGGCCTTCTCAGCAATCCAGCAGCGGGCCGCTGCCGCGGGGGCCAGGCTGCTGTCGATCCCGGACCGGGGCCCGCTGGACTGGCGCCCGGTCAGAGAGCTGATTCGAGTCTGTCGCGAGCTGAAGCCCGCCATCTGGCACGGACACGACTACAAGACCGACGTGCTGGGGCTGCTGGTGAAACGTTTCTGGCCGATGAAGCTGGCAACCACAGTCCACGGCTGGGTCACATACGCTGGTCGACTTCCCTCGTACTACCGCATCGACAAGCTGTGCCTACGCTTCTACGACGCGGTGATATCCGTCTCAGAGGATATCCACACAGAGTGCCTTCGAGTGGGCGTACCCAAGTCGCGGTGCCACCTGGTCTTCAACGCAATCGATACGGACGATTTCCGGCGGGTGTTTCCGTCCCGCGGCGCAGCCTCCACACCGAGGAACCCTCCCGACACGCTCTTGCTGGGTGCGATGGGCCGGCTGTGCGATGAGAAAGGTTTCGACCTGCTCATCCGGGCTACCGACGCACTGATCCGCAATGGGCATCGGGTCTCTCTCCGGATCGCCGGCGAAGGGAGTGCGCGGCCCCAAATGGAAGCACTTGTGAACGAACTCGGACGCAACGAAGACATTCAACTGCTCGGCCATGTTGCCGACGTGAAGCAATTCTACGAAGCCCTGGACGTCTTCGTGCTGAGCAGCCTTCGCGAGGGGCTTCCGAACGTCCTCCTGGAGGCCATGTCGATGGAGGTCCCCGTCGTGGCCACGCGCGTGGCAGGGGTACCTTCCCTCGTTCGAGACGGCAGGAACGGCCTGTTGGTGGACGCAAACTCGGTGGGCTGCCTGGCAACGGGCATCCAGCGTCTGTTGCACGACCGGGAGCTGTGCCGGCGGTTTTCCAAGGCCGGGCGAAGGACAATCGAGCAGTCCTACAGCTTCGAGAGCCGAATCCGGCGAATTGCGGGAATTTACGGACGCCTGCTCCATGGCGAGACGATTCGTCGCGACGTATCATAGCAGTGCTGCAAACGCCACTGGGCACGGGTGGGTGATGTACAAGTACGACGCCGTTTAGCTCCCATGGAGAACACTATCCCCATCGTCCATAAGCAAGTGCACGGGCACAAGCAGAAGCCCCTGAACATTCCTCGAGGCCTCGAAGAGAGACTCGCATGTCCGGACTGTAAGGCAGGGTTGGTTTTGGTAGGTGAGGGGCTACTGTGCGGAGCCTGCTCTCACGTGTATCCGGTAGCGGACAACGGCAGCATGCCCATCCTGCATTGCGACAAGTCTGAATTTGCGAATCCTGAGTACGCCGATTGGGAAAGGTCACGATCCAAAGGAACGAGGAGAAGGAGCTATCGCCAGGCACGGCTACTCCCGAAGACCAACGTGACCGGTATCGCAAAGCCACAAAGAAACCGCTTCGTGAATGAAGTCGGCGAGAGGTGGGTACTCAACGTCGGTTCCGGGGAACAGAAGATCATACTTGCCGAGACGTGGGTCAACCTGGATATCCAACCGCACAACAACTGTGACGTAGTCGGTGATGCAAATTGGCTTCCGTTCCGTAACGGGTCGTTCGACGGCGTCTGCTGTACGTCTGTTTAGGAG
>Ga0315277_10003824_pt1 | contig 20295 bp, 15 predicted proteins | sample YL17G05_15_MG_FD_203695 | JGI IMG/M metagenome (GOLD analysis project Ga0315277, IMG submission 203695) | Sediment microbial communities from Yellowstone Lake, YNP, Wyoming, USA - YL17G05_15 | ecosystem: Environmental > Aquatic > Freshwater > Lake > Sediment | place: USA: Wyoming | collected... | reverse complement strand
TTGCACGTGGTGGGCGAGCATTTCATAGACCCCGCGATCTACAGCAACTGGAGGCTCTTTTTCCCGGGCTGTGCAAGAGCAAAAAATCAGCAATCCAGCAGCAGCATGCACGACTCTCATAACCGACTCCTGCTGAAAAGTATTAATTGTTGCTATCAGATCCCAATTTCGGAAAGAATATCCAACTTAATTTCCGGATTAAGCAAAAAACATTCTGCGGGAACAAAAATTGGAGAGAAAAGCTAATCCATCCAGGTCAATGGCTGTTTTCCACTACCAGCAGCGCTTCCTCGGCGAACAGGTTGTCGCTATCCTTGAGCGGCCGTACCTCTCCCTGATCGATCACATAGCCATCGATAATGTTCACTCGCGACTCCCGCGCCCAGGTGATGAAATCCTCCAGAGTGCAGAGGTGGATGTTGGGAGTGTCGTACCAGGGGAAAGGAAGCGATTCCAGCACTGGCATTCTGCCGCCAAGGCTCAGTTCGAGCCGCACCCGCCAGCAGCCGAAATTGGGGAAACTGACCAGGCCCCTTTTGCCCACGCGGAGCATTTCCGAGAGCACTTTCACCGGATGGTGCACTGTCTGTAAAGTTTCTTCGAGTATGACAAAGTCGAAAAAGCTATCGGGGAACCCGTTCAGACCTTCATCCAGGTCGGTCTGGAACACGGATACTCCACGGGCAACGCAGTCGTAAACCTTTTCCGGATCGATCTCGATGCCCTGGCCCTGGACTCCTTTCACCCGTATCAGCCTTTCCAGAAGCTCACCGTTGCCGCAGCCCAGGTCAAGCACTGTACTTCCCTGAGTGATGATGCGTTCGATAATCTCATGATCCCAGCGCCGGCCGGATCGCCTTTTTGCCGGGACAGCCCTGCGCTTCTCAGCGAGAAAATCCTCGATCAGGTTCACCAGCCGGTCCGCCGAGAGATTTTCCAGAGGCTGGGAATAACGGCTGGCCCAGAGCCGCAAAAGCTCGGTCAGCCGGTCAGGAGTTGTCTTCTTCGATTTTGTTTTCTTATCGCTCACGAGCCGCTCCGCCTGGCCAGATAGTTTCTAATAAGTCCTCCCAGAGCCTCGGTCTCCACCAGGAAAGCGTCATGTCCATAGGCGCTGGGGACATTGACATAGGTCACCGGTTTGCCGTTGCGGCAAATCGACAGGGCCAGGTCCTTGCATTCTTTCGGGAGGTAGAGCCAATCCGAGGAAAAAGAGACAATCATCACCTGAGAACTAAGCCGGCTTGCGGCAATGTTCAGGTCTCCCCCGCCCCATCGCTCTGCGGCATCATAATAATCCATAGCCCTGGTGATATAAAGATAGGAGTTGGCATCGAAGCGTTCCACGAAAGAACGGCCCTGGTGAGCCAGGTAGCTTTCCACTTCGAACTCGATGTCGAAACTGAATTCCGGTACGCTTTTTCCTTGAAGTCTGCGGCCGAACTTACGGTACATTGCCTCATCGCTCAGGTAGGTTATATGGCCCAGCATGCGGGCTGCAGTCAATCCTTCTACTGGCAGAGGCCCGTTGTAGTAATCTCCTCCCCGGAAATTGGGATCATGAAGAATGGCATGCCGGGCCACAGCGTTGAAAGCTAGGCCCTGGGGGCTGAGACGGGCGCTGGAGGCGAGAACAAGAGCGTTCTCCACTCTCTCCGGAAAGGCAAGCGCCCATTCCAGCGCCTGCTGCCCGCCAAGAGAGCCGCCGATAACCGCAAAAAGACGCTCGATCCCCAGGTAATCGAGGAGCAGGGCCTGGAGTTTCACCCAGTCCCCCACGGTTACCAGGGGGAACCTCAGGCCATACCTCTTGCCGTTTTCAGGATTTATGTCCGAAGGTCCGGTAGTACCGTAACAGCTCCCCAGGACATTGGCGCAGATTATAAAATAACGGGTCGTATCCAGCGGCTGGCCCGGCCCGATCATCTCATCCCACCAGCCCGGTTTTCCGGTGCGCCAGTGCCTTCCCCGGCTCTCCGCCTCGAGATCCCATCCCGCGACATGGGCATCGCCGGAAAGGGCATGGACAACAAGGATCGCATTGTCTTTGGTTTTGCTCAGTTTCCCGTAAGTCTCGAACTCCACATCCACGGGAGCTATGCTTCCCCCGGCTTCAAGCTTGAACGGCTTGTCGGAATCGACCAGCCGGATTCGCTGAGGGCTGGTCCAGCCGACAGATGCCGGATGATCCGGGCCTTTGATCGCCTTCTTCCCTGATTTCCCTTCATGCTGATTAAAAACTTTTTTCGATGACCGGCCCATGGATCACTCCTGACTCCTGGCCAGCGCCTGGTCAAGATCGGCCAGGAGGTCGTTAATATCTTCAAGCCCTATGGACAGCCTCACAAAATCGTCAGTGACGCCGGTGGCCAGGCGTTCCTCAGGGGTAAGCTGCTGGTGAGTGGTGCTTGCCGGGTGGATAATCAGGCTCTTGGCATCCCCGATATTGGCCAGGTGCGAAAAAAGCTTCACTGAATCGATAAGCCCGGCCCCGGCCCTGGTTCCACCTTTGATACCGAATCCGATAATCCCCCCGAATCCGCCCTTGAGAAATCGTTTCGCCTTGTTGTGGTCGGGGTGGCTCTCCAGGCCGGGATAATTGACCCAGTTTACCGCGGGATGCTTCTCCAGGTGACGGGCCACGGCCAAGGCATTCTCACAGTGCTTCTTCATCCTCAGCGGCAGGGTCTCCAGCCCCTGGATGAAAAGGAAAGCGTTGAACGGACTCATTGCCGGGCCAAGATCCCTGAGCATTTGTACCCTGGCCTTGAGAATATAGGCTATTCCCGGTACCACCGCATCCTTGTGTTTGCCGAATGCCTTCCAATAGCTCACTCCATGGTAAGAGGGATCAGGCTCGACCAGCTCCGGGAACTTCCCATTGTTCCAGTCGAAATTACCGCTGTCCACAATTGCCCCGCCGATCGAGGTGCCGTGGCCGCCTACAAACTTGGTCAGGGAAGATATGGCGATGTCGGCCCCGAGATCGAATATGTCCAAAAGCGGCGGCGGACTAACCGTATCATCCACGATAAAAGGTATGCCGTGATCGTGTGCTATTTTGCTTATTTCCGGATAATCATCCACATTGTTCTTGGGGTTCCCGATAGATTCGGTGTAAAGGAGCCTGGTGTTCCGGTCAATGGCTTTTTCAAAATTTGCCGGGTTCGAGGAATCGACGAAACGGACTTCTATCCCCAGTTTGGGGAAAGTATAATGGAAAAGGTTATATGTGCCCCCGTATAAATAGCTGGTGGAGACTATATTCTGCCCGCTTCTCGTTATATTAAGCACGGCGATAGTTATAGCCGCCTGCCCGGAAGCCAGGGCAAGCGCCCCGGTACCTCCGTGAACAGCAGCCAGGCGTTTTTCCAGAACATCGTTTGTCGGGTTCATGATCCGGCTGTATATGTTACCGAACTCCTTAAGAGCGAAAAGATTTGCCGCATGCTCCGTAGAGCGAAAAACAAAGCTCGTAGTCTGATAAATAGGTACCGCTCTGGCTCCGGTAGCCGGATCAGGCTCCTGGCCGGCATGAAGAAACAAGGTATCCAGACCTTTTTGAAAATCACCGCTCATAGCTCTGCGCTCCTCTCAATTGAGCGAACTTTTAATAAATCAACCTGTTTTCAGATTTCGTAATTGATCCCCAGGTCAGCCTGGCTTTTTTGCCACTTTTCCACGATATCAGCCAATGTTGTCCCGCTGTATACCTTTTCGACAGCCTCTTTCACCTGAAGCCAGAAATCATAGAAAGGGCATTGAAACTCCATTGCGCAGTAAACCTGATTCTCGTTCGAGCTGACACAAGACACAGGTGAAATATCGCCATCGACAAAACGAACGACATCGCCTATGGTAATAGTTCCAGGCTTCCTGGCCAGAATATAACCGCCGTCCACACCGCGGCGGCTCTCCACGAACCCGCCCTGGCGCAGCTCGTTTAAAATAACCTCCAAAAACCTCTTGGGAATTTTGTGGTTAGAAGCGATCAAAGCGCTGTTCACCGGCTGGGAAGTCTCATACTGTTCAGCCAATTCGAAAAGAGCTTTCAGGGCATAATAACATTTGCTGGATATTTGCATTTTAACTGGATGGGAATTAATTGTTCATTAAATCAATCGAAATTATGTAAATTGTAAAATCCCCATCGCCTTTTGTCAAGAATTATTTCAGGTATGGTGATTATTCAGATTGATACTGCCCGGCAGGATAGGAAAACTATTTATTGAAGGTTCTATTTTAGTTTTGATGTTGTCTTTCCGTAAGGTCTCCGGTAATTGATAAAAATTGCACAGTTCTTTCGGTTCAATAAAACATCGTTGTTCTTTAAAATTTATAAATTATTCGTATTAACCGGCCTCTTCACTTGTCAGAACTTTTCTCCCCAACCGGGAAACGGACAGTAAATTCCGTGCCTCCAGATTTGGGGCATTTAAAAGATATCTCACCACTTATCGCGGCTATGAGTCCATAAACAACGGACAATCCGAGACCCTTATGCTGTTTATGTTTCTTGGTGGTGAAAAAAGGAGTGAATACTTTTTCCCTGTTTTCTTCGGGAATACCCGGCCCGCTATCGGCAATTTTCAGGACAGCCGAATTTGCTTCTTTATGGCTGGTGATTTCAATTTTCTTTGATTCGGAATCTTCCACGGCTTCGAGAGCGTTGATCAACAAGGCCGTGATTATCTGGGAAAGCCGGAGTCTATCTCCATAGACTATCAGGCCTGCTTCCAAGTTCTTCTTCAGCTTAATTTTCGATCCGATATTGACTATCTCGAGGGCATCGGCTACAGATTCTTTCAGATCGCAAGGCTGCTCTTGGATATCGCTCAGAATACCTGTAAAAGTGCTCATGTCCTGGACAATCTTGGAAATATTCCCGCATTTACCCTCGATGTCTTCGACAAGCTTTTCTGTCGGGATTAGAATTTTCTGCAGGGATTCCCTGTTTTCGGCTGGATTTTCGGCAGTCAAATCCAGAACATGCTTTTCTATCTTCGAGAGATTATCTTTCAGCCTCTCGATACTTTGGACTATGACATCAACCGGATCATTAATTTCATGGATAAGGCCAGCAATAAGGACACTAAGGTCCGCCAGCTTCGACATCTTAAGCAGTTTGGCTCTCTGCTCTTCCATTTTTCTTTTCAATTGCAGTCTTTCCCGAAGGTGGTTGAGCACAGCCATTATCTCATAAAAGTTTATCGGTTTATGGATGAAATAGAATGCCCCGTTGTTCAGAGCCTCCACGGCAAAGTCCATGTCCGCATAGCCGGTGAACATGATAAAAGGAATCTCGTATTTGGGCCGGCAGGCTTTGAGTAATTCCAGACCATCCATGACCGGCATTTTGATATCGGTCAGGACCACATCCGGCAAATCATTTTCCAACATTTTGAAAGCTTCTTTGCCGTCACCGGCAACCATCACCGAGCAGTTCTCCTCAATAAGAAACTTGCTTAGAACATTGCGTACAGCACTGTCATCGTCAACCAGCAATATTTTCATGGTGCACCTTTATTCCCGGTCAGTTCGACCGGACTGAAAATTGATTTTCCAAAAATACCATTTTTAATTTGACAATTTTTTTCACTTCTGTCTCCCAGATAATATATCATACTATTTTGAGCACAAAGATACAAGGAGTTAAAACATTATTTGCGGGAAAGGAATTTTTGTCAACTGGATTTTTTTCTTTTAATTTTTTAATATCCATATTTTCTTTGATCTCCTAATGGTCTCTTCCAGATATGCAAATCTTGTTCAAATACTTACCACTCCAGCATCTTTACAGCCATTTGATTCAGTAATCAGAAAAAGAGGTCGGGCATTATAACTTCGCCTTTGATTCACCAGCACTGATATATTAAATTGTGAAAAAATTCAGTCATCCAAATTCAATTCTTCAGGAGATTCTCTTTATGCGCAACTCTTTCTGTCTTTTTATTTTTACCTCGACACTAATTCTTTTAAGTCTTACATCCTGCACCAGAGGCAAAAAAGGTACTGAAACTGTTGAGTCAGCGGCTATCATCCTTCCTGAGGGAGCTTCTTTAGCCGAGAGACTGGCTGCCAAAGAAATCCGCCGCTACTTTTATTTGCGCACCGGCAAGCTTCTCTCCATTATTACAAATATAGAGACCAGTTCAGGAGAAGGGTTGATCGTTGTCGGTAATAAAGACCGCGAATTGGTGAAAAGCTTTCTCTTCAGCCCGGAGCTTAGGTCTTCCGTGGGAAACCTCGCCCCCGAGGAGTACAGGCTTAAAACTGTATCCCATGGAAATCAGGCAATTCTCCTGGTCGCCGGAGGAGATGACAGCGGAACTCTTTACGGCGCCTACCGTATGGCCGAGATAATCGGGGTCAGATTTTACCTTCACGGTGATGTAGTCCCCGACCTGAGAATAGAGGCGAAGCTCCCGCAGGTGGATGAGACCGGAAAGCCGCTTTTTCTCCACCGGGGAATACAGCCTTTCCACGATTTTCCCGAAGGGCCGGACTGGTGGGACGATGATCTTTACAAGGTAGTGCTGGCACAGCTTCCCAAGTTGCGGATGAATTTTTTCGGCCTGCACACTTATCCGGAAGGCGATGTCGGCCCTGAGCCGACAGTCTGGATCGGTCTCCCTGAGGATATTGACCAGGATGGGAAGGTGAAATCAAGCTACCCGGCACGGCATTTCACCACTCTCAGCGGCACCTGGGGCTACAGGCCGACCCAAACAGGCAAATACGCTTTCAGCGCTGGAGAGCTTTACGACCGGGACGATTACGGCGCAGCTTACATGCAAGGCATGACCCCCTGGCCCAGGAGGGCGGAAGACTGCAATGAAATGTTTTACCGGATGGGCAGGGTGTTGCGCGAGGCGTTCACCTTCGCCCATAAGCTGGGGATCAGAACCTGCGTGGGTACAGAGACCCCCCTTGCCATACCTGCAAAAGTCAAAGAACATCTTAAGACTATGGGAAAGAATCCTGCTGATTCCTCGGTGGTCGAGGCTCTTTATCAAGGGATATTCCAGCGGATCATGAAAACCTATCCGCTAGATTATTACTGGTTCTGGACACCCGAGGGCTGGACCTGGAGAGGTGCGGATGAGAAGCAGGTAGCGGCAACTCTGGCTGATTTCCGTGCTGCTATCGCTGCAGCGAAAAAGATTAACGCGCCTTTCACCCTGGCTACCTGCGGCTGGGTGCTGGGCCCGCAGAACGACCGGGCACTGTTCGACAACGTTCTGCCCAGGGAAATGCCCATGAGCTGCATCAACCGCGAAGTGGGCAAGGACCCGGTTGAGCCTGGGTTCGCCATGATAACCGGGCGTCCGAAATGGGCCATCCCCTGGCTCGAGGATGATCCCGCGCTGATAGTTCCCCAGCTCTGGGCCGGCAGGATGAGGCGTGATGCTGCGGATGCCCTGGCTTACGGCTGCACCGGGCTTATGGGTATTCACTGGCGCACCCGCATCCTTGGGCCTAATATCTCCTCCCTGGCCCATGCGGCCTGGGATCAGAGGGGCTGGAACCCGGAATTCGAGAAAAAAGCCGCTCCTGCTGAAAACCAGCCTGCGGCGGGAAAAAAAGAAAAAAGGCCGCGCGACCTTCCTGCGGAAGATTTTTATACAGACTGGGCGCTCTATGAATTCGGGCCGGAAGCCGCTGAATCTGTGGCTAAGATATTTACGAGCCTCGATGGCCGCCTACCCTGTCCCTCGACCTGGGTCAACGGGCCTGGAGGTATAAAGCCGGACAGCCTGCCCTGGGAAGAGACAGCCAAAAAATACGCTTTTGTCGGGGAGATGGAAAAACTGCGGCAGGAAGTTAAAGGCCCTGGTAATCTGGAGAGATTCGATTACTGGTTCAACAGCTTCCGCTATCTGCGGGCGGTGGCAAAGGTAAGCAGCACCTGGACACAATTCAATATGGCCATGGACAAAGTCAAGGCCGGAAAAGGGACAGCGGCCCGGAAAAATCTGGCTCGGGAAATCGCCCTGCCTTTGAGAAAAGAGCTGGTCGGCTGTATCACTGAAGCGCAAAAATACCTTTTCGCTACAATCTCCACAACCGGGGAAATTGGAACAGTGACCAACTGGCAGCAGCACCTTTTGCCCGCTCTGCTTGACAACCCAGGGAAAGAGCTCGTTAAAATTCTCGGCGAAAACCTGCCTCCTGAAGCAATGGTCAAAGCAAATTACGATGGGCCTGTGCGGCTTATTGTCCCCAAGGTACGCACGAGCCTCGACTCCGGCGAGCCGCTGAATCTCGAGATGATCCTCCTCGGAGCCAAACCGAAATCCGCTGCTGTTTACTGGCGGCAGCTAGGTCAGGGGCAATTCGCCGCAGTGCCATTCGAGCCAGTAAACCGCGGTGTGTACAAGCTGAGTCTTCCCGCTGAGGCTACAGGAGCTGATTTCGAATATTATCTCGAAGCCGTTACCGACGACAGCCGTGTCTTGCGCTTTCCGGCAACAACTCCGGAGATAAACCAGACAGTAGTTGTGCTGCCCGCAGAAAGCGGAAGATGAAACTGATGGCCGAAAAAGATGAGCCAGGAAAGAGGGGAGTGAAACTATGGATCAGGAAAAAGGCAATATAAGTTATGTGGTATTTGTAAGCGTGGTGGCGGCCTTAGGGGGGCTTTTGTTCGGTTATGACACTGCGGTTATCTCCGGGGCTATAGGGTTTCTCAAGATACGTTTCAGCCTCGATCCCGCCTGGACCGGCTGGACAGCTTCCAGCGCGCTTCTCGGCTGCGTGATTGGGGTGTCCATAGCCGGGATTTTAAGCGACCGGCTGGGCCGCAAGAAAGTTCTCATTATCTCGGCGATGCTCTTTTTTATCTCCGCTTTAGGTACGGCCTTGCCGCGGAACCTTACCGAATTCATCATTTTCAGGATAATCGCCGGTCTGGGGATCGGAGCAGCATCCATGGCCTCGCCGATGTATATAGCCGAGATATCGCCGGCCCGTATCCGGGGAAGGATGGTTTCCGTGAACCAGTTTGCCATTGTCTCCGGCATACTCCTGGTTTTTTTCGTCAATTATTTCATCGCCAACCAGAATACCGAGGCCTGGAATGTCGAATACGGCTGGCGCTGGATGTTCGGTTCCGGAACTCTTCCTGCACTGTTCCTTTTCCTGCTCTTACTGCTTGTCCCGGAAAGTCCGCGCTGGCTCACCAAGCAGGAGCGCGCGGAGGAAGCCCTGGAGATCCTGACCAGAGTCAACGGGACTGCAAGCGCTAAAGAGGAACTCGAAGCCATAAAAGAAGCCATCGCCCAGGAAAGCGGCTCGCTTAAACAGCTCTTTCAGCCGGGATTCAGAATTGTCCTGGTAATCGGGGTCACTCTCGCCATCCTGCAGCAGGTCACCGGAATTAATGTCTTCATGTATTTCGCCCCCGAAATATTCAAAAAACTGGGTAGCGGCACCAACACCGCCCTTCTTCAGACAGTAGCGGTAGGCACGGTGAACATGATCTTCACGATTATCGCTATCTGGTCCGTAGACCGTCTGGGCAGAAAGCTTCTCATGGTTATCGGCGCTACAGGAATGGGTATAGCCATGTGGGCGCTGGGATTATCCGCATACTATCAGAAGCAGGAATCATGGGTGCTGGTATTTGTCCTCGGTTATATCGCCTGTTTCGCTCTTTCTCTGGGGCCTGTTGTCTGGGTGGTGCTCTCGGAAATATTTCCCACCCGTATCCGCGGCCGGGCAATGGCCATAGCCACTGTCTCCCTCTGGGCGGCGAATTTCGTAGTCTCCCAAACCTTTCCCATGATGAATGAGAACCAGTGGCTTGTGGAAAAGTTCCACCACGGTTTCCCTTTCTGGGTCTACGGCACCCTGTGCATTGTAACTGTGCTTTTTGTCTTGCTCTTTGTGCCGGAAACCAAGAGAAAATCCCTGGAAGAGATTGAAAAAATGTGGTCAAGGAGTGCGGAATGAAAAATAAAATCTTTTATCTCTTAATCCTCGCCCTGGCAGTCTGGATAATCACCGTAGAAAAACGGTTCAGCCGCATGCCAGATCCCCCTTTCCAGCCGCCGCTCGACCTCCATGTTGCCGAGCGCGATACCGCCGACAAAGGTTTCAGCCGCGAGTACGGCTTCTACATGCGGCCCTACTGCTATTTCTGGTCTGACGCCCATACTCATGCCTCATTCGGCAATTTCTCCCAAAACGAGCGTAACCGCGAACTTCTGATGCTCCATGATGCCATGTACGAGCTGGGCATAGTGAACTCCGCCGTTTTCTGCAAAACCGAGGAGGACCTGGCCTTTGTGGACTCTATCGGCAAGGATGCACCGGTGTGGTATGCTGAATTCAACGACCCGGACATCGGAAAACTCCGCCGTTACCATGAAAAATACCATATCCGCGCGGCAAAGCTGCACAATACGCCTGTCTTTTACGGCGAGTTCAAGGGCGATTCTGTGGAATTCCCGCTTGGCAGCGGCAAGAAAGTACCGGTCAAGATCGATCTTATGGTCTCGCCGGAATGGATGAATTTTTTCGCCGCCTGCGAGGAATTGGGCCTGCCTGTTATCTGGCATTCCAACAACCGGTTCGGCCCCTCCCCTTATAATTTCGGCGGGGACAACAGCGACTGCTGGAAGGGCCTGCCTTACGACAACTTTTATGTGCTGAGCCTTATCGAGCGGATCCTGGAAACTTACCCGAAACTCAACCTGGTTCTCTGCCACCAGGGTTTCATGGGCTACTCCAGGCTCTCCGCACTATTTGAAAAACACCCGAACCTTTATATCGAAACCAGTTCAGGATTCATTCTCCAGGACGGGGACTACCTCACCGACAAGGAGCGGGAAAAAATACGCCCGTTTTTCATCCGCTGGGCCGACCGCATACTTTTCGGCACGGATGCCAATGCATTCTGGACAGAGCCGGATACCCTAGCCGAACGCTTTATCCGCCGACATGTCTATGACCATGTGCATCCCCTCAAAAGCTTCATTCAGCAGCTTTACCTGCCCCAGGATGTCTTGAGCAAAGTGGCCCATAAGAATTTCGAGCGAATATTCAAAATGAAACCAGCAGAGGACTGGTTTTATTGAGAAACAGAATTTTCTGGTACTGATGAAATATCTATCGCGCTTTCTACTTGAGGTCTTTCTCAGCCAGCGGAGGTGAAAGTGAGAAAAATATCTGTCCTTTATTTCCTGGTCGCTGCGCTTCTTCTGTGGAATCTCTGGCAGGAACACAGGCTTTCCCGGATACCCGGGCCGCCTTTTCAGCCGCCGCTTGACATTTTCGTGGCCGAAAGGGATACGGTGGATAAGGGGTTCAGCCGGGAATACGGCTTCTACATGCGTCCTTACTGCAATTTCTGGTCTGACTGCCATGTCCATACCTATCTTCCCAATATTCCCGAAGAGGAGCGCACCCGCCAGTTCGTGCTGCTCAAGAAAGCAATGTACGAACTGGATATTGTAAACCGGGCGGTTTTCTGCGAGACAGAATCAGAACTCGCCATGGTAGATTCCATGGGCAAGGATGTCCCGGTATGGTGGGCGCAATTCAATGACCCGGATTTGGATAAGCTCCGCAGTTACCGTGAAAAATATCATCTGCACTGCGTAAAACTTTACAGTCCGCCGATTATCGAGGGTGAGTGTTCCGGGGATTCGGTGGAGTTTCCTCTGGGCAGCGGCAAGCGCGTACCGATTAAAATCGACATGATTATCTCGCCGGAATGGATGCGATTCTATGCAGTATGCGAAGAACTCGGGCTCCCCATCCTCTGGCATCCCAACTGCCGCTACGGCCCGTCGCCGTACAATTACGGCGGAGATCACCGCAAGTGCTGGGATGCCCTGCCTTATGACAATTTCTACGTGCTGGGCCTGATCGAACGGATACTCGATACTTACCCCAAGCTGAATATTATCCTCGCCCATCAGGGTTTCATGGGTTACAAGAAGCTTTCCGGGCTGCTGGAAAAGCATCCTAACCTTTATATCGATACCACGGCCGGGTTCATGCTCCATGACGGGGATTACCTGACAGATGAGGAGCGGGACAGGATCAGGCCTTTCTTTATCCGCTGGGCCGACCGCATACTTTTCGGCACGGATGCCAACGCCTACGGAGCGGAGATGCCCCAGAGCGTGGAGGAGCATGAAATCCGCCGCCATGTCTATGATCTGGTGCACCCCTGCAAGCGGTTCATCCAGCAGCTTTACCTGCCCCAGGCGGAATTGAGCAAAGTGGCTCACAGGAATTTCGAGCGGCTTTTCCAGGTTCCTCCAGCGGAAAGATGGGAAGCATGGTTCTGATCAAATTTTTTCTTGAATAAAAGGCGGCGTAAATGGAACAGGATGGCCTCAAAAATACTGAATCCATGCTTCTTGATCTGGAACGTCAGGTATCCTTTGGCCAGGATCTGGATGCCGGGAAAATGGATATGCTGGTAAGCTCATTCGAGGATCTTCTGGCCTTGGATGCCAGGCCGCCGTGCGGCTGGGCCGTGGAGCTGGCTGAACGGGCGGTGAGCTTATTGCACGCTTCCAGGGAAAAATCGGCCGGTGTCAAAGCCGAAACCCGGCCCCTCACTCGCTGGCTGAGCTGTCTCTACCAGGCTATGCAGTTAAGAGAGGAAGCTCTCCGAGAGGCCGGAATGTTCCATACTCTGACCGGTGAAAAAGCCTCGAGGCTTGAGCGGGCCGATGCCCTGATCTTTCTGGCAAAGGCCTGCTACTGGAGCGATGACCAGCGGGGAGCTGTCTCCTGCCAGCGGAAAGCTCTCGATCTTCTTGATGAAGCACGCGAAGCCGGAGAACTTTCTTCTGACCACGAAAAACGCTACAATACTGCGTACACGGTCTGTGCTTTCCGCTATGCGCAAAACACCTGCCGCTGGACTGAAGCCTACGCTGCCTTCGAAGAAGCAGTGCGCAAGGCCAGAATTTGGAAAGATCCGGGACTTTTAAGCGCAGCTCTTACCCTTTATGCTGAAGCCAGGATGTTCCAGGGGGACTGGGAGAGATGTGAGGCTCTGGCCAGGGAATGTGCTCTGGCTGCCTTAAAAGAACCAAACGGCCCGCAAAACGATTATCCTTTCTGGATCTGGGGCCGGGCGCTGGTGCAAATCGGACAGGCCGGCCAGTCAGTCGGGGAGCTGGAAAGGTCGATCAGTCTGGCCCGAAAAATCGGCGATGCGGTGGGACTGTCCGAAGCTCTTATTTCCCGCGCTGAAGCCCATCTGGCCCTGGGCGAAAAAGATGAAGCCCGCCTGACCGCGGCCCGGGCCGAGGAGGTCGCCCGCTATGCCCGGTTAGGCATCAACCTTTCCCAGGTAAGAATCTGGCGCTCCTGGATCGAGATGGCTATAGATCCGGGGGCCTCCAGCCGGTTCATAGGCCCGCTGCATGAAAGTCTGGCCGAATTCGAGCGCCTGGGATGCTGTCAGGGATGGGCCGCGGGCCTGGCAGCGCTGGGCCACGCCCTGGCCCTGTCCGGGGCCGGAAATGAGGCGAGATTCTACCTCGAACGCGCCATTACCGCTTTCCAGGAGTGGGAAATGCCCTGGCACGAGGCCCGCGCCAGGGAATCCTTGTCGAAAATAGCCGGGAAATGAGACAATATTTTTTGACTTAATGATTTTTATTTGATTATCTTCGCTTAATTAGTGCAATAAGAGTTAAATAAAATTTAGAATTGATCCAAATATGCTCAAGAGGTAGTAAATGATTTTAACGGCTATTATAGAGAGAGAGCCTGATGGCGGTTATTCAGCGGAGATTGCTGAATTGCCGGGATGCATTACAGAAGGGGATACACTGGAAGAGCTAAAAGCCAATCTAAGGGAAGCAGCCGAAGGCTGGATCGAAACTGCAAGGGCCAGGGCCAAACTCTAGGGTTGCGAAATTTTGGAAATAGCTTTATGAAACAAGAGGGTGGTCAACTCCGCCTCTAAAATATCGTGAGCGTTGGATGTGTCCACTATATTATGGCAACATCATTTTACTTTCTCACATTAATAGCCTGAAAAGATGAAAAAGAAGCGAAGGATGAAAATGAGACTATCGATAATCCATGTATTAAAGAATTGGAACTGAAAAGCAATCCCAAAAATCCTAGAAATCCGAGATATCCTAGATATCTTAAGAAGGCTTTTTTATTGGGATTAATAGGCTTCTTTACTCTTGATTTGTCAAATGGAACTAAAGCCAGCAGGGAGATTAAGGACAACAACGAAACCCAGGCTATCTTGGTCAGATACTGATAGTTTGTACTATACATAAAGCCTAAGAATCCAAGAAACCAGAGGAACCACAATGCCCTAAGAAAACGCCCGTCATTCTCTTTTTCCATTTTAATTCTCCTTTCATCATTTTGATTGTTTTGAAATCCTTCATTAGTATTTTATAATAGGCCCTGATTATTTGTCAAATTTTATTCTCCATTTTTTCCATTTTATTGCCGACTATTTTGTTTATTTTAATGACCAATCTGTTAGCATTGTTCATTTTGTTATTTTCTACTCGCTCAAAAAACTACTCAATCGTGCAGAATTGACTATTGATGAGATTCAGTAAAACAGAGAGAGGACTCACCTGCATGGCTGCACTGTAAAAAGTCTTGAAACGAGTCTCATACTTAGAATAAGACCCTCAGATTGCGCGGGAGCAATTTCAATTCCGCCAGCATGTTTATTCTTTTCAGTTTCTTCACTGTCTCCACAGGCAATTCTTCTTTCGGCTTTCCCTGAAGAATGAATCCGGTCTCCTCTGCGGAAAACTCAGGACCATCCTCGATCCGCCCGAGAAACTCCCTGTTTGCCGGGCAAACCAACTGGCAGGCCATGCAGCCGATAAGACAATTATGCCAGGAAGGATTAATCCATTCCGGAAATTCTACTTGCCTTTCATTGTGAAAAGTGAGGCACCTTTCCGCTCGAACCAGAAACCTGCCGCGGGTTATCGCCCCGGAGGGGCAGCTTTTCAGGCAGGCTGAGCAATCAAGGCAATCCTCCATCATCTCAAGGTTTCCCCAACTGTCCTCCAGACAGGGAAGGTCGGTGAAAAAAGCACTCGGCCTGTTGAAGCTGCCCATTCCTGTTACATAGGTGATATTGTTTTTACCGTATTTGGCCAAACCGCTCCTCGCTGCCAGAATCTTCTCCGGAATTTTCGCTCCGGCCAGGCCGTATCCTTCAGGCTTCAATACACTCCGGAGAATATTTTCCGCCCTTCTGTCTGTGTTATATAAATAAGTCGGCGGGATAATCAAATGATAAGTCGTATTTTGGAAGCGGAAGGCAACTCGAATTTGAAGCTGCGGCGCAGCGACAATGATCAGTGTTTTTGCACCGGGCAGCTTTTTCGGGAGTGAATAATCGAACTCTCTAAGTCGTTCTTCGTAAAAATCTCTGTCGAACTCGCCGCCTTTATAAAACCTTTCGATTTCTTTTTTCAAATCCTCCAGGTGGCTGACCGAAACAGTTTTACCTCTTATCTGTTTTTCTTTCAACCGGGTGTATATTTTTTCTGTAATCTGTTCGGATTTCATGGAGAGCTTCGTTAATATTTTTAAGTTTCCGATGTTTTATAATCATGATCTGGAAGCATGTTGAAAAATTCGTCGTTTTTGTTTTATTCTAAAGTGGCGTAGGGGCACGGCATGCCGCGTCCTTATGATAAAAAATAATTTATATGGAATTGCTTAACTGCCTATATATCGGGAAAATATTACCAAATTAAAAAGCAAATAATTCAACACATTTCTAGAGCTCATTGAATATGAAATTAAATCTCCCATAATTTCACCAAGCGGAGTTAAATTACAAAGGAAAAAAGACATTTCATTTTCCTGCTCTGCTTATGGAAATTATCCGCAGGTTTTATGAACTTAAAATAGGAAAAAAGCCATGGGAAAAAATCTCTCCACTCTCAGCGCTTTTGAGCTTATCGATCGCCGCAGTTTTCTTGAGGTCACCGGACTGGGGCTGGCCGGACTGGCCTCCGGCGCTTTAATTAAGAGTGACAGCCTTGCATCTCCGACCAGTAACGAACAACCGGGAGAAAAAAGGCCGAACATTATCCTGCTCATTGCCGATGACACCGGCTGGCGCGATGTGGGGTACCATGGCTCGAAGATAGATACTCCCAATCTCGACCGCCTGGCCCGGAACAGCGTAGTCCTGGAGCAATTCTACTCCTGCCCCACCTGCTCGCCGACCAGGGCCTCGCTCCTTATGGGGCGCCCGGCCAGCCGTTTCGGTATACTCGCCCCTATCGCCGGCAGAAGCGAACTATCATTGCCCCTGGGGAAACCCACCCTCGCCTCCTTCTTGAGAGACACCGGCTATGAAACAGCGCTTATCGGCAAATGGCACTTAGGGCTCAAGCCCGAGGTCGGCCCCCGCCAATACGGGTTCGACCATTCCTATGGCTACCTCCACGGCCAGATAGACCAGTTCTCGCATATTTATAAAAACGGCGACCGGACCTGGCATCGCGATGAAAAGTTCATTGACGAAAAAGGACATGCCACAGACCTGATCGCCGGGGAAGCCATTCGCATGATCCAGGCCGGCGATAAATCAAAACCTTTTTTCCTTTATGTCTCTTTCAGCGTGCCCCATTATCCCCTCCAGGAGGAGGGAAAATGGATCAAGCCTTACGAAAGCCGGATTGCAAACAAATCGCGCAGGCTTTATGCGGCATCGATGACGCACATGGATGATGCAATAGGTAGAATATTAAGAGCGCTGGAAGAAAAAAACCTGGTCTCGGAAACCCTGGTTGTCTTTATGAGCGATAACGGAGCTCAGGAGAACTGGATGGTTACCGAGGGTGAGTACGAAGGCCGACACGGGCCAAACGACCGGCTGGGCGATAACCGGCCATTCCGCGGCTGGAAAGGTTCTTGTTATGAAGGAGGAATCAGGGTGCCTGCACTTTTTTACAAGCCCGGCGCACTTGCTCCCTGTCAGGTGAACCTCCCCTTCCATGTTATCGACCTCGTTCCCACCCTGGCAGATTTCGCACAAGCCAAGGTACCGCCATCTATGGAAGCGGAGGGGATAGATATCCGGCCGGCTCTGACCGGAAAACTCTTATCAGTAGAGAGGACCCTTTACTGGAACACCGGAGGCCAGCTCGCCGTGCGCCGTGGCGACTGGAAACTGATCCATAACGGGCCGTCACTTACCGAAGGCACGGATGAGCTTTACAATATCGCCGATGACCCTTACGAAAAGAAAAATTTAGCTCAGGAAAAATTCACTCTCGCCGGCCAGATGAGGGAAATAATGGCCCGGGAGATGGCTCTGGACAGGGCCGGGGAATGATCAGCTCATAAAAAAGCCCGGCCCGAATCAAGCTAATATCAGGGCCAGGCTGTTCTCTGGAGGCGGCGGGCGGAATTGAACCGCCGAATAAAGGTTTTGCAGACCTCTCCCTTGGCCTCTTGGGTACGCCGCCGTAATAAAATGGAGCGGGAAACGGGACTTGAACCCGCGACATCCACCTTGGCAAGGTGGCGCTCTACCACTGAGCTATTCCCGCTCGGATATTCAACTTCATGCTGTATAATAAAATTCGCAATTTTTTTTGTCAATAAAAAATTGCCCTGGATAAATATTATTCAATCCAAAAAGCTTGTTTAAAAAAAGGAAGAATTTTTTTAGTTTAAATTTTGTTTATTTTTCCTTTATCCGGGAAGGTGGTGCTGCTATCAATACTTTCTTTAGAATTTGGACAAAGTAATGTCAAACTAAGGGAGTGCCGATGTCGACAGGTGCAGAGATAAATTCATTGAATTTTAGAAAATTTGGATTGCTCTGACTATCCTCGTCCTTGGCGCGTGGACACCAATGATAATGGCCAGCTTCTTTCCGCCGACAATGCGCCTGGTTCATGGTCTCGAGCTTACAGGCGACTCTGTTGTGCACAGCATGATAATTGTCTGGCTTCTGGGCCTGGATATTAGAAAAACAGAATAGTCTTGACCTTTAGACTGATTTTATAGAAAGTTAAACAGTCTTGACCGGAAAAGCAGAAAAAATGAGCGTGGATATGCCAGCGGATAAATATACTTTCAGATTGACAGTTTCCTTTTAATCAAAAGCCAATGGAGAAATAAAATGAAACATTTCATCCCTAGCCTGATAATTCTTTCGGCCCTGCTTACCACGTTCTCCTCCCCTGGCCAGGCACTGACCAGGAGGCCGGCCAAAGTGGCTGTGATTCAGGCCACCGGCTCCCCCAGACAGGATCCATTCCTGAAAACTTACGACCCGGCCAAAGTCCGGCCGATGATGGAAGCTCACCTGAAAAAACTTCTCCGGCTTTTGGAGCGTGCGGGAGAGATGAAAGCGGATATTGTCTGCGGACCTGAGGACATGCAGAATATCGGCGCCTATGGGCTTTATATCGATGTCCGGGATTCCGCAAGCGGAGAGGAGCTTTTCAATTCCCTGGCCGAACCCGTGCCCGGCCCTCTTACCGGGCGAATCTCGATAATTGCCCGGAAATACGGCATGTATATTGTCGCCCCGATCTACGAGAGGGAAGGGGGAAAAGTATACAACAGCGCGGTGATTTTTGACCGTGAAGGTAAAATTATCGGCAAACATCACAAAACCCACCTGCCCATTCTGGAAACGTGGGATGTAGAGCGCGGCGATGTCTATGAGGTTTTCGAGACCGATTTCGCCTCCATTGCTGTAGCCACCTGTTTTGAGATTGTTTACCCGGAGATCAGTACGATTTACGCCCTGAAAGGAGCGGATATCATTTTCCATCCCACTATGGGCCGGGAGAACAAGGAAGGCCAGAGCCTGGCCACAGGCCACCGCTACCTTACCCGGGCAGCGGACAATCTGGTTTATGTAGCTCCGATCATACTGGGCACAGACGGCTGCGGCATAATCGATTTTAAGGGCAATGTAATCGCTGAGGCAGTAGGAGCCAGGGACACGGTGATCATGGCAGAGATAGATTTTTCCAAAGAACCGGTAACCGAGAGTAAATGGTGGACAACGATCAACGGGACAGACAACGACAGGGCAATCCATTATCTCACCCGCCGCCCGGAAATATATAACCTGCTTACCAATCCTTCACCACCTCTGCTCGAACGTTATCGCGATGTCCGGCTGACTACCGGAGACAGGGAAAAACAGCTAAAAGCAGTGAAAGCTGTTAATTACGGCCCTTAAAACTGAAATCCAATTTTACAGGACAAACAAAAATTATTCTGCGGCCTGATTTTCCAAGCTATTGAGATAAAGGGAGATTGATTCGTGATAAGGAAGCCAAAAGTCTCTATTAAGACCACATTATTACTTGCCGGACTGGTCTTGATCTTTATGCTGGGATCGATTATGGGGCTGTTCTGGGCTTGGAACGAGAGGCAATTCGTGAACAAGCTTATCACTCAAAACGTTCAGGAATTGATAGTTACGACGGAATTGAATACCTCTTTATTCAGACAAAGAGGTTTGGTAGCCTCTTATATCCTTAGTGATGGCGATAAAAGATTGGTAGAGGAACTGAAGAGTATCGAACCCGATTTCAGGGCGTTGATTGAACAGAGCAAAGAAAAAATCGAGGAACAGAGTGAACGGACAAAGATTCAGGAAATAATCGAATCCTATGCCAGGTATGATGCCAAGCGGCGCGAAGTTATTGCTCTTTACGACAGCGGGGAGAAGATCGCCGCAAAAAATATTTATCTCACTGAAGTAAACAGGCTGTATGACGAAACGCTCTCATTATGTAATCAGATTGTGGGAAAAAACAAGAACGATATTGAAAATGCTTCTCTGGATGCCAGGAGGCACTTCAGTCATCTGGTGCACGTGATGACCTCTATTGTCACCCTGAGCACACTTTTTGGGGCCGTTCTTCTCTGGCTCATCTACCATAAAATATTCATCCCGATGAAGCAGATCACTAAGGAGATCAGCACCTTTGTAACTAGTCGGAGCGGCAGGGAGGAGACTCTGTCTTTAGAAAATCTTGCCAAATTAGGTTATTACTTCAATACCCTGCTTACTGAAATAGACCAGACTCGAAGTGATCTGGAAAAAAGCCACCAGGAACTCCAGCATTCCGAACGTCTGGCCTCCATAGGCAATGCGGTGGCCCATATCGCCCACGAGGTTAGAAATCATCTAACCCAGATAGGAGGCTTTGCGCACTCGATAGAAAGCCATCCTGAAAATCAGGAGCACGTTTGCCTCGGCGCCCAGATAATTTACCAGCAGGCGAGAAATCTGGAGAGGATGATGAATGATGTGATGGAATACTCGAAGCCGGT
>Ga0315277_10003823_pt1 | contig 20310 bp, 16 predicted proteins | sample YL17G05_15_MG_FD_203695 | JGI IMG/M metagenome (GOLD analysis project Ga0315277, IMG submission 203695) | Sediment microbial communities from Yellowstone Lake, YNP, Wyoming, USA - YL17G05_15 | ecosystem: Environmental > Aquatic > Freshwater > Lake > Sediment | place: USA: Wyoming | collected... | reverse complement strand
CGGCGAGTCAGCCCATAGTACCAGCGCAACGGGGCCCAGCGAAGGATTTTGCCCTCCGGCTCCAGCGACTGGCGCATTTTCAGCAGGAACAGATGATCGAGATCTTCGCGGCTGAACGGTTCGATCACTCCTCCCTCGCCTGCCATCTCGCGTTCCAGGCGCGTCACTTCGGCGCCTACAGTTTGCAGGGCCTCCACGAACGAGTCCGGCGCGCCCTCGTTCAGCGCCCGCAGGCTGACAAACAGACGCAGCTGGTCCATCGCCTGCTCGCTGGTCGGTTCATGCGATTCCAAACACGCGTTCAAAGTGGTCTCATTTCCCCGCGACGATGGCCAACAAAACCGCCGTGGCTATCCTGATATATGCCATTGCCGTTTCACCATGCGACGCATAACGTTGGCGGCGTAGGGGGTGCAAGCGAATTTTAGCTTATTGCACTTGCAAGAGCAAACTGAAATGGGATAGAAACCCTCTCACGTGACCCGGGAGCGAAAGGAATGGCACAGGAGGAAGATCGGACCACTACAGCCGCAGAAGCCACACCGCGCAAGAAAACAGTGACGACCGAGTTCGATAACCTGATTATGGGCGAGATTCCCAACTACCGGTTGGGTCGCGAACTCGGACGCGGAGGGATGAGTGTCGTTTACGTTGCTCAGGCCGAAAAAAGCGGCGAGGAAGTGGCCGTCAAGTTCCTCTATCCCTATTACGCCGGCAATCGCGACCTGGTCAACCGCCTGCGCCGCGAGATCGAAGTCCTGCACAAAGTCCAGCATCCCAACATCGTCCGCTATCTCGACAGCGGCGAGCGACGCAGCTGCTATTACTATGTCATGGAGTTTCTGCGCGGCGAGACGCTTGAACAACGCCTGGACCGGGAAAGACGCCTCGCCGAAACGGAAGCATGCCGGATCATCCTCGCCGTCACGAACGGCCTCGCCGAGGCCCATCGGCACCAGATTTTCCATCGCGACGTCAAACCCGGCAACATCTTCATGAGCGGCGATGGGACCATTAAGCTGATGGATTTCGGCCTGGCCAAAGATGAAACCGACGCCTATCAGACCCAAATGGGCTTGGTGGTCGGAACGCCGCTCTATCTGGCTCCCGAACAAGCGCGTGGCGAACACATCATTGACGGCCGAGCCGACATCTATGCGCTTGGCATCACGCTGTTCCAATGTGTCACCGGACACATTCCCTATGAAGATCTCAGCGTGCCCCTGATCCTCACCAAAAAAACGGTGCAGGCCATTCCTTCGGCCAAGGAGTATAACCCCCAGCTGTCCGACAATCTTGAAGTAGTCATCCGCTGCATGTGCGAGCGCGACGTGGAACTGAGATACTCCGACGTGGAATGCCTGATCGAAGACCTCCAACGCCATCTGGCCGGTCAATCGGCGATCTGGGCCCAGCAAGCGGCCAAGCGGCAGACCGCCGTGGTCTCGCTGCCCCAGCCGGTCACATCGAGCATTCTGGCCGACCCGATCCTCAAATCGGTCATTCTGAATGAGAAGGACCTGACCGAGACGCTCCATTTCCCGCCGGACCGCGTGATTTTCTTCGAAGGCGACCACAGCAAGGATGTCTATCTGCTCATCAACGGTGAGGTCGAGGTTCTCAAGGCGGGCATTCGGATTGCCGTTTTGAATACGCCGGGAACCTTCTTCGGCGAGATGTCGGGACTGTTGGGTATTCCTCGCTCTACGACGATCCGCACGCGGACCCAGACCCAGGTTTCCCGCATTGATCAGCAAACGTTCGAGAGCTTCTTGAGGCGATTTCCCGCGCTGAACTACCAACTGGCCGCGATGCTCGCCGAGCGCCTCCAGAAAACGACCGAAGACTACTATGACATGCGCAATCGGTTCCGCACTCTGACCCGTCACCTCAACGTGGTTCAGTCACTGGTCGCCGAACGCGAAGAGCGGACGTAGCGCTTGGCTGTGTTACTGACACCCACCTGTCGGCCTCGACACGGGTTATCCCTCTTCTCTTGGCCGACATCGGCCAGCCGGTTCCATGGGGAAATGAATAACGTATCCCCTCGTTTTTTGCCTCGTCCGATTTTTGGCGGGAATGTCCCGTAATAAGGTTTCTTCTCCTTGACGCGTTCAACGGGCGGTGTAATGGATTGAGCGCTTTTCGGGCTGGAATTCATCGAAGCGAGGTGGTCTATGCATATGAAAAGTCATTTGCTCATCACTCGTCGTAGTTTTCTGAAACGCGCGGCAGGAGCGGGCGCCGTGGCGGCCTTCCCCGCGATCGTGCCGTCCACGGTGTTCGGGCAGGCCGCGCCCAGCAACCGGATCAACATCGGCCTGATCGGAATGGGTCTGATGATGGGCTCGCATCTCAACAAATCGGTGCGAGGCGATGACACGCATGTGGTGGCGGTGTGCGACGTGGATCGCGGTCGGCTGGAGAAAGCCAAGAACTCGGTCGAGAGCGGCTATGCGAAGAAGAAGGACGAGGGTTCCTACAAGGGCTGCGCCGCCTATCACGAATTCGAAGAGATTCTCGCTCGCGACGATATTGACGCCGTCTTCATTGCGACGCCCGACCACTGGCATGCGCCCATTTCGGTGATGGCGATGCGCCGCGGCAAGGACGTCTATGTCCAGAAGCCGATGACGCTCACCATCAAAGAAGGCCGCATCATGAGCGACACGGCCAGGCAGTATGGCCGCATCCTCCAGGTCGGATCGCAGCAGCGGTCCGAGCGCGCTTTCCGCAAGGCGGTCCAGATCGTCCGCAATGGTCTGATCGGCAAGGTTCACACGATCTATACGGACCTGGGTGAGTTTCCCCCGCCGCAGACCCTGCCCGCAGAACCCATTCCGGACGGTTTCGACTACGACCGCTGGCTCGGTCCCACGCCGTGGTATCCTTATAACAGCAAGCGCGTCCGCGGCGACTACGGCGGCGGTTGGCGCTGCTTCTGGGATTACGGCTCGCGCAAGAACGGCGACTGGGGCGCCCATCACTTCGACATCATCCAGTGGGCGTTGGGCATGGACGACTCCGGTCCCGTGGAGTTCATTCCCAAGGGCTATGAAGGTACCGAATACCAAACACACATCTATGCCGACGGCTGCAAGGTTCTGCGCAATCATCCCGTGAAGAACGGCCAAATGATCCAGTTCATCGGCGAAAAAGGCGAAGTGCTCGTCAGCCGCGGCGATCGTTTGGCGACTACGCCGCCGGAGCTGAAAGACAAGGACTTTGGACCCGAGGCAGAAACGCTTTCGGATGTCCCGGCGGGATACAAGGGCGTCTGGGTGTACGTGTCCAATCAGCACGAGGAGAACTGGCTCGAGTGCGTCAAGACGCGGAAGCAGCCGATCTGCCCCGCCGAAATCGGCCATCGCACGGCCACAATCTGCCACCTGAGCGGTATCGCCGAGCGCCTGAAACGGCCCGTCAAGTGGGACCCCGTCAAGGAGGAGATCATCGGCGATCCGGAAGCCAGCCGGTGGATGGATCGGCCGCGCCGGGCTCCATACATCTACGTCTGAGAAGGTATGTGAGAAGTTCGTAGTTCCGCCTTCAGGCGGTCTCGAAATAAGGCAAAACGAACGAGAAAAGACCCGCTGAAGCGGGAACTACAAACCTATAATGACAATCCGGGAGCAAACAGAGATGAAACGATATTTCGCAATCTCAGCATTGGGCAGTATGACCCTCGCGGCCCACGGCGCCGGCGAGGAGCAGGCGGTCAACGAACTGATCCCCAAACTGGCCGACGAGAAAGTTGAGAATCGCTATGCCGCGCAAATGGCGCTGCAGGACATCGCCTCCAACGCCTCGAAACCCGGCAACGCCGCCGCGCGCAAGGCGCTCGGCAAAATCCTCGCGGCCAAGGCAGCCGATCCATCGCTTCCGCAGCCCGCGCGCGTCTGGATTGTGCGCCAGCTCGAATACATGGGCGGCGACGAGGCCGTCGAAGCGCTGACCAAGGTGATGAACGGCAATGACGCGGAACTGCGCGAGTGCGCCCGCCGCGCGCTGGAGAAGAACCCCGCGCCGGCCGCGACGGCCAGCCTACGCGCCGCGCTGGGAAAAGCCTCCGACGCGACGTGGAAAATCGGCCTGATGAACTCGTTGGGCCAGCGCGCCGACAGCAAGTCGGTGAATCTTGTCGCCAAGGGTTTGGGCGATGCCAAAACCGCCCCCGCGGCGGCGCTGGCGTTGGGCAAAATCGCCGATTCCCGCGCCGTCGAGGCGCTTTGGGGCGCATTCGGCAAAACGCCTCAAGCGGGCGAGGCTCTGATCGTCGCGGCCAACCAGATTGCGGCCAAGGGCGACACCGCCGCCGCGAAAGCGATTTATCAGAAAGTCGCCGAGCAGTCGAAATCGAAATCCCAGCGCGCGGCGGCCGACTTCGGTCTGAAACAGGCCGATTCCGCCAAAGCGCCAAGAAAAAAATAGGCCCTTCTGAAGAAATGACTTCACTGCAGAGAGCGTAGAAGATGCAGCGATAACAAAACGCTTTCTGTCTTTGCTTCTGAGATCGGCTCGGCATCCTTTGCGTTTTTAGGGCCTATTGTCAAAGGTCCGAAGTCCGTTTTCTGGTCCGAGGTCGCATCAGATTCACAGGAGCGGTGAAATGCACAAGATAGTAGAGGCCAAAGTCCTCGAGGGCTACAGGCTGCGTTTGCGTTACGCCGATGGAACGGAAGGCGTGGTTGATCTATCCGATCTCGTCGGGAAAGGCGTCTTTTCTCTGTGGGAGGATTACGAAGCGTTCAAGAGGGTCGAGGTCGGCCCATCGGGAGAACTGGCTTGGGGCGAGTTGGTTGACTTGTGTCCCGACGCACTCTACATGAAGATTACGGGCAAAAGCGTCGAAGAGGCATTGGCGAGCTTCAAGGGAGCTATCATTCATGCCTGAGATCTCCCGCTTTTACGGTATCATAATCAAAATGTTCTTCGACGATCATAATCCTCCTCATTTCCATACGTTCTATGGGGGCGACGAGGCGGGCGTTTCCATCAGTGTTCTTGCGGTGATCGCCGGCGCTCCCAAACACACTACACCCGCGCAGGACCGGCGCATCTGCCTGATGCATGTCCCGGCCTATCGGGCGGACACGCCATGCACTCGCCGCACAGGCGCTTGGCGCAGCGGGAGCGTCCGCGCTGCGAGCGTGGCCCACCGCTCCATCGACTATGAGCAAGCCTTCGTTCCCAGGCAGCCCCACCGCCTCAGCCACCGCCACGCCTGTCATCTACGAGGCCGAGAAGCGGGTGCAGACGGGGGTCGCCGCACGGGTGAGGAGTGGTGAGAATCCTCTTACGAAGGGACATAACGAGGGTAAATCAGACGACCAGTTGCTCTCCGAATCCGCTTCTCTTTTGGCGGCCAGAATCAATGACCCACCCCCGCGCTCGTGATTGTTTTAGAACTGTTCTCTTGACGAAACAAGGGCTGCCGATAGATTCTTGAACGAGATGGAGGGCCTCCATGAGCCAATTTGCACGGACGCCAGACGAGCTGAGACCCCGCGCAAGTCTGTTTTGGCCGAGAGATCTTTTGGCGCGCCAGGAGTCTGTAAGTGTGATACCCCTGCTTCTCGGAACCCAGGACAAGTTCATCTCGATTTTGGATGTTTCCGAGCGCCGACCCGACTCGTGGAAAAGTGTCCTCGGCGAGACCAAGGAATTCCCCGCAAATCTGTTCCTCAAGCATCTCATGGTTCTCGCTGACGTGGGTGGTGAGCCACTCATGCGACTTCGCACGGAACTTCCCACCATCTTCTCCGCCGGAAAGATGGTCTTCGAATGGAATGGGAATACCCACGAATACGGCTTCAAGGAAATCCTGAAAAGCCGCCGATTGAACAACAAGTCACTGTTCGTTGACGGGAAGTCATTGGCAACGGGGCGATCGCTGGATGGTGCAATGGAAGACATAATCATGCTCCTTCTGTTTGGCTCGACGGTGACGAACGCTTCGCTGCCACAAGTGATCATGGGGAAGTGTATGATCGGGAGCCTGATTGGGAGAAAGACAGAACTACAGAAGTTCGTCAAGCAGCGGTACATTCTCGTGAGTCGCATCACCGCTGGCGCAACAGCCAACACTCTCGGCCAAATCGCCCAAGACTACGTCTGTGAGCTTCTTCAGTCCTCCTTGCCTGGGTGGAGTATCACGCGTAATGGACAAATCCCTGGGATAAGCCAGAATGCCGGCAATACGGACATCAATTTCGACATCATAGTGAAATCGCCCGCAAACGAGTTCTTTGCAGTAGAGGTGAGCTATCAAGTAACGACCAATAGTACTATCGAACGTAAGGCTGGCCAAGCACAAGCACGTGCTAGTCTCCTTCACCAGGTTGGACATAAGATTGCCTATGTGATTGATGGCGCTGGGAATTTTGAGCGTGCGTCCGCTTTGCGCACCATATGCCAATTCAGCGACTGCACGGTCGCGTTTTCGTCCCAAGAGATACAGGTGCTTGTTGACTTTCTGAAAGCCAGATCTTAGAAGAAAACCGTTGGGCAGAGGCTAATGGCACATAGAAGTGATGGTTGCAAAAGATTAGAGAAGCGCACGCACAAGATCCATAGACTTCGGGACCTTGCTGGCTTTTCGGACCAACCGTCGGTCCTATTGCTGCGTTTTCCTGCTCGCCGAAGCGATAGCGATGCGGCGCTCTCCGGCAAAATATTCGAAACAATATCAATGTTCTGCAAGCGGATCCACGAGGAATCCACTGTCTGCATCCTCTCGTCGCCTCCTGACGCAGCGCGCCTTCTCCCGTACCTTGAGAAATGTTTGCGCTACCAGCTGTGGATTGCCGTAAAGGTCAGAAATGGCGACTATGCATCGCAGAGCGGCCAATTGGGTCGGAAACATGCCGCACTTCTTGTACTTACTCGCTATCGGAAATCCCTCCGGCACACCGTTACGCGGATTGCTTATACTTATTGCCCGGCTTGCGGCAAAACTACGAAGGATTACGGCGGGAAAAAGCATACTTATAACTCATACGGAACATTGATCTCGGATGTTTGGAGGGACATTGAGTGCGACCTTTCAGATGATGTGCCCGAAATTGAGGAAAGACTTCAGGACTTGTTCGGCTTGCCGCCATACGAGTTCTTGGATATTTTGGACCTGCGGGAATGCTCCGAGTTTCAACCAGCATCATCGGCGGTCTGTATTAGGGACACGCGTCTGCTACTCTATGGAATTGAGAGTCTTCCTCTGCCCGAATCCCGACTTATTAATGATGACTGTCTGAAAGCCCTCCGAGCTTTACCGGATGCGTCGGCTGATTTCTGCTTCGCTGACCCGCCCTACAACATCCAGAAGAACTACGACCATTGGAACGACGGATTGGAAATGCAGCAGTACTTCGCATGGTGCGATCAATGGCTCTCCGAATTGGCCCGGATTCTGAAAGCGGGAAGCACTCTGGCCGTCATCAACATTCCGCTTTGGGCCGTGCGGCATTACCAACATCTCTGCAAAATCCTACGGTTCCAAGCGTGGATCGCGTGGGATGGCCTTAGTCTCCCCGTGCGAATGATTATGCCGAGCCACTATGCAATCATCTGCTTTTCGAAAGGAGAGCCTCGCCCGCTACCAGGCCTTGATGCGGGATTCCTGGCTAGCGCCGATGGAAAGCGGATCTTGCCACTCGCTGAGTTCTACTGCCTTCGGTCGGCCTGTGTTGCAAAGCGCAACGGTGGTGATTTTTCGGACCGCGGTGGATTCTCTGACTTATGGACCGACATCCATCGACTGAAGCATAATAGTCGGCGAGTCGACCATCCTTGTCAGCTTCCGCCTTCATTGATGCGACGGCTTATCGCTCTTTTCACTTCGCCGGGCGAGATGGTACTCGACTGCTTCAATGGCGCTGGCACTACGACACTCGCAGCTCACCAGATGGGGCGACGTTTCATGGGGATTGAACTCTCATCGCGCTACCATCAGATCGCCACGGAACGCCACGACATGGTGACTCGTGGCGAAGACCCATTCGGGAAACGCGACGAAGTCCCCCAAGCGAAGAACAGCCGGGTGGAGCGATTACCCAAGCAGAGGTACGCAGTCAGTAAGAAAGTACTGCAGCTTGAGGTCCGGCAGATTGCACGCAAACTCGGCCATATTCCAACGCGCGATGAAGTCAAGGCCATGAGCAAGTATCCGATCGACTACTTTGACAGCTATTTCATCAGTTGGGGAGAAGTCTGTGCCGCTGCGCGCCATGATGGAATGTCCGAATCACCGCCCAGTGTTGTCCCTGAAGACCCTCAGCTGGCACTTTTCTAGACTGTCGAGCTGACGGATCCGAGTCTATTTGGTTGGTTAAAATGACGAGCCACGTCACCTGTGTTTGAAAGCCGGGCCCTGACCTACACCATCCAAGGCAGTATTACGATGATGGCTGACATCCTCGGCGACTGGCGCGAGGAAATGGTCACCGTCCTGCCGGGCGAGCTGCGCGCCTATACGACGAACACCCCGCGCAAGACCGCAGCGCCTGTTTGATGCAGGACCCCGTCCATCGGGCGGGCACGCCGAATCAGAGTTCGTCGGGGCGGTCGTCGGGACGAGGCGGTGGTTCAACTCCCTTGCCGTCATATCGCACGACGGCGAATTTCAACGGCTGCCTTCCGGTATTTGTCAGACCGTGATAAACCCACGGCGCTGCGTAAAGGACGTCGCCGGTTTTGGCCGCCATTTCCTTGCCCTCGAGCGACCAGATGCCGGAGCCTTCGACCAGCATCAGGTATTCCTCTTGCGCATGGCGATGGGCACGATGCACGGCTTTGCCTGGCTGGACGATGGCGACAGCGACCAGCACGTTGCGGGTGGCCAACGATTCGCCCGCGAAATAACGATGCATCTGTCCCCAGTCGCCCTTCGTGATCGTGGTTTGGTCCTGCCGCACGATCTGCGACTTCATCGGTTGGGCTGGCCGATCGGTCCCAACAACTCCCGCCAGCGAGGTCAATACGAACGCCATAACGGTCAGACACAACAGGAAAAGCATGGTTTTGCGGATAGGTCCCTTACACACAGTTGTCTCCTTTCAGAACCGGCGCTTCTCTGAGAGAAAGAGCACGTTCCATTGCCTCATCGTCTGCCGAAGGCTTACGAAAAGCAAGAACAAGATTGTACTGTGGGCGCCTGGCCCAGGATTTTTCGAGCAAAGCCGCAGCCCGTATCAGGCGGATGCCCTTCACCATGAGCAGAAGTGCGAGGTTCGAGGCGGGAGTCAGAACGTTGTATGGCGCGTTTCAAAAGATCTTCGCGCAGCGCAGGCGATGCCCGGTGGCGAAGTAGATCTCTTTCCCCACAATCGGTCCGGCTATGCCGAACGCGCCGTCAGACCGTAGGACTTCCCGAATCGCCAGCGAGCCCGGTTCGACCTGGTAAATGCACGAACGCGTGAAGCCGTAAATCTTTCCGTCCGGCCCATTCTGCAAACCCATGTCGAGAAGACCGCCCGCAGGGAGCGCAACCCGTTTTGTGAACGAGCGCGTCTTCGGATCGAATACAAAAAGTTCGGCCGGGGCGCCGCCGCCTTCCACCGTTCCGTACATCTTTTGGTCCGGGCCGGCCAACAGCGCATTAAAGGTCGAAACAGGACGATCCAGCGTCCCTTCCCACGCCTTCTTCTCCGCCCGGTAGTCCCAGAGAAAGAGAACAGCCTGATCCACCTTTGGCTGAGTGCCGCTGCCTCCGTAGATGCTGGCGCCAACCGCAATCAGCTTCTCGTCCTCCAGGTGGGCAAGCGTGTAGCAACTGCCGTCCCCGACGATTCGATAATACGCTTTCTTCTCGCCGGTTTGAGGATCGTAAGAGGACAGCGGTCCGCCCCACCGGCCATAATCGGGGATTGACGCTGTCCAGATGCGCCCGAGCGGTCCGGTCAATGTCGAGCGAGGCCGGTAGGAGATGTCGTCAATGCGGCCCAGATCGCGCGGATTGTCGCCTTCCCGGTGGCCGAAATGGTAGGCACGCGCGGGGTCATAAACCGAAATCCTCGCGCCCGGATACGAGGAGATGTAAATCCTGCCATCCAGCGTCGCCATGGAATAGGCCTCGCCCGAGGATTCGGAACATCTCCCCAAATCCATCATCTCGCCATTCTTCGGATCGTAGCGGAACAGGTGCTCCGGCAGGATGCTGGAGCCGTAGATGCATCCGTCCGGGCCGGCGTGGAGGCAAAAGATGTCGCTGCCGCTTGCATCGTAGTCAAGATTGAAGGTGGAAATCTGCCCGTCGGGCTTGCGGATTGCCAGTTTCCGATATAGCTGTTCGTCGGCATCCGAAAAGGAAAACGTGCTGCCGTCCGGGAGCGTGGCGGGTGGCGACGAATCGGGGATGACCTCAACCGGCAGCACCTTCATCGCTTCAATCCGAAACTTGCCTGCGCTCGATTCGATATAGAGACGGCCGTCCTTGCCTTTGCGCAGATCGAGCGTTTCCTTCCCCGCTGTGGTCATCGGTCCCACCGTCTGCTTCTTGCCGGATTTGGGGTCGAGGATTGCCACGTGCGGCCGGGTCATCCGGATGAGGCAGGCGACAGTCCCGTCGCTGTTCACCAGCGGATAATTGTACATGTCCACCTCGTCCATCCGGCCATAGCGGGTGAACTTCCCCGAGCCGGGATCGTAGTAGGTCAGATCGGCCGTTCCATAACTGCCGATCCAGATTCGTCCGTCCGCATCTTCGTCCATTCGACAGGGAAACGATACGGCTCCGGGGTTGATGGGGCCCAGATCTTCGAGCGCGTCTTTCGCGGGATCGAAACAAAGCAAGTGGCCGGCATAGGCCGCACCGACATAAAGCCGCCCGCTGCGACTCATAAGCGTTGCGGTTGGGTAGTTTGCATTCCGAACCTTTGACGGATACTGGCGAGACTGGCCGGTCTTGGGAGCGATCTGGAGGACAAATAGGCCCGCCGCCTGCTGTCCCATGGTCGCATAGATGCAAGGATCGCCGGCGCGGTTACGACCCGCATGGAGGCGCACCCAGTTGACCGACCGGACGGGGACGCCGAGATCGCGAATCTCGGGGGCGCGAGCCGGTGAGAGGCCCGGAAGCGCAGATTCGTTTCCGGCGGCCAAAGCAATTCCAGCGGTGACCGATACGACCAGCGCCGCAATCCACTTTGACCTGTGGCGAACCAATCGAATGTCATAAGGGGATCTCAGCAACGTTTGGTTTTTCATTTTGCGCTGCCTTCGATTCTCGTGATCTGTGCGATCAGCTCGCACGCCTTGCCATAATCACCCTGGCCATAAGCAACATCCAGCTGCTTAAGTGTGCGAAGCAACCTCCACGCAGTGTGGGAGTTTCCTGTTGTGCCGTCGTTTTTCTTGCCGGTCCGCCGCAAATCATCCATCGGAAGCGAAAGAAGAACTCGATGCGCCTGTTCCATGAAGTATTTCTTGAAGTCATCATACTGCATTTCGCGCACCACATCCTGAGCGTAGCGGCGGAAGGTGGCCGAACCCGACCGCATCGCTGCCTTGTGGGCCGGTGACGGTTCGAACGGCCGCAGTTTGCTCATCGCCGCCATGATCTTCTCGTTGGCCGCCATTGCCTCGGGCAAGACCGTCTTGATGTAGAAGTCGCTCAGCGACTCAAGGTCAAAGTCCAACCGGCGGGCGCGCTCGTTGCGCACGGTTGTCACGCGCGCCGGAATCGGGCTTTCGCCCCAATACACTTCCCAGCGGTCAAAATAGCCGTTGCCGTCGGTGTCGAACATTCGGATTTCCCCCAGCGCGCCGAGCCCGCTGTAATGACCTACCTCGATCCAGCCTTCTTCGGCCCCGAACAGGTGAATTCGCTTGTCCACGGCGCTGTAGTACAATTCTCTTTTGCTCGACGACCGATTGCTCCATTCGCGCCGAACGTTCCACTTCCGGCAAGGCCCGCCCGTGTTCTCCATGAACCGCCGCTCCCACGTCCAGAACACGCCTTCCCAACGGTAGTCGTCGGCTTCCTGGGGGCCGTAGCCAATCGCAATGGTATCATCAAAGTTCTCGTGCCAGCTGAAACCTGTCTCTTTCGCCTCGAAGTGGTCGGCGATCGTGCGCAGGTTCTCCCAGGGCGTGACGATTGTTGTCTGCGGTGGCCGGCGCTTCGCATTGAAATGTTGCATCTTGGAGAAACAATACGGAGTTCGTCCTACCAGGTTGAATCCGAAATCATAATGGAGCGGCGTGTCCTTCGAGCTGCCGCCATCAAGGTCAAAGCTGTATCGGATGTTGGCCACTCCCATGCGTTCCATCTCCGGCCGCCAGGGTCCGCCGAAGCGCCGCGCGTCGTTCGCGTAGTCCGGATCAACCTTTGGGTCGTACTCCATCGGCACGGCGCTGACCCGCACGGCGATCTCGCTGAAACCGTCCTTGTCCGTATCGTAGAAGGCGAACGGGCACTCCGAGATTGGCGCCCATGTGCCATTCTGTGGGTTGATTTTGTTCATGTAAATCATGGAATCGCCGTAGGGATCGCCTTCGAAAAAGCTCGGCCCCCCGTATTCATATCCCCGCAGGGACCACATGGCGCTGTCATCGTCGAGGTCCATGCCGAACCAGGCATACCGCAGCTCGCCATCGTCGAAATAGCGGATGTCCATCTCGTCCGGGTCGTGATCCCCATCATCGTCAATATAGTCCACCATGCGATCCACAATGCCGTCGCATCCGTAGTCCGCCACGTAGCAATCCGAGTCGGTGTCGCCCCCGTTTGATAAGCTGCCGTCCACGTCGTCATCAATCACCCAGACGATTCCCTCGATCTCTTTGCCCGAACGAATCCGAAACTTCTCGCGCCGCACCAGCATCCGGTTGGCGGCCTCACCGGTTGCTTCGACGACGAACTGCTCGCCAGTCTTGAGGGTGGCAGCCCGTTTCCACCAGGGTTTGTCGCGAAGGACCAGCCTGCCGCCGGGAGCCATGGTTGTCTCGCGCATCCACCATGGCTGGCGCGAGGTCGGCGGCGATGCCGGTGTTTTGTGCATGAACGATGTCTTTGCACAGGCAAAACTGCACAACGTCAGGCCGACAACGAATACCAAGCGGCTGGAAAATGTATTCATGCAGAACCCTCGGCTAGGATTGAAACTCGCCTGGCTACGGTCCTTTCGTGTCAGGGACGATACGAAACCACTTCCCCCCTGCATGTCGTGGACCTTAGTCCTCTGATTCATAAGTTCTGTGACGTATTGTCTTTGACAGGATAACAGGATGGACGGGATTCCTGAAATCCTGTTTATCCCCCGACTAACTGCCGCACCTTTCGTCTCACTTCCACCTTCCGCTCGCCAAAATTCAGAACCAAGCCCATTCCAGGAAATCGAAACCCATCTTGTTGTACACGCGATACGCACAACCAATGATCTTTTCCATCAGGTCTTTGAATTCCATCCCGAGCGCCTCGTTGAGGCTGTGATTTACAGGATACCTGCCTCACGCCCGCCTCCATCCCGTCCATCCTGTTATCCCGTCAAAAGTCTCCTTTCGACCATGATTCATGTCACCGTATTTATGAAAGGTTTAGATGCCCGCGACACGGGCCTCTGTCCAGAAAATTGATGCCAAGCCCGGCGTCGCAAGCGTGGTGGTGGATGAAATGGATAGCGACTTGAGTGTTTGTGTCGCTGACCGCCCAGGACTGTGAGTTGTGGATCTGCCGGTGTTTGTGAATTGGGTATGACGGCCAACGAGGTTCGACTGCGGCTGGGACAGGGTGAATCTCATTGGGAACGTTGCAGCTCTCTGCGACTTCGCGCCGGCAAAGAAAAACGGGGGAACTGTTCACCGCTCGGCAACAGTTCCCCCCGTTGACCTTGCATGGCTCCTCGGGTAGGACTCGAACCTACAACCCATCGGTTAACAGCCGATTGCTCTACCGGTTGAGCTACCGAGGAATAGGGAAAGAGAAGGGTCAAACCGCAACCCCTCTCGCTCGAAAGCGAAGGCAAGAGAATCCATTCTGACGGGGCCTGTCAAGGGGATTTGGACCCGAAATACCGCAGAAGTTCTCTTCGTTTCGGGAACGACTCTCGAAGGTAACCTTATTGATGCCCAGCCTTCTACCGCCGCGTAATTGTAATCGTGCGGGTGGTTTCCTTTCCATTGGGCATGGGACGGGCGATCAAAACAAAGCGGTTTGCGCCGGGCTGCAAGGCCACATCCGCGATTTGCCACGTCACAGCGTCGCCAGCCCACTGCACCCGTGCGGGCTGTTTGTTGACCTCGATCGTGCGCACGCTCAGCGGCGCCGTTCCTTCGAGGCGAACGGCGCTGGCCGAGGTCCCAAAATCCTTGCCGTCGGATGTGGTAATCGTAAACGAGGTCGCCTTTGGCAGAACATTCTCTGCCAGCCATGCTCGCCGCTGGTCTATGAAGCCTTTCATCCCGTCAGCCGCCGCGGGCTGTTCCCCTTCTGCAACGAGCATTGCGTAAACGCCATTGACCACCGGATCGAACTCCTTGCGGGCGAAAGGCCCCTGAAGGAGTTGCTCGATATGGAACAAGTAGATACGTTTGAAAGCAGGCCATGTGAGAAACCGATAGATGCCGGCCGCTTTGGGAAAGTAAGCGACCATGCGCGAATTCTGCCACGTCAGGTCCTTGTCCCACGGGATCAGAATCCAGCGGCCGGTGTCGGGCCGGCGATAGAGAAAGACATTCTTGCCCGTGGTGAATCCGATCGAGTCCCAATCGCCGGTGACCATCGAACAGGCGATGCAGCGAAGCCACTGGTCCACGTCTATCGCGGCATTGATCGCCGCCTCGAAATGCGCATCGTCGGTCTGGCCGGAGTCAAACCGTCGGATCAGTTCGATCAGCGACGAGAAATCGTCCTCCTTCTGGTGCGAGTCTTTCTGGAAGTTAAAACGATATTTCTCCTTGTCGGGTCCCACGTATTGAAACACGGCATGGCTGGGCGTGTATTTGCCTCCCGTCCACTCAAATGCATCGTTAACCTCGTATAGCTCGCCGTTGTCATTGCCGGGAAAACAATCGCCGAGGAAATGCCGGTTGATCGGCTGCACCAATTCGACCACGCCGATCCGCCTGCCGTTTTGCGACAGCAATACATATTCGCGCGCATTGGAAGGGATGTCGCCAAACCGCTCCGCCAGCCAGAACCACATCCGTTCGTGCATGCAGGTGAAGTCAACGAACTGGCTGTCGAAGTTCACCGACTTGTGGCCGAACAGTTTTTCGTCCGCGTTGAGCCGGACGTGGAAACCAGGCCGACGGGTCGAGGACATGGCGATAAACAAAGCACCGCGCGAGGGCCGCGTCCACACACTGCCCAGATAGTGAATGCCGACGTTGTAGAAAGCCCGCGCGTCGTTCAAGATCAGCGTGGCGTCGAGCATCTCGTTGTCCATGCGTTCATCCGTCTTGGATCGGCCAACCAGGCGGTTGGAGGCGGCCGACGCCATCAGAAGGTGGAACGCCTTGAGCCGCGACGGCGGGGGCGCACTGTCACGAACGCGATAGAGTGCAGTGCGCCAAGGCGCACCCGGTGGAAAGTTCTGCGCCGCGCTTTTTCGGTCGGCGGCCCGGACATAGAACTCGACCAGCGCGCCGGAAGGCTGCGCCGGCAAGATCGCACCGTATAACCCATCTCCGGGCTTGCCATCGCCGTGGCGCCCGTCGTCATACATAGGGGCAAGGGTTGGCGTTGTATCGCCATCGCGTCGCGAGTGGACTGTCGCCGAGGCAATGCCGTCGGCATCGAGGATGCGCGCGCGAATGGTGACCGCTGTGGCCGAAGTCGGAACCACCGGCCAATGGCTCACCTCGGCAATGATCGGACCGAGGTTATCGCTATAGCGACTGTTGCGGCGTCCCGGCGTGCCAAGTCTGTCGGGCACGGGAATGGCGTTTGTTTGCGCAACACCGTTGTTATGTGTGCGGGTGCAGAGGCGGTTGTTTCCGGTCTGCCACTTGGCCCAATAGGAAACCGTGCAGGACTGGGTGGTCGCGAGTGTTCCCGACGTATCGGTCCTAATGCTATTGATGCCGGTTGAGCCGCCCCCAACTGTAACAACGCGCAAACAGCCGCCGCCGCTGTGGCTGTCGGTCGTGTAGCGACCGGAATACTTGTGCGAGCCGCCGAAGATCCAGCCGTTCGTGTCTTTGTCAAATATGCCGTTGGCGATGAAGTTCTTGTCGCCCGCCCGCAACTCGAGATCGTCAATCAAAACAGCGCCATCTTCGAGAAGGAAGAGTTGGAACTCCGGACGCCCTTTGGCGTTCTCCTTGGTGTATTCGACGTGCGTCCATTTGGCCTTGCCGGTTTCGTCGCTGGCGGCCCACGCCGAGGAATAGGCGTTGTCCTGGCGGGGATCAATCAGCTCGAGACTCGAACCTCCCCCGTCGGCCTCGGCCGGCCAGCGGCCTCCATCACAATAGGCCACTTCATCGGCGACATTGCCCAACGCATCGCACAAGACCAACCGGTCGCCCGTGGCGCTCAACCGCTTCTTGTAGTCACCCATGCAGTTCGTGATGCCATACTTCGCCTTGAGCGTCTGGCCATTCTTGGCGACGACAAGATAGCCGTCGGGTGGAAGAACTGTGCCCGTGGGAAACGCGAATTCGATTCCCCTGGTGAAAGCCCAACCGCCAAGATCAACCGGCGAGCGGCCGCGATTGTATAGTTCGACATACTCCTCCTCGCCTCGACCCGAGAAGGGATTATACATGATCTCGTTGATCACGATCTCGGTGGTGCGTGTGACGGTATTGGCCGCATCGGGAGTCGGCTGAGTCATCCGGAACCAGTCGGGCGAGCCGTCGGGCCAGCGGCCGATGCTTTGCTCCGGCGCAGTCTTGCGAAATGCAACCGCATCGAGAACATATTGGCCCTGAGGCGCAACCAGAAAGACCTTGCGCTGCTTGGGCGACAGGGCAAACCGCATCTGCTTCTGCGTCAAAACGGCAAAGCCGCCCGGCTTGATACTTGTCCCCTTGGGAATCGTGAATTTTGTAAGGGCATCGGCCTCATCGCTCAGCGAGTGATCCGCAAGGTCAATCGTTGCGGTCGTGGGATTGTGGAGTTCAACCCATGTCTCTTTCGAACTCTCGGCGAGGATTTCGTTGATCCGGATCGTCGGACGGCGGGGACCATTGGGGAAGTTTGCCCGACCCGGCGTGCCGCCCATTTCGTTGCTGAGCGCCCACGAAACACCGCGTTCATTTTCCGACAAAGAATCCACCAGCGCGATCGAATGGCCGGTGCCGTCGGCGCCCGCCGGCCAAGGCGCGTCGTCCTTGTAGTCCACCCGATCCACCAAACCGCCGGGTCTGTTGCGCAATTCCAGGACCGCACCCGCGTTGTCGAGTTTGCCGCGAAAAGGACCGATGACATTTGCGATTTTGTAAGCGCGGCGAATTGCGTCGAGGTTCGCACAGACGACCAGATAGCCATGGACGGGAATGGATGTGCCTTCGGGAAACGCAAACTCGATTCCGGAAGTGAATTCCCATCCGCCAAGTTCACAGGTCGTCGGCGAGTCGTTGAACAGTTCGACGAATTCCAGATCGCTTCCGCCCTTCGGCGGGTGATACATGATTTCGTTGATCACGACAAACGCGGGCGCTGCCTGGCAAACGAACACGAGCAGCACCGTTACGGGGATCACCCCGTTCATTGTCTTGAACGGCTTCCGGCGCACGGTTGGTTTCTCCTTCGATGCGATTCACCCCGGCGATTTCTTTCTTCCGACCTTAAGGGAGAGTGAACAAGGGCTCCGGCGAACGTCAAGCGCTTGTCGCAGTGAATCGCGGGTTTCGTCAGGTTAGGCATCTGCCATAGACGAGAAATCTCCAGAGAAAGAGGCAACAGGGCAGGAGCGTCGGAGATTCCATTTTTCTCCTTGCGCCGGCGAGCGCGCCGGTCTAGCGTGCACGGCGATGACGGCATCGAGGAGAGATCAAAAATGACCGGCCCAAAAGAAAAGGAATCTCACGAGCCCATCCAAACGGACGATTCGGAAAGAGAACCGTCTTTCCCCGTTCGGGGTTACATTATGCTGAACCTTTTCTTTTGGGCATTCTGCCTGGTCGAGATATTGCTGTTTCGCTGGTGGCTCAAGGACATCCAGGGCATCATTTTTTTCTTTGGTCTCCTGGCAGTCGGCTTCACACTGGTTTCGATTTACGACGCTGCTTATGACCGGGTAGCAACTCGTCTCGCCGGCGACGAAGAACATCGTCCTCCGATTTCACCGCCGAAGTAAAGCGGTTGTCGGAATTCTGTTCCGATTCGTGCCGAGTGAAAACTTGGAGTGCGGTGGCACGATGCACTCCAAAATCACTTTTTCCCAACCCATCCAAATCCCGCAAGGGGAGCGAACTGTTGAGAATCGCTCTGGATTTTGGACTACAGAAAGATCGGGGATGCCGCTGACTCACGGGCGGATTTGAGGAACCACACCGGTCGGACTGATCTGCGTGCGAATAATGTTGCCCCAACTCACGGTCCCGTTCGTCGGATCATAGAGCGTTTCGATCATTTGAAATATGACATCGAGCGGGTATTGGCTATAGTCGGCCACGATGTAGATTCGGTCGGGGCCGATCGAGATGAGCCGCCATTGGCCATACTTGCGAAGCGCGCCCACGTTGCAGCCCGGGCCATCGGTGGACTCATCGGGCGGCCAGTATTCCCAGGGCAACCGATCTCGTTCGCCGGTGCTGAGCACCCGATGGTAGCTGTAGTTTGACACCCTCACGAGCGGATCGTTCTCCTTGTAAAGGGCGAACGGGTCCACAAATGTGGCTGAGGACAAGTAAGCGACGGGCGTGCTCAGGTCCGGCGGCACCGACCAATACAGATCGGTCGGGCGCGGTGGAACGTGGGTTCCGAAATTGCGCGGGTAATCATTGATGTCAACCGCATAGGACTCAATGCCGACGGCGATGCTGCGGAAATCACTGACGACGCGGGCATACTTGGCCCGAACCTGCGCTTCGAGAAAGTTGGGCACCGCGATCGCCGCTAGGATTGCGATGATCGCCACGACGATCAACAGCTCGATCAGCGTGAAACCCCGCCGCGGTCTGTTCATGGGAGCATCCTCCCTTTTGGGAGCCTTCATACGGATCATTTCCTATCGCAATTGCCCCTGGTTGTCAAGAACAGGCGAGACGGAATTTGAGACAGTCACTTGGGGTCGGTCGGTTGCGTGCGCGACCGCAGGCGCAGGCGGCCGGTCTTGAAAAGATGGGCGACAATCGCGAGCGCCCCACCCACCACGCAAATCAGCACAATGATGTCTGCGCGGTGGAAATACTTGCCGACCGTCCGCCAGTTGTCACCGAGAACTTTCCCGATGTAAGCCAGCACCCAACACCACGGCAGCGAGCCGATAAACGTGTAGAGTGAGAATCTCCAAAAAGACGCCTTGGCGATCCCCAAGGGCGTCGAAATGAAGGTTCGGACCACGGGCAGCAGACGCGAGAAGAACGCAATGCTCGACCCCCATCGAGCGATCCAACGGTCGGCCAACTCCAACTCGTGGTGGGTGATGAAGAAGTATCTGCCATACTTTTCGACAAAGGGACGGCCCCCGAAATAGCCGATGGCATAGCCGAGTTGCGAACCGATGGTTCCTCCGAGCGATCCGGCGACGCCGGCCCACCAGAGGTTCATCTTGCCTTGTGAGACCAGAAAACCGGAAAACGGCATGATGATTTCGCTCGGCAGGGGAATATTGCAGCTTTCGATACACATCATTAACCCGACGCCGAAGTAGCCCAGCTCATTGATGCCCCAGATAATGAAGGCGGCAAGATACTCGACAATTGTTTGGATGAACTCAGCCATAACCCCACTCAACGAGGAATGATGAACGATGAACGATGTAATGAAAAAACGACGAACGAAGCGAGACCTTGTGGGTTCAGTTCCTACCTTTCCGTTCGTCGTTCCTCATTCATCATTGCGCGCTTGTTTCAGATTTCCTTTTCCACTTCCGTAGAGATATAGCCCGGCGCGATGACAACGCAGCGGTCGCCTTCGGGTCCCTGACTATACGTCTTGACGCCGCTGAAATCCTTGAGGGCGGTGTGAATGATTTTGCGATCGCCGGCACTCATCGGGGGAAGTCGAATCTCGTTTTTTTCGGCGAGCACTTTCTGCGCGGTCCGTCGCGCGATCCGCTCCAGGCGGGCAATCTTGCGCTCTTTGTAGTTTTCAATATCTACCATGATCGGCGGCACCGCTCGGCCCCCTCGCGTGGCGACGCGCGTGACCAAATACTGGATCGCTTCGAGCGTGGCGCCGTTCTTGCCGATCAAAACACT
>Ga0315277_10003821_pt1 | contig 20315 bp, 17 predicted proteins | sample YL17G05_15_MG_FD_203695 | JGI IMG/M metagenome (GOLD analysis project Ga0315277, IMG submission 203695) | Sediment microbial communities from Yellowstone Lake, YNP, Wyoming, USA - YL17G05_15 | ecosystem: Environmental > Aquatic > Freshwater > Lake > Sediment | place: USA: Wyoming | collected... | reverse complement strand
ATCCATCTCGCCCGCGAACGGTTCGCTTCCGTTCAACGTTGCACCGGCGACCATTCGGTCGCCGCCCAATGCAATTGATTGGCTCGTATCTTGTTCAAACACGGACCGACCGCCAACGCGCACAGAGTTTTTTTTCCCATCAAGGACGAACGCCACATGTTGCCACCGGCCAGTTTTAACGACCGGCGACGTGAAAAAAAGAACCGTTGTTTGCGATCCTTTTGGCCCGGCGTTCTCGCATCTCAGCGAGCCGTCATCTTTGAGAAGGAACCGCAGTTCAGTGTCAAACGGCGAGCTGGCAATCGAGAGTAAACAGCCGCGGTGTAGAAACTGAGAGGGACGAATCCACGCTTCGATGGTGATGGCTTTGGCGAAGCGCAGGCCGTCAAGTGATGGAACGAGAACACGAGCGCCCTGTCCGTGGAACCAGAGCGAATGACCCGCGGGTCCGATCTTGGGGAGGTCGCCGACCGGACAATCCGAGCGAATCCATTGGGGGTCGCTGTCGTCGAGATTTGGAGCCGAACCGAATTGGGCGTCGTGACCGTGGCCGGTGATGTCGCGTGCGGTCTGTCCGTCGCCTTCGTCGAAATTCCAGTAGGCCGCCAGCCCAGGCGCGTTCGGAGCGACCGGCGTCTTCATCGCCGCGCGGATTTCATCGGCGCTTCGCGGTTTGTCCCAGATGCGCACCTCGTCAAGCAATCCGCGAAAATTGCCCCGAATGAGCGCACCCGGCAACGGATTGCCGCCGAGGAACGAACCCTGGTAGGCGGCGTCCCAATCGAGCACGGCGGTCGTGCTGGTCTGCCCCACCGTCTCGCCGTCCACATACAGGATCATCGCGCGTCCGTCGCAAACCGTGGCGACGTGGTGCCAGCCGCCTGTGGTGACTTTTCGCTCGCTCGCCACCCACAGATCGAGATTGGGGGGTTGCATGACGGCGAAGGTGAAAGCGTTTCTCTCCACGTCGTAGCGGAAACACTTGTCGTAGCCTGCGGCGCGATGGACCAGAAAGGGGCTGGCGGTTGAGAAGGGATTTGACGGCGCGGGTTTCACCCAGGCTTCGATGCAAAAAGTCTTGCGCGCGCCCGAAAGCCATTTGTCGGTGCGAAGAAAGTCGTTCTGTCCGTCGAACCAGAGCGCGTGGCCGGCCTGTTTGGCCGGTCGTTTGCCCGATTGCTTGGCCGAAGGCGCGGGTTTGCAGGAAAGAATCAGACCGCTCAAGCCGAGCAGCAAAGCTGGTACAGTCAGACGAAAGATGCTCATCATGGGTGTTGTTGCCTTTCTCGCTGATTCAGTGTGGCGTGGCCTGTTAGCCACAAGCGTTTAATGGTTATGGAGCCGTGCTTCAGACGGCTTGGTTTTCATTTGCCCCCGGCTTTAGCCGGTGGGTCAGGCCACCGACCTCTGGTCCAAGCATGCTTCAGCATGGCTTCTTGAACTGGCTTTAGCCTTTGCCCCGCCCGCTCTTTTGGCTGAGGCTTCTCATTTCTCACTTTCGGGCGGCGGCGGCAAGAGCGGCTCCGGTGAGGCTCGCTGCCGTTCCCACAACACCGAATAGACCGTTCCGAACGGTGCATCATTCGGCGGCGTCGGCAAATAGCCGTAAGCGCATCGAAACAGAACATAGCCGCCCAGCGTTTTCAAGATCGCACTGCTGCGGCGAAGCCGAAAGATCAGCCGTTCCATTGCTTTCTCAGGTTCGCCAAAGAGGGGCCGCAGACAAAGCATTTCGCCCACATCAATCGTGGGGGGAACCCAGGCACTGCGCAGCGCGAACGGTTTCCCCTCGAAATCCAGCCGCAGCATGGGCGCCCGTTCCTCGGTCCCCGGATCGGCCACCACCACCGCGTCCGTCAGCGCGGGCTGATACGCGTCGGGTTCGAATCGCACGTCGCGGCAGCGGCGCAAATACCAGGTCAACGGCCATGAAGCCTCGCCTTGAATGACCACATTTCGGGCGGCCACTTCGCCTTTCTCGATTCGGTCCACCAATGTCGCGGCGACCTGTTGCGTCGCTTCGCACGTATGATTGTAAATGACGATTTCGGATGGATCGGTCGGACGGATGAAGCAAAGCAGGTAAGTCTGCCGTGCGTTCCACGCGAGCAGCGCGCAAGCCAGCGCCGCGACCAAACGGCGGCGGCGGCGCACGGTGCAAATCTCGGTCCATTCGTTCCACAAATAGGCGGCAAGCAACCAAAGCGGCAGGAGAACGTGCAGGGCAAGCCACGGCACTTTTTCGCCGGCGTAACCATAAAACAGATAGGATGTGGCCAGCCAGAAAATGAACCACGCGCGAACCCGTCGCTCGCGCCGCAGCGAGCGCACCGTCCAGATGCCTCCCCAATAGGCGACGCTCGCGGCCCAGAACAGCTCGCCCAGCGAGCGCAGGTGAAGATAGGGCCAACAATCGCGCAACTGCTCGCTCAGCCAATCATAGACGGTCCAGGGCGCCGGCCCAAAGACGAACACAGATTGTTGGGTGTGAGGCGGGATCATGTTGCAGAACGACGTAGCCCAGGTTGCCACTCCAGCGACCAGCCACAACCCCACCTCGATCCCGCGCGCGCGGCCATTTCGCAGCCAGTCGCGAACGAGCGCCACGACCACGATCGCCACCGCCGGAAATTCGTAGAGCATGATTTGAGACGCATAGCAATGAAACGCGCCGCCGAGCCGTTCGCTGGCATGTTCGCCCCACCAATAGGCAACGGCTTGCCGCAACAGAGTGAGAATCGGCTGCGGCCGCGTCAGGCAGATCGAGTAGGTAAAACAGAGAAGCGACACGGCCAGCGCCAGCCCCGCGATGCACCAATAGCGGTCGCAGAAAAGACGTTCGTGAAGACGAAACACGAGGTTGATCCGACCCGGATTGCGGCGCGACGCGCGCTGGATCACATCCAGCAGCGAAGCCGTTGTCGCAACGCCGATCAACCACAGCAGCGGCGCCCAGAAGCGCAGCGGCACGCGCGGCCGAATGTAGAAGGCGTAAATCCAGGCCACAATACACCAGAGGACAAGGCTGAGATTTGTCAGTTTCAGCGCGCGAACCATCTTTGCGTCTCGCGTCGGCAATTCTGCGCCATCGGGTTGTGGCAGCTTGGAAATCCGGCGGTCGTCGAGCGCCATCCACAAAACCGCAAAGCCAATCTGAGAGGCTGCCAGAAAAACGACATTCTCTTTGACCGAGCACAGCCACGCGAAACTCACCGGCCAGACAATCAGCGGCCAGACCTTGTCACGCTTCAGCGTATAGGCAATCGCCACAAGATTCATCAGCGTCAGCGTGAGGAAAAGGACATCGTTTCGCAGAAACCTCGAATAGTAGCCGAGACTCGGAGAGACCAAAAGCAAAAGAAGCGCCGCAAGCGTTCCTTGCCGACCCAGCCAGGGCCGCAAAGCGAGCAGCAACAGAAACAGCAACAGGCCGCTGACAAACGGGACCGTCCGAAGCGTGAGATCGTTATCGCCAAGAAAGCGGAAAATCATGCCGGTCGTTTCTATCAAAAACGGCCCGTGAAGGATTGGATCGTATTCATAACTGTTGTAACGGGCAAAGTAGTAGCTGTAGTAGCCGAACAAACTTTCGTCATGGTGAAGCGGTTTGGAAGCGAGTCCGCAGCCGCGGCTGGCCAGCAGCGCCGCAATAAACAAGCCAACGAACAGACGACGGGCGAAGCAGTAGGATGGGTTGCCAACCTGTCCGGCATCTGCATCAGAGGCTCGTTTCGGGATCATGGCGAGCCTCCTGACGCAGATGTTTCTTCGCGCGCCGCCGGACGGACATCATAGATCATTGTCTCGCCGCTGCGAAAAACCGGCTGGGCAATGGCGTCGAATTTCGCGAGGCCTTCGGGCGGATAGCGCAGACGTTCCAGCGACCCGACGGCCACGTAGTCCACCTCGTTGCCGGTCAGGATTTCGTATGTGGCCTCGACCGATGTGGTCGTGAACAAATCGTCCACCACCTGCTTGCGCTGAGCGACCCAGCGCCAGTCCATTCCTTCGCGCCAAACGGACTCGTGTTGCGACCAGCCGAGCAGACACGTCACGCCGCCGATGGCGGCAAATCGCCCGGCGGCCGAATAGCCCCACTCGTGGGCTTCGGCCACCACCGCGCGGGGCGAGGCATTGTCGCGCAGCCAAAGGGCCGCCCGGTAGTCGTCCGAAAGACCCGGCAGCGTTTCCAGATACTTCAGGCCGTCGAGCGTCGGTTGGGTTCGAAATCCGATTTCGCTCTTTTTGTAGAGGAGCACGCGCGTGGTCCAGCCGAACAATGGATACGGCGCGCTGATCGCTACAAGAACCGTAATCACACTCAACGCCGCAACGCGCCGCAATATTCGGTTGGGCGCTGTGCGTCCTCCCCAAAGCGCCGAACAACCGGCCACGGCACCCAGCGCCGCCACCGGCCAGAGGCAGTAATAGACTTTGAAGATCGTATTGATCCGTTCGTCCTCGCCGCTAAAGGCATCGTCGTAGTAGAGCCATTCACACAGGAAAGCGACCAACAGGGCAGCCCACGTGAGGATCGAAACCAAGCCAAGCCTTTCGCGGCGGCGGTTGCGGAAAACATGCGGCGCCAAGGCAACGAGAACAAAGGCCAAAAGTCCGACCGGACCCGTCTGCCCGTGGACGTAGGCCAGCAGCCCTATGGCAAGAGCCACCGACAAATGAGCGATTTTCCTGTCGTGCGGCACGAACGGCGACCATCCGGCGGCTCCCCAGGTTTGCCACGCGAGGTAGGGCAGAATGAACAGCCCGAAATAGTAGAGCCATTGCCGCGTGGTGCTGCGAAGCAGCGTCGGCACCCATGCCAACGGCGAACGAAACGGCGGCCATTCAGAAATCGTGAGAGCAAACGATTTTGGCGGAACAAAGAAAAGATCGAAGGGCAGGAACAGCAGGCGGGTGGCCACGATGAACGGCAAGACAAGCACAAATAGGCCAAGAACCAGCCGCGCGCCCCGTGGCCATCGCCGGAATCCTCGCGCGAACGGCAACGCCACGGCGGCCAGAAAAAGCCCCACGAAACAGTCCCAGGAATTGGTCGTATAGAGAAGCCCGGCAAAAAAGGCCAGCGCGAGCCACTGAAGAAGGCGGCTGGTCACCACCTCGCGCGCCGAAAGAATCTCGCGCTGGCCGGCTCGCCACAACGCCGCGACGATCAAAAGAAATCCCAGGAAAACGGGGTGAGCTGAGAAGTGGGGATGCAAATCGCCGAGAATGAAACTGAACGAGGGGAACTCGTTGATTTCGCTTCCCTGGATCAGCCCGAAGGGGCCCCAACTCATTGCGCGCGAGGCGTTCCAGAAATCTACATAGGGAATGAAAAGTCCCCCATCGGACCAGTTCTGGCGAAGTTGCGCGAGATACGGAAAAAAGCCCCCCGCATCGAGCCAGTTCTGGTGCAGTTGTGCTACGGGCTTGTAATTGCCGCCGCAAACCGCCAACCACGCGAGCAAGATGCCCAGGCCGGCGCTTCGGAACAAATGATACCCGAGCGAGACACACAACGTCAGCGCCAGCGCCAGGATCATGGCCAGCGCCACGTTGTAAGCGATGTTCGGCGGCGTCGCTGTCAGCTTGGCCACCGTCGCCCAGGCCAAGTGTCCGAAGTAGTAGTAGTTGGTCGGGAAACCTGCGAACCACGGATCGCAAGGCGGGAAATGTACCTGGCGAGACAGCGCCGACACCAGCGTGAAATCCGACCACTTCTCGGCGCCCCACCAGTTGGGGTCATAGGCAATCGCTGGGACGAGCGAGCGGACGTAGCCCGCGCCAATTCCACCGATCCAAAAAACTGCTTCGAGGATCAGAACGATCGGCCAACGCTGCCGAAAGAACGAGCCGTAGGCATGACGATCGCGCGCCGCCAAACATGCATTGATTACGGCGAGCGCTGCCACGACCGCCAGAATCGTCGCTCGCGTGTGCGGCACCGATGAATGACAAATCAGCCAGCTAACGTATGTTGGGAGAAAAACGCCGATAAGTTTGGCCAGAGCCAATCCGCGATCGCGCAACAGCCGTCCCACGCGAAAACACAGCGGAAACTGGAGCCACCCCAGCAGATCGAGCACGGCCAGCCAGAGCAACAACGGTTTCAGCACATCCACCATCACTCAGGACTCAGCGCTCAGCACGTATCACCCATTACTCAGGACTCAGCACTCAGCACCTGATGGTTGGGTTGCCCCTCGACCAAGATCAAGGGACTTTTGCCATTGACAGTGGCTGATCCGTTCGGATTGCATAGGAGCCAGAAACCTAAAAGGAGGGATTGACAAATGTCGTGGCGCAGAATCGCTGTCATCGTGGGAATGATCTTGCTCGTCGCCGGTTCGACTTGGGCGTGGGATGGGAACAACCCACCTCCCCGTCGCGCGGGCGGTAACACCGTCGGCGCGATGTGGCTCTCGATCCTCCACCCCGGATTGGGCGAGTGGTATAACGCGAGTTGGGGTGGTTGGGGCAACTGCAACAAGAAGAAATTCTGGCTGGGATTCATCCCCTTTTACGGCTGTCCGGGCTATCTCCAGGTCCGGTCGGCGATTGACGCCAAGCGCGGCAGGACCTGGTGAGAACGCGGGAGCGCATTGCGCCGTTCCGCGCGTGGGAAACAGGATTGTGCTGTTGCTTCCCGCGTGTTTTGGCTCGGGCCCAAAAGGAAGAGGGAGCGTTTTCCGTTATTCTGCCAATTGAGATTTCATGTCACAGCGACTGATTCCCAAGGAGGTGCCATAAAACGATGGCCACCGGACATTCTCAAGAAACCCGAATGCGAATTCTCTTCGAGCAGTTGAACCGGGCATACGCGGCGCTTGCCCACCATCGGCGGGCCCGCATGCGCTCGATGAGCTGGGGCAGTACGCTGATGCTCATCTTGCTCCTGCTCGGTTTCACCAAGTGGATGGTCATGGCGGCTTTGGCTCTGCCCTTTGTCGCCATCTACCTTGTGGTGCAGTATGGCTGCCTCACGCACCTCATCACGTATCACCGCGCTGTCGTGGCGGAACTCGAAAGCAAGATCAATCACGAACTGGGCGAGACGCTTCTGGTTGGCGCATCGCTCGAAGCCAAGCTGTGCGGCCCGGTGGGCCAATCGCATTTCCTCGGCCTCAGTGCGGGCAATCTGACCTGCCTCTTCAGCATCGCGACGATTCATTACCTGGTCATCTGTTTGCTCATGTTTCTCGCCGGTGCGCTTCGAACGCAATATGTGCTCAAGCATCCCGAACTGCGGCCGGTGGATCGCTTTGGCGACATCTATGCGCCATTCCTGCTTCTGTGGGCTTTGGCCAACATTCTCTACCTGATTTGGTATTATGTGAAAGGCGAGCAGGAAAAGGACTTGCTCGCGGCGATTCGCAAAGAATGTCAGCCCAAGAGCGAGTGAGCTATCCCTCAAGCGCGCGAGATCCCCGACTGTGGGGCTAATTCCTGACTTACCCGCGCAAGCCCCGGCAGGCAGAGGAACGATAGTCGAGTGGAAGCGGCCAACCTTTTTCGCGGCGTTCGCGCGATCATCCTCGATCTCGATGGGACGCTCGTCTCGACCGACCGCCTCAAGTATGAATCCTATCGGCGAGCCCTGTCGCGCTGGGACAAGCGCTTGGATCACGCGTTCTACAAGACCGTGATCGGCGAATCGCGGCGTGAGACCTGTCAGCGCATGTTGGCCCATCTCGGTCTGGACAAACCCTGGACCGATCTGGCCGATGCCCGCGAGAGCGAATACCGGGCGCTCATGGCCGAAGCCAGGATTCCGATCATCCGGCCCGCGTTGCGATTTCTCCGGGCGATTCCGCGGCCGCAATATCATGTCGGGCTGGTGTCAAGCTCTTCGATGGATCGAATCGAGTGGGCCCTCAACGGCGCACGACTTCGGCGCTATTTCGATACCGTGGTTTCGGGCGAGAAGTTGCGCAACAAGCCGCAGCCCGATCTCTATCTGGCCGCAATCGAGATGGCCGCGGTCGTGCCGTGGGATTCGGTAGTCATCGAGGATTCCGAAGCGGGCGTTGTAGGCGCCGTGCGCGCGGGAGCGCGAGTCGTCGCCGTCCCCAACGAAGCCACGCGCCGACAGAATTTCTCGCGCGCTCATGTCCGCGTGGATTCGCTCGACCAACTCATCCCATTTCTATAAAAGTGGGACAGGTTGCTAACCTGTCTCAACTCAGCCCTCAGTTGCCAGTGGTCAGTTATCAGTTACCGGCAACCAGCAACCGGCAACCGGTCCTCAGCGCTCAGGACTCAGCACTCGGGACTTCTTATTGCGGCAGATACGGGTCCAGTATCTTTCCCACTTCGCGCAAATCCTTCGCCATTGCAAAGCACATCTGACGCACACCTGCTTCGTCAATGTTTCCGCCCTCTACGCCAATCGCGGCCACACCCATTGTCCTGGCGGAACCCACATCGGAAGCACTGTCGCCGACAACAACAAATTGACCGGCGATTCCGGCGCGGAAGCCCAGCGTCTTTGCGACCTCGTAGTAGATGTTCGGCCAGGGCTTCGCGATGGCGTCGCCCATGGTTCCGGACCGGCCTTTCTCCACTCGCTGACCGGCCGTGATGAATCCGTCCAGGAATTGAAGGGGCTCGCCGAGATTCATCTTGCGGAACGCCTCGGTAATCTCCGGCCATGCCTTATAATACAGCCCTGAGGTCACCATGCCGATTCTCACGCCTCGTTCCCGAAGTTCCACGAGCAGCTCCTTCAGTCCCGACGCCGGTTCGTAAGGGCTTTTTCCCCGGCTTCGCAATACTGTTGCAGTGGCTTCCATTTCGTCGTCGGACTTCGTGATTCGATCATAAATCTCTCGTGCCGCGTTTGAGGTGCCATGTGGAAAAAATTCCGCTTGGCAATAGGCGAGATGTTCCGGAACCGTGCGGCCGGAGACATGCGGCAGATCGTCCGGCTTGAAACTGTCCAGCGGCGGAAGGTTCTCGCTCTGGCGCATTTCATTGGTCACCTGGAGGATCACGGCAATCCACAGCGGTTCGCTCTTTACACACGTCCCATCGAGATCGAGCAGAACGGCCTGGAGCGGCGCCTGGATGGTCACCGGCAAGAGCGCGAATCGCGGCGGATTGACGTCAATCTTGGAGCACAGCATGACTTCTGTGTAATCGCCCCGGGCGATGAACACAAATTCGCCGCCGCGATTCCGCGCCAGCGCCGTGACGCCATCGCGGCCCACTACCAGCGCACCCTGGCCGGGAATGAAACAAGTCTTCAGGGGCACAATGGCCGTTGTGTCTTCAATCACGCCGATCCCAGGCAGCGTGAGCGGTTCTTGGAACGACGCGGCGTTGGAAGATGAACTCATAGCCTGAATTCGTGTCTGCCTTGGGGCTGCTCCATGAATTTCTCGAAGTGCAGTGCCTTACCTCCGGCTTGCCTTTCAAGGGAAATCTCATTCCCACGCGACAAGGCATGGCGGAAGGACATTCTGACGTTGCTCGGCGGCAGTTCGCAGATTGCCCCCGGAGAGCCAATGTCCTTCGAGCGGTGTCAACTTAGGGCATGAATGAAAAGCGGAATTGACTTGGGTTGGCAGAATGAATAGCGTATACATGGTTCTCTGGAAGGAGGCGGCAGCCTATATATTATCATGGTCGAATCAAAAATGGTATCATTGTGTTGGATGAAGCGGTTCCTCTGCCGGAAGGGGCTGAAGTGGCGGTGGATGTGCTCGGACACACAAGTGCCGAAGAAATGCATCCTGACATCTTGAAGTTCACCGGCATCCTCCCCACGGAACTTAATGCCAGGAAATCTTACTGCGAGGGGCTGCTGGAGAAGCACCGATGAAGGTCATGATTGAGTTCAACGTGTTCCTCGATTTCTTTCAGAATCGGCAGCGTCATTATCAATCTTCGGCGCGAGTTCCGAACACAATACTGCTTGGCTAATGGATGGGGTACAGACAGCATGAAGTGAATCTGGGAAAGGAGAATCAGATGAGAATTTCGATCGGAGGAATACTCAAAGGCAGCGTTGTGGAATTGGAGAAAGAAACAGGGCTGCCACACGGCGCGCATGTCCGAGTCACGCTGGAGACGGACTTCCCAAATCTGGAACAGAGACAGCAGATGGCGGACGAATTGTGCGGCGCATGGGCGGCGGACGAAAGTGTGGAGTCAATCTTCCAAGCAATCGAGCAGAGCCGACTGCGGGCGACTCCGCGCGAGGTGGACTACGATGTGGCACCTTGATACGAACGTCGTGGTCGCCTATCTCCGTGGGGACCGCGGCGTCGCAGAGCACTTCCGTGCCATCCTGCCGGATGTCGCGATAAACACAATTGTATTGGCGGAGTTGCTCTATGGAGCTCGCCTTTCGGCACGCGAGCAGGAGAACATCCGCCACTTGCATCGGTTCCTGCATCTCGTTCATGTGGTTCCTTTCGATGAATCCTGCGCCGAAGCATATAGCGGCATTCGTCTTGCGCTACGACAAAGAGGGCAACCGTCGGGAGAAATTGACAACCTGATTGCCGCTGTCTGCATGGCCAAGGAAGCAACGCTTGTGACCCGGAACGTTCGGCATTTTCAAATGATCGAGGGATTAAGAATCGAGGAATGGAAAGGGTAACGCGATGTCGTCGAAGCCCGGAAGACCTGACAGGAAAGCCGTTTTGCTGGTGCGAAGACCTAATAATTGGAGAAGCGTCTGCGGTCTCGATTCGACTGTCCCGCGGAAATGGATAAGATGTCCCACGTTTTATGGTGTTCCATGGGTGGCGATTCGGTGACTTTCGCGGGTGTTGAGAAGGCACGTGTTGTGATCAAACATGGGGCGCAGTTTCGTGCCTTCTTCAAGGTGTTCTTCACAAAAAGAGACACAAGCATTTACCTAGTGCCCTATGCTCGCAGTGGAAAATTCTTTTACGGTGACGAGTCACTCGCTGAAAAAAAGGTTCAGAAGACTTTCAGATATGACGAGCAATTTCTCACCGACAAGCAGCCCAAGATCTCGATCCACGAAAGCGGGCAGGTGCACATATATGCCCCAGGAGATGATGCCGCCCCCCTTGCCGGGCCGCTAACGATTCCCCATTTGCTGGATCTCAAAGGAGAACACATCGCCACCGTGCAGACAGAAAGCGTTGAGGCATTGCCTGTGATCCCGGGAAGCCCAAAGACCACCGGACCCGAGATTGATATAGTGTACGACTCGGCAGGAAAAGACATGCGCGTGAAATTCATAATATGTGCAAACGCTCATGAACCACGATTCAATTTTCGTATCTCCTACCCGAAAGTGGGATTTGGAAAACGGGGAAAAAGGAACAAAGGGAAGATTGATGCCGTAAATCAAAAAAACGCCAATACGTTTTTCACCTTACAAAGGCGTGGACATGCGATACTATATGTACAATTAGCTCGGATAGCTAATCCTGCCCCAACAATGAGAAAGCCGGGTGTGATCGTTGTTGCTGGTTGGGATCCGAACCGCTCTCCAGGATCGGGCCAAAACTTTTTGTGGGTACGCGGAGAATAAGGATCTCGCCTTCTTCCTTCGAGAAAAAGGTAACAGGAAAACCGGACATGAGGAGGCACTATCCCCGCATTCGTTTGCCAGGGAACGTCACGGATTGCCGTGTCTTGACACAGCCCCAATCATCTGCTGGACATCGTTTCCAGGAAGAGCAAGGTGGTATTGAATGGACGGCGCGAATCCAGCCAATAAACGCCGATGGTGGCTTGTGGTGGCCTGCCTGCTGCCGCTGGTCGTTTCCATTTTCTTTGCCCGGCGCGAAATGGACTCACCCAACGTCTCGTCGCGCATGGACACAATCCAAAGCCTCGTCGAGCACCACACGTTCTGCATTGATCAGTCGCTACTGAAATTCAAAGTGGATGTGGTGCAAATTGACGGGCGTTTCTATTCCGACAAGCCGCCGCTTCTTTCGGTTCTCGCCGCCGGCGTCTATCTCCCGCTTCACGCAATCGTCGGCCTCTCGTTTGCCCAACATGCTGCGCGGCTCTATCACATTCTGACCATTGTGTTCGTTGGCGTGCCGCTCGCTTTTGGATTGTGGTTGCTTGCACGATGCTTGTTTCTTGCCGGTCTGCAACCAAAAGCCGCAATCGCAGCCGTTTTCTTGACCGGGACGGGAACGATGTTTCTGCCCTATGCTGTGACGTTCAACAATCACGTGCCGGCGGCGACGGCGATCACGGCAGCGCTCTATTGCATGTTGCGAGCGGAGACCGATTCGGTCCGCACGGCTCGTTGGCTGGCCGTTGCGGGCTTCGCGGGCGCTTGGGCTTTCAATTTCGATCTGGCGCCGGGCGGTGTTGCTTTGCTCGGTTTTGCTGCTCTTGCTTTCCGGCGCCAAAACCGTTGGCGCAATCTGGTCTTTTATGGCGCCGGTGCGGTCACCCTTCTCCTTCTTTACATTTTCCTCAACTGGCTTGTGACGCGCGATTTCAAGCCGATCTACTTGCACCCGGAATACTATCAGTACGAGGGCTCGGTGTTGCTCTCTTACGATGCACTCAAGCGTCCCTATGGCAAAACCTTCGTGGGGCAACTCTTTCATATGTTCATCGGTTATCGGGGATTCTTCCTCTACTCGCCCATATTGCTTTTCGGACTGTGGGAAACAGTGTGGCAAATTGTGCGCGGCGAGCGCTACCGACCCTACGCGCTCGTCGCCCTTGCGATCCCGGTTCTTTCCGCTTGTTCCTACGCCATGCAGACCGGCGGCATGGCCGGCGGCAGCTATGGAATGCGCTGGCTTCTGCCGGCGACGCCTCTGTTTGCCTTCTTCCTGGGTTTGGCGCTCGGGAAGACTGTCACACAGCGCGCCCGCAACCTGTTTTGTGCGGCGGCCAGCTTTTCAATCGTCATCGCCGCAATCGGCGCGCCGCGCCCGTGGAGTTCAAACATTCGCAGCCCCTTCACGTTTCTGGACAACATAGCCTATTTCATCCAGACGCTTTGGCCGCCCGCCAAACCGCCCGTCTATTGGATTGTCGAACGCACGTCGCTCGAAAAGGGCTATGCCTATTTCGAAATCGGCCGCTGGCACATGAACCATCGTTTCTATCGCGAGGCCATTCCCGATCTCGAACGCGCGCGGGAGCTCGACGCGCAAGAAGGCAGACCTTACCGGACCGAGACGGACTACTACCTGGGCATCTGCTACGACGCGGCGGGCAATCCTGATCTCGCGGTTAAAGCCTGGGAACGGCTTCTCGAACGCGATCCCAAGAATGTCGGTGCTCTCAACAACTATGCCCGGTCGCTCTTGAGACTGAATTTAAGATCGAGCGCGCTCGTGCAGTTTCAGCGGTCGCTCGACATCAATCCCGACCAGCCGAACGTGCTCCGGCAGATGGCGGAGGTCTGCGCGAAAAGCGGCAACAAAGCAAAGGCTCTCGAACTGTTGCGCCGGCTCGAACGCCTCCGTTCCGATGACGAGATCATTCGACAGACGATCCAGAAGCTGCAAAACGAAATGTCCGCCACATCCACCACGACGCCGGCGCCTCCTGAAAAGCGGTGAGAGGCCGGCCAGGAGCAGAGGTGAGAGGCAAGAATCTGTAAGGCCGCCTCTCGCAACTGCCTCAGAGAATGGTGGTGGCGGCGCGATAGAAGTTGACAGTTCCGAGGTGTGAATGCGAATAGACCATTGCTCAGTTTGGAGATCGAATCGTCGGCGATAAGAAGTATCGAACGCTGCTGGGAGAAAGGCGTGGCCATGGGAGGCGAACTTCCTGAACGCGACGAGGCTTTCTTGCGCCTGGCCCTCGAGCAAAGGATTTTGAACCCCGGCCGGGTGTCTTTGCTTCGCCAGGAGAAGTTTTTCTATCCGGACAAATCCATCGGCGAGATTGCCGTCGTAAAGGGTTATCTTGCCGTCAACCAGATGCAGGCGATCTATCAGCAACTCGAGGAGGCCAAACAGGCAGCCGCCGCCGAGGCGCGCGCAGCGGTCGAGCCGCAACCGGTCGAGCCGCCGCCAAAATCCCCCGCCAAGGAATCGCGCGTGGCCGCTGCGCCGAGCGCGCCTCCTCCACCGCCGCCACCCATCGCCGAGGCCGCGGTCGAGCCGCCGCCGGGACTTGAGGTCGCCGTTCTCAGGGACGACAGCGTGCGTTCCTTTTCGCGGCTTCAGGAATTTCTCGGCTTTGCGCGCGCGCGCCAATGCTCCGATCTCCATCTCAGCAGCGGTTATCCTCCTTACGTGCGGCGCTTCGGGCGGTTCAATTTCCTCGACCGCCCCGTCATGGAATCCGACGAAGTGGCCAACCTGGTTTTCCCGGTGCTCAGCAACGAGCAACGCGCCCACTTGCAGGAGCATCTGAATTTCGAAAGCGCCTTGGACATCGAGGGCCAGGGACGCTATCGCACAACCGTCATCCGCCAGCGGCTCGGCTGGGACGCGACGTTCCGCGTCATCCCCTCGCGCATCTTTACGGTTGCCGAACTGGGTTTGCCCGAATCGGTCTTGCGTTTGGCCGACTACCGGCAAGGGATGATTCTCATCACCGGTCCCGGCGGTTGCGGCAAAACCACCACGATGGCGGCAATGGTGGACTATGTGAACAGCTCGCGCCGCGAACACATCATCACCCTCGAGCGCCCCATCGAATGCACCTTCGAATCCAAAAAGGCGCACGTCACGCAGCGGCAGATCGGCACCCACTCGGCGTCCTATGCGCGGGCATTGCGGGCCGCCCTGCGCGAGGATCCCGACGTCATCCTGATGGGCGAAATGCGCGACCTCGAAACGATCTCGATGTCCATCACCGCGGCCGAAACGGGCCATCTCATTTTCGCCACATTGCACACGACGACCGCGGCCCGCACGATTTCGCGCATCCTCGATTCCTTTCCGCCCCATCAGCAGCCCCAAATCCGCACCATGATTGCGGAGTCGTTGCGCGGCATTATTTGCCAGCAGCTGATCCCCCGCGCGGATCGCGAAGGTTTGGCGCTGGCCTACGAAATCCTGGTGGTCACCCCCGGCATTTCCAGCCTGATTCGCGAGATGAAGATTCACCAGGTCGCTTCGGCCATTCAAACCGGCAAGCGACTGGGCATGGTGCGCATGGACGATTCCTTGATGGAACTGCTCAAGCAGAAAGCCGTCGCCGTCGAGGAAGCTTATGTGCGCGCCGACGACAAGCGCCTCTTCGCGCCGTTGATGGGCAAATGAACCGCTCGAGGCAAGAGGTGGGAGAATTATGGCGAAAATAGACCGGCTGTTCGAAGCGATGCTGACTAATAGCGCCTCCGACTTACACATGGAGGAGGGCCAGCGGCCCAAGTATCGCATCCATGGCGAAATGGTTGTGACCGACGATCCGCCGCTGGATGAGGCCACCATCCGCGGCCTGCTCGAAGAGATTTGCGATCCCGAGCGGTGGAAGGGGTTCCTCGAGTCGGGCGATCTGGATTTCGCCTATGCGCTCGACGGCAAGGCCCGTTTCCGCGCCAACTATTTTCGCCACACGGAAGGAATCGGCGCCGTCTTCCGACTGATTCCCTCGCGTATCCACACGCTGGAGGATCTCGGAATGCCCTCCATTCTCAAGGAACTCGCCCAACTGCGCAACGGCCTGATCCTGGTGACCGGCGCAACCGGCAGCGGCAAGTCCACCACTCTGGCCGCCATGGTGGACTTCATCAATACGGATTTCTGTCGCAACATTCTGACGATCGAGGAACCGATCGAGTTCGTCCATCCGGCCAAACGAAGCATCATCATCCAGCGCGAGGTCGGCGTGGACGTGAACAGTTTCGCCGAGGCCCTCCACGCGGCGATTCACCAAGATCTCGACGTAATTCTGGTCGGCGAAATGCGCGACCTCGAGACGATCGGATTGGCTTTGAGCGCCGCCGAAACGGGCGTCCTGGTTTTCGGCACCCTCCACACCAACAGCGCGCCGAAGTCCATTGACCGCATGGTGGATGTGTTTCCCGTCGAACAACAGTCGCAAATCCGCACGATGCTGGCCGAATCGCTGCAAGGCATCTGCTCGCAGACCCTGATGCGCACCAAGGACGGCAAGGGCCGCATCGCCGCCGTCGAGGTCTTGATTCGCACGACCGCGATCGGCGCGGCCATTCGCGAGGGTCAGACCACCAAAATCCTCTCCCAGATGATCGCCAGCAAGAGTCTGGGAATGCAACTGATGGACGATACGATTCAATCCTATCTGGATACGGGGAAAATCACGGGGGAGACCGCCTACCTCGCTTCCCTCGACAAGGAACGCTTCATCAGATTCGCCCCCACCGGCAGCGGGTGAGGGAACTTAACCGATCGGGAGTTCGGACATTCAGACGCGTCTCGAACCGTACGCCTTCAAATGCACGGCCAGCGTCGGCGGCAGCGAGTATCTGGCCGATTTGCGCGCGGTGGATTGTCCCGTCGCAACGCGGCGCGCCGGCTTTGGCCGCCCAGTTTGCACGCGCGGGAACCGACGGCCTCGAGAATCCGCAGGTTTTCAAGATGCCCGAGGTGGTCAACGCGGGCGGCCTGGCGGCTCTCAAAGCCCTCGCCAGGGCCGCCGGTGTCCTTCGTGAAACAAAGGAGAGGATGTTCACTGCTTGACGCGAGGAGCGACTTGGTGCGAAGGGTGAGAACGTGTGAAGGGGGCGAAGGGTATGAAGGGGAAAGCGGCAGAATCCTTTGAAGAACTTCACATTTACCAGCGGGCGAGAGAGATGACCAATGCGCTCTATGCCCTGACGCGCCAAGACGCCTTTGCTCGCGATCACGGACTTGTGGATCAAATTCGCCGCGCCTCTGTTTCCATCATGTCCAATATCGCCGAGGGCTTCGAGCGCGGCGCCATCGCCGAATTCATCCAGTTCCTCTTTATCGCCAAGGGCTCCTGCGGCGAAGTCCGCGCCCAACTGCAAATTGCCAGAGATCAGAACTACATCACCGCGCCCGACTACGACCGTTTGCACGATCTTTCGCGTCGCATCAGCGGAATGATCTCCAACTTCATCGCCCACCTGCAACGTTCCGACTATCGCGGCGAGAAGTTCACCCGTCCCCAGCGCCAGATCGTCGAAGCCCGGCAGGAACGGATCGAAGCCCTGCGCGCTGCCCAACTCGCCAATATTCGCCCTCAACGCACAAACTCATCCGAGGAACAGCCGTCATGACCCCTTCTCACCCTTCTCACCCTTTTAACCCCAACGCGGTCGCAATGACGCCACCTGAGTTACACAGTCAAATCCGCAGCACGGGCCTCCGTGTGCTCCGACCCACGCGCGATTTGGAGCCGGCATGCCTTTTCCTATTTGTGCAGACTGATGATTTCGTTCGCCACCTTTCGGACTTGGCAAAAGGTGCTTTGCATCCGGCAGTGACGGACAAGCAGGTCAGAGAACCGGCAATTCCCCTTCCGCCGCACGGACGGCTTTCTTGCGGAGTCTTTTGAATACATGGCGGGTTCGAACTACCAGAAGACCACATCGCTCGACCAACTGAAGACGCTGAAGCCGAAGGCGTTCTCTTCCGCACAAACGAGACGGCGTTCGTTCAGACCAGGACGAAGACACGCACATTCCACGGCAATCGTGCTTCGCTGTGCAACTTTCCGCAGATTGCGACTTCTCACTTCAAATAATATGCCAAGCTTTCGAGCTCGATGGTGAGGTCCACATAGTGGACTTTGACGTGGGGCGGGACAACCAGGCGGGCGGGAACAAAGTTTAGAATCGCCGTGATGCCGCAGCGCACGGCGCGATCCACGACGTCCTGGGCGCTGTCGCGCGGAAGCGTCAGGGCGAGTATCTCGACCCCGAGCAAGGGGATTCGTTGCTCGAGCTCGTCTATGGGGAACACCTGGACGCCGCGGAGCCTCGTTCCGACCTTTTCCGGGTCCACGTCAAACGCGGCCAGAACCCGGAAGTTCTCGCGCAGAAAGCCGGGGTAGGAAAGCAACGCCTGGCCCAGACTGCCTGCGCCCACGACGGCGACCCGCACTTCGCGGTCGGTCCGCAGAATTCGTTTAATCTGCGCGCGCAGATCGGCCACATAATAACCCACGCCGGGTTTGCCGAATTGACCGAAGTAGGCCAGGTCCTTGCGCACCTGTGCGGGGTTTTGTCCCAGATGTTCGCTGAGCTCTTTGGACGATATTTTCTGGATGTTCTTCATCTCCAGGTTCTGAAGAACCCGCGAATACAGCGACAAGCGCCTGATTACCGCCTTGGGGATCCGTTTGACGCCATCCACTTCCGGCTGCTGGTTTGCCATGCTGGCCACCCCTGGGAGATTCTGGATTTCGGATTTTCGATTAAGAGCGTGTGGGAAAAGCGTCTGAAATCCTGGTATTACTGTTCGTAGTTCCCACTTCAGTGGGTGTGATTGGCCCGCAGAAAACGCCTCCTAAAGGAGGAACCACGAGCTTCTCGCACACGCCCCAGGAAAACGGGTTGCCCTTGCCGTTCCTTGCCATCCTATCTTATAGAAATCTGGTCGGCGATGTAAGTGCCCAACGGGCTGATGACGCACACCTGATCGCCGCCTAGCGCAACGATGCAGAGGTCGAACCGTTTGATCTGACGCGCCAGAAACTCGGCCGATTCGAGGCAGGGCAGAACCACGGCCATTTTCCCATCGCGCAGACGGACGATCTTGCCCTCCGACCGACCGTCGCTGAGATAGACCGCCCCCTCGACGCCGACCAGCAGACCGCCGGAGCGCAGTTTGGCCAAAATGGCCTCGACGGATTGTGCCGCTGCCGCAGGGGGTTCCGCGGCCACGGCCGGGACGCTTGCCCCACCGGTTTCGAGTTGCGGCTTGCCGACTTCCGATTCCCGCGGCGCGACCGGCGCGCTTGGTGTGGCGTCGCCCTGGCGGCGCGCTATCAGCGAAGTCACCTCGGCTTCGAGCAGCATGGCCGCTTCTTTCTCTCGGATGTTTCGTTCCTCGATGCGCCTTCGTGTGATGACAACGACCCACACCACGATCGCCACGGCCATAGCTACGAAAATAGCAATGCTGAGAATCTCAAACGGCAACGAACGGGATTCTGCGGGCGCGAGCGGCTCGTCGGTCGCCGCTCCCAAGCAGGCGATTGCAGCCAGAAGAGCCGCTGCCTTTCCCAGAATTTGCGCGCGGGTCATTGGGCAACCCCTTGCACAAGTGTTTTCAATTCATGCGACAGGTTGCCAACCTGTCCTATTAGGTCGAACCGACTATCGGCAACCACTCGAGCAGACGATGGCTGTAAATCAGAATCATGACGACGGCCAACCAGAGGACAGTATTGATAAGCAGGGAGCGGTCGGTCAAGAACATCACCTCGGGCGCTCCACCCTCGCTGCGGTGATAGACCAGGAACAGGTAGCGGAAGATGCCATAGACCACGAACGGAACCGTGAAGATCATCCCGCGGAATTCCGGCCGCGTTTCGGCCGCAGCCCACAACGTATAGGAGAGCAGCGTGGCGGCGGTCGTGGCCGAAATCATCTGATCGAGAAAGGCCGGCGAGTAATCGCGCAAGACGGCGCGGTGATGGATCGCCCGTTCGTTCAGCAACAGCAACTCGTGCCGGCGTTTGCAGATCGCGATGAAGAGCGCGAGAAAGAGAATACAGGCGAGAAACCAAGGCGTGATTCTCTCGAGATGGACCGCTTGCGTGCCCGCCAAGGCCCGCAGCACAAATCCGATGGCCACGATCAGAATGTCGAGTATCACAACGTGTTTCAGGCCGAACGAATAGGCGCTCATCAAAAGAGTATAGAGCAGCGCGCAAAACCCGAATCCCGTCGAAACGGCGAACGAGAGAACGAGACTTGCCAGACCCAGACCGACCGCGGCGCTCCACGCAACGCCCACCGGCAATCGGCCTGAGGCGATCGGGCGCAGTCTCTTCTTCGGATGATGGCGGTCCTGTTCGAGGTCCAGAATGTCGTTGCTGATGTAAATGACGCCGGAAAGCACGCAGAACAGCAAGAATGCCGAGGCCACCTTGAGCAAAGAATGGGCATCGGTCAGTTTGCCCGCATAAACCAGGCCGGCAAACACAAGCAGGTTTTTGATCCATTGGCGCGGCCGCATGGCCGTCACCAACGCCCACACCATTGCCATGACTCTACCGCTTCCCTGCGTTGGTCTTTTTATCCGCCTGTGCGCCCGATGACTTCGCGCCAAGACGGCGCTACACACGCTTGTATGGCGAGGAGAGACCCGATTTGTCCACGAAAATCTCTCGATCGTCTCTGGCGACGGGCCTCCGTCGCGAGCAACGAGGCCGGAGTCGAGAGGGGAGACGATCTCGGCAGCCGTCCCACAAAAATCGGTTTGTAGTTCCCACTT
>Ga0315277_10003819_pt1 | contig 20317 bp, 16 predicted proteins | sample YL17G05_15_MG_FD_203695 | JGI IMG/M metagenome (GOLD analysis project Ga0315277, IMG submission 203695) | Sediment microbial communities from Yellowstone Lake, YNP, Wyoming, USA - YL17G05_15 | ecosystem: Environmental > Aquatic > Freshwater > Lake > Sediment | place: USA: Wyoming | collected... | reverse complement strand
CACCAGGTACTGGGGGTCGCAAATGGCGAACACGTGATAGGTGGCCGGCGGGACATAATTAGGCACAGCCCACGGGGCTGTCGCAGGGGTGAAGTATACAAAGGGTGTGCCCGGCTGGATCGCTGATGTTGCGACGTCGAACCAATGTTGTCCCGCCCAGGGAGCGGCCGGGTAGGGCGACAACCAGACCTCCGTGACGCAAACCGGACTGGGCAGATTGCCGGTGTTGTCAATCAAGAACGATACAAAGATTGGGCTACCAATCGTCGCCGTAGTCGGGTTAATCGGCTGCGCTCCCGCTCGTACGGAAAGTTCGGCGCGGTAAATCGTGAAAGGCGTGGGAACCACGAACTCATTGTTGTTCTCACCCCCAGCGGGGACCGACTCCGCCACCTCGTTCAGAACGTCGCACTTCATGATTATATTCAGATTGCCGCCCGGCGCATCGGGCACCGATCCAGTGGTACAATAGTCGCGATATTCTCCTGGGGCCATGGGCGGCAACACAACCTGCGACGCCACCCATGGGTCCACGGCATTGTTGAAATCGAACGTTCGGTCCTGAGAAAGCCGAACTTCGACCCAAGAAGCACGAATCACAGGGCCGGGACCCAGGTTCGTCACCCGAAAAGAGATTGTGAGGGGGTCACTTGTTGTGCCCTGCGTTTGCGCTACCGACCCGATAATCACCAGATCGGGCCACTCCTTGCATTCAATGGGGATGCGCGCTTGATCTACAAGCACATAACGGCATGAACCCGGCGATTCGGGAGCCAAAAGGGAAATCTCGATATAGCTGGTTCCCGTAACGGGTGGGCCCTGGCCTCCAACGAAAGTAGCAGCGTCCGGTATACCCGGTATTACAGCAGCCCATCGATAGCCGATCATCTCACCGTTGCCAGGCCATGAGGTCCGAACCGAAATCATGTAGGCCGGGCAATTATCAACCCCCCACGCAAAACTCGACGTATTCAAGACGCTGAGGTGAAGCGTTACCGTCGTGCCGCGATAGCAAGGCTCCGCGCTGGCCGAGAGGATTTGCCCGGATGCGCAAAAACCTACGGCCGAAGAGAAAAGGATCGCCACCACGCACGCCACGAGCACAGGAACCCTCACAGACCGTCGTTTCCTACTGTCCACCTTTGCCACAGGAGAGGCCTCCCTTCTTCAGTGACCTCATGATTGCAGGTTGCAGATTTCGGACTACAAAATGACAGAATCTCGTGTCTGCCACGCGAACGTCTCTACCCCTCAATCCAAAATCACGAGTCGGCGGTTTTTATCTCGCCGCCGGTGTAGCGGCTCCGGCCGCCGCGGCGGCGCCCGCCTGACCTTCGCCCAAACGCATTCCCACGTCGGTCACCGCGCGCGCCAAGTTCTCGATCGCCTTGGCAATGTTCTCGGTGCTCTTGGCCAAACCCTCAATCGCCGTGGCGATGGCGCGCGTGGCCTCCGCTTGCTGCTGGGCCTGCTTGCTTGTCGTCGTCAGTCCGCTAATGCGCTCCAGATCGGTGGCTTCGCTTGAACCCGCTGTCTGCGCTGATGCATAAGGCACGAAGTTCGCCGGCCGGAACGCGATCGCAAGCAGACCAATCGCGATGACGGCCAGCAGGATATTCGTGAGTTTTGACGATTGCATCATACAAAACCTCCTCAGCCAAACTCGATGTCAAAAACCGCGATTCCGCACTCTCGATTCCAAACCCAGGATCCAGCACAGTGTTCTATTTCTTGAGGTCGAGTTTCACGTCGTCGAAAAAGTAATCGGGCAAATCCCACTGCACATCAATCTCGTTGTAACGCTGCCTCTCGTTTTCGGTAATGTTCTGGGCTTCCTTGATGATGTGCGGCGTGACAAAGGCCATCAAATCGGTCTTCACACTTGTCGTCGTGTTGCTCTTGAAGAGCCAGCCCAAAACGGGGATATGCTGCAGCCAAGGAACGCCGCTGCCCGAGTCGGTAAACTCCTGCTGGCGCAGTCCCGCGATGATCGCCGTATCCTCATCCTTGACGATGACGTTGGTCTCCGAAATGCGCTCGTCTATCATGGGTCGGGTCCCAGTTCCCCCGGGAAAACCCGCCAGAATTTTCTGCTCCGGCTTGATTTTCATGCGAACATAATCGTTGTTGGTAATATTGGGAGTAATAGTCATCTTAATGCCGACCGGTTCGAACGACCAGGTGACCGTCTGAGCGCCGCCCGCACCGAGAAAACTGGTCGTATAGGGAATCTGCCGCTGGATTTGGATGGTGGCCGGTTGGTTGTTTACCGTCACGATCTTGGGAGCGGCAAGAACCTTGGCAAGGTTGGCGTCCTCCGCCGCTTGGAGAAGCGAGGACAGCTGAAACGCCTGTCCGAAAATGCTGACCTCCTTGCCAAACGCCAACTTGGCACCATTGGCCAGGTTCAACCCTTGGAGAACTCTCAGGCTGTCCATGCCTCCATAGGTGCGCTGGTCAAAAGAGAACGGATTGCTGGCCGTCAAGGGGTTGGTTACGTTCAGCGGTTGGTTGACCGTAATCGGCGCTCCGGTTATAGGATTGTAACCCACAACAGTGGGGACAGGATTGGTTGCGGTGCCGGGCACCATGCGCGGTTGGTTGAGCGCTCCCGCCGAGACGTCGCGGTCCACCCTCGCCAAATCCCAATTGATCCCCAGTGACCGACTGAGGCCGACATCCATTTCCACGAGGCGAGCTTCGAGCATGACCTGCTTTTCGGGCCGATCAATCTTGGTGATGACGTTGGCGATTTCCTCGATCTTGAGCGGCGTGTCGGTCACAATGATCGCATTGCCCAGGCTGTCCACGCCAATATCGCCTTCCACAACCGGGTCTAAGATCTTCTTCGCATCCTCGGCTCCGATCCAGTTCAGGGGGATGTGAACCGTGACCTCCTCGCGTTGGGGAGTGCGTCGCACCAACCGCGACGGCACCACCCGGTAGATGCTGCCGGCTTCGCACACGATTTCGAGGTCATTCGTGCGCAGAATACTGGCCAGAGCCGGTCCCACCGCCACATTGTTCAATTCGAGCGTCACACGACCTTTGACCTGGTTGGGATCCAAGACAACGTTCAGCTCGGCGTGACGCGCGAGAATGCGGATGACGTTTTGAAGATCGGCGTCCTTGAAGGTCAAGGACACAGGTTTCTGGAAAAGCGGCGCGCTCAGATCCACAAATTCAAAACCCCGGCCACCGGTGATCTTTGACCCAGCGCCGATTCCTTGGCTCGACTCAGGGACATACGCGCTCGACTTGATGACCTCATATTTCGCTTTCGGCACAGTGGGAGTGGGTTCGGGGGTTCCCGGCGACACCGGCGTCAGAGGCGGTGTGACGGGTTCGGCAGCCGGCGGCGAACCTTCACCGCCTTCGGCACGGGTCGTTGCCACGGGGGCAGGATTGGAGTCGTCGGCTTGTACAGCCGCCGCCACCGTCTTGAATTTCGAGGCCCGCCCCTCGGGAACAAACGGAGCCAAAGGAATGGGCGCCGCCACCGTGTCGGACCTCGCATTGCCCGACGCGACCACGGGCGTGCGCGCATCCGCGCTCGACTCAAATGGTTTCTGCGTATCGAGTTTCAGGTAGTCGCCGAAGATCGCATCCTTTGAACTACTGCCGGAAGCCGATTCATCGGCCGCACCCGATGAAGAAGAACCTGCGGCTGGTTGGCCCACCGGCGAGACGGCAAAGGAAATCTCCAAACGATTGCCGGTATCGTGAAGGCCCGGCGCAACCCAACGTTCCAAATCGTAGCTCAGCCTGACGCGCTGGCGGCTGCTCTCGCCTTGGGGTGCCAGTTTGATCTCCTTGATCAAGGCACCGCGCGGTTTGAGATTGACCTTCGACTCCTTTACAGCGGCCATCTCAAAATCCAGATAGCCGTAATGTGCGCGTGGGAATTGGTACTCCCGATAGCGCAAAGTGCCTTCGTAGTCGAAGGTGATCTTTTCGATCTTTGCGTCCCGCTGGAATTTGACCGCACCAATGCGGGCAGGTTCAACAGCGAAGACCGTGGCCGTTAAACCCAGCAGTACTCCGATCAAAAAGAGTCGCTTGCCGACTTCCTGGGATCGCGCGAACATAGTGGTCCGCTCCTTTCGCATTCTGCGTCTCGGTCGCCCGGCCGCTAAGCCACATGATGATCTGCCACCGCGGCCTGGTGGCATCGCCTTCCTTCACACCCGCTGGGCGGGTGATTGCTTTCGCAACCGGAACTGCAACCTCACATGCTTTTCCCTAAATCGCCCGATGATTCTGTCGGGCTCTCGAAATGGAGACCTTCCTCTTTGCCCTCTCACGGGCTGACCAGTTCAAGCTCCACTTTGATCGTAAAGCGCATCTTCAGATATTCGTACACCACCGAGTCGCGGTTGATTTCGACAACCTTGACGTCGGGAAACTTGGGCACGATCCGATTGATCCGAAGCATATCGTCGCCCACCAAGACCATGTGGTTGTGTTGGGGCGACCGATCATACACAATGGCGCGGGTGTTGGCACTGACCCACTGGGGCAGCTCGGGCGGCTTCGTGGCGACCGGCTTGTCGGGAGTGCCCGGCGGCGGGAGTTTGTCCATCTCTGCCCGAATTTTTTCCGCAAGGGTCTGGGCGTTTCGGCCCAACGCACTCGTGGGATCCGCCTTGAGCACCTGGTCGAGTTCATCCAGCGCCTGCAAATAGCGCGTTCGCTTGGTTTCCCGATCGGAAACGCCGCTGGCTTCCTTGAGATAGGTTTGTGCGCGCTCCATCCGCTCATTGCCAATAATCTCGGCCCGCACCCACGGCACAATCATCGGATCGGGACGATTCTTGGTGTTATACACAAAAGGCTTGCGGCCGAAAAGAATCTTTTGGGCAAGGGCCGGATCGGAGAAGATATTGAGTGCCGGCCCTTCCTCGCTCTCAAATCTCGGCGTTGCCTCGCTCTCGACCGGCAAGAGTCCGGGTTGGATGACCCCTGAAGTCGGGATGGTTTCGATGACGACTTCGGCGGGCGCCGTCGTGGGTGGCTGCCCGACCGGCTCCACTACCACTGGCAGCGGCAGGCTCACTTCGGTGCCGGACGTTGCGGCAGTTCCCTGCGCCCCGACGAGAGAGTCCAAGAGATGGAAAGCCAAAACTAGGCAAAAGAAACCTGTAATGACCATAGTTACGCCCCGCAGGCGCAATGGTCTTTGTCGCCGCGACATCATTTGGAAGCCACCTCCTGGGATTTGGATACAGCAAACACAAAGGTCGCCAGTTGCAAAGTGACACGGTGACGCGACGGTCGCTTCGCGTCATTAGAAATCTCGAACGTCTTGACCCTGAGAATTTGCTGGGGGTGCTGTTCGATCAGAGTGAGAAACTGCCCCAGGTCGTGATAGCGGGCCCGACAGGTAATCATGTAAGGGAGCTCATCATAGGCGCCCATCAAGATGGGTTTCGGGCGATCAATTCGGATATCCGTCAGGTTGGTGAGCTGGACACACTCGCGCAGGATGCGAAGGAACTCGCTTGGATCGGTCGTCTGGGGCAAACGCTTGACCTTCTCGCCGAGCTGTTGGACAATGGCCGTAATCTCCCCCTTGCGCTCTTCCCATTTCTTGACGTCTTTCAGCTCCTCCTGTTTCACCTCCATCTGATCATTCAGGTCCCTAATGGACTTGTCGTAACCCGCGACCTGAGGATTCACGACAGCCCATACATAATAAAGAAGCCCCAGAAGAACTACCACTCCTCCAATCAAGGTCGTCTGGAGAGTTTTCTTGTCGGTATCGCTCAACGTCAATGTCATTCGAGTGTCTCCTCCGCGTCAGCGCCTCGTTTGGGCTTTTCTCCTTTGGTGGCGGTCTTGGCTTTTTTGACGTCCTGAACAGCTTTGGAACCCGTGACCTTCTTGCCGGATATGCGCAAAGGCTCGCTGGTGCCAAGGTCCTTGGGGGCGGTGGGTTTCGACCGTAAGGTAAACGAGAACTCCGCAATACCCCGTCCGCCGACTACTCGAGGAATCGCACCTCCAAAATCAATCTGTTTCGCGAACCCTTTCATGAAATCGGCGCTGATCTTGGCCGCTTCGTTGCTGCCTCGCAGCAAGTTGTTATAGAATTCATTGATCAGCCGAATCCGTTCGGAGTCGCTTTCCGAATAAGCGATACCGGTGAGTTGAAGGGTCTGGACGATTTCCGGATAGTAAACGGTTGGGGGAGCGCCTGCCTGGGCGGCTTTGCCGGTTGTCTTCTTTCCTTGGGCTTTCTGTTCCGCTACCCATTGATCGTGCTGCCGCTTGGAACTCGCGGTCTCCTTCTTGGAGACCGCTTCGGTCACGATGAGACGGGAAATATACACGTTCTGCGGCAGCAAGTCAGAAAGCTGATTGAGTTTCTCCGACCAAAGCAACCGATTCTCGGGGTCGAGCGCATAGACAATGTCGAGCATACTCTTGGTGATGCGTTCGGCCTCTTGAAGTTTCATCGCACCTTCTTTGCGTTTGGCGATTTCCTTGGTCAATCGATTGACCTGCTCGTTCAGACTGTCCTCGGCGACTTTGCGGGAGGCAACCCGACGCTGAACGCCAAAATAATAGAAGCTACCAAGCAAAACAACCACCGCCGCAATTATCAACATCGTCAGAGGCGAGACTTGACGCGCAGGCCCGATACGTTCGGCGGCGCGACGTTGCTTAACCTCTTTTTCGGGAAGCAGGTTAATTCGGATCATCTACTCGACCACCTTTCTGAGGGCCAATCCGATCCCAACACCCAGCATCAGTTTGGACGATTCGAGCATTGCGGTATTCACATCCCGCGATTTGACTGTGATCCGACGCAACGGATCAATGATTTCGACCGGCAAGTTCAGTTCATGCGCGAGGAAACGGTCCAGATTGCGCATTTGGGCCGTTCCGCCGCCAATGATGCACTTCTGAACGGGCCGCCCATTGGGTTGATTCTCAAAAAACTGGATTGAGCGGCGGATTTCGCCCACCAGATTGTTCAACGTGGTTCGGATCACCCGGCTGCTGACCGCATCGGGCGAATCATCCTGCAAATCTTCGCCGGTGATTTTTTCCACCGTCCCACGAATGGTTTCCAGAATTGCCAGATCTTCACCCGGCCCGGCTGCCGCCTCTTCGGTAGCCTCCGGAGCGCCTTGCTGTATCTTGATCTGCTCGGCCTGGGGCCAATCGCTGCTGAGCTTGGCCTGAATATTCTTGGTAATGGTGTCGCCCGCGATCGAAATATCGCGCGAGAAACGCGACACACCGCCAATATAGATATTGATGCTCGTGATCTCTGCGCCAATGTTTACCAACGCGACCACGTCGGTTGCCGCCGGCTCATAATTGACCTCGAAACAGTTGAGAAAGGCAAACGAGTCCACGTCCACAATCAGGGGTGTCAAACCCGCTGCGCGGATGATCTCAAGGTGCGAGTTCACCAAATCCTTCTTGGCCGAAACGAGCAGGACGTCCACTTTCTCACCGTCTTCGGACTTGCCAAGAATCACGGAGTCAAGGTTCACGTCATCTATGGGAAAAGGAATGTATTCCTCGGCCTCCCACCGCAAGGCGTTGCGCAGTTCCGCCTCCGGCATGTTCGGCAACTGGATATACCGAACAATAATAGATTCGCCACTGACGGCGGAAACGGTCTGCCGAGCCGCGATGCGTGCTTGAGCCAGAGCACGCTTGACGGCGCTGACCTTGAGTTCCTGCACGTTCACGCCGGTGGCCGCTTTGTCTCCGCCGGGATAAATCTCCGCCATTCCGAACTGTTCCATCTCGATACCGGTTTTGCCGACGCGACGCAGCTGGACAGCTTTGACACAGCTTGATCCAATGTCCAACCCCACTGCGGCTTTGCTGCCGAAAATCATGGCGCGACTCCTTGGCTTCTGTCTGAAAGCTGGCGACTCGTCCACTCGCGGGCGAGCGCCAATAAAACGCGGACACACTCTCGGGACCGGGGTTGGCGGTCAGGTCGTAAAAGCCAGGCTACCGGAGGGACAACAACCGGTTGCGGATTGGACCTGGCCCCCCTTTTCACGATCGTCGCGCTTGCGTCCTCACTCCGCGTCCTCATCTTCTCTGCTCTCACCCTATCGAGGACACAACTACGACAACCTGACCTCCAACGCAGACGAGTTTTACCCGAAACCCAAAACATTATGCAAGAGAAAAATCACTCTTTTGCTTGAAAAAATTGCACTTGCCTTTCCCCTCGCTTTCAAGGGGCTTTTTTGCCCCGGGTGAACACCTTTTCCCATCTGTCGCTCGCTCCATATTGAATTGACAGTTGCCCAGGCCGCCGCGAGCGTTTCTCTCGGCACGGTTGCAATATTCAGCGGCTTGGAGTTTTTCATGCCTTTATTGCGCGGCAACATTTCGTTGCGAGAGTTTTCTGTCGAGGGGGACATCACGCCCTCTCTGCGTCGCACGTTCGATGCAACGCTTCGTCGTTATGCCTTTCGCCCTATCGCCGTCGAAAAAGGTGAAACACGTTCGATGGGCTGGGTCAACCCGCGCCAAGTTCTCGATGACGACGTGTCGTGGGATAAGTTGCGCGTGGGACCATGGCTTCTCCTGGCCCTTCGTCAGGATCGCGTGGCGGTCAACGCTCGGCTGTTCCGCGCCCGGCGCGATCTGGCCCTGGCCGAGGCGGCTGCAAAAGCCAAGAAGACGCGGCTGTCGAAAAGTGAGCGTCAGGTTGTCGAGGAGCAAGTGCGACTGGAGATGCTGCGCCGCCAAACGCCTTCAACGCAAATCATCGAAGCAGCCTGGCGGCCCGACGCGGCTGCGGTCTATGTCGCGGCCGCATCTGAAGCCGCCGCACTGGCTTTCACCGAAATGTTTGGCGTCACATTTGGCCTCACCCTGATACCGGCGGTCGCCGGCATGAGGGCATTGCGCTGGGCCGAAGCAAAGGAAGCACTGGATCGGCTGAAGGAATTGACGCCGACGGTTTTTGCCACACGCCACGAGGAACGCCTTCGGAAACAAGCGGATGTGTGATTTCGGATTGCCGATTGCGGATTTTGGATTGCGATAAACCGTGAATGCGCCGGTGCAAGTCAAGATGAACGGCTTTTCGGGTCGCTGATAGCTGATAACTGACGACTGATGACTGATCGCTGACGGCTGACGCGCACGAAACCTTGCGCCACAGCACATTTACTGGGAGATAACAATGGGACTGCTTGAACAAATTGCGCGCGGCGCTTTCCTGGGGGAAGAGTTTCTGACCTGGCTGTGGTATCTCAGCGAAACGACGCGCGAGCCGATTGCCGTGCCCAAGGTCGGCGCCTGCCAGATCGCCATGGGACAGGAAATCATTCTGGGCGACGAGGCCGGCGATGCCCAAACGGTCGTCTTGCGCGGTGACATGCCCAGCGCCTCGGCCGAAGCGCGCGAGGCCTTGGCGTCGGGCAAGCGGTTGCGCCGCGCCAGAATCTACCTGACCATCGAAGGCGTTCAATGGGGATGTACGATTGTCGGAACGACGCTGGCGATCTCGGGGCTGCGCGTGCCTTCGGCGGCAGGCGCTGACTTCGAGACCGACTGCCTGGCGCGTCTGGACACCATCGAACGTTTCAGCCACACGCTTCGCGGGCTCTTCGAGCAATTCCTCGAGCGTCGCCTAGATCCCGACCGCTGGGAAACCGAGCGCCGCGCCCTCGCCAAATGGGCAACAGCGCAAAGCACTCCACACCGCAAAACAGGAATTCGGGAAGGAATTTAAGGTATAGCGCTTCAGCGCTTCTTCGCGTGCAAGACCAACACCCAGTCGCCTTTGCCTGGGGATCGGAACTGGCATTCGGGCACTTCGGCCGGGACTTGGATTGTCTTGGAAAACTTGCCGGTGCGCGGGTCGAACCAAACGCTCTCGACCGGCCCGCTGAGTGCCTTGATGTTGATCAACACACTTTCGTTGTCGGGCAAATAGACCACAGCCCAGTCGCCCTTCTCCGTCCTGGCTGCCTTGACATAGTGCAGAAACGTGGGATCGTCCGCGCGGTTGAGCACGATCTCGTCGGCGGGCCGCAACTCCCACCAGGGCAGATTGTCGAACAGTTCCCGCATCACCTTCAACTGCGCGCTGCCCGGAAACGCGATCGCTTCCTTCCAGGGGCGCGCTTCGCCCGTGCCGCCATGGTCGAGCGGCACACCCGGCGTTTCTTCCCACGACCAGATACCGTGTGCGCCATAGGTCAGTCCCGCCGTCGGCGAGGCCAGAAGGCTCCAATAAGCCGCCCGCCGCACCTCATAGTCCGTGAACGGTTTCCGCTCCTGATAGGACAAATGGCCTTCGTAGTTCGGTTCGGCGTTGATGATCGGGCGGGCAGGCTTTTCGCGCCACTTGGCCGCCGGCGGCCCGACGCAATTCCACCTGCGCGAGGCGTCGTTGTTGCCGTGGCCGCTCTGATACATAAGAATATCAAGCCATTCCTGGTCGCGAAAGTCATCCCAGGGCCACTGCATTCCCCCGGGATGCAGGGTCGTCAGCCGGCCCGGATTGAATTTCAATCCCTCGCGGCCGATCACATACCAGCGTTTGGCACGCTCGCCGCTGTAGTTGGAATCGCCTCCCAGAACCCAAATGACGTGATGGGCGCCATAGCGCGCGACCATGTAACGAACCAACAAGGCCGCTTGATCTTCGGGCAGCGCCAGACCGGGATCGCTGGCCCGAAGCGCCCACAGGAGCACGGGCAATCCTACCAGACGGGCTTCGTTGAGCTGATCAAACTTGCGATCCATGCGCTGGAAGAATGCGGGCTGAACGGCGATTTTCTCTTTTCCCGTGAAGGCAACCTGGCCGTCGCGGTCGGTCGAAGCAGCCCGCCAGGGCGCCTCGGCGACAAACTGAATCGCCGTGAAACTCTTGCCGCGTCGGTCGGCCAGATAAGTTTTCCAATCCTCATCGGACGATTTGAGCGCCGCATTCCAGCCCGTGCACGCGAGCCAGAAAAACGGCTCGCCGTCGGCATGAATCAGATAATGGCGGTTGGGCGAGAGACGGATCGCCCCGTGCAAATAAAGCGGATTGTCGCCGCGATAGGCAACACACGCGAACTTGCCGTTCTTATCGTGCAGACCTTTGTCCGACGCGTCGCCCGCAGTCGTCGCATAGCGCCACTCGCCGATCTCGCTTGGCATGAAGCGAACCCGCCAGGTCTTGGCGCCGTCCCAGAAGCCCAAGACGGTCTGCTTCTTGCCGGAAGGGGAAACGAAACCCACTTGCAGTTCTACCTGCTGCAATGGGTTCTCGTAGCCGCCCTCCGATTGGAACGACGCCTCGAACCGCGTCCAGATCGGCACCTGCGATTGTCCAAATCCCTGGGCTGTAAGCCCCATCACAAAGATCATCATCAACAAAGCAAGACCTTGTTTTTTCACGTTCACTCTCCTTCTCAAAGAAACGATGCAAGATGAATGCTGAATGCCGAACGCAGATGAAACAACGGCCCGCAGGGCCGAGCTGGACTACCCGCAGTGCATTCCGCTGTGATCTGTAATCTCGTCCGACGGGATCAAAGGCGCTTCATCATTCATAATTCATCATTCAGCGCTCATCGTTTACTCAAGCGACCACGCGGTCAACCGGCCGCGAAGACTGTCGACATGAGCAGCGATCTGTTTCTCCTCGGCTTGCGAAAGATCCAAGGCAACCCGAATGTGACAAACAGGCAGCTCACCCTCGCGGAACTTAATCTCGACAATGGCACCATGAATCAAGGGTGGCAATGCTCGCACGCTCTTATCAAACGCAATGAATGCAAATCGGTATTTGGTGCTCATTCCCTGAAAATGAGCCTTGTTGAAATTCTGAGCAACGAAAAGCAAACTCGAAGGGCCGAGTTCGATGCAATGGCCGGTCAGAGTGCAATAGGGCGCCGAGAACCGATCCTCCTGGGCCATCAGTTGCGCCGAATAATGTGTTTGAATCGGTTCCAGCCCTTTCTTGGGTTCCTCACACTGCACTTCCCACGCCCGCCCTCGCCAATATGTTGTCGCCTCATTTTTCAGGACACGCAGCGCCTGTTTCGACTTGCAGTTGGCGCACTGATAGACCGCCTCATTGCCTTCCATGATTTTGAGGATGCGCCGTCCCCCACACGTGCACTTCAGCCGCACAATCAGCTTCATTCCATCGGCCCGGTAGTCGGCAACCTCAATCATCGAGGAGTTCTCCCCGAATGGAATCTACCTGCACCGCTTGCTTTCCGAAACCGCATTCTCTCGGCGCCCTGCTGGGATAATGTCGGTCTTTTATCCTTTGCCTTTTGCGCAGAGCAAGCTCGTTTTTCGAGACACAATGAAACGAACAACCGTTGGGTGGTCTCAGGGGAAGAAAGGCGGAAGATGACATGTCCCCCAAGATGGCCGCAAACGATCATTTCTCTTTGCCCTTTTCTCCGTCGAGAATCGCCTGCAAAACCTTGAGTCGCAGAGCCATGCGGTCGCGCTCGCCGGCATTTCGGTCGAGGGCCACGCGGGCGACGGCTATCTGCGCTTTCACATCATCGAGATATATATCATGGAGTTGCTTGTCCGTGACGGGCAACGCAACGAACGCCTTCCACAGGATCGCCCCATCCGGCGGGCGACGCTTTTCGAGATACCACTGCGCGTCGTTGGCCTTTTCGAGCGAATGAAGAGTATAGTGTTTCTGGGCCGCCTCGAGGCCGAGGTTCCAAAGGTCGTAGCCGATCTTGTCGGTCGAAGCACCTGCGGCCCTTTCGTACTCGCGGCTGCGGTTGACAAAATGCTGTCGGACATACCAGCCGATCTTGCGGGCCACAATCGAGGCGGCATGTTTCTTGGTGGCCTCGCCGGTCGGCTGCTTCGCCCCGCAGCCGACGTAGAGGATGGTTCCAGCGGGCGGCCGAGGGCGCGTGGCCGCGCAAATCCAGTCGGGACGCGGCACTCCGGCGGGCACGGCCTCGAGCACCTCGTCCACAAGCCACGTCAGCTTCTTCGGCGGCAAAGCGACTGCCGCAATCGCTTTCTCATCCGCCGCCAACGCTTTCTCGCCATAAGCGAGCTTGAACGGTCGGCGCGCGGGAATGGCAATGTGGAGATCGTCACCCTCGAATTTCACATACTTATTCTCGACCCGCCGCGCGGGACCTTGATCCGTGATTTCAAGAACAAGAAGTTCCTTTTCGTCGGTCCATCTCTTCGGTTTCGAATAAACCATTGGTTTGCCGGTGCGCGTATAGGCCAGAAAAACGCCGGGCGTTTTCTTGGGAAAAAGCGATGAATTGCCGTCGTGAATCAGCCGCCCGTCCACGACCACCCGGATTTCGCGCTTGTTCTTGTCCCACTCAACATAGGTGTCCCGCCCGAAGCGTGTGCGGAAAACGCCTCCGCCGCGCTGATAGTCGGTCATCGGCTTGGTGGCGTAACGTTCGAGCACCATGGACCACAAGTACAGTTGATCGAGTTCGAAGCCGCATTCGTTGTCCGTGCCCGCCAACAGGCTTTGTGGACCCCAATCCCAAACCTGATAGGACATCTTGCCGTGGAGGACGAACGGCCCGAGCGGAACCTCTTCGGGATTGTCGCTGATCCCCAGCGGCATGCTATGGGCGCCCATGATCTTGCCCACGAACGGATACGTCACCGTTTCCGAATTCATATAGATGTCGCGCTTGCGCAACTCCTCGATGATTCGATATTTGCCCAGAACCAGATTCTCCAGACCGTCGTGTGGATCGTCCTTGTCGTAGCTTTCGCGTTTGGGCACCGCGCTCATTACGTCCGAGAGAATCTGTTTTTCCAAACCCTGCGCCACCAGGCCGTTGATGCAGTCAAACACCGTCCCTTTCTTGACGTGCTTGTATTGGCTGATGATGTACGATTTGCCTCCGGTCCACCAGGTGGCATCCCAAAGGCTTCCGTCGGGACGCCGGCAGATGATGTCCGGATCCCAGGCCGGCGAATCCAGATAGGCATCATCGAAATTGTGAATCAGCGTAACGACGCAACCATAGGGACGCACCGCTTGCATCAGTTTGTAGAGTCCTTCGCGCCCGCCCAGCTCGTCGTTTGGTTCCATATAGGCCGGATACTCGGAATCCCAACCCCAGTATTGCCATGCGGCATGGAGACAGATTTGAGGGCGGCCATCGGTGATGTAAAAAATCCTGCGCACGGTGGGAATGAACTTCTCGAAATCCTCGCCGTTGTTGTAACGGGTGTATTCCTGGTGGAGGGGAATGCCGCCGGGAAGGCGATCGCGAATCCAGGCCGCACCGTCTTTCCAGTCAACTGCTCCATCGCCGGAGTAGTCGGTCAACAAGGCCACGCGTGATTCAAATGGGGCGAGGTCGATCGTCTTCACGGCACAGCGGAATTCGCCACTCCAAATGGCCGCGCCTAGTTCCCCATTGAAGAAACGCAACGGTTCGAGCAGCACATTGTTATAGATCGCCGCTACGACCTTGTCGGTCATGACCATTCCCAGGTCGAGCGCTGCCCCTCGGTCGCCTTTTGCGACGGTGCCGGAGCCGGCCGTTTTGAGGAAATAGGCGCCGCTGCTGCCGTAAGAGCTTCGCCCAAGCCAGCCGCCGCAAATCTTGGCGCCCCGCATGTCGCTCGTCACACGAATCACCGGGTCGTCGGCGAACCGCAAGCGGTCGAATCGCCAACCGGCCTCTCCCTTGCCGGGAACAATGCGCGTGACGACCTCATTCTTGTTGAGCTCGATTCGCCATTCGAACGGCACGGCCTTGCCGTCGTCGCCGCCAACGGAACAACGAAAGATCATGGCTGACTTTCTCTTCTCGACTTTTCGTTTCACATTTCCCCACGGGAACGATCGGCGCGAGCCGTCGGACGCAAGCAAGACCACCTCGGGCTCACCGCGCCCAAGGCTGCCAAGAATCTCGCCGCCGGTCGCTTCGTGGCGATACCAAAGAACGCGCGGCACATCGGCATCAACCCGAACCTTGAGAACTTCATTCTCGAGATCAGCGGGTTCGGCAGCGACCGCTGCCATAGCGGGAAAGGCAGCAAACACCATCATGACACCCATGGTTAATGGGACGGAAATGCTCTGATGTCGAACGAACATAGTGGTTGTCCTCTCGAAACACCAATCCATCGTTGCCGCCAACGCACCCGCGGTTCGGTTATCTCATTTGTGAGGCGAATCACGCTTTTCAGCAGCGTCTGGCCGTTTCTGGCGGGACAGCGGTCGAATGTCAAGGCCGATGGAACCCGCCGTATCCGAGAACGTTCAGGAGCAAAAGACTTGACACAGAGCGACCCGAAAGCGGAACATCCTTCAGAAAGTTGCGGGGTGGAGAGAAGTCAGTTTCGTCTCCCCTGAATACAGGAATCTGAGTCGTCAGGCGGAAGGATGAGGTCCCATGGCAAACGTCGCGGAGACAGCCCAACAAGCGGCCGCAGGGTCGGCCCCGACGGGCACGGATTTTCTTCATTTGGGGTTCCGCCTGCTCGTTGTGGTGATCGTGATCGCCTTCCTGGTCTATGCCGTGATCTATATGCGCAACAAGTTCCCGATCGTCCGCGAATTCCTGGTTTTCCTCAAAGAACGCAAGCTGTGGTGGATGTCGCCGATCATTGTGATCTTCCTTCTGCTCGCAATCCTGATTGTGACCATGGAAAGCTCAGCCATCGCGCCGTTCATCTACGCGTTGTTCTGATCTGCCCACGGGCCACGGGGGCAGCACCCAATGGAAAACGCCGTTGCGACAGCCCAAGAAGTGATGACCGAGTCCAGCCCGGTGAGCAGCGGGCTATGGGGTTATTTGGTCTCGTACGGCTATCGCATTCTGATCCTGGTCGCCGTGACCGTCTTCCTGGTTTATGCGCTTCTCTACTTGCGCAAGCGGTTTCCCATCGTGCGCGAGTTCGCGGCCTTTCTCAAGGAACGCAAGCTGTGGTGGATGATGCCCATCGTGATCATCTTTCTGCTTCTGGCACTCATCATTGTGACGATGGAAAGTTCGGTCATTGCGCCGTTCATATATCCGATTTTCGGATGATACCGCTGTTTAGCAATCCCTTCTCCCTCCTCAATCGAAATCCCGTCGTCGGTTCCGTTAGGGGATAAACAGGTTCCCTCGCCAAGCCTTGAGGAGTTCTTCCCCACCCATTCCGGCCCGAGCAGCGTGTCGAAAAACATTGCACCGGAGGAGGAATGCGTGCCATAAACCCGCCCTGACGTGATTGCGCGCGATACCCGGAAAAGATTGAATCGCGGACTGCTGGACGAGAGAGAGGGAATCAGGTTGACGAAGTGGTTGCTCGAACATCCCGCGATTATGGTCTTCCTATGTGGGCTTGCGCTGATCCTTCTGTCCGAGCTCGTAGATAGGATTTTCGAACTCCCTTTTCAGATAAAATTACCGAAGCGCTTATTGGCGGCCATTTCGATTGTGTTGGTTACGACAACCTATTTCACCGTTTTCGCTCTGACGGCGATTGGCTTCAGGGCGAGGGGGCGGCGATTGCTGCCCGATTTTCGCAAGAACAATCCGAAGACCTATTGGACGGAACGCGAAAAAACCGAGCCGACTTTGGACTACCTCAAACGCCAGTTTTGACTTGCCCCACTTGTTAGCGTCATCGCTACTTGGGAATAGGAAAAAGTTTCCGTTCCACCAGAAGGGTCTGGATCGCACAAGCCAGCTTCTCGGCCATTACTGCCGAGTAGTGAAAACCATCCACATAGAGCATCCGCGTCTCGCCTTCTCCAATGTCCGCACACCACAGGAAACTGTTCCCTAGCGGATTCTGCTCGACAAATCGAGCCATTGCCTCATAAGCGCCCGTTTGAACACGCTTCCAGTATTCGCTGCGCTTGAATGGGTGATGTTTCAGATCGTATTTGTAATACGATACAGGTTGCCAGACGAATGCCACCCGGATGTGATAGGCCTCGGCGATCGCCTCGATCATCTTCTTGTTCTCGACATAGCGCTTGATGGCCGCCGTGATCATCGCCTGATCGCGGCCTTCCTGCCGCTCAGCGCTTTTCTTCTCGCTTGCTTCTGTTTGGCTTCCCCGAAATCTCCGGCCGACGGCGTTGCTGAGCTTGACCGCCGCCTTGGCCAGATACGAGTCCCCCAGCGCCAGGAGAAGATAATGGCCGGTCCCGCCTTCGATCTGGCCCTGGAGCCGTTCAATGTGCAGCGGTGTATTGTCCACGCAGTGATAGAGATCGTTGAGACCGTCCACGAAGATCGCCATGTCGGGCACATGGCCCGCGGCCAGCAACTTTTCGAACAGAATGCGTTCCTGAATGGAATAGTAGGCCCCCTGGGCAAAATTGCAGATGCGAACTGTCGTCGCCGACGTCCCGGCATTCAGGAACTGCTGAAGATAGGATGCGACGGTTTGGTCGTCGGGCAGCCCGTAGCCGAACGTTGTCGAGCCGCCAAAAACGAACACATTGCAGTTGGCAGGATCGGGCGGCCAAGGCCCTTGGTCTTTGCTCCATCGAAAACCCGCCTCGTGGACATTGACGTATTTGCCCCGATAGGGACGTTCCCGGAAATGGGTGAAGGTGTCAAAGATCAGGGGGCGCGACCAGATTTCGGCCAACAGGGCATCCACTTCGCCGGCGCTGAGGTTGGGGTAGGCTTTCCGAACCTGCAACTTCCCGTAGTCGGCATAGACCGGGTTGAGGTCGAAATACGCTCGCTTCACTTTCCAGACGAGATAAATGGTGAGATTGAGAACAACCAGAAAGACAACGGTATTGAGGAGGATCACCGCGAGCACGGTATAGAACCGTCCGGTTTTTCTGAGAAAACTCATCTCGCTTGGCCCCCTTTCTTGCACGTCCCTCGGCCCTGTGACTCAACACGATGATACCTTAATTTCATTCGGAAAATTACACGCGCGCCGGGGAGCGTCAAGCAGAATATGGCAGCGCCCCACCACGCGAGCGGGGTAGAAAACCGTTGCGCTCCCGTCTGCCGCATGGCACGAGTAGTTGTACGTGGGGCCGCTGGAAAGGTTGGAACGAGTATGCCACTGCGGCAATGATCAGGGCCAGGAGTGCTCGAAACGCCAGGAGTGAAGGACGATGTATATTCTCGGTATCTCCGCCTTTTACCATGACTCGGCAGCGGCCCTGCTCAAGGACGGCGAGCTGGTGGCGGCCGCTTCCGAGGAACGTTTCACGCGCAAGAAACACGACCCCGATTTCCCTATCAATGCCGTCAAATCCTGCCTCCATCAAGGCGGCCTTACGGCCAAGGATCTCGCCTACGTCGGCTTCTACGATAAGCCGTTCGTCAAATTCGAACGGTTAATCTCGACGTATGTTGACTTCTTCCCGCGCGGCCTGAGTTCGTTCATCAAGGCAATCCCTGTCTGGTTGCGCGAAAAACTGTGGATCAAAACCCGAATCCAAGAAGAGTTGGCCTACAAGGGCGAAATCCTCTTCTCCGAACACCACCTCTCGCACGCGGCAAGCGCCTTTCTTGTCTCGCCTTTCCAGGAAGCGGCGATTCTCACGGTGGACGGCGTGGGAGAGTGGTCCACGGCTACACGCGGAATCGGGCGCGATCGCGCCATCGAACTCTATCACGAAATCCGTTTTCCTCACTCGCTCGGATTGCTTTACAGCGCCTTCACGTATTATTTGGGCTTCAAGGTCAACAGCGCCGAATATAAGGTCATGGGTCTGGCGCCCTACGGCGAGCCGATCTATTACGACAAAGTCCGTGAGCTGATTGACATCAAGGACGACGGCTCGTTTACGATGAACATGAAGTATTTCGCGTATCCCTACGGCCTGACGATGACCAACCGCCGTTTCGACGAACTCTTTGGCGGCCCCCCGTATCCGCACGAGACCAAGCCGGTCAAAAAGCAAATGGACATCGCCGCCAGTCTCCAGAAAGTCACGGATGAAATCATGACCAAGCTGGCCCACCAACTGTACAAGGACACACGGATGAAGAACATCTGCCTGGCGGGCGGCGTGGCGCTGAACTGCGTCGCCAACGGCCATATCCTGCGCGAATGTCCCTTTGAGGACATCTGGGTCCAACCGGCGGCGGGCGATGCCGGCGGTGCGGTCGGCGTTGCGTTCTACATCTGGAACACCGTCTTGGGCAATCCGCGCACGTTCCAAATGCAGACGGCCTTTTACGGACCCGACTATTCGACGGATGAGATTCGCCGTTTCCTCGACAACATCGGCGCGCCGTACAAGGAGTTCGATCGGCAGGGCCTGATCGAAGAAACCTCGCGCCTGATCGAGGAGCAGAAGGTCGTCGGCTGGTTCCAGGGCCGGATGGAGTTCGGCCCGCGCGCGCTCGGCAGCCGCTCGATCCTCGGCGATGCGCGCAATCCCGAAATGCAAACCACGATGAATCTCAAGATCAAATTCCGCGAAAGCTTCCGGCCGTTCGCACCGACCGTTCTGCACGAAAAGACATCGGAATGGTTCGACTTCGACGACACACGCCACGAAAGCCCGTTCATGTTGCTGGTCTGCCAAGTGCGCCGCGACCGGTATGCTAACGGAAAGAGCATGATTCCCGCGGTCACGCACGTGGACGGCTCGGCACGCCTCCAGACAATCAAGCGCGAGCAAAACCCACTTTTTTATGACCTCATCAAAACCTTTGAACAGCACACGGGCTGCCCGGTCATCATCAACACGTCGTTCAACGTGCGCGGCGAGCCGATCGTTTGCTCGCCGGAACATGCCTATGTCTGCTTCATGCGCACGAACATGGACGCGCTGGTTCTGGACAGGTTTGTCCTTTACAAGGAGAACCAACCTCCGTTGCGCGACGACATTGACTGGAAGAAAGTGTTCGAACTCGATTGAAACGGTCCGATCTTGAAATGATGCGTTCGGAGTCGCTCATGGCGCTTCGCGCCACCCAAAAATTGATGAAGATGCAAGTTCGTAGTTCCCACTTCAGTGGGTCTCTTGGTTTTTGGGACACTGAAGAGCAAGAACTTAAGAACCCCACTAAAGTGGGAACTACGAACCGATTTTCATGGGAGTTCAACGTTCACGTTGACTTTTTCTTTCCTTGTTTCCTTTCGGGGGATTCAAGGTGAAATCGGAAAATCAAAGAAGGAGGCAATCTGAAGTATGAACCCCGAACGAACAATCCAAACAGAGAATCCTTACACCATAACATTGAGCTGATATGATGCGGCGATTGATGGCTGGATTGCTTCGAGCGCTTCGCGCCGTGGCGCCCAACGTGACCGGGGAAGATTTTTGCGCCATCGTGATGACCTATGTCGTCACGACCGCGCTGCTTTGGGTGATCGCCTATGGAGCCGCGACCGTTTTTCCCGAAAACAAGATTCCGGTTGGCCA
>Ga0315277_10003818_pt1 | contig 20318 bp, 20 predicted proteins | sample YL17G05_15_MG_FD_203695 | JGI IMG/M metagenome (GOLD analysis project Ga0315277, IMG submission 203695) | Sediment microbial communities from Yellowstone Lake, YNP, Wyoming, USA - YL17G05_15 | ecosystem: Environmental > Aquatic > Freshwater > Lake > Sediment | place: USA: Wyoming | collected... | reverse complement strand
AGCGTCTGGCTTCAACCCGGGCAGGCTATCACTGGCTCGCCTTTGCCATCCTCATGCTCCAAGCTCTCTTTGCCAAAAGTGCATGACAGGCTCTAGTTCAATCGCTCGCAAGAGAATCGAAGCCAAAAGCGGTTGTTTGAGCTTCCGCTTTCGTGGCATTTCTCGGGCGGCGTATGCAACTGACAACGGCGGCAATCACGCAGTCCAACAGCGGGCCTTCACCGACGCGCACCCGGAATCCACAATCCGGCAGCGTTCCCACTCGCGGCGCCAGACGGGTTGCCACCAGGCGTAACCGCCGACATCAAAGCGAACGTGCCCAAGCTGGCGAAATTGCGCCGGCAGGTGCAACTGGCGGCGGACCAAGCCTGGCCGTGGCGCACGCCCGGCGTGGCCACCATCCGCAAAGCGTTTCTGCTGTCGCCGGACCGGCCGATGAAGGATTGATTGCGTAGTATGCGATTCAGAATGCGCTTCGCCACCGATGCCCAATGGCCGCACACCAACAAGGCGAACGCAGGGATTTGCACGCAGTTCAACTTGCCGCCCAACAAGCCGCTCACATGACGAAGAAAGCCAAATGGCAATCGTATGAAACTCTTTCAATTACATTCAAACATCCGATGGCTCCTTACTCTTGGATCGCTATGTCAAATGACTCTGCTGGGCCAAGCGGCACAGCCTTCACCTCTCCTCGGACCAGTGGTCGCAATCTGCACTAACGCCTTCGGTCAAGTTTCGACCGCAGGTGGGCATTACGTCGCTTGCGATACCGTAAACAGGCGATTTCTTACAGTTTGGAATTATTGGAACCAAACCAACAATGATATCGACATCTATGGCCAACTGGTCAATGCCGACAACAGTCTTCATCAACAGATGATTCCAATTCGAGTGTTGGAGGGCAGCCAGGGTTACTTTCAATTAGCTTTCCCCTCACCTTTGACATTTGATGCCAACCACCAGCGATTCATGGTAGTTTGGCAGGATAATAGAACCAACGGTTGGCAAGTTTACAGCCAGATTGTCAGCACAGACGGAAACCTGATTGGCTCCAATTCTCGAGTTTCTCCAACTAACCAGCCTTTCTACGGTTCGTGGTACTATTCTCCAACGATTCAATATGACTCGGTGAATGATCGCTATTTAGTTGTTTATATTGCTGATGCGGGGGGGGGGGGGGGGCCGTACAACGTCTTTTGCCAGCTTGTCGATTCAGGCGGTTCATTGCCGGGGACACCCATTCAGATCACGTGGCATACCAACGACGCGAATTACTATGCGTTCCGCCAAAACGTTGCATACGATCCAGCTAACCAGCGCTTTCTGGTCACATGCGACAACGGATACGATGGGTACACCTACGGACGGTTTATCGCAGCAGATGGCAGCCTCATTGGATCTGAAACCGCCGTCGCACATTATGGAGACTGGGTTAATCCGGGGGTATGGGGGTCCATTGGTCTGACGTTTGATCCAGCGACCGGAAGATTCCTCCACGTCTGGGGGCAAAACCGCGGTCAGTTGATCAATTCCGATGGCTCGCTGTTTGGCACAAACTTTATCGTCTTCAACCGCTATTTCCAGCCCACCGTTTACGGTGGAGGTATCGCTCTCACCGTCGATACCGTTAACCATCGGTTTATCGCGACAGTCAACGCAGATGGATTCGGCGGTGGGGGGCCAATTGTCGGCCAGTTGTTGAATCTGGACGGCAGTTGGGATGGAGCGGCCTTTTACGTGTGCAGCCCTGGTCAAGTTTGGTTCCAGCATTCAGCGTTTGCCGCCAACGGCACGTCTGGATTAGTCGTTTGGTCTGACCGGGGGTATCCTGGGCAACCGCCCCCCGGTTTTTATGGGGAGAAGTTCAGCGTATTCCCGATTCCTCACGTCAGTTCCGTCACATGCAGCAATCGCCTCGTAGCGATGTCACTCGATAATCTTGCGCCATACGCCACCCACTGGATAGAGCGGTCCACAAACCTTGCTGCATCAAGTGGCTGGCAACAAATCGCGGGTCCGATTTCAAGTGTGGAGTCAACCAACTGGAGTGAAACAATGACCAACAGCTTTGGACAGGCTTTTTACCGAATTAAAAGCGCAGTCCCGCAGTGACAGGCGCGTTAACCAGCGTTTAATGGCATGACAAACGACGCGAAAAAGCATCACCAATGAAAAAGATCGTTCTTCGAACTTGCATTTTGACGCTCTCAGTGGCCATAGCGCTTCCACGGGCATTCGCTGCCGACAGGGGCGAAATACTCTCTGGCGAAACCCGTGCGGCAAATGTTGTTTCCGGACCGCCGTACCTAGATACGTGGACTTTTTCCGGCACTACAGGCGAAAGGATAATCATTTACGCCGTCACAACGAATGGCGCATTCGATACCACCATTTATCTTTATCCTCCAGGCGGAGGGCCAGCCGAAGCGAGCGGCTGGGCAACGGGGTATGGAGGGGACACGCTGGATCATCAACTTCAACACGCTGGCACGTACACTATCCTGATTCAGTATTACGGCGTAAATGACACAGGCACCTACAACCTCACTTTCCTGAAAATTCCGGGCGCGGTTTCGTCCGCAGCGGACTCGGATGGTGGACCGATCCTTTCCGGGCAAACCCTCGCCGGCAGGATCAACACCGCTTCAGACTTGGACACCTTTCAGTTTAACGGAAATGCGGGAGAACGGGTGATCATCTGCGCAGTGAAAACAAATGGAACCCTTGATACGACGATCACGCTGTATCCACCCGGAGGGAGGCCGGCAGAAGCCTCAGGATGGATCACGGGGTATGGCGGTGACTCGCTCGACTGGCAACTGCGCACCAACGGCCAATACTCCATTGTGATCGCCGACTATGGTCTCAATGATGCCGGAGACTACAACATCACCTTTCTGAAAATTCCCGGCACCGTTTCCTCGTCCGCAGATCCGGATGGAGGCCCGATTGCATCGGGACAGACACTCAGCGGTCGAATCAATGTTGCCTCAGACCTTGACGCCTTCCAGTTTTACGCTAATGCGGGCGAGGAAGTAATTATCTACGCCCTGACGACGAACGGGACTTTAGACACGACCATCACTTTGTATCCGCCCGGTGGCGGCGCGGCAGAGGCTTCTGGCTGGATGACCGGATATGGCGGCGACTCACTGGTTTGGCAACTGCACACCAACGGCGTGTACACCATTGTAATCGCCGATTACGGTCTCGATCACACAGGGAGTTACAACATTACTTTCCTAAAGATTCCGGGGCTAATTAACTCGGCAGCAGACCCGGATGGGGGGCTGATTGCATCCGGGCAAACCGTAGGCGGCAGGATCAATGTGCCCTCGGCACTTGGACGCCTATCAATTCTACGGAAACGCAAGCGAACGTGTCATCATCTATGCGGTGGCAACGAATGGAGCGTTGGATACTGCTGTCTGGCTATACCCGCCTGGAGGCGGACCGGCCGAAGCCACGGGTTGGATGACAGGCTACGGCGGGGATTCGATAGATCATCAACTCGCAAAGAGCGGGTTGTACAGCATTGTTGTAGCCGACTACGGATTGGACGCCCCCGGAGCATACTACGTAAGCCTGACCAAAATCCCACCGGGAGCGGTCGGCATCTGCAACCCTTACCCAGCCAACGGTTCAACCATTAGCAGCACCGTGGGTTCTTTCCAGTGGGATGCAGTGCCGGGAGTGACTGGATATGACTTGTATTTCGGAACAGGCGTTGTGGAACCGCTTGCCAAGGTTGGCACCAATTTTGTGTCCGCATCGTTTCCATTCTCAGCACTGACTGCGGGATGCACTTATGCTTGGCATGTGGTAGGACATACCGCAAGCGGAGACATTGAGGGCCCATACTGGCAGTTCGCCGTTAGTGGTTTGCCGCTTCAGCTTACAGTGCCGACACGGCTTGCAAATGGGAGTTTCCAACTGTCGGTCCAAGGCCTGTTGGCCCAGCCAGTGAGGCTTCAAGCGTCCACAAACCTTATCGATTGGGAAACGTTGAGCACACTTTTCAACCTTCAAAGCAGTTTCGACTACGTTGACACTGCGGCGACGAATTTCAATTGCCGCTTTTATCGAGCCGTGACGCCTTGAACGGGTCAGTCACTGGTATCGTGCTTTGTTGCTGCCTTTGCGCCGATGGGGTGTCTCGCCCCGTGGGATACGCGCCATCGGAACCCAGCCGGATGCTGGAGGTTTTATCCCACGGGACGGGCCGGTGGCATGGTGGTTGTGAGTGACTCCGGCCTGACCGCTTCGCCGCGGCGGTTTAACCGCTTGATAAAGGCCGCAGGGGAAATTAGGATTGAACCGTGCAGACATTGAACGCGCATTTCGACGGACAGTTCATCGTGCTGGACGAACCCGCACGGTTGGAGCTTAACGCCAAGGTCACGGTCCTCGCGCCGGACGCGAACGACGACGATCTGGCGGGGGCCTGTGCGCGGCTGTCCGAATCCACCTTCCAAAAAGTCTGGGACAATCCGCTGGATGCCGAGTATGACCGGCTATAAGCGCGGCGCCATCGTTTTGCTGCCGTTTCCTTTTTCGGATCAATCCTCCGCCAAAATCCGCCCCGCGGTCGTGGTCAGCCCGGAGTATCCTTCGGCTGATTTGCTCGTGGTGGCGGTGACGTCGGTGGGCGACGGGCTGCGTCCGGGAGAGTTCGCCATCGAATTCTGGCGCGAGGCGGGGCTGCTTCATCCTTCCTTTGCCAAACGGGCGGTGGCTTCGGTGGCGGGCAATCTGGTCAGAAAACAACTTGGCCAATTACGCGAATCTGACCTGGAAAAGCTCGACGCTGCGCTCGATTTTTGGTCCGGGCTGTGGGCTGTCACCGGGGCTTGAACGTGAACGGGTCACCCAATGGTATCGTGCTTGGTTGCTGCCTTTGCGCCGCTGGGGTGTTTCGCCCCGTGGGAACATGCTACCGGAACTCAGCCGGAGACTGAGATTTTATCCCACAGGGCAAGCCGGTGGCTGGGTGGTTGTGGCTGATTCCGGCCTGACCGATCCGCCGCGGCGGTATTGCCAGGTAGTGGTGCTGCAGGCTATAGTCCTGCCATGACAGAAACTGTTGCTCTGAAGGTGATGGACCGAGTGCTGGAGCCGCTGAACCGGAACCTCACGGCCGAGGCCGCCCGCGTTCTCGCGGCGCTTCGCCTAGAGGAGACGGCCCAGGCGCGCATGGAAGAACTGGCCGCAAAAAACACCGAAGGCCGGCTCACTCCCGACGAGCGCGCGGAGTACGAGTCTTGGGTTTCCGCCTGTGATCTCGTCGCCATTTTGCAGGCGAAGGCCCGGGCGTGGCTGGCGCGGGCGCGGGCGGTTTGATGGACCCCGCCCTTCGCCAACGCGTGCGGGCACGGGCCGGCGATCGGTGTGAGTATTGTCACTTGCACCAGGAACATCAGCCGGTGTGCCGTTTCCAGATCGAACACATTATTCCCCGCCAGCACGGCGGCGGAGACGTGGAGGAGAATCTTGCCCTGGCCTGTTTCCACTGCAATCTGCACAAGGGGACAAACCTCACCGGAATGGATCCCGAATCGAACCAAGTCGTGCGGTTGTTTCATCCGCGCAAAGAGGAGTGGGCGGAACATTTTGCGTGGCAGGGGATCGAGTTGATCGGATTGACTTCGACCGGCCGCACCACGGTTCGTGTGCTCAAGATGAATGCGCCCCGGCGGCTGGAGTTGAGGGCGTCCGTGCTGGGATGGAGCAAGTTGGACTGAGAGTTGAAACGATACTGGAAGCGCGAACGATGAAACTGCACTACGGCCGAGAGACGGACACGCTGCTGATCGTGAAATGTATCAACCATGAAGATTATCCGCTATCAAGAAACGAGCGGCTCCGTGCGCTACGGCGCGCAACAACCCAATGGCTCCGCACTGCAAATCGTCGGCGACATTTTCGGCGCTTACGAAGTGACCCAAGAACCGGCGCAAGTGAAAAAGCTGCTCGCACCCGTCGCGCCGGTGGCGTTTTTCTGCATCGGGCTGAACTACCGGCGTCACGCCGAGGAGGGAAAGGCGTCAATCCCGCAATTTCCCGTGCTGTTCATGAAATCGCCCGCTGCGGTGCAGAATCCCGGCGATCCCATCGTGTTGCCGCGCCACCTGCATAGCGAGGAGGTTGACTACGAATGCGAGCTTGCCGTGGTCATCGGCAAGCGCTGCAAAAATGTGTCGAAGGAGGCGGCGCTGGATTATGTCCTCGGCTACACCTGCGCGAACGATGTCAGCGCACGCGACTGGCAGAGCAAATGGGGCGGCAGCCAGTGGTGCAGGGGCAAGACCTTCGACACCTTCGCGCCGCTCGGGCCATGTCTCGCGCTCAAGGACGAAATCCCGAATCCCGCGGCGCTGAAGATTCGGACGTTGCTCAACGGCCAGACGATGCAGGACTGGCGCTGCGACGACATGATCTTCGACGTGCCGACGCTCATCGCCTTCCTGAGCGGCAGCACAACGTTGCTGCCCGGCACGGTCATCCTCACCGGCACACCGCACGGTGTCGGTTTCGCGCGGAAGCCGCCGGTGTTTCTCCAACCCGGGGACACCGTCACGGTCGAGATTGAAAAGATCGGCGCGTTGACCAACCCCGTCGTCGCAGAGGCCCGCGGATGACCGGAAAGGAACGCATCGGCCGCTTGCTCCAGCGTCAGCCCGCTGATCGCTTGGGCTTGTTCGAGGTTTTCTGGACGGAAACGGCCCAGCGGTGGGCGGCCGAGGGGCATCTTCCCAGTCCTGAGTCGGTGGAAGACCATTTCAATTTGGATCTGCGGCGGTGCCGCGCACTCAACCTTGTGGCCGACCTGGACGTGGGGGAAGAGGTGTCCGCCGAGACTGACACCACCCGGGTCGGTTTTGTGGGAGGCCGCGTGACGGCCAGGCGCAGGGAGGTGCTGATCGAAGAAACAGAAACCACACGACTCGTGCGTGACGGGAACGGGGCGGTATTGCGCTGGCTCAAGGGTTCTTCCGGCGCGCCGGAGCACGTGGATTTCCTGGTGAAAGATCGCCGCGGGTGGGAGGAGCACATCCGGCCTCACCTGGTGAACGCAGCCGATCACCAACGCCGGATTGACTTCGATTTCTACCGGGGCATGCGAGCCTATTGCACCCAGCACGACCTTTTCCTCACCTGTGGCGTGGTCGGGCCGTTTGATCTGGTGACGCCGATGTGCGGCCACGAGCATCTCCTCGTGGGCATGGCGCTCGATCCCGGATGGGCGCAGGACATGGCCGATATTTACTCGCGCCTCACGATCGAGCTGCTGGAGACTCTTTTCAACCGTGAGGGCCTGCCCGACGGCCTTTGGGTCTGGGAAGACCTCGCGTTCAAGCAGCGGCCCTTCGTCTCCCCCGCCATGTATCGGGAACTGCTTTTTCCGGCACACCGGCGCCTCTTTCAGTGGGCACACGCGCGGAAGCTTCCCGTCATTCTTCATTCCGACGGCTTCGTCGAACCGCTGCTGCCCGATCTGATCGAGGCCGGCATTGATTGTCTGCAACCCCTCGACGTGAAGGCCGGCATGGATCTTCTGCGGGTGAAGAAACAGTTTGGCGACCGCCTCGCCTTGATCGGGGGGATGGATGGGCGCGTGCTGGAGACGAACAGCCTGGAGGCGGTCCGGGCGGAGTTGGAACAGAAGCTCCCCGGTGCGATGGCCGGTGGGGGCTACATCCTGCAAACCGACCACAGCGTGTCGAGCCGCGTGAACTACGCAACTTACCGGCACTTTGTCGAAAGGGGCCTGACGCTCGGCACTTGGAAGGGAGGTGGCCCGTGATGACCTCCCGCGAGCGGGTGCTTTGCGCCTTGAACCACGAAGAACCGGATCGTGTGCCAATTTTCTTTGGCACCTCGGGGGCCACCACCATGAACACGGCGGCCTATGACCGGCTCAAGCTCCATCTCGGTCTCAAGACGGAAACACGCGCTTTCTGGCGGGCTTTGCAATACGCCAGCCTCGACGAGGAAGTGATGGTCCGCTTTCACTCCGACGGCCGGCCGCTGATCCCGGGCCAGGCACCATCCACGTTGAGCCGCGAGATTGCCGAGGACCGATTCGTGGACGCCTGGGGCATCGCTTGGCAACGTCAGCCGGGCAACCATTACTTCGACATTGCCATCTCCCCCTTGCGCGAGGCCACGATGGAGGACCTTGAGCGCTACCCGTGGCCGGCGGTCGCTGATCCGCGCCGGTTTGCCGGCCTGAAGGACCAGGCGCGCACCCTTCAACAGGCCGGTTACGCGGTGGTGGCTTTGACAGGCATCTCACCCTTTGAGTTCGGCTACATGTTGAGGGGCATGGACCAGTGGTTTCTCGATCTGGCCGGCGACCATGATTTCGTGCACGCCTTGATGAGGAAGCTGACAGACCTCATGCACTCCGCTGCGGCCCGGCTGCTGGACGAAGCCGGCGAATACATTGATGTGCTGATCACCGGGGACGATTTGGGCAGCCGGAATGCGCCCCTGCTTTCGACGGGCATGTACCGCCAACTCATCAAGCCCTACCACGCCGAACTCCTCAGCGGTCTGAAGCGGCGCACGAAAGCCAAGGTGTTTTACCACTCCGACGGCGACATCTATCCGTTGCTGGGGGACTTGATCGAGATCGGTGTGGACCTGCTCAACCCGGTCCAGGTCTCGGCCAAGGACATGGGCGACACCGCGCGCCTGAAGCGCGAGTTCGGCGATCGCTTGGCATTCTGCGGCGCGATTGACACGCAGTCAGTGCTGCCCCACGGCACGCCCGACGACGTGCGTCGGGAGGTCCGACGGCGAATCAAGGACTTGGCACTGGGCGGAGGCTACATTCTGGCCGCCGTGCATTGTCTCCAGCCCGACGTGCCGCCGGAGAACGTCTGCGCCATGTTCGAGGAAGTGCTGGTGGCCGGGCGTTACCCGATCACCTGTTGAACACCGCGATGCGCTACCTGGGCATTGATCTTGGCACGTCCTTCATCAAGGGGGCGACCCTCGACCTGGACGCGCTGGCCATTGAACATGTCGAGCGGATTCCGTTTCCGGAACCCGTGGCCGGACTGCCCGCCGCGTTCCGGGAATTCGACCCCCATCACATTGTTGAGGCGACACGCGCATTGCTAGACCGATTGTTGCGTCACGCCCCGGACGCGCGCGGCGTCATTCTGTGCAGCCAGCTTCACGGCATGGTGCTCACGACTGATTCGGGCCGAGCGGTATCGAACGCCCTCAACTGGCAGGACCAGCGTGCCCTCCAGCCATTTCCGGAAGGCAACGGGAGCTACTTCGACGAGATCAACCGCCGCATGACGCCAGAGGAGCGCCGTCAACTTGGCAACGAGGCGCGGCCGGGCGTGCCGCTGTGTTACCTGTTCTGGCATGCGCGAAACAATCTGCTGCCCACGCCGCCCGCCGTCGCCGCCTCACTGCCGAATTTCGTCGTCGCGAACCTGTGCGGCTGCCCGCCTCGATCTGACGTGACCAACGCTTATGCTCACGGCGCGCTCAACGTCGAGACGATGGACTGGCACCAGCCCGTCATTGAGAAGCTCTGGCTCGACCGCGTGCGCTGGCCCGAAATCGTCCAGCAGGGAACCGTGCTGGGAGAACTCCGCGTCGGTTCCCGCAGCCTGCCGGTCTTCGCGCCGGTGGGCGATTACCACTGTTCGCAAGCAGGGGCGTTTCTCGACGAAGGCGAGTTGTCCGTCAACATCTCCACCGGCTCCGCCGTGATTCAATTGGTGCGGGGATGTGAGTTTGGCGACTTCCAGACCCGCCCGTGGTTCGATGGTCGCTTCCTCAAGACCGTCACGCACATTCCAGGCGGGCGCGCGCTCAATGCCCTCGTCCGCCTGCTGAGCGAACTCGCCGAAGCCCAGGGCCTGAAACTGCGCGACCCTTGGGATTACATCCTCGCCGAAGCCGCAAAGGTCGAGTCCACCGACCTGCGGGTGAACCCGGCTTTCTACTTCAGCGCGATGGGCGATCGCGGCGCCATCACCAATGCGCGCGAGGAAAATCTGAACGTGGGCCATCTCTTTCATGCCGCGTTCGCTGGCATGGCGGACAACTACGCCGCCTGCGCCACGCGGCTTTCTCCGCGCCGCGACTGGACGCGGTTAGTTTTTTCCGGCGGCGTGGCACTCAAGACCGCGCAGTTGCGGCAAATGATCTGCGCCCGGCTCGGTCAGGCCCACCGTCTTGCGGCGTCGGAGGAAGACACGCTGCTTGGGCTGCTGGTGCTCTCCCTAGCCTTCAGCCGGCGCTTTCCTTCCGTTGCCGACGCCATCGCTTTTGCTCGCAAACACTATCCAACTCCCACCTGAGCCACACCTCACTCGCGCGCCAGAGCCGCGGGCCGCTCGATCAAATCCACGATGCGCCCGAGGAATTCCGCCGCCGGCCCGCCGTCCATCACCCGATGATCCACGGACAGGCACAGCTTCAGCGTGGTGCGCACAACCAACTTGCCGTCCGCGACGAAGGGACGCGGAGCCGCGCGACCCACCGCGAGCATGCTGCTGTGGGGCGGGGCAATGACGGCAGCGAATTTATCCACGACGGTGTTCCCCAAATTCGAAAGGCTCGTGGCTGCGCCCTGTGTCGCCTCGGCAGCGAGTTGACCGGTGCGCGCGGCTTCCACCAACTTATGGCGCTGCATGGCCAGCGCTGCCAGTCCGCCAGCGTCTGCACCTCGAATGATGGGAACCAACAGCCCATTCTCCAAGCCAACCACCAAGCCGATGTCGCAAGCCGAAAGGCGGACCACTTGATTGTCCTGCCAAATGGTATTGGCGCGAGGGTAGTCGCACAACGCCAGAGCTTGTGCGCGCAGCAGCAAGTCGGTGAGCGTGAAGCGAACGCCGGCCACCTGTTCCACTTTCGGAAGGAGGCTTTCGCGCAGTTCGAGAAGGGCAGTGGCGTCAACCTCCGTGGCCAGATAGAAGTGCGGCGCCCGGGCGAAACTCTCCGCCGTGCGATGCGCGATCGTGCGCCGCATCGTCGCCTGGCTCGGCACGCGATCTTCCTTCGCCGCCCCAAGCACGTCCTCCTCGACGATGCGGCCCGAGGGGCCACTGCCTTTCAGACGGCGGTAATCTACTCCCAACTCCTCGGCACGCCAGCGGGCGCGCGGGCTGATGAGGACATCCGATGGCGCTCGTCCGGCTTGAGCCGCGGCAACTGGAGCTGCCGTAGCCGCCCCAGTGGCTGTCTGTTCAACCGAGGTAGTCAACTTCTGTTCTGTGATCGGCGCTGCGGATGGTTTCGCAGCGTCCGGTGGGACGAAGCTCTCGTTCTCGCCAAGCAGATAACCCAGCAGCGTCCCGACCGTCACTGTGTCACCCGCCTTGGGCGTGTCCGGCGAGATTCGCAAGATGCCGCCATCGGTGGCCTCAATTTCTTGCGAGGCCTTGTCGCCTTCGAGCGTGAACAAGGGTTCCCCCGCCTTCACGGCGTCGCCGTCTTTCTTGAGCCAGCCGACGAAGACCCCTTCGTCCATGGACCAGCCGAGCCGCGGAACTGTGATGGTTATTGGCATGGGACAGGGGCAGGGAACAGGAATCAGGAGGCAGGAGGCAGGCGGCGGCCATCGCAGGACAGGAGAAACGGTTCGGGTCTTTGAATCATGGAGCCAAGCATTTTGCCGACTTCGAGGCAGAGTGCAACCAATTCGGCGTGTTCCTTGACGGCGATGTAACCACAGTCCCGGGCGAAATCGAGTGACGTCTCGGTTTCGCCGTTCTCTCCGTCGCAATCCGTCAGTTTGCTGACGAAGTGCGCCGGGTAACGTCGTTTGGCCCAAGCCTCGCGAAGATTCTGAGGGACCGAACGCGATGACCGCCGAATCTGCCCTGTGAGCGCAAACACCTCTTCTTTCGGAAATCGCTTGCTCGCTTCAAACACCCGCATCGCGAGCACGTAGCTCTTTCTGTAAACCGTCAATTCCGTCACGGATTGCACTGCCATATCGCTGTCTCCTGGTTCCTGATTCGTGATCTTCTGCCTTCTGATTCCTGTCTCCTGTCCCCTGCCCGCTACTCCTCACAAAGATCCCGTATGGCCTGGGCAATCGTTTCCGCGTTGGGCACGACGGCAGCTTCCAGCGGCGGGCTGTAGGGAGTCGGAGTGTGCGCGCCGTTCAGCCGGCGAATCGGCGCGTCCAACTGGTCGAAACCTCGGGCCACGAGTTGAGCGGCAATCTCCGCACCAATCCCGCAAGGCGCAAACGCCTCGTCCACGATCAGCAGCCGGCCCGTTTTGGCCACGGAGGCCAAGATGGTTTCCACATCGAGCGGCGTGATCGTGCGCGGGTCAATCAGTTCGACGGACATGCCTTCCTTCGCGAGCGACGCGCAAGCCTGAAGCGTGCGTTGCACCATCAGCGCGATGGCGACGACGGTGACATCCGTGCCTTCACGCACCGCGGCGGCTTTGCCGAAGTCAATGAAGTGTTCGCCGCTGGGCACGGGGCCTTTCAGCGTCAGCAACTCGCGATGCTCCAGGAACAGCACCGGGTCGTCGGTGTTGAGTGCCGTCTTGAAAAGGCCCTTGGCGTCGGCTGGTGTCGAAGGCACGACCACGCGCAGCCCGGGGAACTGGGCAAACATCGAGTAATAACTGCCTGAGTGGTGCGTCCCGACCGAGTGGCCGATGCCGATGCAGCCGCGCAGCAGCACCGGCATCCTCAGCCGCCCGCTGCTCATGTATTGCATCTTGGCAATCTGATTGATGATTTCGCCGGCGCCATCGAGGATGAAGTCTGCAAACATGAAATCCACGACGGGTCGCGCGCCGGCCATGGCGGCCCCGCAGGCGAGGCCAATGAAACCCCGCTCGCAAATCGGAGTGTCGCGCAGTCGCTCGGGACCATAGCGGTCGAACAGCCCGGTGGTCGTGGCGAAGTTACCCCCGCGTTTGCCGATGCCTTCGCCGAGGACAAAAATCTTCGGGTTCTTCGCCATCTCCTCGGTGAGCGCTTCGAGCGTGGCTTTCATGAAGGTCAGCTCGCGAGTTGCAGACGACTCGGCAGTCCGCCCGCCGCTTCCTTTCTCCCGTCTCCCATCGCCTGCTGCCTCGGCATACACATGCTTCGTCGCCGAATCCGCGGAAGGCCACGCGCTGCTTTCGGCGAATTTGTGCGCCTCCTCAACCTGTGCCGCCAGCTCACGCTCGACGGTTTCAAGTTCCGAGGTCTCAACCAATTTGGCGTCCAAGAGATGTTGCTTGAACCTCGCGATGGGACAGCGCCCTTTCCACTGCTCCACCTCTTCGCGTGTTCGGTAGGTGAAATCACCCATGCCTTCGGCGTGTGGCCGCGTACGGTAAGTCTTGCACTCGATCAAGGTCGGGCCTTCGCCGGCACGTGCGCGGCGCACCGCCTCGCCCGCCGCCCGATGCACCGCCAATACATCATTGCCGTCCACCTCCACGCCCGGAATGTCGTAGGCGGGACCGCGCGCCGCTACGCTTGGATTTCCCGCTGCGTCAGTGAAGGCCACTTCCGTGGCGTATTGATTGTTCTCGCAGACGAACACGACCGGCAGCTTCCAGACGCTCGCCAGGTTCAGACCTTCGTGGAACGCACCGTTGTTCGCGGCCCCATCGCCAAAGAAAGCGACCGCCACTCGGTCCGCCTTCAGCAGCCTGAAGCTGTAGCCAGCACCGGCCGCTTGAAGGATGCACGGCCCGACCACACCGCTCGTGCCCATCAGGCCGATCTCCGGGGCGAACAGATGCATGCTTCCACCACGCCCGCGCGAACACCCGGTCTGCCGGCCGTAAAGCTCGGCCAAGAGCTGGCTGGGCTCCAGCCCCTTGGCCAGCGCGTGCCCGTGTCCGCGATGCGTGCTGAACACCACGTCGTCCGGCCGCAAGTGCGCGCACACCCCTGCGGCCACAGCCTCCTGGCCGATGTAAGTGTGGCAGGCTCCGTGAACCAGCCCCTGCTGGTGCGATTTGATCAGGCGTTCCTCGCAAAGCCGGATGCGCCGCATCTGGCGGTAGAGCGCCAGCAGTTCCTCCGGCGAAGGATTGAGTTGACTCGTGCTCATGCAAACTGCGACCGCAGGTTCTCGGCCTCGTTCAAATCCCATTCACGCCCACAGGCTAGAATCCAAGCTGGCGTTGAACCAGATGTTTTCGATAGGTTTTCTCCGTGTTTGAGACTTGGCTCGGCGGTGTTGATCGCCAACACGCGGCCAGCCTCCAACGAAAACGAGTTTCGGCGGACTGGCGGTCGTATCATCAATCTGAGAACCTGCGGCGTCTTCAATTTGTCGCCTCGATATGAAGGTCAATCTGGAAGGCAAAGTGGCCCTCGTCACGGGGGCTGCCCGTGGCATCGGCCAAGCCATCGCGGACATGCTTGCAGCCAACGGCGCGCGGGTGGTGTATGCCGACATTGATCTGGCGACGGCCCGCCAAGCTGCGGCGCAATCCCCGGGCGCGCTGGCGTTGCGCATGGACGTGACCGACGAGCGCGAGGTGGATTCCGTCATAGCCAAGACCCTGAAGGAATGCGGGCGACTCGACATCCTCGTCAACAACGCTGGCGTCAACACGCTCGCGCACCGCGTGAACATTGACGAGTTCCCGACCGAGGAGTGGGAACGCATCCTTCGTGTGGACTTGACCGGGTTGTTTCTCGTGAGCCGCGCTGGCGCGAACCCGATGCTCGCACAAAAATCCGGCCGCATCATCAACATCGCCTCCGTGCTGGGTCTCGTGCCGGCGCGATTGCAGTGCGCGTTCGTCGCGGCGAAGGCCGGCGTGGTGAACCTGACCAAGGCCATGGCGCTGGAGTTGGGTGCGCAAGGCGTACTGGTGAATTGCATCGCGCCGGGCTCCATCCTGACCGAGGGAACACGGAGACTTTTTTACGGCGAAGACGGAAAGTTCAGCGACCGGGTCCAGGCGATGCTGGCTCACATTCCGTTGGGCCGGCCCGGCACATGCGAAGAGGTAGCTTATGCCGCGCTGTTTTTGGCAGCGCCGGAGAGTTCCTACATCAACGGCGCCGTGCTGACCGTGGATGGCGGCTGGCTGGCCGGCTATATCCGTGAGTTCTAAAGGAGGGCGCATGCAGACCGGACTGACGTTGCAACAAGTACGTGAACACCCCACACTGCCAGGCCACATCACGCTCTGGTGGCTCGGCCAAGCCGGCTTTCTCGTGAAAACTCGCGGCGGCCAGGTGGTGGCGCTGGACCCTTACCTGACGAATTCCTGCAAAGCGATCGGCGAGCAGCACGGATTCAACTTCGACCGGCAAGTTCCCCCACCAATGCGTCCCGAAGAACTGGCGGGGGTGGATGCGTGGGTTTTCACGCACAGCCACCAGGACCATTGCGATCCGGAAACGCTCGCGGCAGCGCGCAGCGTTGGCGGACGCGGTCCCTACATCGCACCACCAGAGACGATCGAGAAACTGCGTTCGCTCGGCGTTGCACTGAGCGAGACGGTCATGATCTGGCCCAACCAGACGCACGTTCTCGGCGACCTCAGCATTCGGGCCACGTTCGCGATCCCCTTTGCTGGGGATGACCTGACGCACGTGGGCTATCTCCTCACGCCCAAAGGCGGACCGACAGTTTACTTCACCGGCGATACCGGGTGGCACGATTTGCTCGCGGTTGCCGTGGCCCCGCACAAGCCCGAGGTGCTGGTCACAGTCATCAACCCGGCGTTCCGGAACCTGTCGCCCGCCGAGGCCGCACAACTGGCACGCCGGCTCGAGGTCAAAGTCGTCATTCCCTGCCACCACGACCTTTTTGCGGACAACTGCCAGCCGCCACAACTGCTCCACACGAATCTCAAGCTGCAAGGTATCGGCGACCGCTACCGGCTGCTGCGCCATGGGGAAGCTTTCGGCTGGCCCGAGTAGCCGACGCTGGGCCGCCTCATGAAACCGATCATCGCACACCCAAGCAAGCCGCCCTACATGTCGTGGCTGCTCGACGTCATAGAGTCGCGTCAGCCGCTCAGCGACAACAGTCCCATCTGGGTTCGGCACGGCGTGGTGCAAGAGGGCCCGTCCACGCCCGTGAGGTCAAAATACTAATCCGAAGCAAATCGGCGCAGGGACGGAGGGGAAAGGTGATTGGGAATGGTCGGGCCGAGAGTGACCGAGGACAGGGGGCGTAAAGTGGCAGATACAAACCGCCGTCAATACGACCGCGCGGCGAATCGGCGAATCATCGCGGAGGGCAGGCGATCAGGCGGCGGCGCGATGATAGAAGTTGTTTAGGCTCCCCAGCCGCTCGGATTTGCGAATGGTGCCGGCCAGACCATCGGTTCGCCGGTCAGGGAAAGGGATGACATTGTCGAGCCCTTGATGATTGCGCTCGTGCTGGTGGTGTGCGAGATACTCATTGAGCGAGTGACGCAACGAACGCTCGCCAAAGAGGATCAGTTGCTCCAGGCATTCAACCTTCACTGAACGCACCCAACGTTCCGCGAAGGCGTTGAGGTTGGGTGACTGTGGCGGAAGCTTGATGGGTTCGGTGCCGACACCGCGGAAGACGGCATCAAAGGTTTCGGAGAATTTGGCATCCCGATCATCGAGCAGGAAACGCGCTTTGGTCATGGGGCTGTTCTCGACGGTCAGGTTGCGGGCGACTTGTTTTAACCACGCTTCGTTCGGGAAGGGTGTGATGCCAGCGACGAGGACTCTGCGGGTCTTCAAGTGAAGGAAGAACAAGACGTAGAAGGTGGTCAGGCCGGTGCAGGTCCAGACTTCTGTGGTGAAGAAGTCGGTGGCCCAGAGCACGGCCTTGTGCCGGCGAATGAACTCGGCCCAAGTCGTGTGGCGTTTGCGTTCGGGTGCCGGTCCCAGGGCGTGCCGTTTCGGAATGTTTCCGACGGTCTGGTCGGAAACCTGATGGCCCAGATTGTCGAGGGCGCCGACGATGCGATCATAACCCCAACCTGGATTCTCACGGGCCCAATTGCACCACCAACCTCTCGATCTCAATCGAGGCCGGTGGTCGTCCCGGTTGGGCTTTGCGGCGGCGGGAAAAATCCTATTTGCGGGCGACCAGGCGGCGGTGCCATTTCAGCAAGGTTTCGGGTTGCACGATGGTGATGACGTCGCGCAACAACTTGCCGAGGGGTTTGCCCTTTTCGGCGAGCCCCTTGCGCTCGGCCTCCTGGAGGCGCCAATGCGGTGAATGGCGATCGAGCAGGGCGCGGTAAACGCGGTTTTCCTCCAGCACGAATTCCAGTTTCTGGCGTAGGGCCTCATCGATTTCACCGGTGGCCCAAGCCAGCAGCTTTTTCCAAGGCATGGTAGGAGATTAGCGACGCGAACGGCGCAAAACAAAGGGAGCATGATGGCTGCGAAATTCGGCGGATGAATTATTTGACCATACGAGGTCGGACAGGCACACTGACGGCAAAAGGCGAGGTGAATTCTAGAATTCCGCATCCATCGCCACGAAGCCGAGATGAACACCATCGTGAAATCGGCTTCACACGCGCTACAGGATAACGCGTCACGGCTCACCTTGGAAAAACCGCTCCAATGTTTTCGCCGGGTGTCTACACATGTGATCAGGTCTGCGTCCAGCCCGAGCAAATACCACGCAAGTTATTCAGTCACTCGATCCCACGTTGGTCCTGTCGCACCAGCACTAATGTTCTTGGTGCTGCGCCGGGGTCCAAAGCGACATTCGGAAGAACCCGGTATCCGGGGTGGAAGACCGTGAAGGTGGCCGGATCGACGGGTGCAGACTCCCAGCGGAATTTCCCTTCGGCATCACTGTAGCCAGAGTGCTGCAACCAGGCATCACCTTGCCAAGAGGTAACTTGGAACAGAGTACGGGCCAAGGGCCGGCCGGATTCATCGCGAACGAAGGCCTGCACGGTTTTGCCGCGCTCAAGAACCATGGCAACAGAATTCGTGGTGATTTCCAGTTTCTGAAGTGTGGGGGCGAAACCGTCGGCGGTGATCAACACCGAAACCGAGCTGGCTTCGAGTCCCTGAAAGCCAAATCGGCCTCCTTTATCAGTCCGGGTTCTGAGATGTGTGGCATTCGCAGTTTCCCCGCAAAACAAGGTCACTTGGGCATCCGGGACCGATTGGCCGGCACAGATGACCTTTCCGCGGAACTCCATTCCCGACTTCACGTGGAACACGGCTTTGCGTTGAGAGAGCGCCTCTCCCCGAACGCTAAAGGGAGCGGCGCCGGTGTCGTCCTGCTCATAAATGACGGGAGGGAGTATTCTAGAGGGACGAACCGTGATAATGAGCCGGGTAAAACCCGGCGGGGCACAGTCGAGCGACCAAACGCCGTTGGTGTCCGTCGTTGCGGCAATCCACTTGGCCACAAAGAACTGCCCCGAATCGTCAGCCTGGGGCCCAGCGATACTGATGAAAGCGCCGGCGACAGGGCGACCACTGTCATCAACCACTCGGCCGCCGATGCTCTGGCCACGGTGCATTTTGATGGAAGACGTGGTTCGAGGGTCGGATACGGTGGAGAGTTTTGCCGCGATGTGCTTGGGTCCCGTAGCGAGGAGTTCGATGGGCCTGCCAGTCATGTGAGGTGGGAAGTACAGAATGGCTTGGCCTTGCGAATCCGTTTCGACCGTATCCCACGGCAACAACTGACCATTGCGGGCGGCGGTGGCCAGCACGCGAGCATGGGCGATCGGGCTGGCGTCATCCGCATCCAATAATTGAAATCGCACGGTGAAAGGCTCTCGGCTGGCTGGTACCCGTTGCGTGTTATTTGCCTGACCGAAACTGCGGATGTCCCCGCTTTCGGTGGTGGCTGCCACTAAGGTATAGCGTGCTTGACTGAACAGGGAACGCACTTCGAGAGAGACGACCTCCACCTCCGGGCGTGGGTTGACCAAAGTAGTGTGCCACAACGCCGTGCCCCATGGCCCTCTCTGGTCGGTCGGAGGCGGTGCGATCCAAGCGTTATGCGTAGTGGTATCGGCGCTGGCGAGTCCCTGCAATGGATGATACCAATCCTCGAAGTGGACGCCATAACGGAGCACGAACTCCCGCTCCTGCTGATCGAAATAGTGCAGAATCAGCTTAACCGCGGGTTCCCTGGGTGCTTCAGGGAATTCGGAACAGTGCAACAGGTGAAGCGTTGTAAAGCGGCGCCCAACCGCGATCCCTTTCACACGCGTGGGGAGAAGATCGCCAAGTGCTTTCGGATTAAGTGATTTAAATTGAATCACGCCATCAATCTGGAACGGCACACCATCCAGGGGTTGGAGGCCACCCGGTGGACCATTCCACGTGATCCAAGGGCGAAAGACTGTCCACTCGGTTGTGGCGTACCGAGAAATATCAACCGGAAAGAACCGCGCAGAATCGGAGGATGTCGCGAGGGTATCGAGCATCGGCAAGAGCAAGGCGGCGACGAGCCAATTCGTAACGCCGACCTGTCGTGTGATCGCTTTTCGAGCGATTCGGTTGGTTAAGCGACAGTGCATTATCTTCCAGACTTCCGCTTGGCCAGTTTGATGATGAATTCCACGGGGACATCTGCCGGGGGCAAGCTCTTGGTATTGGGTGTCCAAATGGTGTCATCATCGTGTCCCGGTCCCGTATTATTTATCAGCGCTTCCGGATCGGTGACCAGTGAGACAATTGAGCCTTCACGCTGGGCGAGAAAGGATCCGTCCTCCAGAAAGGAGCCGTTATAGACCCAGTTCCCTTTGCGTAGGATCGACTTGGTTTTGGTGTTGTAAACCAGCTCCTCAGCACGCTTGCGTATCTCTTTTCTATCTAGTTTCCATCTAATCTCGAGGGTGACTGGGTCCCCCGGCAGGCGTACACTCGAAGGATGAGAAACAATGAGGCTCGGGACGGCAAGAGTGTCTTCAGCGTTCGTTCCCATGCCTTCTGCGCCCAACAGAAGCATCGCCGCATGGATGCGATACGGTTGGGCATCGGTTCGAAAGATACTTTCGTGGACCTTGCCCCAGGCACTGACGAGGAAGTACTCCATAGCTCCGTTCGTCAAATTCACTCCCACCGAGAAACTGACCGTTCGCTGCCGCCGGTTTATCTTCACGTCACCGAATTGGAAAATGCCTGGCCGAATTTCCTTAAACAGTGGCTCCTTCGAAGATTCAGCGAGGGCTGGGACCATGGGGGACGTACTGGGAGAAGCAGGCGAAGTCTCAGGAGGATGCCCCGAGGCGGCCGCACTCGAATTCGTGTTCACCATGCTTAGTTCCGATGGTCGAGCATTCAAAATTACGGCGCTTAGGCAGAGGGCTGTCAAGCTGGAGCCAACACAAGCGCTGAGGGGCGAAAACTGAAGAGCGAATCGGGTCGCAAGATT
>Ga0315277_10003817_pt1 | contig 20329 bp, 18 predicted proteins | sample YL17G05_15_MG_FD_203695 | JGI IMG/M metagenome (GOLD analysis project Ga0315277, IMG submission 203695) | Sediment microbial communities from Yellowstone Lake, YNP, Wyoming, USA - YL17G05_15 | ecosystem: Environmental > Aquatic > Freshwater > Lake > Sediment | place: USA: Wyoming | collected... | reverse complement strand
TCTGCGTCTCTGAGATACACTGAGGCCCGGCTTATCAGTGGGCTCGCAAAGGCCATCGGCGCAAGCCTCGGTAGCCTTGTCCGCCCCACCAAAGAACACCCCTTAGCCATTGGAGCAAGGCATGCCGCCGATGAATGGAGGAAATCAGCACCCTTCAAGACTGTGGCAGTAGCGGTAGGGCCCAAAGGTATACCCGAGGACGTGCGTGTTGGGTCGCTGTCACGTGCCGCCCGAGAAACAGGCAAGCCAGAATCCGAGGTCAGAACTGCTCTGGAGGGCCGCGGTTATCGCATCATGATGCCAGATGAATTCCTTTGGTCTCTAGGAGAACTGAAGGATAAAGTGCTCAAAGGCACAGCCAGCCTTCCCTTTATTGAAGCAAGGTTCAGCCTCAAACCACTGGTCCCCAAGCTTATACACTACCAACCCGAGGCAAAGGGAAGCCAAGGCTAGCCTATGTCAATTTGATTATGACAGCTAGTAATTCTTTGATTACGAAAAAATCCTAGATTGGTCAAGTGCAGTTGTGATATAATCGCTTAATAATCCTATAGCAATCTCTGATTCTAAGGAGAACAACCTTGCCGAATCTAGAGCAAAAACTAAGGAGGAAAACCGCTGTCATCGGCGTCGTAGGCCTTGGCTACGTAGGGCTACCCCTGGCTCTAGCCTTCTCGAAAGAAGGATTCAAAGTATTAGGATTCGATATTCAACAAAAAAGGGTGGACCTGGTCAATAAGGGGCAGTCTTATATTGCCGACGTAGACAGCGCAAGCCTCTCGGCAGCAATCGCGAGTAAGTACCTTAAGGCAACTACAGACCAGAGCAGAGTTAAGGAAGTGGATGCCATTTGTATCTGCGTCCCCACTCCTCTTACCAAGACTAAGGATCCCGAGCTATCCTACGTAATCAGCGAGTCTGAAACAGTCTCTAAATACCTTCAGCCGGGTCAACTGGTAGTCCTTGAGAGCACAACCTATCCCGGCACCACCAGGGAGGTAATGCTGCCCATTCTGGAGCGCTCCAGACTAAAAGCAGGACGGGATTTCTACCTTGCCTTCTCGCCGGAAAGGGTTGATCCCGGCAGCAAGAACTACCATATCAAGAACACGCCCAAGGTAGTGGGAGGCATAGACTCAAAGTCAACCAAGGTCGCTACGCTTCTTTACCGCCAGGTAGCCGATGCGGTAATCCCTGTCTCAAGTCCTGAGGTCGCCGAGATGACCAAGGTATTTGAGAATGTCTTCCGCAACGTGAACATCGCGCTGGTCAACGAACTCACGCTGCTTTGCGACAAGATGGGGATAAGTGTCTGGGAGGTAATCGACTCTGCTGCCACCAAACCGTTTGGCTACATGCCGTTCTATCCAGGTCCCGGGATAGGCGGGCACTGTATTCCGCTTGACCCCTATTATCTAGCGAACAAGGCGAGAGAATACGACTTTCATACCAGATTCATCGAGCTTGCAGCAGATATCAATGAGCAGATGCCTTACTATGTCGTTTCCCGCATCATGGGTGCTCTGAACAGTAAAGGCAAGAGCTTGAAAAAGGCCAAGGTGCTGGTACTGGGGGTAGCCTACAAGAAAGATGTGGAGGATATTAGAGAGTCGCCCTCCCTGAAGCTAATCGATCTACTCCGCGAAAAAGGTGCAAACGTACGTTACAATGACCCTTACGTGGCGAAGATTAAAATCTCGGATGAGACGCTAGCATCTGTGGAACTCACTGAGAAACAGCTGTCCTCAGCAGACTGCGTGGTGATAGCTACCGACCACACCTGCTACGATTATAAATACATAGCCCAAAAGTCCAGCTTCGTGTTTGATACTCGAGGTGCTACTAGAAAGCTTCGAAACAAGAATATCGTAAAGTTGTAAGCTTAATGGATAAAAACATCGCTGTCATAGGCTGTGGCTACTGGGGCAAGAACCTGGTCCGCAACTTCGCTGAGCTCGGCGCCCTTCATACCATCTGCGATAGTTCACCTGAGGTCCTGAGCAAGATTGGATCACTTTATCCTAAAGTCGGCAAAGAAACAAGCCTCGAGGCAATATTAGCCAATAAAGAGATAAAAGGCGTCGTTATATCTTCTCCGGCAGCTCTTCACTATTCGATGGCAAAACAAGCCCTGCTGGCTGATAAAGACGTCTTTGTAGAGAAGCCAATCACTTCAAAAAGCTCCCACGCCCAGGAACTTGTAGAGCTTGCCGAGAAGCGCAAGCGGATACTGATGGTGGGGCACCTGATGCTCTATCATCCCGCCGTTCACATACTTAAGCATCATATCCAGTCAGGCGATCTAGGAGAAATCTATTATCTCTACTCCACCCGGGTGAATTTAGGGCAAGTGAGAAGTGACGAGAGCGCTCTATGGAGGCTTGCTCCTCATGATATCTCACTATTCTTGTATCTACTTGAGTCTGTTCCAGAAGTAGTTTCGGCCCAAGGCATAAGTTATGTTCAGCCCAACTTGGAAGATGTGGTGTTTATCACATTGAAGTTCCCCGAGAAAGTGCTTGCACATATACATGCCAGTTGGCTTGACCCTCATAAGATACGTCAGCTCACAGCAGTGGGCAGCAAGAAGATGGCTGTCTTCGATGATATGGACCCGGAGCACAAATTGAGAATATATGACCAGGGTGTAGTTGATGACTACGATAAACTCGCATCTCCTTCCGGGACACTCGCCCTGAGGTCGGAGGGTGTGTTCCTGCCCAGAGTCGACCTTGCCGAACCCCTGTCGCTGGAGTGCCGTCATTTTCTGGAGTGTATCGAAAACAGGGCCACCCCGCTATCTGATGGCAAACAAGGATTGGAAGTAGTGCGAATCCTGGAAAAGATTGAGAAAGTAATGAAAAGCAAGGCTGCCACGGCTTGATTCGGAGGCTTCCCGTGAACAATTTTATCGCTGATACTGCCAGAATCGGTAAGGACTGCACTCTTGGACACAACGTGGTAATCCTGGACCATGTCCAGATTGGCAACAACGTCTACATCGGGCACAATGTCGTTATTCACGAGGGAACGAAGATAGGCAATAATGCCTACATAGATGATGGCTCTATACTTGGCAGAACTCCTAGGTCAGGAGCATCGAGTCGCCGCAAAGCGCAAAAGGAACTGCCCCCGTTGGAGATAGGAGACGATACCATTATAAGTGTCAACGCTATTCTCTATACAGGTACTAAGATAGGTAGTCAGGTTATGGTAGGTGACTTAGCATCAATCAGAGAACAAAACGAGATAGGAGACAGGTCTATCATTGGTAGATTGGTCATGGTAGAGCCACGAACCAAGATAGGCAGGGGAGTAGTGGTGCAGACGGGTACACATGTTACCGGCGATGCCATAATCGAGGATGAAGTATTTTTCGGCGATGAAGTTAGTACCTCCAATGACAACGCGATGAGACGAGGTACCGGAGTATACAAAGGCCCCCACATCAAACGTGGCGCACGAATAGGCTCGAATGCCACCCTCCTCCCCGGCGTGGTTATTGGAGAAGAGGCAGTAGTAGCCGCCGGAGCCTTGGTCAGCCGAGATGTGCCCGACAGAAAGATAGTCATGGGTGTGCCCGCCAAAGTAGTGCGCGATGTCCCCCAGGATGAACTTTTGCCTCCCAAGGAGGGTGCTCATTGACCATCCCCCTGACCGACCTCAAAGCCCAATATAACTCAATAAAGGATGAGATTGACGCCGCTATCCAAAGAGTTCTACAAAACGGGCAGTTCATCCTTGGCTCTGAGGTCAAAGCCTTCGAGGATGAGATGGCTTCCTACTGCGGCACTAAGTACGCCGTGGGTGTCGCCTCGGGCACTGATGCTTTGCACCTTGCGTTGCTCGCCTGTGCTATTAAGTCTGGCGACGAGGTAATCACCACTCCTTTCACGTTCATCGCTACCGTCGAGGCCATAGCCAAGTGCGGCGCCATTCCCGTATTCGCGGACATAGACCCGAGGACCTACAATATAGACCATGCACAGATTGAAGCGATAATCACTAGAAAGACCAAGGCTATACTTCCTGTTCACCTCTACGGCCAGCCTGCTGCCATGGAAAGCATCCTTGAGATGAGCAAGAAACACAAACTCAAGATAGTCGAGGACTGCGCCCAGTCTCTCGGTGCTGAATACAACGGCAAAAAGCTCGGCTCGCAGGGCGATGCCGGCTGCCTCAGCTTTTTCCCCTCCAAGAACCTGGGCGCCTATGGTGATGGCGGCATGGTTGTGACCAACGACCCGAAAATTGCGGAGACTGTCAGGATACTTAGAGTCCATGGCGCCAGGGCAACCTACCAGCACGTTATGCACGGCTTCAATAGCCGCCTGGATGTCTTACAGGCAGCTATCCTGAGAGTAAAGCTGAAGCACCTTGACCATTGGAATGAGCTGCGTCGGGGCAAAACCCTGCTTTATAATAGATTGCTCAGCCAGGTGGACGGTATCGAGACCCCTTACATCGAAAAGCACGTCAAATCTTCTTGCAACTACTACACCATCCGTCTTAAGGACTCTCGCCTGAACCGAGACGAACTGCGCAAGCATCTGGAATCCAAAGGCATCCAGACTATGGTCTACTATCCGTTGTCACTCCATCTTCAGGAAGTCTACAAATATTTAGGGCACAAACTAGGCGATTTCCCCAAAAGCGAACAGGCTCAAGAGCAAGTACTATCGCTGCCAATGTACCCTGAGCTCAGTGAAGCCTATATTGAAGAAGTGGTAGAGGGGATTAGGGGATTCCTGCAAAGTTAGACTACCATGAAAATACTTACTGTTGTCGGAGCCCGACCCCAGTTCATTAAAGCAGTGCTGGTATCAAAAGAGCTACGCAAGAAGCATAAAGAGGTTCTTGTACATACGGGACAGCATTATGACTATGAGCTATCGAAAATCTTTTTCGATGAGCTGGGCATACCAGAGCCGGACTATAACCTGGGCATTGGCTCAGATACCCACGCTGTGCAGACCGGCAAGATTATGATGGCCATCGAGGAAGTCTTGCTCAAGGAGAAACCGGCCTGGGTACTGGTTTATGGAGACACCAATTCCACCCTCGCCGGAGCCCTGGCAGCCGTGAAAATACACATCCCCGTGGCTCATGTTGAGGCAGGCCCCAGGATGTTCGATAAGAACATACCGGAGGAGGTCAACCGCATACTGACGGACCACGTCTCCAGCCGGCTGTTTGCGCCTACGCAGACTGCAGTGGACAATCTGAAGAAAGAGGGTATAACCGAAGGGGTTCACCTCACCGGCGACATAATGCTCGATAGCTTCCTGTATTTCTCCGGTGTGGCCGAGCGTAAATCAAAAATACTCTCTGAGTTGGGGCTGAAGAGAAAGGGGTACCTGCTGACGACAGTGCATCGGGCGGGGAATACCGATGATGAGCAGAACCTGAGAAGCATAGTAGATGCTTTTTTAAGCATAGATGACAGGATAGTCTTCCCTGTCCACCCCAGGACTGAGAAATACCTGAAACAGTATGGGTTATATGATAGGCTGAAGTACGCCCCAAACATAACACTGATAGACCCCATCGGCTATCTTGACTCTATCGTGCTCACCAAAAATGCTGCAAAGGTCCTGACAGATTCAGGTGGGCTGCAAAAGGAAGCATACTTCGCCAGAGTGCCTTGTATAACTCTCGATGAGACGACCGGCTGGGTAGAGACAGTGCAGGACGGCTGGAACACTCTAGTTGCGTCCAACAGGGATAAAATCATCAAAGCCGTCAAGCATTTCGAGCCTAAGTGCAAACAACGGGATGTATTCGGCGACGGCAGAGCGGCGGAGAGAATAACCGCTATCATGAGCAACAGCGTATGATTAGAATAGTTATACTGAGATTAAGGCTGAAACTTTGTCTGTACTACAAGCAGCACTATAGACTATATAGGGAGTAAGAGAGTGTTATCGCTCATCAGGTTTTTAGTAAGACGCTTGAGAAGGTTAACGATAATAGTGATTAAGAAAATGTTTCCACTCATCATGTTCTTAGTGAGACGCTTCAGAAAGTTAACGATAAAAAGAGATACATGGCGCGAACGCATCAGGGTTGGCTACTATAGCTATGTTTGCGGCTCAGTAGGCAAGAACACTAGGTTTGCCGAGGGGATAATTTTTCATCATCCTGAAAGCCTGTTTATTGGCGATAATGTCGGAATCAACAGAGGTACCTGGATTAACGCTTATGGGAGAGTGCAAATCGGCGATAATGTGATAATCGGCCCTAATGTCATTATACATTCCGCGAACCACAACTTTGACCGACTGGATATACCAATCCGACTTCAAGGATGGACTACAGCACCTGTCATTATCGAAGAGGATGTTTGGATTGCAGCATCAGCGATAATCCTACCAGGCATCAGGATAGGGAAGGGCTCTGTAATTGCTGCAGGTGCAGTGGTCACGGGGGACATACCACCTTATTCGATCGCTATGGGGGTTCCCGCTGTAGTAATAAGGAACAGAAAGCAGACAAGAGAAGATATTCAATAATAGCAAAAGGGCGGGTTAGACAGTCATCAGCAAAACCAGTAATATTCGACCAAGCCAGACTATTCAGACTCAATCTTTAGCCAATTTGTATCATATCCACGTCGAACTTATACAGAAGTCTCTAATTTCTTGAGTAACTTCTGTTCTCGGAAAAATAATTAGATGATCAGAGATGCTTTAAAGCAGTTTTTCGTCTATGGTGCGGGAAGCATTGCTCAAAATGCCTTAAGTCTTTTCCTCTTACCTCTATTTCTACGCTTTTTTGACCCCTCACAATATGGCGTTATCTCACTGCTTGTGGTGACAAGCTCGCTTCTTGCCACGTTCGCCAATCTTGGGATAGGAACAGGACTATTCCGTCTTTACTATGAAGCTGAAATTGGAGAGAGGAAAAAGCTCGTTGGCACGGCCTGGCTATGGTATCTGTTCACGGGCACCCTGATACTGGTAATACTGTCAACTCAAGCCCACAACCTCTCTCAACTGCTCTTCCATGTTGAGGATTATGCTTATGCTGTCAGACTTCTTGGCGTCTTTTTCTTTCTCTCTTTGGTGGGCGACATGCCCTTTAACATTCTCCGGCTGGAAACGAGAGCTGGCTATTATGTCGGTTTTTCTTTGCTCAGATTTCTAATTGATTTCGGCTTAAAGTTTTTTTTCATCGCTTCTCTGGGGAGAGGAATCAACGGGTACTTTGAATCCAGCATCCTGGCTTATATATTCATCCTGTGCTTGATGGTTCCGTTCATCTTAAAATATACTGCCTTCTCCCTCAATACCTCATATCTCAGGCAACTCTTGAGACTAGGATTCCCGTTTGTATTCAGTGGCTTTGCAGTTTGGATACTGACTGTCTCAGACCGGTATATCTTAAATCAGTTTAAAGGAGCGGCTGAAGTTGGCATATATTCATTAGGTTACAGCTTTGCTAACATCTTCACCGTACTTCTAACGACTCCGAGCGCGCTCTTCTGGCATCCCTTCTTTTTCGCCCATGCTGCTGTGAGATCGGACGAGGATACCAAGAGACTCCTGAATAAGTCATTAATATACTTCCTACTTGCTGGTGGCGTCTTGTTCTTACTTATAAGCTTAGGCGTCGGCGACCTGCTGCGGGCACTGACCTTTTTATTTTCCGCTAACCCGCAATACCATCAAGCGACACCACTTGTGCCCCTGCTCACTCTGGGACCATTACTTTATTTGGTGTCACGCCAAGCAGGGAGTGCTATGCTTATGGCTAAGAAGCCAGAATACGGCGCCATAGCAGTCGCAATCGCTGCTGCAGTCAATCTCGGGCTTAATTTTGTTCTGATCCCCAGATATGGCGCCTGGGGGGCCGCTGTAGCTGCGGTTATTGCCTATGCTCTAATTGATTTACTCAGCTACTGGTGGGCTCAGAGACTCTGGCACGTAGAGTATGATTGGAAAGGGCTGGTTAGGGTTTTGCTTTTCATGGCTATTGCCTTTACTATCGGTTGGTATATAAGACTTGAGTATTCATGGGCTTCCCTGATTTCTCGCCTAGTAGCAGCGCTGGGCGTTTTTGGGTTGCTCAGCTGGTTTTTTATCCTGACTAGAGACGAACGTAACATGTTTCGCGCCTATCTTGCTGATGCCAGAGGAAGAGCTGCCAAAATGCTGCGCCGCAGTTCCTAGCGCTGATGAGTAATTGATAATAGACGTTATGAGCTACAAAATGTGTAAACGCAGGTTTAATGAAAGAGAGCTAACAGTTTATATTGACCGCACAAATCCTGTTTTCGCCGAGCGGCTTATCAAGTTAATGACTGATTCAGGGGTAAGCGCCCAAGCATTCGCTTTGCCTAAACGAAGAAGCGAGTTATTGGGATGGACTTGCAGGCTGAAGAGGTCCAAGCCCATACTCATCCACTATCTGTGGGGAAACCACGGACATTTAATCTACATCATCTCAAAACTCGCAGGTAAAAAAATAATAATCCACTGGATAGGTACAGATGTAGTTTGCGCTACCTCCTATAAAAAATGGACCTACCACGGCATACTGCGAAAGATTGCCTATAGAATTGCTGATTTACATCTTGTAGATTTTGAACCCCTGGCTGTCGAATTAAGGTCGTTAGGGATAGAAGCTGAGGTTATTCCGCTGGTGCCCGACATGCCTCCACCGGTAGAGGATGTGGTTTGGCCTCGTGAAGATCGGCTTTTTGTGGATTTGCCTGAAACAGAGCTGGAACTATATGGTGGCGATACTATCTTCAAGTTGACGCAAGAACTGCCAGATATAGAGTTCTTAATCGCTCGTCACAGTGGTAGAGGCGCTCCTTCGCTGCCCAATGTCAAATATCTAGGTTATGTTGACAACCTCGAACCAATCTGGAAACAGGTAAAAGTGTATTTGCGTTTAACAAAGCATGATGGCCTAGCTCATGGCGTAGTCGAAGCGCTCGCCAGGGGCAGGCATGTCGTCTGGTCCCAGAGCTTACCTTACTGTCATAAAGCATCCACTTTCGAGGAGGCGCTGGACGTTATAAGGAGTATACTAAGACAGAATCAGCCTAATATCGACGGAATGCATTACGCTCGCTCAGAATTCGATCCGCTGCGGATCGCGGAAAATCTGAAACGGGCTTATTTGAAGGTTATAGAGGATAAATAGCGTGTGCGAATAGAGTTAAGGTGGAGGCGATGACTACGGCTAAGGGTAAGAAAAAGGTGCTCATAGTGTCGTTCTACTTTCCCCCGACCAACAGTATAGCGGCAGTTAGAGTGGGAAAGTTTGCCAAGTATCTGCCCGAGTTCGGCTGGGAGCCCATTGTGCTGACTGCGGATACCGCGAAAGACTTGCCTCAGACCCTGCCTGTGGAAACAGACGAGACAAATGTTTTCAGAATGCCGTATTTTGCTCTGGCCTCATCACTTTACCGTAGTGTGCGTGGTAATCAAGAGAACTCTGCCCACTCATTCTCTCAGAAGTTTAGCTGGAAAACACCCATTTACAAGGCGATGGTATTGACATACCCTATTTACACCCTATCAATCCTTGCACCACTAATTACTGAACCTATAGGATGGTATCCTCACGCTGTGAAAAAGGGCCGTGAACTCCTGAATAAATATGATATTGACGCCATCTTCAGCTCCTATGGGCCCTCGACATCGCACCTTGTGGCCTGCCGGCTCCACCGCATAAGTGGCATACCCTGGGTGGCTGAATTCAGAGACCCCTGGGCTCTAAATGCTTATGGTAGGAAAATCGGATTTCTGCAATTTCTGGAAAGGCGATTGGAAAAAAGGGTGATGAAGGGCAGTAGTTTGTTGATCGGAGTTGCCGAAGGTCTTTCCCGGCAACTGGAAATGCTCCACGGAAAGAGAGTTGCCACGATACATAACGGCTTTGACGAGCAGGACTACGCTGAGAGCGTGCCGCTAACTACCAAGTTCACCATCACCTATACCGGACAAATATACCCCGGGAAACGAGACCCCACTATCCTTTTCGAAGCGCTTAAGGTACTCAAGGATGAGGGTAAGATCTCGCCCGACAACCTGGAGGTTCGCTTGTTTGGCCAAAATACATTGGCTAGTTTTTCCGAGGCAGAAAAGTACCGATTAGGTGAGCTGGTTAAGACCCATGACCTTGTTCCCTATAAGGAAAGCGTCAGGCTACAACAGGAATCTACAGTGCTGTTGCTCTTGGAATGGAATAGTCCCGAGGCTAGAGATACCTACACAGGCAAGCTATTCGAATACCTGGCAGCAAAGAGACCCATTCTGGCTATAGCTTACAAGTCTGGTGCCGTGGATAATCTGCTGACTGAATCTGGAACAGGTATTGTAATAAACAATCCGACTATGATGAAAGATGTCCTGAGCCACTGGCTGGATGAATGGCAAAAGTCAGGGAGAATTCTTTCGCACTGGGAACCCAGAGCAGATGTTATTCAGAGATACACCCGCAGGGGGCAAGCCGGCAAGCTAGCCCAGCTTCTGGAAGGGGTCTCAGGTCAATAGGCTTTACAGAGAGGCGGATGCTGTGCTATTCCCTTTTCCGGCAGACAGCAAGTACGCTGCCCGCCGTGGCCGGCATTGCCTCAGCGAAGAAATTAGACCCGTCAATTAACTTTCTGGTTACTTTGTCCCCGAACAGGCGGCGGCAGATATAAAGAGCATGCAGCGTTAGCGGAGGAAAAAACGCGCCGCCTCTTACCTTGATTATTTTGAAACCCTCAGCTTTCAGAATCTCCTTGAATTCTGCCAGACTGAAATTCCTGGTGAAATGCTCCGGCTTTTTCGATTCCCTGAACAGGGTGGAGATGTTCCTGGAGGTAGGCACGCTGGCGATGAGGATACCGTTAGTTTTCAGGACTCGCCGAATCTCGCCGAGCACCTTTTCCTGGTCGCTGACATGCTGAAGCGTGGACAGCAGCAATACCATGTTGAACGAATTCGCCTTGAACGGGAGGCCCTCGCCAACAGCCTGACTCAGATGTATCTTGACGTTCTCTTTATTTACATTTTCTTTGGCCCTGAGCAGGGAAACCTTGCGCAGCGGGTCGACTCCGTAGCACTCTGCTCCTTCCCCAGACAACGTGATAAGTAGATCAGCACCTCCACAGCCCACATCCAGAACATGGTCGCCTTTTGAAATATAGCTAATGGCAGTCTTCGCTATGATTTCTCCGAGTGATTGCCAGATAATCCTGGTTATCGGGTCTAATTCACTGCTCCTGATTTTCTGGAGGTGTTTTTCCAGGACCTCCAGGCTGTCATCTGGCATTAATTACATCCGCAACCGTATTTATCACATACCTCAGGTCCCGTTTCGTCATCTTGGGGTACAGAGGCAGAGACACTTCTCTTTCATAGACCCACTCGGAATTAGGGAAATCACCCTTCTTGAATTTGAAGGTTCTCCGGTAGAAAGGATGAAGGTGTAAGGGGATAAAGTGGACGCTGCATCCTATGTTCCGCTCTTTCAATTCCTCTATAAATTTCTTTCTGTCATAACTGCGCAAAAGTATGGGATAGAGATGATATACATGTGTGGCATTCTTCATCTCATGAGGCGTTATCACCCCGCCTATTTTGCCCAACTCTTCAGTGTAGATCTGGGCATATTCTCGTCTAATGGCGATAAACTCGTCCAGTCTCTTTATCTGCTGTATCCCTAAGGCTGCCTGGACATCGGTCATATTGTATTTCCAGCCGCATTCTTCGATTTCGTAATACCAGTCCCCTGCCGATGTATATCTTTTCCAGGCATCTCTGCTTATGCCATGCAGCCTCAAAATTCTGAGCTTATCAGCCAGCTTATCGTTATCAGTGGTAATGGCTCCACCCTCTCCGGTAGTTATATTCTTGGTGACGTAAAAGCTAAAGCAGGTGGCATCGCCGAGAGTGCCAATCTTTTTACCTTCGTATTCGGCGCCGATAGCATGGGCAGCATCCTCAATAATGAACAGGTTATGTTTTTCCGCAATTCTCTTTATCGCCCCCATATCGCAGGCTTGACCGGCATAATGCACTGGCATTATTGCCTTGGTCCTTTTTGTTATTGCTCGCTCCATTTTCTCAGGGTCGATGTTGTAAGTCGCCCTGTCGATATCAACGAATACCGGCTTAGCTCCCGTGTGGATAATCACATTCCCTGTAGCTGCGAATGTAAAGGGTGTTGTTATTACTTCGTCGCCTTTCCCGATACCTAGGGCAATTAACGACAAATGTAGCGCAGCGGTGCACGAATTGACAGCGATAGCATGTTTTGCCCCCGTATATTCGGCTATCGCTCCCTCAAATTCTGCCGTTTTAGGGCCCATAGTAAGCCAGCCAGAGTTCAAGGTATTTACTACCTCGTCTATCTCTGCTTCATATATACTCGGCTGGAAATAAGGCAAGAACTTGCTTCGCACTGTCCTACCCTGGTTTGCTCCATTCTTCAAATTTATAATCTCCATACCAATCTACAAATTTCTTAAGACCTTCGTCCAAAGTACACTTAGGCTCCCACTTGAGTAGCTTTTTAGCCTGCGAAATATCAGCAATCAACCTTTGAACTTCTCCTGGCCTTGGCTCAACATGAACTGGCTTGATCTTTCCTTGCTGCCCAGTCAGCTTGATAATCCGGTTGGCTAAATCTATGATTTTGACTTCCCTGCCAGTGCCGAAGTTAATGGGGCCATCCAACACTCCTTTATAGTTCAGGACTGCATCATAGGCAGACAGCGCGTCCTCAATATAGGTGTAATCCCTTGTCTGCTTGCCGTCTCCATAGACTATGGGAGGCATGCCGTTTAGGGCTCGCCTGACAAAAATGGAGATAACGCCGCCATAGCCGGTATCCCTTTGCCTCGGGCCAAATATATTGAACAGTCTCATGATGGCGATATCTATGCCATAGGTCTGCTTATAGGCATAACACATCCTGTCTGCGGCAGTTTTACTGGCGCCATAGGGGTGTGGTGCGTTTAAGGGATGCTTTTCATCCATCGGCGTATATTGAGCGGTGCCATAGACTTCGCTGGTAGAGGCATGAATTACCTTTCTAACATCGTATCTTCTAGCTAACTCCAGTATATTTTGGGTACCTGAAATATTGATGTCATAGGTTAATTTTGGCTCGATTATCGAGCGATCTACATGAATCTGAGCTGCCAGATGAAATACGACCTCGACATCCGTCATGATTTTTTCCAGTAAATCGAAGTCCCTGACATCTCCATTGATTAGTTTAAAGTTCCTGTAACTCAGCAGATGCCTGATATTAGTCAAGTTACCGCTCATAAAGTTGTCCAGACAGATTACAGTGTTTCCCTCTTTTGTGTATTTATCGCACAAATGGCTGCCCACAAAGCCAGCGCCGCCGGTTATTAGAATCTTCACCTTTCACCCCCATCTATAAGCTCTTGATAAAGCTTTTCTACCTTCAGCATTTCCTTTTCATAATCTGCTCTATGCTCTACTACTGCTCTTGCCAGCCTTCCGAACTTCATTCTTCTATCTTCACTTTCGAGCAGATAAATGACCTTTTCGGCTATAGTTTCAGGGGCTTTTACCAGAACTATGAAACCATTCTCTCCATCCGTTATCCACTTCTTAATGTCCCCACAATCGGTAACTACGATAGGTAATCCTGATGCCATTGCCTCTAAAGTGCTGACAGCGATGCCCCCATCTGATAGTGATGTAGATACATAGACATCGGCTGAGGCGAGATATTTAGGTAGCTCATCGTGCGATATCCGACCAACAAATCTAATTGCGCTTGAAATCCCCAGAGCTTCGGCCAAGTCTTCCAGGTAATCCCTCTGCTCGCCGTCACCGGCGATAATGAGCTTTGCCTCAGGAATCTGTTTCATAATTAGAGGCATGGCTTTGACTAATGACTCCACATCATAAAGTGGCTGTAACATTCTAACAGATATTATGGTTGGCGAGTAAGATAACTCTATCTTATTCCTGGTTTCTTCATTCCTTTGCTTCGGATTGAATTTCTGCGTATCTACCCCATGATAAACAAGCCTGATTTTACCCACATTTGCGCCCAGTTTTATCATTTCCTCTTTTGTATTCTCTCCATCGCAGGTTATCAGGTCTGCTTTCCTAAGGCTATACTCGGTGAGAAATCGATAGATTCTACTTTGTTTTGGGTCAATCAGTATATCACTGCCCCAGGCCGAAAGTATAAGGGGATGGAAGCCAGATACAGCTCCTAGATGGCCATAACCAGTTACATAATGGGCATGTAAAATATCCGGCCTTATTTTGTTCACCATTCTACGAACTTGAAACGGCCAGAGAACACCGCTAAGGTATCGAGATACCTTCCATAGCTGAGGCAGCAGCCTGGTTAACTGGTGCATCTCGATACGCTTGTCAAAACCTTCATAGCCTGAAGGAAATTGATAGGAAATTAAATGGACTTCGTGCCCCTTAGTTGCGAAGTAATTCACCCACCTCTGCGTATGTATGCTTATCCCATCAGCTACATAGCAAATCTTCATCGCTATAGCCCTTTGTTAAGCCAGCGGTTGGCATTCTCTAGCTAGCTTTACCATTGCCTCAATAAGCGTTTTACACCTTCCGGAAACTATACTCGTTGTCTAGCTACCGCCCTCTATCGCCGAATATAGTGAAAGCAGGCGTTGCTCCATAATCTCCCACCTGTATTCCTGCTGATAAATCTTACTGCCATTAGTCCCTAGCAGCTCGCACAATTCGGGATTTTGCTTTAGCTTCACTATCGCTTGTCTTATCTCCTCAACGTTGTTTACGTCAACAGCCAGGCCGCAGTTCTCCTTCTCTACCAGCTCTGCCATTGCTGTGCCTTTGCTTACAAGGATCGGCTTTCTGCACATCATAGCCTCAAATAATTTGGTAGCATAACCCCACCTGTGAACGTATACACTGGGATCGTACAAGGCAACAAGAAGGTCCGCTTCGGCGGTTTTAGCTAAGACTTGACTATAGCTGATTTTGCCCAGAAACTGCACTTTATCCGTTGCTTCACTGGCCCACTTGGTGATTTGATCGACCTCATCGCCGTACCCGGCCACAACCAGTATTACCTTGTCCATGTTTTTGATAGCTTCAAAAACCTTATCCAGATTTGATTTACGGCTCCTGAAAAGTGCGCCTGCATAGAATATCGTAAATGTGCCCTTGTCCCTCGCGATAGGTTTCAGTTCGCCGCAAGAGTCAGGGGGAGAGTTGATAATGACAACTACGTTCTTGTTTGGGATTCCGTTAAGCTCTTTTACTACTCCTTCGCTAGCTAGCACTACCCCGTCAGCACAACGGATAAACAGCTTATCAACAAAGACGCAAATCGATGTAAGCCACCCGGGAAGCCTAACCAACATATAATAAATGTCAGCTATCTCATAAATAACCTTCTTCCTCTTTATTCTGGCAGCAACGATCGCGGGCATAATAGTATCGAAATCCATGGCCTGGACTATGTCCCACCTTTCCTTCATCAGCCATAGAAATTCGAACAACCACCAAATGGGTAAAAAAGCGAGGACTCTGGGGCCAAAAGGAGCTCTAAATCTAAACCGACGGGCTTCGTAATGTTCTTCCTGTGATACCTTGGGGTACTTGCACTCTCTGTCCCAACCTAGCATAATTACACTATGACCATGGGAAGACAAAACCTGCGCAGTCTTGGGGCCTCTGGGGCTAACTGTTTCTAACGCGGCTCTTACTATCACAACCCTCATCTACCGTCAGTGCCCTTTCGCTCCCTGCAATATTTCAATTAGCTGTTTGGCTCTGTGTTGGGCAGTATGCTCCTTCAGTACTCTTCTTCGAGCCGCCTCGCCGGTTCTTCGCCTTAATTCGTCTGACGATAAAAGCATTTTATATGTTTCTACAGCCTCTTCGGCGTTATGAACCCTGAACATCTCTTTCCCTACTTCAAACCACTCTTCAAGCCCATTATATGGGTCAGACACCACACAACAGCCTAACGAGGCAAGTTCAAAGGGACGTGCACTGGATGTACCGTACAGTTGAGCATCGATTTCCTTGGTTATGTTGAGATTTATCTTGCTCCGGCAGCAGTAGCTTCTCCAAGCGCTGATGCTCAGGACGCCGCAAGTCCTGGCTCGGCCCAAATTAACTCCATGCTCCCTGCCGCCTACCAGAAAATTAGCGCTCGGAAGTACTTCAGATGGCTGGCTAATCATGAAATCCATACGTTTCTCTTTTGTTTTACCTCTAAAGCCATAATAGAAAATGTCTATATCCTGCTCGACTTGAATCGGAGAATATAGCTCTGGGTCCACGCCATAGTAAAGAACGTCAACACTTCTTGCTCCCATCTCTTCTAGCATTGGTATGGCGCCCTTGGAACTACTTATGAAGATATCATATTCAGTGAGGTCTGCTCCCGGATATTGGCTAAACTTAAAGCTCTCTGTTTCTGAATAGGAAGGCAAACTTGTAGGCAGGTCCCCGTCGTAGTAAATAATGGGCAGCCTGGATCTTGCTTTAATCTTTGTGGGTATGCCTGCCATATGATTTAAAGGTGCGTTGAAGAATAGGATGGCATCCACATCTCCTTCCTGATCTAGCACATTAAGTAAATGTCTTTCCCACTTCGGCCGAATATAATTCCTTACCACAGCCATACTAAAGTTGGAGACCCCGCCCTTACTGCCCACTGACCTGATTTTTGTCCGGTCCAAGATAGAATTGAATAGGATGCTCTCTCGAGCGCAGGGATTGGGATAGGTACGCCACCACATTGAATTTACAGGATAGCCAAGATAAGGGATGACAATAAGCTCATTACCGATTTCGTGTAAGCCTTTGAATAGCTGCCACAAGAAAGGGGTGACTCCCATCCCGTATTTGAGGTCGATAGTGCTGCAGACTACAAGTAGTTTCAATCCAACTTCAACCTTATGAGAGATTCATGGTGGTTTTCGTACTAAATGAAGGTCAGCCTTACGTGCTCCGGAAGAACGCCTTTATCTCACTACATGCTCTTTCGACATCATCATTTGTGAGGAAAGACGAAGACGGCAGCCACAAACCTCTTTGAGAAACAGATTCCGACGCCCTGAAGTTGCCCTTAACATAAGAATACGGGGGCTGTGTATGGATTGCTGGATAAAAAGGTCGTGTGCCTATCCCCCTGCTTTCCAAGAACTTTGCCAGATTATCTCTCATCCCGTCTCCGTTAACAAGAATGTCAATGAACCAAGGTGAGCAATCCTCCAAATTCGTAGCTATGAGCTCCACCTCTTTTATACCTTGCAACAAGTCATAATAAAGCTTGTATATTTCCTTCTTTCTTTTTACTCTCCAGTCGAGTTTTTTCATCTGCTCAATCCCTATCACTGCCTGAAGATCGGTAAATTTCGAATTGAGCCCCATAATCTCATGGTAATCTACCCCAGCTTTTGGCCTCCCAAAATCCTTAATCATTGTTATGCGCCGGTAAAGTTCCTCATCGTCGGTAACCAGGGCGCCTCCTTGTCCAGTGGTAATGATTTTGGGGAAGCTGAAGGAGAAACTGCCAATCTCGCCGAAGGTTCCCAGATGTTTGCCCCGACATCTCGATCCCAAGGACTGAGCAGCATCCTCAACCAGATACAGGTTGTGCTTCCTCGCAAGGGTTGCGACTTTGTCCATATCAGGGCAGCGCCCGTTGATGCTTACAAACATTATCGCCTTGGTTCTGCGATTAATTGCCTTTTCAGCCAGCTCCAGTTCTAGACACAGATTTACGGGATCAATATCCACAAAGACAGGCTTCGCACCGGCCAAAACAATAGCATTAGCTGAAGCTATCATAGTGTAATCAGGAACAATAATCTCGTCTCCGTTCTTGATCCCCAGAGCCATGAGAGCAATCATTAGACTAACCGTGCCATTGTTTACCACCGAGGCATGCTTGCTGCCAACATAGTCGGCTATCATACGCTCGAATTCTCTCGTTTTTTTAAACTCGGTAAGCCATCCCCCTGCATCCAAATAATCAGCTACCGCTTTCTTCTCCTCCCCACCAATCCAAGGTTCTATCTGGTTAATCCGTTTCATAGCCTATCTTCCTCAATGCGGTTCACCCCGACAGTTTGTATCTATGTTGTAACTGAATAGAAATTAACCTTTAGGGAAAGAATTGTTGCAACTAACAATTGGCTCCATGCACATATACAGTAACCTTATCACAAGCTGCACGCAGTTCAACCCTCTTAGCTTCAGATCCTTTCCCTGTCCTTTTCCGCCCCCATATACGGGCCGTTCTTGACCTCTAATACCCTGGTATTATCGTCCATTATCTCATAACCGTGGCCACCACGCAGAAGAACCATGGTATCACCCCTGCCGAGCTCGATCGTCCTTAAGTGCTTTTTCCCTTCGGAGTAAACATCTGCCCGGACACGCCCTTCCTTCACGAAAATAACCTCTTGAGTATATCGAATCTCCCGAGGCGCAACTACGTGGATATGAGGTGCCAACTTCTGACCCTTGTTATATCCCCAAGTACCCACCTGCTGATAATCTTCGTTAGAAGATACAAAGTTCAATCCTTCCTCCCAGTCAGTACCCCTGATCACAATTGCCAGGATCCGGTTTCCGTCTACTATCTTCTCTGTTTTCATTACTTGTGCCCTACTTGATATTACTCGTGTACCATTCCACAGTTTGCTCAATGCCTTTTCTCAAGCTTGTGGGGGGCACCCAATTGAATAGCGCCCTGAGCTTGCTGTTATCCATAGTCTTGTGGGGGGCGCCATCAGGTCTTGACCTATCCAAGACTATTTCCCCCTTGTATCCCACTATATCTTTTATTAACTCCGCAAGTTCTAGAATAGAAATGCCTTTACCCACTCCGACATTAATTGGGTCCACCGTTGGTCCCATCTCAAGAGCTTTTATTAGAATTTCAGCCCCGTCATCCACATACAGCCACTCCCTTACTGGTTTGCCGCTCCCCCACACCGTAACACGGGTAAGGTTTTTTCTTTTTGCCTCCACAAACTTCATTATCAGTGCGCCGAGTGCGTGAGAGCGCTTCTCCTCGAAATGGTCGCCGGGGCCGTACATGTTCGGCAGGATAAGATTTACGGTCTCAAAACCATATTGTTTGTAGTACGCCCAGCTCTGCACCCAAGTGGCTTTCCTGACAAATCCGTAGACCATGACGGATTCATCAAGTTGTCCATCCCACCATTCCTCTTCTTTAAAATCCTTTGTCAAGTGACCGGGATAAGAGCAGTTGGAAATCGGATTGATGAATCTCTTCACACCGGTTAATCTCGCGCTCTCCATCAAGTTTGTTGACATCAAGATATTGTTATAGAATATCTCCCCCGGTCTCTCGTACCCAAATTGGATTCCTCCTACAAAGGCTGCACAGTTGATAAGGGCATCGAATCTTTCTTTCTCAAACAACTCCCTTGTCTGTTTAGCATCGCGAAAATCATAGCCATTTCTCAAAGAGAGAGAAACAAAACCTATACCCTTTTCTTTCAGCCCCTTAACTACTCTTCTACCCAGGAATCCGTTGCCACCTGGAACGAATACTTTGTTTAACTGCATATCAATCACGCCCCCACCATCTGTCGGGGAATTTCTGCTTCAATATTCTGTCTCCTTCGCCAACAGGTTGTAAGCCCACGGCGCGCATATCCGCATCTACCATGATCTTGACAAGGTCTTTAAATCTGATCTTTGGATTCCACCTCAAGCTCTTCTTAGCTTTTGTAGAGTTAGCAACTAACTCATCAACCTCTGTCAGCCTAAAGTATTTGGGGTCTGTCTTGACATATTTCTGCCAATCAAGCCCCACGTAAGAAAAAGCCTCCTCAACGAACTCTCTCACCGTGTGAGGTTCCCCGGTTCCCATGACAAGGTCCCTAGGCTCTGGATTCTGAAGCATTTTCCACATGAATTCGACATACTCTGGAGCGTAACCCCAGTCTCTTATTGCTTCCAAATTGCCCATGTATATATAATCCTGCTTTTTTGCGAGGATGTAAGCGATGCCTCTACTGACCTTCCTAGTTACGAAATTTTCGCCTCGCCTTGGAGACTCATGATTGAATAGTATCCCGTTGCAAGCAAACAGGTTATATGCTTCTCTGTAATTCTTGACTATCCAATATGCGTATAGCTTCGCGACAGCATAGGGACTTCTTGGGTAGAATGATGTAGTCTCACTCTGAGGTGCCCTAGCTAGGCCAAACAGTTCCGACGTTGATGCTTGGTAGAACTTCGTTCTTAACCCAATTTCTTTAATCCCATCCAGTATTCTCAAAACACCTACAGCATCCACTTCAGCGGTATATTCAGGGACCTCAAAAGAGACTTGAACATGG
>Ga0315277_10003816_pt1 | contig 20332 bp, 16 predicted proteins | sample YL17G05_15_MG_FD_203695 | JGI IMG/M metagenome (GOLD analysis project Ga0315277, IMG submission 203695) | Sediment microbial communities from Yellowstone Lake, YNP, Wyoming, USA - YL17G05_15 | ecosystem: Environmental > Aquatic > Freshwater > Lake > Sediment | place: USA: Wyoming | collected... | reverse complement strand
TAGCGTCCCTATTTGCGCCCGCACGAAAATGGTTAGCGTCCCTACTTTCTCCTACTTTCTTCCATTTCCCCTCTCCCGGCGGGAGAGGGTCAGGGTGAGGGGGAACAGTCTGGACTCGCACTCCAAGCCGCAATTGACCACGCCGTCGCCCGCTCCTTCGCCTATCGCTTCATCGCCAAGGTATTTGAAGATCCAACGCCGCAAGGCTGGGCCATTCTCACCGATGCGGCGACGCAAACCAGTTTCCGCACCGCGCTCCACGTGTTGGCAGCGGGACGGGCCGGCTTGCGCGAGGGCGCCGAGAAACTTCTGGCCACACTCACGCCCGAAAGTCTGGAAGCGTTCAACGACAGCTACCTCGTCGTGTTCGGCCACGCCGCGCGCGCGCCGTGTCCGATGAACGAAATCGAATACGGGAATCTCAAGGCTGACTCGCTCTTTCAACCGCACCGTCTCGCCGACCTGAATGCATTTTATCGCGCGTTCGGACTCGAACTCGCGGATGACGCCGCCGAGCGACCCGATCACATCTGTCTTGAACTGGAATTCATGTCCGTGCTCGCGGCCAAGGAAGCCTACGCGTTGGAACACCAACTTGATGGCGATCAGATCGCGCTAGGCCGCGACGCGCAGAAAAAGTTTTTGCGCGAGCACCTTGGCCACTGGTTGCCGGCCTTCACCCGCCGGCTTGAACGCGAAGCCGGCCCGGGCGCTTTGGCGGCGCTGGCGCAATTCACGCGCGAATTCGTGCTGAGTGAGTGCGCGCGCTTTGGGGTTACGCCCGGCAGCGAAGACTTGCTGCTCCGGCCCGTGGACGAAGCCGCCGACTGCATGTGCGACTCGTGTGGTATCACGAATCTGCCTCCCGGGGCGCTGACCACGGCGTGAAGGTAGGGACGCGTTGCCGCGCGTCCAAGCCGACCAGCAGGTCGGCCCTACCGGAGAGAACAACGACTATAAAATGCAACTGCGCTACGATGAAGAGCTGGTGGAAGCCGCCGCGTTTCTCTGCGCCGGTGGCCGCCGCGCGGACGTTCCGCCGCTGCAAATCCGTCGATTCAATCGCGAGCGCGAAAAGCCTTACGCCATCCTCGACCCCGACCAGCGCAACGCCGCCTTCTTCACCCTTCATCTCGAGTGGTTCCGCGAGTGGGGGCTTGAGCAGGTGCTGCTGAAACTGGTGGACGAATTTCCGCTGTTCCGAAAATCACTCACCGTCCTGGCGTTCCGCAAGGCGCGCGGGCGAAATGAAGAAGGCGCGGAACTGTTTGTGAGCGCGGAAACCGGCCGTAACGCCGTCGTCGCGTTGTTGCCCGAACGCTTCGCGCGCGACGAAGCCCTCGTGCCGTTTCTGCGTCACGAGTTCATGCACGTGAACGACATGCTCGACGCGGCGTTCGGCTACTCGCCGCAACTCCATTCGGCCGGACACAACCCCGCGCAGCAACGCCTCGCGCGCGAGCGCTACCGGCTGCTGTGGGACATCACGATTGATGGCCGGCTCACGGCTGCGAAGCGCACCACCAACGGCAGCCGAGACTCGCATCGCGCCCTTTTCGACCGGGCGTTTGGTTTCTGGAGCGAACCGCGGCGCGACGAAATCTTTGCTTCGCTTTGGGATGGACCCAAACCACACCACCCCAACCTACTCGCCATCGCTTCCGACCCGCGCGAAGTCAAACGGACACATGAACCATTGCCCGGCGCAACCTGTCCCTTGTGCGACTTTCCGACGTTCGAGTGGTCGGTGGGCGAAACTTTGCCCGCCGAAATCCGCTTGCGCATCGGGGCAGAGTTCCCGTCGTGGTCTCCCGCGCAAGGGTTGTGCAAGCGGTGTCGTGCGGTTTATGAAGTTGCCGCCGATGCGCTTGCAAGCTGCCTGTTAGGAAAGGAGAATCAGAGTATGATCCACATCGAACGGATTTTCATTTCGCCCGGCCATAATTTCTGCGGCCACCACGGCCAGCCGCCGGGACAACACGCCATTGTCGAGCAGGACCAGGTGGAATGTGTCGCCGGGCGCGGCCTGCGCGGCGACCGGTTCTTCGACTACAAGGACGATTACAAGGGGCAGATCACATTCTTCTCGATGGAAGTCTTCGACGCGCTGCGCCGTGAACTGAAACTGCCGGATGCGCAACCCCAAGCCACGCGCCGCAATGCCTTCGTTCGCGGAGCGGATTTGAACGCGCTCATCGGACACGAATTCGCAGTGCAGGGCGTCCGATTCGCCGGCGTCGAGGAAAGCAAACCGTGCGATTGGATGGAACACGCGCTTGGCCCCGGCGCGCGGGAGTGGCTCAAAGGCCGCGGCGGCCTCCGCTGCCGCATCCTCACCGACGGCGTGTTGCGCCGCGACGCGTGACATGCAATTGAGCGCCGTGATCCTGGCCGGCGGCGAATCGCGTCGTATGGGCCGCGACAAGGCCTGGCTCAACCTCGACGGCGAGCCGCTAATCGTCCGTGCGGTGCGAACAGTGCGTCGACTCGCGGTGGACCAGCTATTCATTTCCGGTCGCACGGACGCAGACTACGCCACGCTGCAATGTCCGATCCTGCATGACCTCGAGCCGGGCTTCGGTCCATTGGGTGGGATCGAACGCGCGTTGCATGCGTGTGGCTCGCCATTGCTTTTGGTGCTTGCCGTGGATTTGCCACACATGACGACCGAGTTTCTCACAAAACTGATCGTTCGAGCCGACGTGCTGACCGGCGCGGTGCCGACGCGCGACGGCAGCCTGGAACCGCTGGCGGCGATCTATCCGAAGCGCTGCCACGAAATTGCTTTCCGCTTCATCGCGCAATCGCGGCATTCGGTTTGTGACTTTGCCGATGACTGCCTCAAGGAACGAGCGGTGCGCACGCTCCGCGTGGCCAAGCGGGACGCCGCTTGTTTCGCCAATTGGAACTCACCGGTTGACGCGACGCCCAACCGCTACCAACTTGTCGCACATTCACGCGCCTCGCGAAGGCAGGCCGCTGTTTGCGACACACGACATTTGATTTGAATGGACGCTTTCGGACGAACCATTGATTACTTGCGCATCTCAGTCACCGACCGATGCAACGAGCGTTGTCTCTACTGCGTGCCGGAAGGTTACAAGGGCTGGGAACGCAAACCCGACCACCTCACCGCTGACGAACTCGTGCGCGTGGTGCGCGTGGCGGCGAGCATGGGCTTCCGCAAGTTTCGTCTCACCGGTGGCGAACCGCTCGTCCGCGCCGACCTGCCGGAGCTTGTGCGCGCGATGGCCGCGATCCCCGGTGTGGAATGCATCGGGCTTTCCACGAACGGCACGCGCCTGGCCCCGCTGGCGCAGACATTGCGAAGTGCGGGATTGCGCACCGTGAACGTCAGCCTCGACGCGCTGGATGCGGCGGTTTACCGGCGCGTCACCGGAGGCGATGTGAACATGGTGCTGGCCGGCATTCGCGCGGCGGTGGCGGTGGGCTTCGAGCGCGTGAAATTGAATTGCGTCCTCATGCGCGGCGTGAACGAGGCGGAGCTTTGGCCGCTGGTCCTGTTCGCCGCCGAGCACGGCCTGCCATTGCGCCTGATTGAGATGATGCCACTGACTACGACCGACGTACTGACGGAAGAGAATTTCCTGCCGATTGGCGAAGTCATGCAGCGGCTCAGCCAGCGCGACGAACTGATTCCGCAACCAAGCGATTACCTCGGCTGGGGGCCCGCCAAGTACTACCGCCTCCGGCACACGGGCGCACTGGTGGGCTTTATCGGCGCGATCACCAACCTGCACTTCTGCGAAACGTGCAACAAAATGCGGCTCACGGCCGACGGCAAGATCCGCCCCTGCCTGGGCCAGCACGGTGAAGTGGACTTGCGCGACACGCTGCGCCATGCGTCGGGCGACGAGGCCGTGCGCGAGCAATTGCTGCTGGCACTGCGCCAGAAACCGTTCGAACACCAGTTTCGCACGAACTACAAGCCTTGCCGGCCCATGACCGCCATCGGCGGCTGAGCGAGCGCGCAACAACGTGCTGCCGGCATCCTGCCGGCAGGACTCGATTGGTCCTGCCGACGAGACGTCAACAGCACGCTGAGAGGGCTTCCCGGGCAAAAGCGGCTTTGCTCGAAATATCTCACTCCGTTTCTCGCGTCCGCAAAACATTTGCTGGCCAAGCAATCCAGCTTCCGTTACTCGGTGCGTTGCCGTCGCCTGTGCGGCTTTGCAGCGGCGCAAACCTCCGGCGACATGACCATGAAATGGGTACTAATTCCACTTTTCGCGGCGCTGGCTTCTGCGACCGGGCTGAATGCCGCCGACAACTCGATCAACCTTTCCGGCCAGTGGCGCTTTCAAATCGACCGCGCGGATGTCGGCATCAGCGAGCACTGGTTCGAGCTCACGCTGCCGGACAAAGTCAAGTTGCCCGGCTCGCTGACGGAACAAGGCATCGGCGACGACATATCCACCAACATGCGGTGGATCGGCAGCATCGTGGATCGCTCATGGTTCACCGCGCCGGAATACGCGAAGTATCGCCAGCCGGGCAACGTGAAGGTGCCGTTCTGGCTCCAGCCGGAGAAATACTACGCCGGCGCGGCGTGGTATCAGCGCGACATTGAAATCCCGGCAGAATGGAAAGAGAAGCGCGTCGTGCTGTTCCTCGAACGGCCGCATTGGGAGACGCGAGTCTGGGTGGACAATCGGCTCCTCGGCACGAACAACTCGCTGGCGACGCCGCACGAATTCGATCTCGGCCAACTCGCGCCCGGCAAGCACACGGTCAGCATTCGCGTGGACAACCGCATGGTCATAGACATCGGCGAGAATTCGCATTGCATCAGCGACCACACGCAGGGGAATTGGAATGGGATTGTGGGCAGGATCGAGTTGCGCGCCACGCCGTCGGTGTGGATTGAGGATTTGCAGGTGTATCCGCAACTCGCCAAGAAATCGGCTACCGTGAAGGGCAGGATCGGAAACGTCAGCGGCCAGCCGGGATGGGCCTTGATGGTCGTATCCATCAATCACGTTCAAGGAGCCGCGACTTTGCCTCCCTCAAAACCGCTCACCAAGGAGGCGTCTTGGGATGACTCTGGTGGAAGGTTTGAAGTCGAGGTGCCAGTACCTGCGGAATGCCGATCGTGGGATGGGTTCCATTCCGTCCTCTATCAGGTTTCCGCCAGCCTGGGGAGTAGTCAGCACGTCAAGTCCACGACCTTTGGCCTCCGCGAAATCTCCACCGACGGCACGCAGATCGCCATCAACGGCTACAAGACCTTCCTCCGCGGCACGCTCGATTGCTGCATCTTCCCCAAGACCGGCCATCCGCCGATGGAGATTGAAGAATGGCGGCGCATCATCCGCGTCGCGAAATCCTACGGACTGAACTTGATTCGCTTTCACTCCTGGTGTCCGCCGGAAGCGGCGTTTCAGGCGGCGGACGAGCTTGGGTTTTATTTCCACGTCGAGACCTGCTGGCCCAACCAATCCACGACGCTCGGCGACGGCAAGCCGGTGGACCAGTGGGTTTATGACGAGACGGACCGCATCCTGAAGGCTTACGGCAATCACCCGTCCTTCCTGCTCATGGCCGCCGGCAACGAGCCGGGCGGCAAGAACGCGAACGCCTTTCTCGCCAAATACGTGGCGCACTTCAAGGCGCTCGATCCGCGCCGGCTTTGGACCAGCGGCGCCGGCTGGCCGCAACTGCCAGAGAACCAGTTCCACGTCTCGCCAGACCCGCGCATCCAATCGTGGGGCGGCGGCTTGCGGACGCGCGTCAATTCCCGCCCGCCGGAGACGGTCACCGACTACCGCGAATACATCGCCGCGCGCAGCGTGCCGTGCATCAGCCACGAGATCGGCCAGTGGTGTGTCTATCCGAACTTCGACGAAATCAAGAAATACACCGGCTACCTCAAACCGAAGAATTTTGAAATCTTCCACGACACGCTGGAGGCGCACCACTTGGGCGACCTCGCGCACCAGTTCCTGCTCGCCTCCGGCAAATTGCAGACGCTGTGCTATAAGGAGGAAATCGAGTCGGCGTTGCGCACGCTGGGGATGGGCGGGTTTGAGTTACTCGACCTGCACGATTTCCCTGGCCAAGGCACAGCGCTCGTCGGCGTGCTCGATCCGTTTTGGGAGGAGAAAGGCTACGTGACGGCGAAGGAGTTCAGCCGGTTCTGCAACTCCACGGTGCCGCTGGCGCGGCTGAAGAAGCGGGTGTTCACCACTGATGAAAAGCTGGAGGCGGAAATCGAGGTGGCGCATTTCGGAGCAAAGTCGATGGATGACGCGGTCACGACTTGGAGGCTGGTGAGCGACGCGGGCAAGGTTTTGGCGGACGGCATGCTCCCTGCGAAAGCTGTGCCAGTGGGTAACGGCATCGCGCTGGGCAGCGTGACAGCGGATTTCAAAAACGTCGTCGCGCCCGTCCAGTGCAAGCTCGTGGTCGGCATCGAAGGCACGGCATTTCAGAACGACTGGGACATCTGGGTCTATCCGTCCGCCGTGGACACGTCTGTGCCAGCGGGCATCACGGTGGTCAACGAGTTAAACGACGCGGCGCTGGCAGCATTGAACGGCGGTGGCAAGGTGTTGTTGCTTATTCCGCCACAGCGCGTCGCACCGGACAAGAAGCGCGGCAAGGTCGCGCTCGGATTCTCCAGCATCTTCTGGAACACGGCCTGGACGCAAAACCAGCCGCCGCACACGCTGGGGATTCTCTGCGATCCGAAGCATCCGCTCTTCGCCGAGTTCCCGACCGACTTCCACAGCAACTGGCAATGGTGGTATCTCATCTCGCGCGCCAGCGCGATGATCCTCGACGATTTCCCGCCGGCGTTGCGGCCCACGGTGCAGGTGATTGACGACTGGTTCACCGTGCGGAAGCTCGGGCTGGTTGTCGCAGCAAAACTGGGCGGAGGCAAATTGCTGATTTGCAGCGTGGACCTCGAAAGTGATCTGGCCAGCGACCCCGTGCGCCGTCAGTTCCGCTACAGCCTGCTGCGCTACATGGCGAGCGATCGTTTTTCGCCCCAGCACGCCGTCACAGTCGAACAGGTGCGCGCCTTGATCGTGCCGCCTTCGACTCGGAGCCGCGTGGGCGTTCGCTCGTTCCAAGCCGATAGTGAGGAAGTGGGTTTTGAAGCGGGCCAGGCAATTGACGGCGACCCGCGCACGTTTTGGCACACGGCTTTCCAGGCGGCGCAGCCCGGTTACCCGCATGAGTTCGTGCTGCGCTTTGATCATCCAATCCGCATCGCTGGCTTCAGCGTCTTGCCTCGTCAGGATGGCAATCAGAACGGCTGCATCAAGGACTACGCGTTTTACGCATGCATGGACGGACGCAACTGGGGCGCGCCAGCCAACCGCGGGGCGTTCACGGCGGATGGCAGCTTGAAGACGGTCAAGCTCGCCACACCAGCGACGGCGCGCTACCTTCGGCTCGTGGCGCTAAACTCGCACAACGGGCAGCCGTTCGCCGCGATGGCGGAGTTCGATGTGCAGGAAGCAGCGCCCTAAACATGACGAACCCGATTGGATCTCGCCGAATTCAGCGCGTCGCCTGCGCCGCATTGCTGGACTTTTTAGCGATTTTGTTTGCAGCAAGCCAAGTCGTTGCGGCCGCCGCCAAGGAACGACCGAACATTGTCCTCATTATTTCCGACGATCAGCATTGGGGCGATTACGGTTTCATGGGCCATCCGCACGTCCGCACGCCGCATCTGGACCGCCTCGCAACGCAAAGCCTCGTCTTCCCGCGTGGCTACGTGCCTTCGAGTCTCTGCTGCCCAAGCCTGGCTTCGATCATCACGGGCCGCTACCCGCATCAGCACAAAATCACCAGCAACGATCCGCCGAATCCTGAATCGTTGCCGGCAGGGAAGTTCTATCAGTCGCAGGCATTCCGTGATGGCCGCGAAGTGATGAACCGGTTCATGGACGCCCAGCCCACCTTGCCGCGGCTGCTCGTCCAGCACAGCTATCTCGCACTGCAAACCGGCAAGTGGTGGCAGGGCGATTACCGACACGGCGGGTTCACGCACGGCATGACGCAGGGCGGGCGGCACGGCGACGACGGCCTCGACATCGGCCGCAAAACGATGCAGCCGATTTACGATTTCATCGCCGAGGCTCGGAAAGAACGGAAGCCGTTCTTCGTTTGGTACGCGCCAATGATGCCGCATCAACCCCACGACCCGCCGCCGCGACTGCTCGACCACTACAAGGACAAGGCCGCGGCACTGCCGGTGGCGAAGTACTGGGCGATGATCGAATGGTTCGACGAGACGTGCGGTCAGTTGCTCGACCACCTCGAACAACAAAACCTCGCCACGAACACCATCGTCGCGTTCCTCGCCGACAATGGTTGGATCACCGATCCGGCCACCGGTCGCTACGCCCCCAAGTCCAAACAATCGCCCTACGATGGCGGCCTGCGCACGCCCATCCTGCTCCGCTGGCCGGGCAAGGCCGCGCCAACTCGGTCACCCCACTTGGCCTCGTCGCTGGATTTGTTGCCAACACTGGTCGCGGCAACCGGCCTGCCGCAGATGGCCGACCTGCCCGGCGCCAACTTGCTGGATTCCACAGCCGTCGCGAAACGCACAACCCTGTTCGGCGAGTGCTTCACACACAGCGCGGTGGATCTGACCAAGCCCGCTGCAAATCTGCGCTGGCGCTGGATGATCGAAAGCGATTGGAAACTCTTGGTGCCGTGGCCAGCCAACGAACCGACGGCGGCGGTGGAACTCTACAAGCTTGCCAACGATCCGAACGAGGAGACGAACCTCACTTCAGTCAAAGCGGAACAGGTTTCGGCGATGCGGACGAAGCTCGACGCGTGGTGGAACCCCGAAGCGGGTGCGTCGGCTGTAACCAACCTCACAACCAGCGCCTTAACCACTCCCACGCCTCGGCCTGCATCTCCGCGTTGAACTCGTGCGGCGTGTCGTAGAGACGTAGCCGCAGTTTCTCTGGCACGCCGGCTTTGCGGTAGCAGGCCGTGAGCTTCTCAAACGCCGCATTTACGCCGTCCGGTTCGAACAGCCCATCTTTCTTCCCGTTGATAACGAGTAGCGCCGATGGCATCGCGAGGGATGCGACGTCCGGGAAATCGAGCTGGCGATAAAGACCCGGCACGAGCATCGTGTGCCCGATGGTGTTGACGACGCGCCGCCGCAACTGGTGCGGAAACGAGGTCATCCAGCCGACGACCACTGCGGCCTTGATGCGATCATCCAACGCCGCCAGGTGGCATGAGCGAAAGCCGCCGACCGAAAGGCCGACGCAACCGATGCGGTTCTTGTCCACTTCCGGTCGCGTGAGCAGGTAATCCACCGTGCGGATGTCATCCCAAAACATCACCGCCGGCCAGGTGAAACCCGCGGCGAAGATGGCGCGCCCGACGAGTTGCTCGCTTTGACCGGAGCGTTGGTTGAATTTCGCCACCCGCTCCGCCGGCATCGTGAGCGGGCGTTCGCGCCAGTCAGCGGGATCGTCGTTCAGCAGCAACCGCCGCTCGCCCCAGTAAAACATGTCAATCACGATGACGACGTAACCTTGCTGCGCCAGCGCGGAGGCGGTGCAGATGCCGGAGTAGTATTGCCGCCGAAACGCTGTCAGGCTCGGGTGCTCGTCCTCCAGCTCCACCAGCTTTTCCTTGCCCCACAAGTAAAACGCGCCGTGGTCGTGCAGGTTCACGATGGCCGGCGCCGGGAACTTCGCATTCTTCGGAACGAGCACGTAAGCCGGAACACGAATGTCCGGGGTGGTGTTGAACTGAATTTTCTCCCGGACGTAGCCGTCGCAGTCCACACGCTGCACGACCTCCGCGCGCGGTTCGCATTTCGGCGGGGCGTAGTGCAGCAGTTCCAACAATTTGCCGCGTGCCCGGCGCTTCCAGGCCGCAAGTACGTTGAATCGCGATTGCAGGTAGGACAGCGGAAATGCTCCCTTCACCGACTGGCTTTGAATCAGGGGAAACAGTGAGCCGAGGTCCGAGCCGGTCCTGCCTCCGCCGGGAGTTTCCGCAACCGACTCGGCGGCGGTGCGCGTGGCGAGGAAAGCGGACGGCAGGCACAACGATGTGGTTGTCCAACGGAGGAAGTCGCGGCGGGTGGTCAGGTCCGATTGCGTTGCCATGGCCTGAGGTTGTTCCAACGGCTTGGGTCGCGCAAATCGAATTGCCGGTCCGCTGGTTTGAGCTTTGCAAGGCGGCGCCTTTCGCATAGATATGGCTGCGCTTTTGCGCCAACACATGAAACCCGCGGTCGAAATTTATGACACCACCCTGCGCGACGGTTCGCAGGGCGAAGGCATCAATTTCTCGGTGATGGACAAGCTCCGGATCGCCGAGAAACTCGACGCGTTTGGGGTTCATTACATCGAAGGCGGCTGGCCCGGCTCAAACCCGAAAGACATCGAGTTCTTCGCCGCAGCGCGGCGCCGCAAATTCAAGAACGCCCGCCTCGCCGCGTTCGGCTCGACCCGCCGCAAGGGCGTGCCGGTGGAACAGGACGACCAGGTGAAGCTGCTCATCGAAGCCGCCACGCCGGTAGTCACAATCTTCGGCAAGACCTCCATGTTGCACGTGAAGGAAGTGCTGCGATGCTCGCCGGATGAGAACCTCGCGATGATCGGCGACACAGTGCGCCACCTCAAGGATCACGGGAAGTTTGTGGTGTATGACGCGGAGCATTGCTTCGATGGCTACAAGCTGGACGCGGCTTACGCCGTTGCCACCTGGCTGGCGGCGGAAAAAGCGGGCGCGGACCTCGTCGTGCTCTGCGACACGAACGGCGGTTGCCTGCCGAACGAAGTGACTGCGATCACCAGGGGCGCGTCGGGGAAGTTGAGTTGCCGCGTGGGCATCCACACGCACGACGACATTGGCGTGGGCGTGGCAAACGCGCTGGCAGCGATCGAAGCCGGCGCCACGCACGTGCAAGGGACGATCAACGGATTTGGCGAACGCACGGGCAACTGCAATCTGACGAGCATCATCCCGTGTCTGGCGTTGAAGCTGAACCGCTCCTGTTTGCCAAAGTCTTCCCTCCGCCGGCTCAAGGAATTGTCGCAGTTCGTGGACGAGATCGCTAACCTGCGTCACAACCCGCGCCTGCCGTGGGTTGGCTCGGCGGCGTTCGCGCACAAGGGCGGCACGCACGTCAACGCCGTGCAGAAGCTCACCGCGAGCTACGAGCACATTGACCCCGCCCTCGTCGGGAACCGGCGCAACGTGCTCATCAGCGACCTGGCCGGGCGCAGCAACATCGTGATGAAGGCGCGCGAGCTGGGCTTCCGCATCACGAACGAAACCCCGGAGTTGAAGGAAATCCTGCGGCGCGTGAAGCAACTCGAACACGAAGGTTACGAGTTCGAGGCAGCGGAGGCCTCGCTGGCTTTGCTCATCGCCAAGGCGCTCCAGCATCGCGAGCTGCCTTTCACCGTCGAGGCTTACCACGTCTCCATGCGCCGCGACGGGCCGGAGAATGTTTGCGAAGCCACGGTGAAGGTCCGCGTCGGCGACAAGCACGCGCACACGGTGGCGGACGGCGATGGTCCGGTGAACGCACTCGATGGCGCGTTGCGGCTCGCGCTGTCGAGATTCTTCCCGCAACTCGGCAAAGTGTCGCTGACCGATTACAAGGTGCGGATTCTCGACACCGCCACCGGCACCGCGGCCAAGACCCGCGTACTCATCGAATCGAGCGACGGCAAGCGGGATTGGGGCACGGTGGGCGTGAGCGAGAACATCATCGAGGCCAGCTTGCAGGCGCTGGTGGACAGCATGGAGTTTGCGCTCTGGCGCAAGTAGCAGCGGGTCTTTGGGATATGAAAACGACTCTCTTCATTCTCGGAGCAGCCGTGGCAGGCTGCATCGTCAACGCCGCGGACTGGGCGACGCTTGAACCCAAAGCTGGCACCGCCAACGGCAGACACGTCGTGCTCCTCGCCGGCGACGAAGAGTACCGCTCCGAGGAAAGCCTCCCGATGCTCGCAAGGATTCTGTCCCAACGGCACGGTTTCAAATGCACGGTGCTGTTCTCGGTGAATCCGGTGGACGGCACGGTGGATCCGCTGAACCAAACCAACGTGCTCGGCTTGCATTTGCTGGCTTCGGCTGACCTGATGGTCCTCCAGTTCCGCTTTCGCGAGTTGCCCGACGCCGACATGCAGCATTTTGTGGATTACGCGCAGTCAGGCAAACCGATCATCGCGTTGCGCACGGCGACGCATCCCTTCGCCTACTCGCGTAACAAGGCCAGTCCGTTCGCAAAATACGACTGGCAAAGCAAGGCCTGGCCCGGCGGTTTCGGACAGCAGGTCCTCGGTGAAACCTGGGTAGACCACCACGGCAAGCACGGCACGGAAAGCACGCGCGGCCTCGTGGACGGCACGAATGCAAAGCACCCGGTTATGCGCGGTGTGCAGGATGTTTGGGGACAGACGGACGTTTACAGCGTCACTCATCTCAAGCCCGCCGACACTGTGCTCATGCACGGTTTGGTGCTGCGCGGGATGAAACCGGAAGACCCGCCGAACTGGAACAAGTCGCTCATGCCGCTCGTCTGGATTCACGATTACACCTGGGAGAGCGGCAAGACCACGCGCGCTCTGACCTCAACCATCGGCGCGGCCGTGGACATGCAAAGCGAGGATTTGCGCCGCCTCATCGTGAACGCCTGTTACTGGCTCACTGGTCTTGAAGTGCCGTCCATGGCGGATGCCTCGTGCGTTGGCGAGTTCAAGCCTTCGTATTTCGGCTTCGGCAAGTTCATCAAGGGCGTCAAGCCGTCGGACTTTGACACCAAGTAGCTTCCCGCGGTTGCATTTCTGCAATGCCAAAGGACCGAACACGGTATTCCAACCCGCCAACCAAGGTGCGGGTCGGGGACTGGTTCGCGGTTGGGCAAGTGTTCTCAAAACCTTACTGGTTTGACAATCCTCACGGCTCAGATAATTGCGCCAAGAAATACGGAGTCAGTGTCGGCGTTCAGGTTCTGAGTGTTATGGATGTTGCGAGCGCGTATGTTCTCACAGCCGAACCTCTTGCCCGAACGCCTAGCGCCCTCAATGCAGAAGACGTCCTGGGCATTATGCTCCGTGTGATGGAGAAACAAGGCATGCCGCGAGTTGGCTGGGTTGTCTCCGAGAGCGCCTGGCAGTCTTCCTTCGATCTTCTCGCGAGTGACGAAACTGGTGATCGAGGCAAGTACCTGTTTGAATTGGACATCAAGTTCGGGCCGATGGCCGAGGCTGACAAACAGAAGATTCGATCACGAGTCAGCGCGATTGGACTCAAGTGCGCGTTCGGTCAGAATGAGTTTGAACAGTGGAGTTAGAAGGATTCCCCATGTTCGAGATTCCAAAAGCCTACGAGCCGCAGGCCGTTGAAGAAAAGTGGTACGCCTTCTGGGAACAGGAGGTTGTTTAACGGCGAAGCCAGCGTCGCCGAAGCCCGCGTATTCCATCGTCATCCCGCCGCCGAACCTCACCGGCATGCTCCGTGTGGGGCACGTCCTGAACAAGACCTCCAGGACATCCCCGGCCGCAAGGCGCGCATGGATGCAAGGAAGTCCTCTCGCAGCCTGGCATTGACCACGCTGGCATCGCCACGCCGGTCTGGCCGGCCATGCCGTCACTCCACCTGTCGCAACGCCACAAACCACGCCGTGAAATTCGGCGCGTTGCCGCCAAGGAGCAGCAGTTCCTTTTTGGGCAGCGCTTGCGTGATCTTGCCCACCTGCGTGCCTTTGCCCAGCAACGTCACCTCCAACTGATCGTTGCCCACTCGCTTGACGATGATCTCGCATTCCTCACTCATCCGTTCGCGCCGACTCTCACCCGGCGCGAGCTTGAAGCGCTTGCGATTCACCTCGAAGTAGTTCGACCATTTGAAGGGCAACCCTTTGAGCCGCTTCTCGATGTCGGGTTCAACGGGTTTGTGTTTGGGGTTGGGCGACATTTTGTCGTTCGTGCCCCAGATGAGCTGCGCTTCGAGCTTGAGTTCGCCGGCGCGGGCGACGGGAATTGCGCCCAGCAAAAACAGCGCCGCGACCGCCGTGCCCAGCAGCCGGCTCCCCGGAAAGATTGTGGTGTTCATCAGTCTTGGATGGCTTCTTCGGATGCTCCTTCTTTGGATTTATCGTCTGCGGCGTACGAAAGCCAGACGAGCGTCGTGCCCTGGGTTTGATCGCGGTAGGTGAAGGCCTTGTCATCCGCAAATGTCGCCACGATTCCCGACCCTGTCCCGCCACCGGGGTGGTTCGTCCGCAAGCTGACCAGCAACAACGCAAGCGCCGCCACAGCGCCAACCGGCACGAGGAAGCGCCGCCAGCCAACCCACCACAACCACGATAGCTGCGTCTCGCGTCGCGGCACCACTTCCTGCCGCCGAAGCTCCCGCTCGATCTTGGACCAGAAAAACTCGCGCGACTCGGGCAACTTGAGTTCGCTCTCGAATGTCCCCAGCGCCGCGTTCGTGTGCCGAAACTCCGCCAGCAGCGCCGCCGCCTCGGCGTCCTGCGCCAGCGAAGACTCCACCGCGCGGCGTTCGCCCTCCGGCAGTTCGCCGTCGAGGTACGCCTGCAGCTTCAGTTGTTTGTCAAAGTCCATCATCGGTCTTTTGCGTTTTTCAAATCGTCCAGAAGCGCCGCCAGTTTCCGGCGCGCATAAAACAGCCGCGACATCACCGTGCCGATCGAGCACCCCATTGTCTTGGCGATGAGCTTGTATTCCATCTCTTCAAACTCGTGCAACACCAGCACGGTGCGGTGCGCGTAGCTCAGTTTGCCCAGCGCTTCATCAATCCGCGCCCGCAACTCGGATCGCTCCAACCCCTCGGTCGGATTCACCGCCACCACGGGCATCTGCCTTTCGACGCCGCCGGATTCCTCGTCCATCGCCTCGATGGATTCGGCCCGCTGCCGCTTCTGCTTGCGGATGGCGTCGAGGCAAAGGTTGATCGTGATCCGCGTCATCCAGGTGGCGAAACTCGACTCGCCCTGAAACTGCTTCAGCCGTTGCCAGCCTTTCACCCACGCTTCCTGGGAAAGATCAATCGCATCTTCCTCGTTCCGCATCATGCTGTAGGCGCGCGCGTAAAGCTTGTCGCGATGCCGGGCGACCAGCTCTTCAAACGCCGCCGTGTCGCCCTGCTGCGCCGCCCGCACCAGCGCCTCGTCGCTCGCGGAGGAGGGAACGCGCTCAGCTTTCATGGTTTCGACGGGCGGCATCGTGCGGCTATTCAACGAATTACAGCCGGCCTTTTGTGCTGGGCAACTGGCCGGAAATGCGCGGATCACGTTGGCAGGCGGCGTCCACCGCCTTGGCAAACGCCTTGAAAAGTGCCTCGGCAATGTGGTGCGGCTCGTCGCCGTAGAGAAGTTCGAGGTGCAGATTGCACCGGGCCTCGTTGGCGAACGCTTGGAAGAACTCGCGCGCCAGCCCAAACCGGAAGGCGGATGACATGTCCTGCCGCTTCAGCTTCCGGCTCAACGCGGCGTAAGCCAGGTCGTTGAGCCCGCGCCAGACGAGATAGGGCCGTCCGCCGAAATCCACGACGCAGCGCGCCAGGCATTCGTCCATCGGCAGGTACGCCTCGCCGGTGAGCGGATTCTCCGGGTGAAAGCCTGTGCCGTAACGGCGGATCCCAGTTTTGTCACCCAGCGCCTCGCGAAACGCCTGACCCAAAGCCAGCCCGCAATCCTCGACCGTGTGATGCGCGTCCACCGCCAGATCGCCCCGGCAGCGCAGGGTCAAGTCCACCACCGCGTGCTTGGCGAAAAGGGTCAACATGTGGTCGAAGAACGGCACGCCGGTTTGGATGCGCGATTTGCCGCGCCCGTCCAGATTCAAACGGACGGTGGTGCGTGTTTCCTTCGTGACACGGCGTACGCTGGCTTGCCGGCTTTTCATGGGCCGGATTAAACAGCCATCGCCGCCGAAAACAAAGTCCAATCCACGCCGGGCCGCGGTCGCAAACCGGTGGGACTCAAGTGGTGAAGCTGACCACCTTGGGCTTCACCAAGCGCTCGAACTCGCGATAGCCAAGCTTGATGACTTCGACGTGCGAGCCGGCGTTGAAGGCAATCTCCTCGTTCTCCGCGAGCGTTTCCGCCGCGAAGACTTCCATGTTGTAGAGATTGCCAAACGGCGGCATCGCGCCGACTTCGCAGTCCGGGAAGCGCGCCTTGAAGGCTTCCTCGGAGGCGAACTTCACTCGGTTTGAACCGGTGATGTCGCGCAAGTCCTGGAGTACGACGCGACGGTTGGCCGGCAACACGGCCATCGCCAGTTGGCCATCGAGGTCCACGATGACGGTTTTGGCGAGGGCCTTGCCGGGGATGTGAGCGGAGGCGGCCACTTCCTGCGCCGTGTAGGCGGCGGAGTGGATGATGCTGACGTATTTGACGCCGTTGGCGTCGAGGAACTCTTTGAGTTTTTTGACTGGCATGGATGCTCCCTTTCCAATGCGTTTGAGGCACGGTAAGCCGGTTGGGGGAATAATCAAGTGGTGGTTTGCGAGGATGGGGCCTTTGAGTAGCAGGGTGACGCGCACAGACCTTTGCTTCCGCTTTCGGTATCGCCAAGCGACCCCAGCCTCGCTAGGCTCCACTGCAAAGGCATCCAAATGCATCTGCTCTGGGGACAGTCCGGTATAGACTCCTCCGCCTGCGGTGTCGCAGGTGGCGCCTTGCCAAAACGAACAGAAAGTCGCCAGCCAGAGTCCTTTGCCCCCCTGTTTCCCTCAGAACGATTTCAAACCAGAATTGTCATATGAACTCGAGAACAACCATCATTGCCCTCACGAGCCTCGCCATCCTTGCCCCTGGGCTTCAGGCCTCGGAATTTCACGTTGCCACGAACGGCAAAGACACCAATCCCGGTTCACGATCCAGGCCGCTGCGCACGATCCAGCGTGCCGCCGACCTCGCGCAACCGGGCGATGTCATCACCGTCCACAAAGGGACCTATCGCGAACGCGTCAACCCACCGCGCGGAGGAACTTCCGATGCCAAACGAATTGTCTATCGGGCCGCCCCGGGTGAGAAGGTCGAGATCAAGGGTTCGGAAGTCGTCAGAAGTTGGGTCAAGGCTCAGGATAATGTTTGGAAAGTGACATTGCCGAATTCGTTCTTCGGCGGATTCAATCCCTACAGCGATCTCATCCGCGGCGATTGGTTCAACGGCAAGAAACGCGAGCATCACACCGGCGCCGTCTATCTCAATGACGAGTGGCTGGCCGAGGCGGCCAAGTTGGACGATGTGCTGATGTCCGCCAGTAACGCGTCGTCCGTGGCTGAACTGGCCCCGCAATACCTGCTGAACGTGGCGTGGCTGCGACGTGGCAGGGGCGCGGAGAATGTTGCGCGCATTCCCGCCACAAGTTTCGCCGCCAAGCGGGGCACCCAGAACGCACCGTGTTCGGAGGGCGGCGAATGTGTCGGCTTCATTGTGCATGGCGACTGGGTCCGCTACGAACAGTTCAACTTCGGCCCGCGCGCCGAGGAATTGGAGATTCGCGCCGCCTCGGCCTCGGAAGGCGGGCTCATTGAGCTGCGGCTCAACACGCCGGATGGGGAACTCTTGGGAACCTGCACCGTCCCGAACACCGGCGAATGGCAATCGTGGGCGTCGGTCAGTGCCAGGATCAAGCCGACCCGCGGCGTCAAGACGTTGTGTTTGGTCTTCAAGAGCCACAAAGCGGAGGCGAGCAAGACGCAAGCTTCAAAACCGGAATTGTGGTTCGCCCAGGTGGACGCCGCCAACACCACGATCTGGGCGCAATTCAAAGGGGCGAACCCTAACGAGCAACTCGTCGAGATCAACGTGCGCCGAACGGTGTTCTATCCGGACAAGCCCGGCCGGAATTACCTCACCGTGCGCGGATTCACACTTTGCCACGCGGCCACGCCTTGGGCGCCGCCGACGGCGGAACAGGTCGGCCTGATCGGTACGCATTGGAGCAAGGGTTGGATCATCGAGAACAACATCGTCAGCCATTCGATTTGTTCGGGCATTGCACTCGGCAAACACGGCGACCAATTTGACAACACTTCAGCCGACACCGCCGAGGGCTACGTCAAAACCATCGAGCGCGCCCACGCCTTTGCCATCCCGTGGACCCGGGAGACCATCGGCCACCACGTCGTCCGCAATAACACCATCTCGCACTGCGAACAGGCGGGCATCGTCGGCAGCCTGGGTGCCGCGTTCTGCACCGTTACCGGCAACACCATCCACGACATCCACGTCCGGCGGCTGTTCACCGGCGCGGAGATGGCAGGCATCAAATTCCACGCGGCCATTGACACGACCATCCGCGGCAACCACATCTACCGGACCTGCCTCGGACTCTGGCTGGATTGGATGGCGCAGGGTACGCGCGTGTCGCAAAATCTTTTCCATGACAACGCCGGCCAGGATTTGTTTGTCGAGGTGGACCACGGGCCGTTTGTGGTGGACAACAACCTGTTCCTCTCGCCGACGAGCGTGCTGGACATGTCCGAAGGCGGCGCTTACGCGCACAATCTGTTCGCCGGGAAGATCACGAATCGTCCGGAGCCGAGCCGCGAGACGCCCTACCACCCGGCCCATTCCACAACGGTCGCCGGCTTGGTCACGATCAAGGGCGGCGAAGATCGCTTTTACAACAATCTCTTCGTCGGCAAAGGCGAGTCCCCCACAGCCGAAAGCAAAGGGAACTTGAAGGCGCTTCGTTGGATCAGCAGCTACGGTTTGTGGGGCTACGATGGCCGCGAGTTCCCACTCCACACTGGCGGCAACGTTTATTTCCACGGCGCGCAACCTTCCGCGAGCGAGAAAGATCCGCTGGTGCTGCCTGACAGTAATCCCGAGATCCGACTGGTCGAAGAACGTGGCCGGATGTTTCTCCACCTCACTCTGCCAGACCCGCTGCGGCAGGCGGAGGCAAGCCAGGTGACGACGGAAAAGCTGGGCAAGGCGCGAATTCCCGGACTTCCCTACGTCAATCCCGATGACTCGCGGCTGGTTGTGGACAAGGACTACTTTAGCAGGAAGCGAGACGCGGTGAAGCCTTCGCCAGGACCATTCGAAACGCGCGGCTCGGGCAAACGCGAACTGGAGGTCTGGTGACAGGCCGAATCGCAGCAAGAGCCAAACGCTGGACGCCGAAGCCGGACGTGCCAGCATTCCGTCATCACGAGATGAAGCGACTGCACACCGAAGCCGTCCTTCGCTTGGCCGCTGCGCGCCCGGAATTCCCTGGCCGCACCGCCGGCGGTGAATCGTAGCCTTCGCGCTCTCAGGACATGCCACACGACCCGAACGCGACACCATCGAACGAGAATTCCCAGGCCGGCAGCGCGCCCCAGCCATTCCCCGCGCCGGAGCCGCCGACGATTGGTGCCCCGCCGCCCTTGACCGCGGCTGTTCCTCCATCGCTGGCACCGCGGCGCACGCCCAACTCGCTGCGACAGCCGATCACCGTCATTTTGAGCCTGTGCCTCGGACTGTTTCTCGGCGACGCTGTGATTTCCCTCGCCGACGATTCGTTGACTCTCTTGGGTGGCGTTCACCCCCTGGCGGTGCTTCGCGGAATTGTGTTTCTCCTAGCCATAATCATGGCACTCGTGACCTACGCCTTGATGGGACTCACGCCGATGATTCCGAAGCGCCTGTTTCTTCCGGTCACTCTTTTCAGTCCGTTGGCGGGACTCGTCACTATCGCCGCCGCGATTTACTATTACGATCGGCTTCAGACGATTTCCTGGCTGATCTCGATTTGCCAGGTCGTCTTCGCCTTGGGTCTGCTCCGCTGGATTCAGGGAGGATTCAGATTTCGCTGGCCGCTCGTTCCCGCGAGCCGGCTTGCGGATCGGCGCTTTAGCTGGCACAACCTCGCGGTCTTCCTGATCGTGAACGTGTTCGGGGTATTGCCTGCGGTGCTGGCTTACCTCGTCCTTTGCGCCGCCCTGGCTGTGAATCATTTCACCGAAGGCTTCCTCGTGCTGCGCTCCGGCGGCTTGGCCGTTCAAGTGAGAGATTACGTCCGTACCGACGGCAAAACGATCCGGCTGGTGCCGATGTCGCACGTAGGCAATGCCAGTTTCTACCGAACGCTCTGGCAGTCGTTTTCAACGAACTCGACGATTCTCCTGGAAGGCGTCAGCGACCGCCGCAACCTGCTCACGAACAAGATCAGCTACAAACGCCTGGCCAACTCGCTCGGTCTGGCGGAGCAACAGAAGGAGTTCCGGCCGACTCAGGGCAAACTCGTGCCGGCCGACGTGGATGTCGAGCAGTTCGCGACGAACACGATCGTCCTCCTCAACCTCGTGATGCTCATCCATGCGAAGGGCTTAAAC
>Ga0315277_10003815_pt1 | contig 20332 bp, 17 predicted proteins | sample YL17G05_15_MG_FD_203695 | JGI IMG/M metagenome (GOLD analysis project Ga0315277, IMG submission 203695) | Sediment microbial communities from Yellowstone Lake, YNP, Wyoming, USA - YL17G05_15 | ecosystem: Environmental > Aquatic > Freshwater > Lake > Sediment | place: USA: Wyoming | collected... | reverse complement strand
CAGGTGATCAATCTCGGCCTGCTTCGTCGGATCGTACCCGACCAGCTTCGGCGCGATGACATCGCCCACGTTGGCGACTGCTTTCAGCACGCCCTTGCCACCATACCGCTTGGCGTCACCGTCCCGTAGCTCAACGGCTTCGTTCTCGCCGGTTGAGGCGCCCGAGGGCACAGCGGTTGACCCGCGGATACCGTCGTCCAGGCTGACTGTCACTTCTAGGGTCGGGTTGCCCCGCGAATCGAGAACCTCCAGCGCCGTCACCGACTCGATCACAGATCGCATCTCTGCCTCCTGTTCACCAGATCTCCGCACGGTCGCGGTGTCACATCCTCACCGCGTTTCCCGCTTTCTCGTCACCGCGATCAGCCGCTCCAGGCTCATCCCGGTGGGCCAGTGCCCTGCCAGCTTGCGCGCGGCCCGCGCCCAGGCATCAATCTCACCACCAGATGGCTCCTGGTGGTAGCGATGCTCGTGCTTTCGCGCGTAGTCGATTACCTGCGCGGCCAGCAAGCGCCATTTGGGCCGCTCCAGATCGAGGAGCTCCGCTGCCTGCTCAGGGCTGGCACACCGCTGCAGACAGCCGACCAGATGGCGGTAGCACAGCCCCTCCGACTTCTCATAGAACTGCTTCAGCTCTGGTCCCAGCTCGGGATCGAACAGCGTCTCCACGAGGAAACCGGCCTCCGCGTCTTCCCGCTGCTCCTCCGATTCGCATGTCGGACACGGATTGCGGGAGCTGAGGGTGTCTGTTACACGACGCACTTCCTGCCGTTTCCGGCGAGAGCTTACCTGAGTTGTAGGCTTCCGCAGATCACGGCGCGCCTCGTCGAGTCGACGGTGGACTGCTTCGAGGAGGCTTTCATAAACCGTGGCCGACCCCAGGTGGTCTGAATGCTGCTCACGCTCGACGGTGAGGAGCAGGAGTGTGTGGCGGGGACACCAGCCGTTGCTCTCTATAAGCCTCACCCGCATCTCCGGGTCGAGCACGCCCTCGTCAAGGAAGTAGGAGAAGTTGCGCCGGGTCCCGTCGGCAAGGATGTTGCAGATGGGACACCCCGGCTCTTCCAGACCCTGCCTAAGAGTGATCCAGGTCAAACCCTTGTTCATGGCGATCTCAATGCAAGTGGCTCCTGGCCCGCGCAATCGCGGAACAGGAGCCATTAGCCCAGTGGGCTGTTCAGGCCGGCGCTTCCAGCCTGGGCGGCCTCCATCGCCTGCGTGCATACTAGACCAGACCTGCGGCCGCGTCAAGGTTGGTTTGCGCCGCAGGGCGAACCCGTCAGAATCAGCAGTCAGCCGCTGTGTGGGAATGCTCCGCCCTCTGCTCCCCCCCCAGCATGGGATTCTGTCTTGCGTCCAGCGGGACTCGAGTCCACCTCGGCAACCATCTCCCTGCTGCTGGCCGACGCCTACCTGGAGCGCATGTCCGACCACGTCACCAGCATCGGGGAGCGCATCTGGTACATGGAGACGAAGCAGTTGAAGGAGGTGCACGGGTTTCGTCAGCTACGATATCCCCCGTCTGCGGCGATCCGAACTGGTTTCAGTCCCACGTGTCCTTGAGGAAAACGACCTAGGATCGAACCCCCGAACCCCATCCACGTTTTCGCAGTTTCGATGCCAGGTCAGTTTCCTCTGTGCCAGGCGCGAGTCTACGGCATGTAGCGCGTGTCTGAATTCGTCTGGAAAGCCGGAAGGCACTGGCTATCCACCTGCGACTTCAGGGCAGTGGAACTGACCGGGAAGCACTTCGGAGCAAAGGGAGGGAATCACGGGAAGCCTCCGGCACGGGCTCTAGGACACGCTGATGCTGATCTGACGCTCCCGGCGCGCGAGCGCGGTCGCCTGGGCTTGCGCAAATCCTGCCCCCGCTACGAACCTGCGACCTCGACGACGGCAGCCACCGGTGGACGATGATAGCGGGGTCCCGTTTCGAACCTGCGACCTTGGGCACAGATCGCTCCTTCTGGACTCAAGGACGGTCGACACCGGCAGCCGGCTCCATTGCCGCTTGACAACCACGGGCCCCTGACAAGGATACACGTTCCCGGAACCGGTATCCCCGGGATCCGGAACGCTCCGCATGGCCGCCCAGGGCAAGTTCCAGGGCCCTGCGCTGAGCTTGAGATTCCCTGCTGGACTGCCTATACTCGGGGCAAGCTGAGTCGAGGGGTGACGGCTGTCCATAGGTGTCGGCCGGGGACGGCCCACCTTGCGGCACCCACCAAGTTCATGGAGCACTCCGATGAACGTTGAGGAGTGGCAGACGCGGCTCGAACAGACCTTCGGATCAGGTGGGATCATGTGGCGGCGTCTCGCAGGCCTGATCCGACAGGAACAGGAGTGGGGACGCAGTGCGCTGACGACGTTCCGCGGCCATTTTGCGCTCACAGATAGCTTCTTCGAGTTCTACCTGGAAACCCTGGAGAGGGTGCAGGAACGGGTCGCCAGCGATGGCTGGCCGGAGGGCCTCCCCGAGTACACCTACACGGTCCTCCTCTACGCGACGAACTTCAGGAGTCTGCGCGCAACCGTCAACGTCTTCCTGAACGGCTATCCACTGGACGGCTATGCGCTTCTACGGGACCTGAAAGATCGCGCCATCTTCCTGGCGGCAGTGATGGGCAAGGCGACTACCTTCGGAAAGCTCAGGGGAAGCAGGGGGGTCATAGCCGCTGCTCAGCCTCCTACGGAGGAGCAGTACGCACAGGTCGTCAAGAGGCGAAAGGCAGAGGAGCACAGGATCCTCAATCTGATGGTCAGAGACAGGGATGCCTGCGGGCTGCCGAGCGAGGTGTGGGCAGAGATGAAGCGGTGGGATGCGTTGTTCCATCAGGAGGTGCACGGTTCCCGTCTGACCCTCGCGCTCGGACTGACATGGGCGAGGGGAGTTGGCAGGCTACCCATTGGGCCGGTGCTCGACAAGCTTTCCGCGGGCATGTACATGTGCAGATCGGATGAGATCTGCTGGATGCATCTGCGGACATTGCCCTTCCTGCAACTGGAGCCACACGAGTTGGGAGACGAGTGGGCAGCAAAATGGGCTGTGCTGGATAGCTCCTTCCGAGTCAGCGTCCAGGCGCTGGCGAACATGGGCAAGCCGATCGCAAGTGCGGTAGAGCACTTCATCGACGCGAAGTTTCCCTTCTCGCCGAATAGCGCGTACCACGAGGGCTGCGACGCGTGAGGTCCTCTGTGACAGCTTCGCTGCTCGCCAGCCAATGGAGCAGGGACAGGCGCAGCGGTCTAGCGGAGAGGGAACCGCCACATCCGTCGCAGCAACCTGCTGGCGATCCCCCGCTGGTGGACCCATATGTGCCGATCCAGGCCCACAGAAGCGGCCCTGCGGGCATCCGGCACCCGCGAAGTCCTGCGTGGCCACTGCAGGCGGCTGTCGGAGTGCTAGCTGGGATGGATGCTGCAGACCAGCAGGAGCGGGCCCACCATGCAGAAGCTTGCTATGTCCGGGATGATACGCCCCTCGACCGTGACCCATTGCCCAGCGTAGTCCCCGAAGTCCAAGGGGCCGAGCAGCTCGAAGCTCTCCCATCCTTCCGTCCGTAGGACCCAGCAAAACTCAATGCCCGGCTCCACCCAGCCGTCCAGCGAAACGTCCGGCTGACAGGCTGGATATGTCACGCCGCCCACTGTGGCCGCGGTGAGTTCCTCCCACTCGGTGCCGCCGAAGGGGCGCTCGTCGCGCTTGACGGGGCCGACGCCCTCGGCCACCCACATGTGGAAGTTCTCCTGGTGCTGTCCGGCGTAGTCGATGTGCATCTCGATCTTCAGGCAGTCCCCAAAGAGGCCGGCTGGCACGGTGACGTCCTCCACCGTGAGAAAGGCGTAGGTGCATACAGCCTGAACGCCCTGAGATACGCCGTCCACGTAGATGGTCGCGTACTGGGTGTCGCCCTCGCCGGGGTAGGCACCGTTGGGGAAGTGGAAGGGAGGGGAGAGTGTGACCGAGCCCAGACCGGAGGGAACCAGCCCACCGAAGCGCAGCCCATCCGCGGCGGCCCGCCAGTACTCGTAGGACCCCCTGCTGTCGTAGACCCGCGCGTAGAGATCACCCCAGATGTCGATCGTCCCTGAGATCGTCCTGGTGTGGCCGCTTCCCTCGTCCTGATAGATCCAGGCGTCGCCCTCGGTCAGGGGCCAGTAGTCTGTTACGTCCCAGCCGTTGGGCGGGTAACGGACGTCGCCGATTGTGGCGTCCACCAACTCGCACCAGCCCTCCCCACCAAAGGGTCGGCTGTCGACCTTGACGCGGCCCACGCCCCGTGCGTACCAGACGAAGAAGTGGGCGTGCTCACCCCCGGCACCGGTCGGATAGAGCCACTCCACCTCCCACTTCATGCAGTCTGGGAATGAGCCGGCCGGCACGGAGACGCCCTCGATGCCCAGGAAGCGCACGCTGTAGCGAAGCTCTCCCACATAGCCAGTGCCTAGATAACAGGAGGCAGATGCCGTGGCCGCGTCACCTGGCTGGACGCCGTTCGGGAATGCGAAGAAGGGGAGGAAGGTGATGGTATCTGTTGGCGGGTGGCCAAAGGAGCCTCCGGCCCAGGCCGCTCTGTCCTCCGCCAGCAGCCAGTGGTTGGTTGAGCCGTACGAGTCCTGCACCACCTTGCAGGATTGCCCCCCCACGTCAACATCGCCCACCACGCTCTCCGTGTTCGGTCCGTCATCGCATGAGTAGGTCCATGTGTCGCCGTCCTGAAGCCGGAGGTAGTGCTGGATGTCATAGGTCTGGGTGGGGATGGGGAGGTCCCAGGCGCGGCAGATGTAGACGGCCATCTGGGCGCGGTCTACCGGCCAGCCAGGATGGTAGAGCCCCCCTGGGTAGCCTTGCACGATGTCCTCTCGGGCGACGGCCTCGATGTCTGGACAGGCCCAGTGGCCGGGAGGGACGTCGGGGAAGCGCCCCTCGCAGGGCGCGGTGGGGAGGTCGAGGGAGCGGCGGATGTACACGGCCATGGCGTCGCGGTTCACGATGACCGTCGGCCGGTACTCGGTGGGCGTGAAGCCCTGCACGATGCCCTCTCGGGCGAGTGCCTCGATGTCCGGACAGGCCCAGTAGCCGGGGGGCACGTCGGAGAAGCGGCCCTCGCAGGGCGCGGTGGGCAGCTCCATGACGCGGGAGATGTAGACGGCCATCTGGGCGCGGTCCACCTGTATCTGCGGCCGGTAGGTCTGATCCCAGTAGCCCTCAGTGATCCCCGCGTCCCGGAGACCCTCGGTCTCGCGCCAGGCCCAGTGCCACTTGGGGATGTCGCGGAAGCCGCGGTCATGGATGAAGATGTCCGAATACCCGTTGGCGTCATCGGGCACCAGGTTCCACGCTACAGATGCGAACGCGACCGAGCGGCCGTCGGCACTGATGTCGGGGAACGCGCAGTCCCAGGCGGCCGGCTCCCCTGTGTTGCTGACGCTGAGGAGCTGGGTGACCCCGCGGACCCGGTCGCGGATGAAGACCTGGGCGACTCCCTGGGTGACGCCGGGCACGAGGTTGGTGGCATTAGAGATGAAGACGACAAAGCGGCCGTCGGCGCTGATGGCGGGGAAGGAGGATTCGGAATTGCCCTGCTCTCCGGCGCTGCTCACACTGATGAGCTCAGTGGTCCCCTCCTGGCGGTCGCGGACGAAGATATCAAATGCGGCGTTGGCATCATCGCCCTCGACCAGATCGGTTGCGGCGGAGCAGAAGGCGACGAAGCGCCCGTCGGCGCTGATGACAGGGAAGATGGACATCCCATTGCCGGGCCCGCCAGTGAGGCTGACGCTGATGAGTTCGGTCACGCCCTCCTGCCGATCCCGCAGGAACAGGTCGAAGGTGCCGTTGTTGTCCTCGGGCACCAGGTTCGTGGCCTCGGAGAAGAAGGCGACGAATCTCCCGTCGGCGCTGATGGCGGGGACGTCGTGGGAGTCGCCGTTCGCCTGGACCTCGTCGCTGTTGACGCTCACGCGCTCGGTGAGCCCCGGCTCCTCGCGGTCGCGGACAAACATGTCCACCTTGAGGTTCGTGTCACCAGGCACCAGGTTGGTGGCGTGTGACTTGAAGGCGACGAAGCGGCCGTCCGGGGTGATAGCTGGTTGGTATGACTCGTCGTTCCCGGGCTCCAGCGCGTTGTTGACGCTAACCCTCTCAAGGGTGCCGTAGAGACGGTCCCGGACCAGGATCTCCGAGGTCTCGGGGACCCCGCCTGGCACGAGGCCAGGCCCGTGGGCTTCGAAGGCCACAAAGCGGGCGTCGGCGCTGATGGCAGGCCACCCGCAGCCCGGCTGCTCACCTGTGTCGCTGATGCTGATGCGCTCGGTTCTGTCCGTCAGGCGGTCGTGCAGGTAGACGTCCCCAACGTAGTTCGTGTCCCCTGGCACCAGGTTGTAGGCGTCCGACTCGAAGGCCACGAAGCGCCCGTCAGCGCTGATCGCGACCTGCGTTGAGGGCCAGTTCCCCTCTTGCCCTTCGGTGCTTACGCTGACGCGCTCGGTGTTTCCCGCGAGGCAGGTGGTGGCCAGGCAGAGAGAGAGGAGGAGGCCCAGAAGCAGGCGATGCGATGTCATCGTGCGCACCTCCAGTCAGAGTCACGGAAGGAGCCTGCACAGCGCGCGTGGGGCTCCGATACGTCCGACTGCTCAGGAAGAGCGCGGTAACTCGGGAGGGTCTGCTATCACGGGTTCGCCACGGCCTCCTAGCATCTCTGCACACGGTCCGCCGGAACCGCCCGAGTGGATCGGCCAGGATGGCGAGTCCCCGTGCGCGGCCCTGCCTGCCGATCGTGGCGGGGGCGCACGCTGACTCGCCGGCACGCCTGGAGGAAACGCTCGACCGCCCGGTGGCGTCCGGGCGGTCGACGACGAGGAGGTAGAACCTTCACGCTGATCGAGCTGGCTCTATCCTAGTCCCGGATCGTGTCAGCATTGTGAAGCTGCGAGGGCAGTTCTGCGGCGGCGGTTGGGGGCGGCCCGTTCCCTGGCTGTGGTCCCTCCGTGCCCAGCAGCCCGCCCAATCTCCCAACTGCCGACTGCTTCGTCCTCGTGTCCGAGTGCAGATACCGGGCCGTGGTCTGGATGTCGGCATGCCTCAGCAGCTCCTGCACCGTGCGGACGTCCGCCCCGTTGCGGATCAGGTGCGTGGCGAAGGTGTGGCGTAGCTTGTGTGGGGTGATGCCCTCCTTGTCTAGCTTCGCTTCCTGCAGCACCCGCACCAGCATCCGGTTCACCACCCGCCCCGCAATGGGGTCCCCCCCGATGCGGCTCAGGAAGAGCCGATGGCTCTGGGTCTGGGGCCGACGCTCCAGGTACTCCCGGATCGCCTGCACCACCAGAGGAGTCAGGGCAACGACGCGATCCTTGGATCCCTTGCCGTGCACCAGCAGCTGGCCCTTGTGAATGCCGTCTTTCATAGCAGATACGGGCTTAGAGTAGTGAGCGGTAGTAGGCTGAGCCGAAGGCTGCCAGCATGCAGGCTGCAACCGCAGTAACCAGGAGTGCCGGCAGACCGGGAGCGAGGTGGAGGTTAGGCATCGCACGGAGATAGGAGATACCCGTGACGGCCGCCGCGGCGAGCGCGAGAGTGACACTCCCGAGGGTGAGCGCCTCAAGCCAAGCGGGGATGAGGAGACGCCGCCTGATGAGGTGCTGTGCAGCCGCGCGGCGAGCGATTTCAGCCGCCATTCCGTGAGGAAGGCCAGACAGGGGCTCGGCCGAGAGCGCGGCCGATACCCGCCGAAGGGCATGGAACTCCTCGCTGCACGCCCCGCATGTTGTGAGGTGGGCTTCGAGCGCAAGCGTGCTCGACTGGGGCAGCATTCCGTCGAGGAAGGGCTGGAGTAACCGCCGGACGGCCCTGCAGTTCACTTGACACCTCCCTCATCGGCCGATTCGCGAAAGCTGTCCCGGAGCATGCTCCTGGCCCGGTAGAGGCGGGTCTTCAGCGCGCCCACGCTGATGCCCAGACTTCGCGCCGCGTCGTCGTACGATCTGCCCTCGAGGTAGAAGGCGACGATGGCGAGCTTGTATCTGGGCGGGAGGCTGTCGACCGCTTGGCCAGCCTCGGCCGCCGCATCGACCCCACCGCCCGGCAAATCCGGCTGGAGCTCAGCGGGGTCGACCGGTACCTCGGAGTGGGTCCGAGAGCGCAGCCGGTTCACGCACAGGTTCGCGGCGATGCGCGATATCCACGCGCCGACCGCTGCCCGATCGCGAAGCCGAGGCAGGGACTCGAAGGCGCGGAGGAAGGCTTCCTGGGTGATGTCCTCGGCGTCCTCGCGATTGCGGAGCATACGGTAGGCGAGGTTGTAGATCCGCGTCTGATGGCGGCGGACGATCTCGTCGAAGGCTGAGGGATCGCCCTGGCGCGCCTGGGCAACGAGGGCTGCATCGCTCGGCCCATTCGCACCGTTGCCCACCGAGTAGAGGGAGCTATCCAGTGCCCTGGTTATCGCGGTCACTCATCGCATCCAATCCAGGCGCGCGATCGACAGACCTCTCCTGCCAATGCGCAGCTTGATCCCGAGACCATACCACGTGCGCGACGAAGTTCGCCACACCCGTGATGAGCAGGAAGACAACAAGACCGACCACCAAGGCTCGAGTGTCTGGGTCCATCATCTGGGGACGCAGGAGCACGTTGGACAATACTCCAAGGCCGAGCGCCGTGACCACAACCCCGGCCATCATCCCGGAGCGCAGACGTCTTCGCTCCTGCGCTTCCATGCGGGCCTGGCTGAGGGATTCCAGGCGCCGCGGGGCATCGCCTCCGCTCTCCAGTGTTCTCATAGTCTCCTTGTGGTGCAGATACCTGACCCACGCTAGAAGGGCAACCACGAGCATGAGCGAAAGCACGACGGCCCCAGCCTCGGCAACGGCGAATGACGATGGGTTTACCATTGCTCGTCTCCTGTTGTTGTAGACGCAGCGCGGCGGCGAAAAGGCCTCAACGATCCTGCTCGAGGCTCAGGCGAACCGCTTCCGCAGCACCTTCACCGGGGCGCGTTCGTAGCCGCGGCGGTAGTAGAGGGATTCGGCATGGCCGTTCTCTTCGTAGACCATGAGGTTGATCTGGAAGACGCCCAGGTCCTTGAGCTTCCGCTCGGCCGCGGCGAGGAGGGCGGAGCCGATGCCTGGTTCTGGTGCTCGGGGCGGACCGGGAGGTGATGGATCCAGCCGCGCAGGCCGTCCCAGGCGCCCATGACGGTGCCGATGGTCTGCCCGTCTTTGCGGTAGTGGAAGATGATATCCATCGCGCACGGGCCGCTGTTCCGTCAGTACTTTGGGCTTGCTCGCCTGGCGAGATTGTACGTCGAAGGAAGACAGGAGGGCAAGCACCTAGGCGGGCGCGGATCGCGCCGTGGCATCTCTGTAGAGCGCGAAGTGCCAGTATAGTCTCAGTCCGCGGCGAGCTCTGGTTCAACTGCATCAGAGTCCGGCTGCTGGACTCCGAACAGCCCAGTGAGCTTGCCCACCGCGGCTTGCTTCGTGCGTGTGTCGGAGTGCAGGTACCGCGCTGTCGTCTGGATGTCGGCATGGCCTAGCAGCTCCTGGACCGTGCGGACGTCAGCCCCGTTGCGGATGAGATGGGTGGCGAAGGTGTGCCGCAGCTTGTGCGGGGTGATCCCCTGATCCTGCAGGCCGGCCCTGCGGATGATCCGGTTGAGGATCCGGTTCACGATCCGCCCCTGGATCGCATGGCCGCCGTTGGCGCTGACGAACAGGTGGCGGCTGGTGGTCTTCACCCGGTGTTTCAGGTACTCCCGAATGGCCTCCACGGCCTGCTCCGCCAGCGGTACGACTCGCTCCTTGCCCCCCTTGCCCCGGATCAGCACCTGCCGCTGCTCCAGGTCCAGGTCGTCGAGCGTAATGGTCGCTGCCTCCGTTCTCCGGATCCCGGTGGACAGCAGCAGGATCACCAGGGCCTTCTGCCAGGGCCGGTTGGCGGCGGCGATGAGCTGCTGGGCTGTCGCCTCGGTCAGAAACACCGGCACCGGCTGGGTCACCTTGGGGAGGGGAAGTCGGTGGGCGGGGTTGGCCTGCACGTACCCCATGTCCTGGAGGAACCCGAAGAGGGAGGCGAGGCACGCGTACTTCCGCCTCAGGGTCAGCGGGGCTGCGCCCTTCAGGCTCACCCCGAACTGGATGATCTGCTCCCGCTTGATCTCAGCGGGGGAGGGGACGCGACCGAGCCGGCCCTCCAGGAACTCCCGGAGCTTCCTCAGGTCGATGCTGTAGGCCAGCACCGTCGACGGTGCGTACCCACGATAGTGCCTCACATATTCCAGGAACTCCTCCGCTGCCTGGTCGTAGCTGATGCCGCCGGCGCCCTTGGTCGTGGCTGTTGCTGCTGCCATCGTCATGCCGCACCTCCTCTGCTCTGGTGCAGCATTCATCACTTGGGTGGACCCAGTTATGCAAGCTATTTGTTTATGTTCTGTCTCATGATCCAGACGCCGGTGGTGGCTCTCTGGGGCGGAAAGGGCCTGGCTTTACACCACATAACGCGCGTCCCCATGATGGGTGGGGCAGCTTTGCCCACACCCATTTGAGGAGGTCTTCATGGAGACGCGAGAGGACGTGCAGGTCGACGTTCCCGCCACGCTGGATGAATTGGTGGCGGCAGCCCGTCAGCAGATGGCTGAGACCGGGTATGCGTACAGCAGTCGGAGTCAGTACGGCAGTGTCTGGAAGGCGCTGCAGCGCTTTGCGCGCGAGGTGGAGGAGACAGATCAGTTCTCAGTTGGGCTGGCTGAGCGTTTCTTAGCCAGGCAGGGGTATCCGCCGGATGGCTATCCGCACCCCATGCCCCAGCGGCTCAAGCGATATCTGGAGGCGCTTCGGCTGCTGACCGAGTTCCAGGCGCGAGGATACATCCAGCCCACGCGGTGGTCCGATCGCCGGCTGTCGCTGTGCGCGCACTTCCGCGCAGCGCTGGCTGAGTACGAGCAGGCGTGCCTACGCGCCGGACAGCGGCCCGCGACTTTACGAAATCGGCGACAGCATCTCCCGACGATGTTGTTGTTCCTGCAGGCTGCTGGCGTCGAGCACCTCTCTCAGATTCGTCCGACACACATTTCGGACTTCCTCATCGCTCAGAGGCATCACTGCGCTGGCACCATCAGGGTGATCGCCAGCATCATGCGATGCTTCCTACGCTATCTCCACCAGCAGGCCATCCTTCGGGACGACATCGCCGCCACCATACCGTCGGTCCGCCACGCCTCCCACGCGAAGATCCCTTCCGTCTGGACCGCGGAGGAGGTGGAGCGGCTCCTCGCCCAGGTGGACCGCGGCTCTCCTCGGGGCAAGCGGGACTACGCGATCCTGCTGTTGGCGGCACGACTGGGGATGCGGGTCGGCGACATCGTGCGCCTCCGCCTGGAGCATCTGCACTGGGACGAGCAGCGTATCGAGTTGCCTCAGTCCAAGACTGGCCAGCCGCTGATCCTGCCACTTACCGAGGAAGTGGGCTGGGCGCTCATCGATTATCTCCGCCAGGGGCGCCCAGCGGTCCCTCATCGCCAGGTGTTCCTGTGGTGCGTGCCGCCCTACGAGCCCTTTGCGCAGCACGAGTGCCTGCATTACGTCATCACCGAGTACCGGCGTCGCGCGGGCATCGCGGTACCGCCCCGTCGGCAGTCTGGACTGCACTCGCTCAGACACTCCCTCGCCAGCCGCCTGCTGAGCCGTGATGTCCCCCTGACGACCATCGCGAGTATCCTGGGGCATACCCGCTCGGAGTCCACCAGCATCTACACCAAAGTGGACCTGCCCCATCTCCAGGCGTGCGCGATTGACCCGGAGGAGGTCCGTCATGCATGAGCGGGAGTCGTGCGTCACCTACGTCAGCGGGCTGGCTTCGTACCTGGAGGCGTTCGTGGCGGAGAAGCGCGCGCTCGGATGCCGATATCTCGCCTCGGCTTCCATCCTGAGCCGGTTTGACCGTTTCCTCACCGCGCACGCGGTGACCAGCCCGGATCTGTCCAAGCCGCTGGTGGAGGCCTGGATTCGCAAGCAGCCCTACGAGAGCCTGAGCACCCAGCGAAACCGCATCTACGTCATCCGCCAGTTCTGCCTGTTCCTGATCCGCCGCGGCCACACCCCCTATCTCCCCCACACCTGCCTGATCCCACGGGGGAGATCCTCCTTCGTCCCCTACGTGTTCACCCACGAGCAGATCGGCCGGCTGCTTGCAGCCGCCGACCAGACCCCGCCCCACCTCCGCTCCCCGCGCCGTGAGATCATCTACCCGCTGATCTTCCGGCTCCTCTACGGGTGTGGCCTACGGGTGAGCGAAGCCCTCCGTCTGCAGGTTCGCGACGTCGATCTCCAGCGCGGCCTCCTCACCATCCGGGAAACGAAGTTCGGCAAGGACCGCCTGGTCCCGGTGGCCCCAGCGCTCGCGGCCCGGCTCCGGGGCTACGCGGTCGCTCACCTGCAGACGACACCCCTCACCGCCCCCTTCTTCCCCGCCCCCGATGGGGGACGCTTCCACGACCAGACCATTCGAGACCACTTCCGCCGACTGCTGTGGACCTGTGGCATCTCGTATCGCGGACGCGGCCACGGCCCCCGGCTCCACGACCTTCGCCATACCTTTGCCGTCCATCGCTTGCTGCGATGGTACCGCGACGGCGTCGACCTGGGGGTGGCGCTTCCGGTCCTCGCCGCCTACCTGGGTCATGTCTCCCTGCGCGGGACACAGCGCTACCTACAGCTCACGGCAGAGATGCACCCCGATCTGATCGCCGCCCTGCACGCGCGCCACGGCGAGGTCATCCCGCATGAGGAGCTGCCATGACCCGGCCCGACTTCGCCCGCCTCCTGCAGGCCTTTCTCTCCGAGTATCTGCCCATGCAGCGCAATGTCAGTCCCCATACCATCCGCTCGTACCGGGATACCATGACACTGTTGCTGCGCTTCTGCCGAGACCAGAGAAGGCTGCGCATCGAACGACTCCGCATCGAGGAGCTGGATAAGGAAGTGATCGAGGGGTTTCTGCATTACCTGGAGACCGAGCGCGGCTGCAGCATCCGCACCCGCAATCAGCGGCTCGCCGCGCTCCACTCCTTCGTGCGCTACCTGCAGATCGAGGCCCCGGAGCATATCCTGCATTGCCAGCGACTGCTCGCCATTCCCTTCAAGCGCTACGACCGGCCCGCACTGCACTACCTGACCGCCGAGCATCTCCGCTCTATCTTGGAGCAGCCCGATCGCCGCACCCCGATGGGCCGGCGCGACCTGGCCCTGCTCGCGCTGCTCTATGACACCGGCGCCCGCGTCCAGGAGCTGATCGACCTCACGGTGCAGGATCTGCGGCTCGAATCTCCCGCCCAGGTCCAGCTCACCGGCAAAGGTCGCAAGACGCGTATCGTCCCTCTCCTGCCGAGCACGGTCGCGCTGCTCACTGGTTATCTGCGCGAGCACGGACTCGACCAGCCTCACCAGTTGGGCCGCACCCTCTTCGTCAATCGCCTGGGCCAGCGCTTCACTCGCACCGGCATCAGGGACATGATCCGCAAGTACATCGCCCGGGCGCAACGGGTCTGTTCGCATCTGCCCGATGACGTTTCTCCGCATACCTTCCGCCATTCCAAGGCCATGCACATGCTTCAGGCCGGCATCCCCCTGGTGATCATCCGGGACTTCCTGGGACATGCCGATATCGCCACCAGTGAGACGTATGCCCGTGCCGATCTCGACATGAAACGCCGCGCCCTCGAGAAGCTGGTCCCCGCATCGCCGGCCGGCGCCCTGCCCTCCTGGCAGGAAGATCCCTCCCTGCTGACGTGGCTGCGCGCCCTCTGAGGCGACCGCCCACTCTCCGGATTATGTGAGCTAGAATGCCCCGCTCTCCCCCAGACCAGCCCCCAGATCGGCCCAGACTGGGCCAACAGAACATAAACAAATAGCTTGCATAATCTTCGTTATGTGAGCGCTCACATAAGCCGAAAAGTCCAGCGTTTCAGTGGGCCTATAACGGAGGTTATTGACCACTTCGCAGACACCGGGGTGAGGGCCCGAAATGCCAGCAGATTCCTGGCTCTTCTGCCCCTCTGGCTGTTGCTCAGGAAGCGAGCGGCGGAGGGGCTTCGGCGGGCGCCGCGGCCGTCTCAGAATCGGCCCCTCTGAGAGCCGAAAGAGCCCGCAATCATCGGGCTCTTTCGGCACCCGGACGTCGCCGGGCAGAGAGAGTGGAGTGGGCCTGTAAGCCGAGTTGTCGGTCCACAAGCTGCGCCAGAACCTACCAAACTGGACCGGAATCCTGCCGATCCTACCAGCGCGACGGCGGTAGGATCGCCGCGACCAGCCCCGTGGCGAGTTCGATTGGGCGAGAGTAGGGATCCGGGTATGCGGTGCTGCTAGAGCGCGAGCCGGGCGGGGTCCGGCCGGGGTTGCTCAGGCGCCTCCAGCTCCTCGGCTTGGGCCGGCCGGGTGTCCCGAGGCCACCCCAGAACCAGGAGCCACAGGTCCCCGATCCGACCCCGGTCGGCGCCCAGGGAGGCGAGATGCTCCTCAAACTCCTCCTCGAAGAGGTCGAAGACGCAAAGGTACTCCTGGGCCAGCTCGCGAACGGGGTCCCCGTCGGGCTCCTGGGGCTGAGCGTATCCGACCAAGTGCTGCTCGATCTTCACCGCCGTCTCCCACAGCACCAGGGCCTGGCCGAGACTCAGCTCTCGGGCTAGCTCGGGCCGGCCCTCCGGACCTCGGCGCACCCATTGGGCGGCCTCCCCCTTCACCATCTCCTGGAGACCCAACGCCTCCTGCAGCAGCGCCTCGCGACCCTCGGCTGCCTCCTTGAGCCGTCGCACCCAGCGGCGCCGCCAGGAGACGATGTCCCAGAGGCTGGCGCGGGGAGGCCAGCGGTAGCGGCTGCTGAGCTGCTTCATGCGGGACAGCGAGAGCCCGCACCGGCGCCCCGCCTCCGACAGGGAACGGCGCGGCCCCAGATCGCGGTAGACGCAGAAGCGCTGGAAGTCGGCATCAGACTCGCCTGCGATTGGCGCATTCGGCTCTGGCATCCGTCAATCTCCCATGTTGTCGTGGTCACCCGGCTCCCTGCGCAGCTGGGCCAGGCATCGGTCCATCTCCGCCAGCAATCCCCTGACGGTGCGCTCGACCTCCGGCAGCAGGTCCTCCGGCACGCCGGCCTCCCGGGCCGCCATCAGCAGCTGGCCCATCGCCTCCTCTGAGGCGACGTGCTCATCGCACCGGCTCTGGTCCCACTCCGTCTCCTCCTCCGGGGGACCCCCATGCTGGGACGCACTCGCCGCCGGATGCAGGGAATCCTCCTGACTTCCTCCCACGGGGCTCAGCACCAGCTCCAGGTTGACGCCCAGCCGCAGGAGGCGAGCCAGCTCCCGACCCGTGGGGCGCGTCCCCTCTGCCAGCCGCTGCTGGATCTGCGCCCAGGCCAGCCTGCGCACGAGCTGGACCTCGCGCAACAGCCGTTCTCGCCTGTGCTCCTTCTCCGCATAGGGAGCTGGGAAGGAGGTCCTCGCTACCTCTGCCTGGTAGGCCGCGGCCCGCCGGCGCCAGCGCCACCGCGAGCTCAGCTCCTTGAGATAGGCCAGGGAGGCGGCCCCCATGTCGGCCAGCTGTCGCAGGGTTCGGTGGGGCCCCAGCCCCAGGTAGCCCTCGAAGAGCGCGTAGGCGCGAGGGGGTTCGTCAGGCATCCGCTCCCAGGACTCAGCCACCGTCGCCCTCCACCACAGCCGCCTGCCCTCCGCTGACCGACTCCCAGCGGGAGAGGATCAGGTCGCAGTAGCGCGGCTCAAGCTCAGCCGCGCAGCATCTCCGTCCGGTCAGCTCCGCCGCCATCAGGGTGGAGCCCGATCCCGCGAAGGGGTCCAGCACGACCTCCCCGGCGCGGCTGGAGACGCGGATCAGCTCGGCCAGCAGTCCTGTCGGCTTGGGGGTGGGGTGGTCCTCGGCCTGAGGGATCAGCCGGGGCCAGCGGAGCACGTTGCGGCGGTGACTCCCGCCGTACCAGCGGCTCCGCTCCCCCCGCGTCGCCTCGATGATCCCCTCCCAGCTGGGCCGCCAGCGCCAGCCCAGTCCCGGACTCTCCTTGTCCCAGACGAGGCAGTTCTGGAAGTCAAAGTGCGTGGCTATGGCCAGCATCGCGTGCGCCAGCATCGGTCTGCCGCACCCGCCGGCCGCGAACCAGTAGAGGGTTCCCCCAGGGGCCAGGTGCCGGCGCAGCACAGGCATCGCCCGCTCCAGGAAGGGCAGGAACTCGTCGGCGTCATCGTTGGCGATCGGCTTCTTCCCGGCCTTGCCGGTGCTGGCAAACTCCACCCCGTACGGCGGATCCGTGACAATGAGGGGAACGGCACGGCCCCCACACAGGCGGGCGAGCGCGCCTTCCTGCAGGCTGTCATCACACAGCAGCCGATGCTCTCTTAGCTGCCAGACCTGGCCGGCCTGGACCCGGGAGGGCACGGTCTCGGGCCTCGGGATCTCGTCGGCGAGCTCAGGACTCCCGGGGAGCGCCGGCCGGGCGCGCTCTGCCTCCAGCTCGGCCAGCAGGTCCTCCAGTTCCTCCGCCTGGAACCCGGTGAGGGTGACGTCGAGGTCAGGCAGGTCCCGCAGCTCCGCCAGGATGTCGCCAAGCTGCTCGAGGTCCCAGTCGCCATGGATCTTGTTGAGGGCGATGTTCAGGGCCCGGGCCTGGGGCTCGGTGAGCTCCAGGAAGATCACCGGCACCCTCTCCATCCCCAGCCGCTTCGCCACCTCCAGCCGCTGGTGCCCGCCGATCACGGTGTGGTCCTCCCGGCGCGCAATGATGGGATCCACCAGGCCGAACTCGCTGATGCTCCGCTCCAGGGCGGCCATCTGCTCGGGCGACATCACACGGGGGTTAGCGGGCGAGGGGCGCAACTCCGCGATCCGCACCTGCTGGATCGTCAGGCTGAAGGCATCTTCGGCCATCATCCAATCCTCCTTATCTGGTGCTCCCGGCCATGGCAGCGGCCCCCTGACTCCGCTCTCGGGGAATCAGGGGGCCGCCTGGTCCCGGGGGCTACTCCGGTACCTGGAGGCCTGCTGGCCCTCCATTCCTGTTATCGCTATCTGCGCGGTTTGCCCGCTTTGGGACGCGCCCGGGGCACGCGGGCCGCCATTCCTGTCAGCTTCGGCACCGCCCGCTGGTACCGCTTCCGGGTTGCGTCTCCGGAGAGCCCCAGGCGGCGAGCGATCTGCTCGCAGGCCTCGCGCTCGCTCATGCCCTCAGCCATCCGCTCGCCCACTGCCAGCACCAGTCTCCGGTGCTCCGCGGACAGGCCGCTCCCGGCCAGCCGGCGCTCGAGTTCCGCACGCGCTTGCGCCGCCGCCCGGCGGTCGACCTCAGTGGCGGCGGCCATCTCCTCCGTCTCCGCTCCATCCCTCTCCTGGTCATGCCGGGCGAGGCGCTCCGTGGCCCACGCGAAGGCCGCGGCCGCCATCGCATTCACCAGGTAGTTCGACATCTTCGTGCGCAGCCGGAACAGGTCGTAGCGACCCATCCTCTCCCAGCCTGCCAACCGCGCCTCAGCCTGCAGGTCCTCCCGGTCAGCCGCTTGGGGACGGTCCCCCAGGAGCCGGTACGCCTTGCGGAAGAGCAGCTTGCGATGCAGCACGCGAGCCAGCCGCTTCATCTCGTCCGCGATCTCCTGCTCCGGCCGCTCTCGCGAATGTGTCTGCACGTACAGGAGATCGGCCTTCTCCAGACAGAGCAGCGCAAGCCGCCAGCGATTCTCACCCTCGCCGCCATGGGCGACCCTCGCCACCCAGCAGAGCGAAACCCAGTCGGGTCGGGCCCGGCGGCAGGCCTGGCGCAGGGCCCGGGCGGCCGGGTGTGACCCGGGCATGCCCGTGCAAGCCAGCAACAGCCGCCGCGGCAATCGCCCTGCCATCTCAGGGTCCGTGTCGGAGTCAACCAGCAGGCACTGGAGCTCCTCGCCCTCCGGCGTGAGCCGGATCGGCTCCACCCGCGTCGGCAACGCCTCCCACCAGACCTGGTCCCACTCCTGTACCTTCTCCGGAAACTGCTCCGCGAGGAACACCTCAAACCAGGCCTCCAGGCCGAAGAACAGCACCCAACGCCCGGAGCCGATGGCCTCCATCACTTGTCCCCAGCTAACCCCAGCTCGCCCCGCCATCCAGGCCAGGCACTCCCCTAGCTCCGTCGGATGCCTATGGAGGTGGTCTTCCACCGCTTTGGGGAGGCACCCCGCCGGCCAGACCTGCCACTGGATCCTCCCACCGCTCTCCCCAAGATGGAGGCAGACCACCGGCTCCCGCTCCTCCGCCGGGCGCTCGTGCCAGGTCGCCAGCTCAGTCGCCTCGTGGATCTCGACCCGCGGCCCCTGCCGGGGCTCTGCCAAGATCCGGCCGATCCCCAGGGCATAGGCGAAGTCGCCCTCTCCGGTCCCATCCCGCACCACCCGCTCGCGACGCATGGCCTCGCCAAGCAAGTGGGCCATGCCAAGCTCGGACGGCGGCCGCTTGCGCCTGCCTGCCCCTCTCCTTCCCGCCTTCCGCTCGCGCATCACTACCGCCCCCTTGGTGAGTTCAGTGCCGCCTGAGGTGAGCAGCTGCAGCGCCGTCCGCCAGGCTGCCGAGAGTATCAGACCACGGCTGCGGCCGCGTGACCCGGCGAGCGGGAAGTGACGCAAGAAGCGTCACCGGCGAGGAGGATGCCGCCCGGACTGAACGGGATGCGAGGACCCCGAGGGTGGGTCGCGAAGTCGGATTGGCTGCCCACAGTCGTCGGCAGCGGTTCCAGGGTCGCCTGATACCAGCACCCAGGTGGGCCAGATGCGCCAGCGCCACACCCGGGTGCGATCCACCGACCAGATGTGGTTGGGGTAGCGAGCGACGATCTGGCGGGGGGCGGTGGGCGTAGCCTGGGCCTTGGCCGCGGCCGGCGCAGACTCGGGTTCCCGGCCTTCGGGCAGGGCTTGCCGGGCTCTAATGGGCCTGCCGGCCTCTCGCGGGCTTGCTCTGTCCCTGACCGCGACCCCGACGTTCTCTGGGCCCAGCCGCGAAAGCGGCGCGCGCCAACGACTATACGGGCAGAGGGCAGCCGGGGCCAGGAGGCCCGCACTCAGGTTGTCCCCAAGGTGGGCCAGGAGGCGGTCTTGTCGCCCGAGGGCGCGATGATCGTCAGCAGCAGCATGAAGCCGGAGCTGGTGGACGGAGAACCGGGCGCCTGGAGGATGCTGGTCCTCACCAGCGTGGCCACTGGCTCTACCAGGACGCTGGTCAAGCAGTTCATCAGGGATGCGGACGTGATCGCGCACCAGAAGCTGCATCCCGCCGGTCCCCGCTGCCACATAGACAAAGCTGTTGGTTGGATGACGGACGCACGCTTGCACGTGGGCCCCAGAACGGCGCTTTGTTCTCCCAAGGACGATCGGATCGCCCTCCTGGCGGCCAAGCGATGTGACCCCGAAGGCGTCTGGTATAAGGACCAGACCGAGGTTTGGGCCTGCGAGGTCCGCTCCGGCGAACTCATCCGGCTGACCCATGACGACGTGATGTAGCATACGCTGAAGTGGAGGTAGCCGACCCCCAGCCACTGGGCGCACAGAGTGAGAAGCGCAGATGCAGGCACGGCGAGAGACAGCGAAGAAATCCGTAAGGGTTACCACCCCTCGGCTCTGGCCGGCGGGAGGGCGAAGTTGCCCGTTGTCCGGAAGGAGTTGGACGATCCCGGTCTTGCGCGGGCCGTTCAGGCCGGGGACGGAGCGGCGATCTCCCGAGTGCTCGAGCTGTGTGTCCCCTCGCTCCGCCCCAGGCTGGTGGGCCGCCTTGGCCTGTCGGCCGAGGACTGTGAGGACCTCCTCCAAGAGGTACGGGTCGCCTTCCTCGCGGCTGCCACCCGCTTCCGCGGCGAATGCTCCCTCCGGACCTTCCTGTCGCAGATCGCCTGCTACAAGTGCACGGACTATCTGCGCGCGCGGCGGCGACGTGATCGCAACTCCCAGAGGGCGGCAGGGGAGCCGGCCAGCAGGCGTGACGACCCGATGCTGGGCGAGGCGCTGGAGCGCCTGGCTGTGACGGAGGCGATGGCGCAGCTGACCCCGCGGGAGCGGCAAGTGTTGGAGCTCTACTACCTGCAAGAGAGAAGCTACCAGGAGATATCAGCCGTGATGGGGATCGGGACCGGAAGCATTGGTGCGCTCAAGGCTGAGGCGCTGCTGAAGCTGCGCACAGCCATAAGCGATGAGGGCGGGAGCGCGGTCGGCGAGTCGGGATTGGGCGAGCGCGCCGATCCGGAGGTTACTGATGAGTCGCCAGCCTGAGCGCGTGAACAAGGAGTGCCTGTCACCGGGCGCAGTGATGGCGCTGC
>Ga0315277_10003812_pt1 | contig 20337 bp, 17 predicted proteins | sample YL17G05_15_MG_FD_203695 | JGI IMG/M metagenome (GOLD analysis project Ga0315277, IMG submission 203695) | Sediment microbial communities from Yellowstone Lake, YNP, Wyoming, USA - YL17G05_15 | ecosystem: Environmental > Aquatic > Freshwater > Lake > Sediment | place: USA: Wyoming | collected... | reverse complement strand
ACAAGAGTTGAATGTGTTCCGCAATAGCCAGGTGAACCGACAAGTCTTGTGTCGGTTTGGCCCGGCAGAAGATCCACCGGAATCAGGCGTCAGTGATCGGGTAGAAGCAGCCACTCGGATCGGGTTCAAGACCAACCACTTGGTGCCCCGAAATGGCTACGGCTGAATTGTCTCTCCCTCAGCGGCAGGCCGAATCTTAATGTTGCGAAACTCGATGGCGCCGCCGTAGTCCTGCAAGGCGATGTGCCCCTTGGGCGCGCGGCCCCAGTTGCCCTGTCCATAGGCCGTCTGAAAGAACTTGCTGGTTTTGACGTGCGCTTGCCAGTAGTCGCTGCCGACCTCGTATTCGAGAAGCTTCTCGCCGTTGAGCCAGTGTTCCACATGCTTGCCCCGGGCCACGATCCGCGTTTGATTCCACTGACCAAGCGGCCGCGTGGCGTCTCTGGCAGGGGCGAACACGGCATAACAGGCCCCGGCAGAGGCCAGTGGGTTGAGTCCGTCCAGATGGCCGGTGTTGTCCAGGACCTGGTACTCGGCCCCGGAATCCCACACCTGGTCACCATCCTCGGTCGCGCGGTAAATCACGCCGCTGTTGCCCCCCTTGGTCATTTTCCATTCCAGCGATAGCTCGAAATCGGCGTATTGATCGACTGTAATGATATCACCCGTGGACTGACCCTTCTCCCGGCGCGACAGCAGTGAGCCGTTCTCCACCTTCCAACTGGCGGGCATCGTTGAGGACTTGTACCCGCGCCAACCCACCGTGGTCTTGCCGTCAAAGAGCAGTCGCCAGCCGGCGTCTTCTTCTTCCGGGCTCAGTGTGTTTGGATTCTGCGCGTACGCCGCCGGCGGCACGCCCAACGACAGCACAACCAAGGCACCGGTCAGATGCCTGATTAGACTATGCGTCACGCTCCCTGCAGACAAAACATCACAATTCATATGTCCTCCTTTTTTCCGACTCACAGGAGTCTGCCTTTTGGTGGTGGGAGTATACCCAAGCGGAGCGGGCTGTTCAAGGTGAGAAGTATAATACTCCCTCTTTTGGGGACCAGTGAATAGGGTGGTGTGGCGGTGATAGGGTAGCCGCCCGAGGCGAGCGACGGGGCCGGGGGCGAGGCTGCCGATTCGCACAACTGATGGTGGCCGCCCCGGATGAGCGGCAGGGCCGTGAGCGAGGGTGGGGCCTACTCTTTCGCCCCGTGCTTATGCAGCAGGTTGGTGACGGAGGACGCCCGGGACGGGCGAGGGGGCAGTGGCCGAGGGTGCGGATAATCGCGTCAAACTTCCCACTTGACACTTCCAAGTTCCCACTTCAGACTTCACGCATGAGATTTCATTGAAAGGGGCGAAAAATGACGAGTGGTGATTTGACAAGACGCAAGTTCATAGCGGCGGCCTCGGCGGGCTCTCTGGCCGCTGTCACATCGAGAACCGTTCCCGCCTACGGGAACCTGACGAAGAAAGCGGGCAAGCTGGCCGTCCTCGGCGGCGAGCCGGTGCGCAAGAACAAGGCCTGGCCTGAGTGGCCGTACTGGGATGAGAAGGTTATCGAGTCCGTCGTGAAGACCACCCGCAGCAGGATTTGGTGCCGAATCCAGTCCAGCTCTGGCACTGTCCCCACGTTCGAGAAGGAATTCGCCAAGCTGATGGGTACGAAGTTCTGTGTGGCCACGGGCTCCGGCACGCAGTCGCTGCACACATGCGTCGAGGCCCTGGGAATCGGCCCGGGCGACGAGGTCATCACCTCTCCCTACACCGACCCGGGGACCATCGCCTCCATCCTATCGGCCCGGGCCCTGCCCGTCCTGGCAGATATCGATCCCGAGTCGTATCAGCTCGACCCCGCCGACGTGGAACGGAAGATCACCGAGAACACCAAAGCCCTCATGCCGGTCCACATGATGGGACAGCCCTGCGACATGGACAAAATCATGGCCATCGCCAAGAGGCACAACCTCAAGGTGATCGAGGATGCGGCCCAAGCTCATCTGGCCGAGCACAGGGGCAGGAAGCTCGGGACTATCGGCGACGTCGGCTGTTTCAGCTTCCAATCGAGCAAGGTGATCGCCTGTGGCGAAGGCGGCGGGATCATCGGCAATGACGATGATCTGATGGATAAATGCTACACGGTGCACAACCACGGGACCTCCCGCCGGGGCCGGACCGAAATGATCGGGCCGAAGTACCGGATGAACGAGTTCGAAGCAGCCGTGTTGCTGGGCCAATTGCCCGGCGTGCTGGAGCGCCACAGCCGCCGCAACGAGAACGCCGCTTACCTGACGTCGCGGATGAAAGCGATTCCGGGCCTCGTTCCCCAGAAGCAATACGACGGCACGAACAGCGGCTCCTTTTACATCTATGCCATGTCCTATCACAAGGAGCATTTCCACGACGTGGACCGTGCGACGTTTCTCAAGGCCCTGAATGCCGAGGGAGTCAGCCTCAGCCCCTACATTGAGCGCGGTTTGCACCGCGAGCCCTGGATCGACAACATCCTGGGCTCGAAGGTCTATCAGAAGATGTTCTCCGCGGAGCGGCTGCGGAAGTATCGGGACGAGTGCCAGTGCCCCAACTGTGATAGCGTGTGCCAGGAAATGGCCATGATTTGGGCGTCCGGCCCCCTGCTGGGAATGAAAGAGGATATGGCCGAGATCGCCGACGCCATGGAGAAGGTCTACGAGAACCGAGATCAGCTCAAGTCAATCTGAGAGCCTCCGGCGCCGAGTAATCTCGGATGAGGAGTCTGCTCATGCTCAGGAAATGCGGTCTGCTCACGGGCACTCTTTTGTTTTCGGAGAGCCGGATCGCTCAGTCCCGTCCCAAGAAGAAAATCATCGAGTACGTTTGGTACTACGGCGAGCGAATGAATTGGCAGCTGCCGCCGGAGAAAGCTGGCAAGGGCCGCGTCCTGCCCCCTGATGTCGAGGAGGCCCTCGTTCCCGGCCGCCAAAAGTATGATGCAGGCAAGCCGCTGGGCTACGACATTGTCGACATGATCAAAGCCAGGCACCAGAAAGGGCGAGAGGCCGAGGCGAAGACTGGTAAACCGGACAAGAAACCGTAAGGCACGTGCCTTCCATCACGAGGGTGTTCTGGCACATGAACGGCACCACACAAACATCACGCCGGGTTTTCATGGGGACCTGTGCCTCCGTCCTCGCCGGTGTTGGGATCTCAGGCCTTGTTGATGGCGGCGAATCAGAAGCTACCCCCACCTCCGATTGGTTGGTGATACGGGAAGATCCGGTCCGCACCCAAATCGCCGGTGTTCCCGACCTCGATACTATCCTTGCGTGGTTCCCCCGCACAACGGGCAAACCCGCCTTCGATCCCGAGCTGATCGCGGAAAACATCAAGAGGCTCAGTACGAGGCCCGCGATCAATACGGGACATCCTTTTCTGGACCGGTCTATTAAGGTAGGCCTCGCTCACATTGACGCGACGTTCCAAGGCGACCACCCGAAGTACGGAGTAGGCACCTACCAGGCCGACCAGCATGACGGATTTCCGCCGACGATCATTGCGGCCGTGGACGCCCTTTCGACCTGGGGCATGAACGAGCGTGAGGCCCGACTCTTCTATTACTGGCTGAGCCACTTCGTGCGGGAGGACGGCACGATCAACTACTATGGCCCGTCGATCAGCGAATACGGGCAAGTGCTCCACATGGCGGCCTTGCTGCAGGAACGGGCCGGCATAGTGCACTGGTGGGAGGACGGCCACAAGGCTCTCGAGCGAATCGCGGAATACCTCTTGCGACTTTGTGCCAAAGCCCAACAGGAGGATGGATTGATCTCCGGGTCGCCGGAAGCGGACACGCGGGAGGATGTCGGCAAGTACTTTCACAACAACGGGTGGGTCGTGAAGGGGCTTGGCCGGTGGGCGGATCTGTGTGAGCAACAGGAGTTCTCGCCTGCCACGACAACTTCCACCGTACGAAAAGTCAGCCACGCGCTCGCCTCCAACACGCTGCAGGGAATACGCAGAACATGGCCTCAAGACCCAAACGACTGGTGGCTTCCCCCGCGGCCTGCGCCCTCGCCTAGACCCACCTCTCTCACGGGGACTACCGAGGCATCGTACACGAATTATCGCTACTGGCCTGAGTTGCTGTCCAGCAGCCTTCTGCCGACAGCTCTTGCGAATAGGGTCGTCGAGGCGCGGCTCTCAGCAGGCGGTCAGTTCTGTGGAATGACGCGCTTCGCCGATCACCTGGACGATTGGCCCCTGGCAGACTACTTGTACGCCCTGTGGAACTTAGGACGCAAGAGCGATTTCCTGCTCAGTCTGTACGGCCATACTGCCTACCACCAGGCTGAGGGACACCTGACAGCCTACGAGCAGGTATCATTCCCGCCGGGCAAACAAATGGCCGACTATTGCCTGCCCTGTCAGCTAGTCGCAGCTCGAGCGGCTCGGCTTCTCGTTTCGTAGTATGCATCTGATCTCAATGGATGACCGTCGAAGACCTCAAGAGAACGCGCGCACCGGGCACTGTTACGAAAACGTCTGGCCTGTATTCCTGTCTTCATGTCGTATCACCCCCAGACACAGCCGAGCCTGCGTATGTCGCCGGAGATTCTCACTGAAGGAGTTTGGACACAATGGTTGACGGCAACGAAGCACCGCTATCTGAGAACAGTCCGTCGCGCCGGCAGTTGCTGCTCGCCGGCCTGAAGGTCGCTGCCTCTCTGCCATTACTCTCTGGTAGACCGGCGTCCGCAGGGAGTGACCAGGAGGGGCACGGGCCGTTCTTCAAGACACGGGGGGTCGTTTTGACAACTCCCGACCTATCCACCTTGGATTGGCCTCGGCGGGCTGCCCAAGCTACGCTGACGACGATCGCCGCGCACGTGACGCCAAGGGAGGTATCGAAGTTCATCCAAACCGACAAAGGCCGTGAATTCCTTGCTCAGTGCAAAGAGCGTGGAATTGAAGTAGAGCATGAGTTGCATGCCATGAGCGATTTGCTCCCGCGTGGTCTCTTCGACAAAGACCCTTCAATGTACCGTGTGAATGAGCAAGGGCAGCGCAGCCCCGGACTGCAACTGCTGTGTTCATTCTTCTCAGGCGGTGGGGGTTATTTGTGAAAATGTCGTCAAGTATGCTGATCTCTTGAGGCCGACCACGGGACGTTACTTCTATTGGATCGATGACGGGCAGCCCATGTGCCGGTGCCCGCGTTGCCGGGTCTATTCGGACAGCGAGCAGGCGTTGATTCTGGAGAACGAAATGCTGCAGGCTTTGCGAAAGATGGACTCGCGGGCAACTCTGGCACACTTGGCCTATGCGCGGACCATGGAATCGCCCGTCCAGGTCAAACCCGCGTCCGGTATCTTCCTGGAGTTTGCTCCGATCGGCCGGACTTGGAGCGAACCGATCAGTCGTCGGGAAGCGAAGGAGGGGCAGCACGGCCGGTATCTGGATTGGTTGGATGCCAACCTGGCGGTATTTGGCAAGGACAAGGCACAGATCCTGGAGTATTGGCTGGACGTGTCGCTGTTCAGTTCCTGGAGGCGCGAGGCCAAGAAGAAGCTACCCTGGCGAAGGGATGTATTCCTCCAGGACATAGCGACGTACGCCGAGCGCGGAATTCGGCATGTCACATCCTTTGCTGTCTACATTGACGACGACTATGTGAGGCAATACGGCGAACCACCGCTTGCTGAGTATGGAGAGGGGCTGCGGGGTTGGGGCTGATCGGCGGATCGTGGGCTTGCCGTCGCGGGCGGCGTCGGTCAGGGCATCAATACGACGGGGGCAAAGGTGGCGCGGACATGAAAGTCCGGCTTCGGCAGGTTCGGCTCTATCCATGTAAGCCACATCGGGTCCTCCGGCGTCTCGGGGCGGAAATCCGCCCGATAGAGACCAACATATAGCCGGGTGCCGGGTTTCCAGGAGCGCACGCCCATCGCGTGGAGAGCGACAACAGGAATGAAACCTTCCATGGCGTAGCCATCTACCGTACGTCGAGCGACCAACTCTGCTCCCGCAGGCGTCCAAGAATCATCGAACCGCCGATAGACGCGTGCGGCATAGTCATGGACTGCACCGTCCGGTGCGATCTCCAGGCAAAAGTATCTGTGCGACCCTTGCGGCCACAGAAAGATCTCGACACGATCCTGCGCGTCCACCGCGTGTTCGTCTCCGGTCGGCGGCGCAGCCATGATGGTGGTGTCCTGAGCGGCAAAGGCGAACCACAATCCCGCTTCATTCCACTGGAGCCACGCTTGGGTCGAGCTCGCCTTCGCGCCCGGCCGCGACGCGACCTTGAAATCCGCCACCGGAGTCACACGCTGATAGCAGGTCTCCTCCAAGCGGCCATCCACTTGGAAGGGCTCTGTCAGACGTGCGATGCGAAGGACCGTCATCGGTTCGCGCGAATACTGGGCACAGCCGGCCAGCAGGAGTGTGACAAACAAGACCAAGCAGCGAATTGTGCCGATTGTGGTTTGTGTGCTCATCATCACGAGCTGAATATAGTGGATGGGTGACAAACGTACAAGGAGGAAGGGGACAGCAGGCTCCCCGCGAGGGTACGACGAGCGACGGAGGCCGTGACCGAGGCTGGAGGTTCGAGTGAGTATTGCTCGTGCGTTGGAGTCACGGCCGCCCGGGACGAGCGGTGGAGCCGTGGCCGAGGCTGGGGATTCGGCCATTCTCGCGCCCCGTGCTTGCGCAAGAATTCGACGATTTCGGTGTCGCCTTTCTCTGCGGTGACCCGCCTGACAAGGAATATGTCAAACGACCGATGCTGTTATGATCTGCATCAGGGCCGGGGAACGCTCACAGTGGACCACCGGTCCGGGGGTGATTAACAATGCCGTCCGTGCAAAGTAGAACTGTCTGGATGCGGAGTTGGCGAAATATGGGCCGTGAAGAAGGTATTGCAGCAATGTCGGATATCTGTTCAAGGCCCAGATGACACCCCAAGAACCTAAAAGGGGGGGGCGGGCTAAAGAGAAAACAAACACACTCATCTTGAGAGTAGACTGCGCGTCTGCGGGTACCGTACGTCCGCATCTTTGTACCTATTCTACTCTACGCCCCGACGCGCTGTTACGCGACCTTATGGCTGCTGGACCCAAGCTCCGTCCGACAGAACCAAAACTGTGCTGAGCGTACCGGCCTGCAATGTGATTTGTGTCGGCGAAGCAGAGATTGCAACCTGACCACCTGGCGTCTGCATCAGGAAGCCCGTTCCAGAGTATCTCACCATAGGGTTGGAGTACCCTGCCGACCAGATCGAAATCTGTGCCACACCATCGGCGCTGGTAAACGTAAGGGGCTCCTCGACGTCGTAATTGAACAAGTCCCTTTGGGCTTTGCCCGCAGGGCCCTGACCGCCAGGAACAAGGCCGACAGCGATTGTCCCTACAGGCATTCTCAAACTCAGCGTGGCGCCTCCATCTGCGGAGCTATTCTCATCCGTTGAGAACACCAAACCACTTCCGTATCCTTCCCATATGCCCGATTCATCATAGCCGCTCGGCTTGAGCAGGGCATTGATGGCGCTGATCACGCCGTAGTTCAGCTTGAACCCCATATTGGAAGCCAGGGCAATGCCACCCAATAGGGATGATAAAACGAAGACTAGCACCAACACCACAATGAATCTGCGTCTTTTTGTTGAAATGACTGTCTTTTCCATGATCGAACCTCCAAGCGGTTTTAGAATTCTTCGCTAACGAAGCGCTGATACGCACCCACCGTGTTGGCCCGTGTGGAGTATTGAGACAGTGATGTTTTGGGCGAGAACACCTGGAACGGAAATCCAGTGTTCTCGCTGGTCCTCCCTGAACAAACGTAGTCTACATCGGCGTCCGGCGGGCTGTCAAGAGCAAAGCCCCTGCGAATTGGAGAAGATATGGAACGACCGGCCCTCGGTGATCGACCTGTGATGGCCGCCCGGGACGAGCGGTGGAGCCGTGGCCGAGGCTGGGGATTCGCACAATTGACGGTGGCTGCCCTCGACAAGCGACGGAGCCGTGGCCGAGGATGGCGCCAAGTGCAGGCTGCCGCACATCTTCCGGATCTTTCGCAGGGCGTCCAAACACTGTTTGAGGACCAAGGAGTCGAGCGGCCTGGAAGAGGGCGCGGAAGAAGAGCTGTCCGCCCCCGGCGTGGGTCTCTTGAAGAGCGGCGGTTTCAAGCGGGCGAGGATCGAGAAGCCTGGGGCCAACACCAAGTTGTCCGATCCGTCCAGCCCGGAAAAACGTGAGATGTCTTCGGAAAGGGGAAGGGGGAAAGTATTGAGTCACGGGCAATCAATCCGGATGCTCTGGCTTCCTGGCATCTGGCGGACTGTCAATTGATGCTATTTGGCTTGGCGCGGCGGGCGGCATTCTGGTACAATTGTTGCATATGAGGTGGTCATCGCGATTGCAGACTGGGCATTAGCAGGCGGCCCTTCGATCCGTGGTCCGAAGCTCGAGATTCCCAGGATGAGGAGGACTGCCATGCACAGGACATTGCCCATTTGGTTTGTCTGATCCTGTCGCTCGGTGCGGCTTCAATGATTCAGAGCGCCTGCACCGTCCAGGAGGATTCGGGTTCGGATGGCATGGTGTAGATCGAAGCCGAGGACTTCGATGAGAACACCCCACGGGGCAGCCATGAGTGACGACTTGCGACAGATACCGCACGCTTCAGCGGCACGGGTTTCCTACAGGCTGTCATTGCACGCGCTGAAACCAGCCATGCGCCGGTTACGTCGAACTTCTCCACCCAGAGCAGACCACAGATGTCCCGCATGAAAGGAGGAAAGAAGATGGCTCACCCACTGTCCAGACTGACTCTACTCGGCACTTTCGTCGCACTGTTATTCATGTCGAGTTTAGCCATTCTTTGAGGTTATAGCGGTGATAAAAGATATGCCGACAACCCGATGTATGTGGTGGAGAACATCATATACTTTTGCGGGAGGTCGGCATGGATGCTCCTTCCTTGGTATCGGCATGGGACGCTCTTGTCCAACAACTTTGTCCTGTTTTCACCGCGCCCACAGGCCGCACGTGGTCGCAGATCGCCTTGGGCTGGGTCCTCAACCGTGGACCTGCCACGGTGACAGCCATCTTTCGCACCCTCGGCAACACCGCCGACCGGCACTGGACGGTGTACGAGAAGTTTTTCTATCGAGCCGCTTGGTGTCTTTCGACTCTGTGTACGGCCCTGCTGCAACGGGTGGTCTACCCGTTGTTGCTGGAGGCAGCACAGGGGCAGGCAGGCGAAGTCGTGGCCGACCTGGCGATCGACGACACGACGGCGGGTCGCTGCGGCAAACACGTGGCCCACGCGGGCTGGTTCAAGGATGCCTCGGCTACGGGACCCGGTCATCGCGGCACGGTGATTCACTGGGCCCACAACTGGCTGGTCGGGGCAGTCACCCTGCGATTGCCGGGTTGGCCTCTGCTCCGCTGGGTCCTGCCGGTACTCTTCACCCTGTACCGCAAACGAACCGACGGCAACGCGGATCACCCGTTTCGCACCCGCCAGCAACTGGCCGGGCAGATGATCCGGCAGGCCAGCGAAGCTTTGCCAAAGGTCCGTTGGCGGGTCGTGGCCGATGGTCAGTATGCCAGCCGGGATGTGGTTCGGGCCTTGCCCGAGAACGTCAATCTGGTCAGCCGCATTCGACGCGATGCGGCGCTTTACGCCCTGCCGAAGGCCCGTCGTCGGCCCCAACGCGGTCGACCGGCCAAGAAAGGACCTCGCCTGCCGACCCCGCGACAACTGGCGGCTCGACGCAAGGCGGGCTGGCAGAAGATGACGTTCTTCAAACAGGGACGCTGTGTCGAGCGGCTGGTGCTGGGCCTCACCTGTCTGTGGTATCACGTCTGCCGAGACCAACCGATTCGCCTGGTGCTGGTTCGGGACCCGGCGGGCCGGGAAGCAGACGACTTCTTCTTCTGCACCAGCGTAACCGTGCCGGACGCCGAGATTGCGCAGCGGTACTACGACCGCTGGGGTGTGGAGGAGGCAATCCAAGAGGCCAAGCAATGTCTGGGGTTCGAGACCACGCAGGGCTGGTGCAGCCGGACCGTGAACCGTCAAGCGCCGCTGGCGATGGTGCTGGTGACGCTGGTCAAGGCCTGGTATGCGCGGTGTGCCCTTCAAGAGCCGGCGTTGCTGCCCGAACCCCTGCCCTGGTACCCGCACAAGGTCCAACCATCGCTGGCGGACATGCTGGCGGCGTTGCGAAAGGTGTTGTGGCAGCATCGAATAACCCTCAACTCGAGGTCTTGGCCCAGAGTTCGGCGTTTATTCCAGATGGTTTCTTTTGCCCTCTCCGGGGCCGCGTAAAATGGCTAAACCCCACATTCATGACACTGCCCGTCTATGCTGTGAAGAACTTCAAAACCTCGCACTTTGGAAATGCACGCCAGATCTGGTTTGAAGTCGAGGATTATGATGAGCGTAATCCGGACACGGAGGCGTTTTACCCGGTGCTTGATGCGGCCGGTGCGTTCGGCAAGGCGATTACCCGGACAGGCCGCGCCGGCGGCATGATTCGCTGGACCTTCGATATCAGCGCCGCCGGCGGCAAGGCCGGCACCTGGTATTTCTGGGGACGAATCATCAATCCGAGCAATTCGTCGGACTATATGCTGGTGGAGGGAGACCCGGGCGACCCAACGATTCCCAAGGGCCCACCCTTCCCCGGCGGTACCGGCGCGGCGCCGTTCGTCGATACGGATGACCGGATTTTTGAGGGGGATTACGGACCTCCCTGGGCTTGGGGCCAGGGCTGGGACCCTGAAGGTCACGTCAAAGAGCTTCGAGACGGCGAGAACACGATGTACATCTTTCACAGGCAAGGGAACGACACCGTGTTCTGGGATGTCTTCGTGTGGACGGATAGTCCTGACTATGTGCCCACCGATGCAGACTATCAGAATGCCACGGCCGTTCTTCCCGACACGGTCACAAATCCCAGTCCAGCCAGCGGGGCAACCGATGTCCCTCGAGACGCGGCTTTGAGCTGGTCGCAAGGAGCTGCCGGCACCAAGTATGACGTCTATGTCGGAACTGATTTCGACGCGGTGAGCCAGGCGACCACCGCGACAGCCAACGTCTACCGGGGTCGTCTCGATCCGAACACCTACGCTATGGGGCTGCTGACGTTCGGCCAGACGTACTACTGGCGTGTCGACAAGGTCAATGCGCCGCCGGACTCTAAGGTCATCACAGGCAGTGTCTGGAGCTTCACGGTCGAGCCGTACGCCTACATGATCACAGGTGTGACGGTCGCACAGCCAGCTCGGCCTACACCACTGCCGGTCAGACGGCCGCAAAGACCATCGACGGCTCCGGCCTCAGTGCCAGCGGCGAGCACTCGAACGTCTCTGCGGACCAATGGCTCACCGCTATGACCAGCAAGCTGCCGGCCTAGATTCAGTACGACTTTGACAAGGTCTATGTCATCCAGCAGATGAAGGTGTGGAACTCGAACCAGACGACCGAGCCGTTCATCGGTTTCGGCGCCAAGACCGTGCTGATCGAGTGCTCACCGGACGGCACGACGTGGACCCCACTGAACACCGTGGAGTTCGCCCAGGCCGACGGCTCGAGCACCTACGCCGGCTTTACCGTGGATATGGGCGCTGTGCAGGCGAAGTCCGTCCGCCTCACGATCCAGTCCAATTGGAGCCCCATCGGCGTTCAGGCGACCGGCTTGAGCGAGGTACGGTTCTACTATGTCCCGGTGAAGGCCCGGTTGCCGCAGCCGGCTTCCGGAGCCACGGGGGTTAGTGTAGATACCCTGCTGAGCTGGCGAGCCGGACGCGAAGCCGCCTCGCACCAGGTTTACTTCGGGATGGACCCGAACGCCGTGGTCCTCGTCGGTACGGTCAACCAGAACAGCTACGACCCGGGCCCTCTGAATCTCGGTGAAACATACTACTGGAAGATCGGCGAGGTTAACGAGGCTAAGACGCCCAGCGTTTGGGAAGGGGACGTCTGGAGCTTCTCCACGAGCGAGTATTCTGTGGTCGATGACTTCGAGAGCTATACGAACGAGTCGCCGAATCGCGTCTTCCAGACCTGGATCGACGGCTGGGGGTTCTCGAAGGATGAGTTCTTCCCGAACGGCAACCCGGGCAACGGCACCGGCGCGCTGGTGGGCTATGACCCTGCCCTCGGCACCATCATGGAGACAGCCATCGTCCATGGCGGCGACCAGTCCATGCCCGTGGAGTACAACAACGTCAATCCGCCCTACTATTCAGAGGCCGAGCGGACCTGGGACCAGCCTCAGGACTGGACGGGCAACGGGGCCGATACCCTGGTCCTCTACTTCCGCGGCAACCCGGTCGGCTTCCTGGAGACGTCGCCGGGCAGCGTCACGATGAGCGGAATCGGTACGGACATCTGGAACGCGGCTGATGAGTTCCGCTTCGCCTATAAACGGCTGAGCGGCAACGGCCTCGTCATCGCTAAGGTGGAGAGCCTTGCGAATACCGATCCGTGGGCCAAAGGCGGCGTCATGATCCGCGAGAGCCTCAGTCCGGACTCCAGGTATGCGATTGTTCTTGCGTCTCCCGGCAACGGCGTTCACTTCCAAGCGAGGTTGCTCAACGCCACAGCGGCAGTGAGCGACAACACCGCACCGGCAGTCTCCACCCCCGAACAGAATGCCTTGAGGACGCCGGTGTGGGTCAAGCTGGAGCGATCGGGCAGCAGCTTCAGCGGCTTCTATTCCACCGACGGGGTAAAATGGACCACGATGTCCTGGAGCCCGCAGACGATCAATATGGGTGCCGGCAGCGTCTATATCGGCCTGGCCGTGACCAGCCACAACGCTGATGCGATGACCACGGCCCAGTTCTCCAGCGTCTCCGCAACCGGCGGTGTCACCGGATCATGGGCAACGCAGGCCATCGGCGTGGCACAGCCCGCCAACACCGCCGCTCCGATATACGTGGCGGTTCATGACAGTGCCGGCAAGATCAAGGTGATCAGCCATCCGGATCCGGCGGCGACAACGCTCGCGACCTGGCAGCAGTGGCGCATTGCGCTCAGTGAGTTCAGTTCCGCCGGAGTCAAGATGACCGCCGTGAAGAAGCTGCTCATCGGTGTAGGTGACCGGTCCAATCCGAAGCAGGATGGCGCCGGCCGGATCTTCCTCGACGATATCGGCATCGGCCATCCGGCGAATTGACGTGCCATCGGTTGATACCTGGCGGTCGTCAATGCGCGGCGGCCGGTGGTGCCTGCCGACACTCAGGCGGGAATTGATGACAACGAGGCCTGTGCCAGAAGAATCGCTGACACAGGCCCTCTCTTCGCGTTGAGAAGCATGCTTGACACCCTGTGTCCGTCAAGCAGGACCCTGGGGGGGATTTGTGGAGTAGAAGGGTAGTGGTTGTGCCTGTCAAGCGGCGATCGGACCGCCTCGCGGCGGCTGAATTCGCTGTGAAGGGCAATGGACCATAGCGCCCACGGCGTACGGCGGCTGGCCGACAACTCGGCTCCGGCGATTGCCCTGCCTAACGCCTACTTCCACTCGCTCGGGAATCCGAGATGAACGTTTGGCTGACAGCTTGACCCGCCGGCCGTATGCGGACCTGCCCGTACGGTGGTGTGACAGGGAGAGCGGGCGACCGCTTAGGTGTGTCGATTGGAGGCGGTCATTGAAAACGTTCTACCTCCCGTGTTGTTAGTATAACCTCTTTCGGCTGATGGACTTATGGAATTGGAAATTTTGCCAAGGTGGCAGATAATGGGCGTTGCGGTTGTAGGCCGGTTGTACGGATTTGGCCGCCGAGAAGAGGGAAAATTGCAGACATATCGCAGCCGCAATTGTTGCCCGGCGGAGTGACGGCGGAGCGGGATGAGCGATAGTGCCACGGTCGAGGCTGGTGGGGGGGCCTTCAAAAGAAGGAGAAGGTTCCGCAGCCGTTCCGAGCGTCGCTTTCCTTGCGGAACAACTGGCTGCCAACGCGTCCCAAAAGGACAAGGGTGGTCAGAACCAAGTGTCCTCGCACCGGCGCTAAAGGTCCCGCCGGCTCGCGCAGAAGCCCAGGGTCAGACCTCCATCGACCGTGATACTCGCACCGGTGAGATAATCACATTCGTTGCTGGTCAGAAAGGCCACGACCCTGGCAATCTCGTCAACGGTACCGACTCGGCCCGCGGGGACGGCGGTTGCGAAGGCGGCTTGCCGGTCCGGGGGCGTCAGTTCGGTTGCCACCGCGCCAACCACCACGGCGTTCGCCTGGATATTGTACTCGGCCAATTCAAGAGCTAGGCACTTGGTCAGTTGTTCGAGCCCGGCTTTGGCCGTACTATAGTGGGCATAACCCCGCCGGGGGGCGTAGGCGTGAACGGAGCTGATGTTGACGATTTTTCCTCCGTTTCGACTTGCACGCATCAAGCGAGCAGCGTGTTGCGCGGATAGAAATGGCGCCTTGAGATTGACCGTCAGCACGTAGTCCCAATCCTCTTCCTCAAGGTCGATAAGGGGGCTTGGGTTCTGAGTCGCGGCGTTGTTCACCAAGACATCAAGGCCGCCGAGTTGTTGCTTGATCATTTCAAACATGGCGGCAATCTGACTGCTCTGGGAGAGATCGGCCTGTACCATGATTGACGAAGGGCTCAGCTTACAGACGGTCCGATAAGACGTTCTGAGTTCATCGGACTCCTGCGGACCGTGCACCACCAACGTCGCCCCTCTGGCCGCCAATTCCAGCGCGATCGCCTTGCCGATGCCCCGGCTCGAGCCCGTCACCAATATGCGTTTTCCTTTGAGGTCCATGGTTGGTCCTCTGCTCATGACTGACAATCCAGAATGATCTTGATAGCGCCGGTCGCGCTCTTGCTGCAGGCGGTCTGGAAGGCTTCAAGGGCTTGCGTGAGAGCGAATCGATGGGTAATGAGCGGGTCCACTTGGATCTTGCCTGTGGCCAGGAATTCGACAGCTCGCGGGAAATCTGCATACAGGGCGTTCGAAGATGTCCTTATGGTCCGCTCGGCGCTCAACAACAGAGCCGGAAATCGAATATCGTCTTCCTTCGTCGCCATCAGAACGAGCGTTCCGCCCTTTTTCAGAATGCCCAACGATTCCTGGATAGTCTGGGTCGTACCCACCGTGTCGAAGACAAGGTCAACGCCCTCGCTGCGGGTTTGATCCATCACCAGCTCGCGGAAGCGTTCTTCGTCGGTTGACAGCTTCAGGGGAAAATCCACGCCGACCGTCCGGGCCACGGCGATATTCTCATCGGCCACGTCGGTGATGAACGTCTGGATGGCGCCGTAGACCTTCGCGAATTGGGCGATGAGCAGGCCAATGGGGCCGGCGCCGCAGATGGCCACTTTGTCAAGAACCTTGGGCTGGCCCACATCTACGGCGTGGAGTGCCGCGATCATTGGGTCCAGGAATGTGGCCTGCTCGTCCGTCACGTGTTCCGGCAATTCATATACCTGGCTGCCGAAGGCGAGACAGCGTTCGGCCATCCCGCCGGGATAGAACGCCATTTTGCCCCAGCCCTGCCCATGCCCCAGATGCTTGGTATTGGGACAGAGGTTCTCCTGTCCGCTTCGGCAGAACGAGCACCGCCCACAGGTGATGAACGTATTCACAGCCACTCGTTTGCCGACGAGCTCGGCATCCCGATCATCACAGACCTCGTCGACCACCCCCATGAACTCGTGCCCGAGGATGATGTTCGGCGGATTCGGGATGGCTTTTCCCAGCGTCTGTTTCGCCCACGGATTCTCTCCGCAGAAATACCGGATATCACTACCGCAAATGCCACACTTGCTCACCCGAAGGATGACCTGTCCGGGACCGGGCCTCATCTCCGGGACGTCCATGACCGCAAGGGCCTTCGGAGCTTTCAAGACAAGTGCTCTCATACACTCACTCCCACACTGCGCACATTTTCTTTCGTCCCCGCCACGGGACAAACCCAACGATGATACGGTGCAGTAAACTGCCCACAGCCTTGATCCCCGGGAAACTTGGTCTGGGATCATCCTGACCAAATTGTCCCATGGCCAGCCTGTTCATGGAGCAGCATACCACGGCATCGGGCGAATTCAAGGACAAGCCAGGGAACGGGGACGTTTGGTCCCAGAAAAGGCATGTAGTTGCGCCGTTTCGCACAACTGACGGTGGCCGGGAAGCGACGGAGGCGTGGGCGAGGGTTTGCACAACTGACGGCGGACGCCCGGGGTGATGGAGGCGTGGGGGAGGGCGGGAATTAGCCTAATCGCCGCAGGCAGCTCGCAGAAAATCCTGAAATATTCGAACGGACGGGCCGACTAATAGTACGAATCGTACTATTGGAGTTGATGACATGAAACAAGAAAACGAGTTCTCGACGCTGTCTCTGGCCATCCTGGGGTTGATCTTCCAGAGGCCGCTGACGGGATATGACCTCCGCAAGGTATTCTCGACCACGCCCATGGGCCACTTCAGCAGCAGCCCCGGGGCGATCTATCCCGCCTTGAAGCGTATCGAGGATGCCGGCTGGATTCGCGGCAGAGAAGGGACGGGTACCACCCAGCGCCAACGGGTTGTCTATGAAATCACGCCGAGCGGACTCAACGTGCTCAGGCGGCATTTGTCGAAGCCCGTCACGCGCGATGACATCATCTGGCACATGGACGATCTGATGATGCGTTTCGCGTTTATGGATCCGCTCGTCGGGCGTGAGACGACGCTGCGGTTCCTGCACGATTTCGCATCGGAGATCGACGTGCATGCAGCTGGCTTACGCGGATACCTCGATAGCGTCCGGGATATCATGCCGCCGTGTGGAAGACTGGCGATGGAGAATGGAATCCAGGGGTACGAGATGAACGCCCAATGGGCCAGACGGGCGATTGAAAGACTGAAGCGTGAATCGTGACCACAGGCTGAATCAGACAAACCTCCCTCGGTTGGGGGAAAGGAGCAATGATGAACGCGACGCGAATTCTCAGAGTAACGGCCGGATATCTGTGGCGGCTGCCATTGTGTGCCTTGGCCTACGTGGTTGGGGCGGGGGCCGGCGGGGCACTGATCTCCGCTCTCGGGATGCCGCTTCCGGAAATCCCTGAGCAGGCGGACGAACAGACGATGGGGCTGCTTCTCTGGGTGGCCAGCCTTGCTCTGGCCGGCGGACTGGTCCCGCTCGCCCGGCGGATTCAGGGCCCCCCCTGGGTGCGGTGGTTGATACTGGCGATGCTGTGCTATGTGTGCCTTGGCCTGGCCTTGCCGCTGGAGGGAGCCATCTTCACGAGCCTGCGCGGGATGGCTTTGATACCGGTCTTCTCCATCCTGCCGTGCCTGCTGTTTGCCGCCGTCGTGGCGCTGCTGTTCCAGCCGATTGACAGGAACGATCCGCCTGTCATGGATGTGCGGCGGTTCTTCCGGGGTCGCAGCACGGGCAACTGGGTGTGGCACTTCGTCGCGGCGCTCTGTGCGTTCCCTGTCATCTACTGGACCTTCGGCATGATGGTCGCCCCGTTCGTCATGGAATACTACCAGCAGGGTCAGTTCGCTCTGACCGTGCCGCGTCCCGGCGTAATCGTCCTGACGCAATTCGTGCGTAGCGCGCTCTTCCTCGTAGCGAGTCTACCCATCCTGATGACCTGGTCGGGATCGAGACGTCAACTGGTCTTGGCGCTGGGGCTGGCGTTCTACGTGCTGGTCGGTTTGTTCGGCATGATGCAAAGCTACTGGCTCGCTCCCACGCTCCAGGTTCTGCACAACACCGAGATGCTCATCGATTCGATGGTCTACGCCCTGGCTCTCGCCGTGCTGCTGGGACGCCGGGATGAAGCAAACGCTGACGAGCTTTTCACCCGTTTCCTGCTCTGTATGGAGCAGACGCCCGTCGGAAATTAGAGAACAACAATTGATTTGGAGGTATGGAACCATGAGAACACACGGAACAAGAGCAACGTTGGCACTGGCAATCATCTGCAATTCGCTCTCTCTAGCGGCCGGCGAGTCGAAGCCTGCGAACGATTCGATCCTGCGGCAGACGTTTGATTTCAGTGCTCCCCGCTCGCGGGACGCGCAGTCCTACGAAATGGAGACGAGGCTGATCACGTACGCCCCGGACGGCAAACGCGCGAGCACGGACGTCCTGAAGCTCCAGCTCAAGTGTATGCCGGGGCGAGTCCCCGGCAAGGATGCGGATCAGTACACGTGTCAGAGATTCTCCGTGCAATATGCGGGCGGTTCGGAGGTGGCCGTGCCGGCACTGGAGAACTGGACGTATCCGTTCAAGGAAACTGCTACGGGCATGGACGAGAAGGGGCAGGTCTTTGGCATCGACCACGTGAAATTCGAGAACCTCGTCGATGCCAACGGGCAGCCGCTCCCGGCGGACAAGGCCTACTTCGTCTACAATACCTTCATCGACTTTCACGCTTTCTGCAACGCCTTCGCCGAGCCGACCACAGGAGGCAAAGGCATCCAGGACCTCAAGAGCGTCGGGCAGAAGATTGTCCATGCCGCTTCGTTCACCGAGCCGCCCGTGAACCTCGGCAGCAACATCGCCAAGGGCTCCACCTTCAAGAACGGCGAGGTCACCCTCGAGCTCAAAGGGCTCAGCATCGTGGATGAGGCCGCCTGCGTCCTCGTGGCCTTCGATTCGGGCGCGAGCTCCTTCCAGATGATCATGAAACCCATGCCGAACATGGAGGTGCGCTCCGTCGGCAGCTCGCACTACAAGGGCGACCTCTACATCGATCTGGCGACCCGGTGGGTCCGCAAAGTAACCATGGATGAGTTGGTGGTTACCGAGACCACCGTGCCGATGCTGCCCAACAAGATCAACGCGGTGATCGAGCGCAATAGCACGATCCGCAACGTCAGCAAGGCACTTGCAAAGTGAGTGTCCCATCAGACTCGTGAGATATCATCGAGGCGGCAAGAGGCCGGGCGGTCAAGCCCGGCCTCTCAGTTAGTAGGTGCCATGAGAAGCCTGCGGATTTGCCTATTCCTTCGCTCCGTGTTGACGCAGCAGGTCTGTGATAGAGACCACCCGGGGCGAGCGACGGAGCCGTGGCCAGGGCGGCGTATTCGCCCAACTGACGGTGGCTGGCTGGGGCGATGGAGCCGTGGACGAGGGTGAGGGATTCGCACAACGGACGGTGAGCGCCCGGGACGAGGGTACCACCACCCGTGTCGAGCGAGGGAGGCGTGGACGAGGCTTGGGGATTCGCCCATGCGAGTCGTCTTCGGCGATCTGCACGCGGAAACCGTTACCCCGCAGAAACTGGCGGGACTTGAAGCGGCGTTGCCTAAATAGGTTCACTATCTCGTGCATCTGTGACCAAGGCCGGGCATATCTTGTCCGGCTTTTTTCTGCACTCGCATCGTAGCTCACGCCTTCTCGCCCACGGAATAGAATTTGGCGCAAAATATTGTCTTTCTTAGATTAAACTGAGGGCCGAAGTGCTCATAGTAGCGACGATCCTTAGTTTCGAAACTAATGGAAAAGGCCTTCGATGTTAGACGACAACCTGCTTATTTGGAGATTCAAGCATGGGAGTGACGATGCGCTGCGTCGGATCTATGAAAAGTACAAGAACGATCTACTGGCGTTGGCTGTTTCCCTGTCAAATGATGTCGGCGTTGGCGAAGATGCCGTGCACGACGTCTTCGTCTCCCTTGCAGAGATGGGTGCGAGACTTGAGTTGAGAGGAAGCTTGAAAAGCTACCTATCGACCTGCGTCGCCAATCGGGTCCGCAGGCTCAAGTGCGTTGAGAGGCGGTGCATGAACGGGCAGGACAACACAGCCGTTTTTCGACAGGATTCGAAGGGGCCGGATGAAGTCACCATATCAGCCGAAAGGCTACAGCGCGTCGGCGATGCCTTGGCGCACCTGCCATACGAGCAACGTGAGGTAGTACTGCTGCGTTTACACGCCGGGTTGACTTTCAGGACAATAGCCCAATCGCAGAAGATCTCAATCCATACCGTTCAGAGCCGGTACCGATATGGATTGCAGAAACTGCAACTGATACTGAATTCCGAGGCGGAACAATGAAAGCGACAAAACAGATCGAGCGCTTGGTCGCGATCTTCTGTGCGGCTAACAAGTCGTCTACGAGTACCCGCCCGGAAATGGACAAGCGGGTCCTGACAGACGCTTTGAGTGCATGCAAGAAACCGACAACGGCAAAACCAGCCTGGCCTGGGACGGACATAAGGAGAATTATTATGAGAAGTCCGCTAACAAAACTTGCTATCGCCGCGGTTGTTATTATCGCGTGTTTGATCGGTCTATCTCTCTGGAGGACCACCGGGTCAGGTATTGCCCTGGCGGACGTGCTGGCCCGCGTTGAACAGGCTAAGGTCTTCAGGTGCCAATGTAGTGTGAAGGCAACCGGCG
>Ga0315277_10003811_pt1 | contig 20337 bp, 9 predicted proteins | sample YL17G05_15_MG_FD_203695 | JGI IMG/M metagenome (GOLD analysis project Ga0315277, IMG submission 203695) | Sediment microbial communities from Yellowstone Lake, YNP, Wyoming, USA - YL17G05_15 | ecosystem: Environmental > Aquatic > Freshwater > Lake > Sediment | place: USA: Wyoming | collected... | reverse complement strand
CTTCTCCATGAATTGCGCCAGCCGGGCGAAATGGGCGGTGTGCTGGAAGTCGTACTCAACCGGCTGGCGCAATTCATGGAGAAGGCACAGAGAATCAAGGGCAAGGTTATCGCCGCGATGTTTTACCCGATAGCCGTCATCACCGTCGCCACTGTTATCGTGTCGGTACTGATGGTTTACGTCATTCCGAAGTTCGAGGAGGTGTTCCAAGGCTTGCTCGAAGGCGAGGGACTGCCAAAGTTCACGCAGTTAGTGCTGGGCATCAGCCGCCTCATCAAAGGCAACATCCTCATGACCTTGGTCGCCATCGCGGCGTTCGTGACCGTCTTCATGTTGTTCCTGAAAACCAAATTTGGCCGGCGCGCGTTCGACAAGTTCAAACTCAAAATGCCGGCGATCGGGCCGGTGATCTCGAAGCTGGCCATCGCACGCTTCAGCCGCACTTTGGGCACGCTGGTGAGCAGCGGCGTGCCGATCCTTCAGGCGCTGATGATCGTGAAGGAGACTTCTGGAAACGTGATCGTCGCCAACGCCATCGCCGCCGTCCACGAGAGCGTCAAGGAGGGCGAAACCATCACCGCACCGCTCGAGGCCTCAAACGTGTTCCCGCCCATGGTCGTCAGCATGGTGGACGTCGGCGAGCAAACAGGCGCGCTACCGGAAATGCTTTTGAAAATCGCGGACACTTACGATGACGAAGTGGACAACGCAGTAGCCGCCATGACATCGTTGCTCGAACCGATTATGATCGTCTGCCTCGGATTCGTCGTCGGCAGCATCGTCATCGCGATGGCCTTGCCGCTCATCAGACTGATGGAAGGCGTGGGCGAGCCGGGTAAGCGCAAGGGCGAAGCTGATTAGTAACCGCTTCTGGCGCATGGCGTCACGAGTGCCGAACACCTTTTCGGTGGCAAGGTTTTCCCGTAAACCGAATGAAGTAGTTGACAAACGAACTTCGCCCGTGTAAATACAAAGTAAAGACATTGCATGGGCGAATTAAATACAGTTAGCTCGGAATGGAGTTTGATTGGAACAATCCGCCGTTTGACCAGGATAGCTCTTTGACTCAGCGGGAGATCGAGGAATCCTTCGAGGATCCTTTTGCCGTGCGGCTGCTGCCGGACTCGGCGCGATTCGCGGTGCAGGCCCGGTTTTTCAACCTCGGCATGACGGCGGGTGGCACGGGTGTGTTCAGCGTGTACCGCACGAACGGCAAGCAGATCCGGGTGATTCTGGCCCGCCCGTTTGAACCTGATGAACGCTTTTTTTACCAGCGCAAGCTGGATCAAAGCTTGAACCAATAGCCGGTGTGACCTTGACCGTTTTGACAGTTGAAACAGTGAACCATGCGCACTTTCGCCAGTTGGGAAGAGGTGCCGATTTTCGACAGCGAGGAATCCGAGGCGGGTTTCTGGCTGGAGAACAAGCCGGACCTGCGTCTCATGAAAGCCGCCGTGGCGGGCGGCGCCGAAACCTCGGAATCCGTGACCATCACCTTGCGCATAGACCCGCGGATGCTCGCCCGCATCAAGCGCCTCGCTCGGGCGCGGTACCTGAATTACCAAAGCATGATCAAACAATGGCTCAGCGAACGCATGGAACAGGAACTCCGTGAACGCTGACGCCCCGACGCCCATGAACAGTTTCCTTCGCTTCCAAACGCGCCATGCCGGGGCGTTCACGCTCATCGAGCTCCTCGTCGTGATCGCCGTCATCGGCGTTCTGGCGGCGCTCATCCTTCCGGTCGGCGCCGCTCTCCGGAACAAAGCCACCAAGAGCAAGGCCCAGGCGGAACTGCAGCAAACCGCCTTCGCCATTGACGCGTACAAGGAAAAGCTGGGTTTCTACCCGCCGGAGAACCCGTACATCACCACAAACACGCTCTATTACGAGTTGCTGGGCACGGAACTCAAGGGGAACACGCTCGTGACGCTCGACGGTAGCTCGGGGATTACGCCGGCTGGGGTGCGGACTGTTTTCTTCCCCACCAGCCCCGGCAGCACCAGCGGCTTTGCCAACAGCACCCGTCCGGGAAGCGTGGACGACGCGCCTGCTGCCAAGGCATTTCTCAGTCAACTCCGACCGACGCAATGGGGTGAGTTTGTGAAGAATGGCATCCCTTTTCGCCTACTCACTTGCTCGGTCCGATGGAAGCCGGACGACTCCATCAATCCCTGGCATTACCGCGCGGCGAGCGCCACGAACAACCCCGGCGGATTCGACCTCTGGGTGAACGTCCTGATCGGCGGCAAGACCAACCGCATCAGCAACTGGAGCAAACTGCCGCAAATCGTCAACGACACTTACTGAACCCCAACCCGCGCGCCGCATGTCCAACCTCTCTCCAGCCCCATCCCGCTTCGGCAAGCCCGTGCCGGTCGTCTGGCAGGACGACGCGTGGTGGCCGGCAGTCACCGTCGCGCGCGCCAGCGGGCCGACGCTCGGTTGGCGGGAGACCGCTCCGGTGATGGAGATTTCTCGCCACGAAACTTACCGCCGTCCGCGGCACTCGTCCGGACGCCCCTTCAGACCTATGAGAACCAAACCTCCCCGTTCGCGCCGTTCGTTCCGGGCCTTCACGCTCGTTGAACTGCTCGTTGTCATCGCCATCATCGGCATCCTCGCGGGACTGCTCCTGCCGGCGATTGCCGCAGCCAAGAAGACCGCGATGATCCGCCGGGCACAGACAGAGATGACTGGCATCGCGCAGGCCGTCAAACAATACGACCAGACTTACAGCCGCCTGCCCGTGCTGTCGGACATCGCCAAAGGCGGCAATGATGTGACCTTCGGCTGGACCGCCACCAGCGCGCTCGGCGTCACCACTATCGTCACCAATGCCGCCGTGATCGCAATTCTCATGGACCAGGAGAGTTACGGCGATGGCCGCCCGACGCCGAACAAGGGCCACGTCTTGAATCCGCAACAGCACGCGTTCCTCACGGTAAACAACAGACCCGGCGACCTGAACCCGACAACAACTCGCCCACTCGGAGTGGGCATAGACGGTGAGTACCGTGACCCTTGGGGCAATCCCTACGTCATCTCCATGGACCTCAGCTACAGCGAGCGCTGCCGGGATGCGCTCTATTCCAGAAGGACTGTCTCCCAGCAAGCTTCAGGCAAGCCGGCGGGCTTTAACGGACTCTTCAGCCCCACTGCCAACGGCTCATCCGATGACTACGAATACAATGGTGTCGTCATGGTCTGGTCCTTGGGCCCGGATGGGAAAGCTAGCGGCACGGTCGCGGCAAACGTCATCCCAAACAAGGACAACATCCTGACTTGGAAGGAATGATCGTGAAACCCGCCCGTCAATGCGCCGCTTTTACGCTCATCGAGCTGCTCGTGGTGATTTCCATCCTGGGCATCCTCGCGGCGCTGGCGGTGCCCGCCGTCAAGAGCTGGGGCAAGGCCGAATCGCTCCAGTCCGCCACGCAGCAGTTGAAGGACGACATCCACCGCGCCCGCCAGCTTGCGTTGAGCCAGCGCACGACAGTTTACATGGTCTTCCTGCCGGCAAACTTCTGGAACGGCAGTTACGCGGTCCCAAACGCAACAGCTTACGCCGGTATGTCTCCGACCAACAAGGACCTGGTCGCAAAGCTTTTCGACAAGCAGCTTAATTCCTACACGTTCATCTCGATGCGGAGCGTGGGCGATCAGCCCGGCCGTCCCACGCCTCGATACCTCATGCCTTGGCGCAGCCTGCCGGACGGCAATTGGATCGCTCAGTGGAAGTTCATGAATGTCGGGGGCCAGATCAACGATCCACCTCCCCCCGCCTTGCCTGTGAAGCGCGTCCTCATCGTTGACCGGATGGAGGACAAGCCGTTTCCCTTCCCGACCGCGGACAGTCCTACGATGTTCGTGCTGCCTTGCATCGCCTTCAGCCATCTAGGCCAGATCGCTTCCGGCAAGGACGAGTACATCCCACTGGCACGCGGCACTCTCGGACATGCCTATAGCCCCACGAAAGTGCCGCTGGCGAGCGCACCCACCGCGACGGAGATCCCCCCGACCAATTCCATTTACAGCTTCAACATCGTCCACGTTGACTGGCTCACCGGCCGGGCCCGGATCGAACGACCGGAGATGCAATGAAGATGCCCTTGAACACGCCATTCGCTTTGGCGGATGCGAGCGGCCACTCGTCGGCACGGCAAGACCTCGTTCCCGCCGCTCCTCGCGCGTCACGCGTCACCCAATCCGCCTTCACCATGGTCGAGATCGCCCTCAGCCTGGCCATCATCGGCTTTGCGCTCGTGGCGGTGATCGGCGTGCTGCCCACCGGCCTAAACGTCCAACGCGAGAACCGCGAGGAAACCATCATCAACCAGGACGCCAATGTCTGGCTCAGCGCCCTCCGCAACGGCGCGCGCGGGTACAACGACCTCACGAACTATGTGGACGCGATCACGAATTTCTGGACCCGGTTCAATCCCGACGGTTCGGTGAACAGCCAGGGCCGCGACGGATTTGAGCGGATCGGCTCGGACATACGGAGCCTCTCGCCTGCGCCGTTCCTTCCTTTGACGAACGGCTACACCATCATCGGCTTGCTCAGCACGCCGAAATACGAATACCGCAATTTGGATGATGTGGCCCGGAAGTTCGTTGCCCGCAGCAACTACGTCATTGCTTACGTCCGCGCCATGAGCGGCGCCGCGACCGAGAAATTCCCGCAGGACAGCGCCGACGTGCGCGAGCTGGCGTTCCGTTACCGGATGATCTCCGAGGTCGTGCCGCACACGCAATGGGACACAAACTGGGTCTCATGGAACACACCCGGACTGCTGCCGGCGGAAGCCGTGGCGCGCTCGAATTACTGGTGGGTCGCCAGCCGGCTCTACCAGAACCTGCACGACGTGCGGCTGACCTTCCGCTGGCCGTTGCTCCCGCGGGGCAAGACTGGCAATGGCCGCCAGGTGTTCCGCGCCACCACCGGCGGCATTCTGACCAACCAGCCGCCGCTCTTTCACTTCCTCGATGGCCGCGCGTACACCCGTTGAGCCCGGAGGCATGATGATGAACACAATCGGCCTTCCAAGTCGCAGCCGCAGCCGCCGACGCGAGCCGGCGGAAGCAGAGTTTCAACTCGCTGCGTCGGCGGACTCATGTCCACGGCTGCCGGTCGAACGACCATCACGTTTCCGCCTTCCGCCTTCGGCTTTCCGCGTTTCGCACGCCTTCTCGCTGATCGAGGTGCTGATCGTCGTGGCGTTGCTCTCGGTGATCGTGCTCGGATTGATGGCGATGCTCAACCAGACGCAACGCGCCTTCCGGCTGGGCATGGCGCAGACGGACGTGCTCGAATCGGGCCGCGCCACCACGGACCTGCTCGCGCGCGAGCTTCAGCAAGTGCGACCCTCGTACGTGGCGCAAGCGGTGAACTTTTATTCCCATCTGCCCGGTCGAGAAGCCTCGGCAACGTACGCCCCGCTGTTGCAGGACCTGCCGGGTAGCGCGGAGCGGCGCACCAATCTGCTTGAGGACCTCTTTTTCCTGACTTGCGAAAATCAGCGCTGGTCGGCCATCGGCTACCGCGTCGGCACACCCGACAGCGGCGTCAGCACGCTCTACCGCTACCTGGCCACGGGCTTGTCTCCCGGCCAACTGCCCGCGCAACTCACCCGGTTCAACAACACGCCGCTCACGAACTTGAGTCGCGTCGCCGAGGGCGTCGTGCACTTCCGCGTTCGGGCCTACGACACGAACGGCAATTGGATCACTTGGAACCTGCCGAACAGCACCAACTCGTTCAACTTTTGGTCCACGGTCGCCCCGGGCGAAGTGGGCCAATACCTGTTCCGGAGCAATGCCGTACCGGCGGCGGTGGAATTTGAACTGGGCTTTTTGGAGGCCCGCGCGCTCGAGCGGGCGAATTCCATCGGCGACACCGCCACGCGGCGCCAGTTCCTCGAACGCCAGTCGCCGCGGGTTCACCTGTTCCGGCAGCGCATCCCGGTCGAGGCCGTGGACGTGAAGGCTTACCAATGAAACCCTCCTCCCATCTGCTCGTCGCCGCCAACCGAGAGGCGGAAGGAACCAGGCACAATCCGAATCCTTCTTCGTTCTGCCTTCCGCCTTCTGCCTTGGAACGCGGCGTCGCGCTGGTCGTGACCGTTATCATGGTGGCGGTGATCACCTTCCTCACCATCGCGTTTCTCGTGCTGACCCGTCGGGAAGCTGCCTCGGCGAGAACTTCCACCGAGCAGACCGTCGCCCGCCTCGCCGCGGAAACCGCCCTCGAGCGCGCCAAGGCCGAGCTGCTCGCGCCCATCCTGGCCTTCACGAATCCCGCCGCCTTCGATTTGCGCGTCTCCACGAATTTCATCAACCCGCATGGATTCAACACCGCCGAGCTGAATGACCTGGGAAGGAATGGCAGCCAGCTTGACCCTGCCGTCTTCTATTGGGCCACGAACGTCAGCTATGCCTATCCCAACGGCGCGGCGGTGCGGCCGGGCACGGCGGACTTCGCACAACTCATGGCCAACCTGTTCTACGACCCGCGCCCGCCGGTCTTCATCAGGACCAATCGCGCGCAAAACCCGGCCGAACTCCGCTACTACCTCGACCTGAACCGCAACGGGCGTTTCGACACGAACGGCGTCCAGCCGGAGATCAGTTGGGACCGGAACAATCCGTTCTACCGGACCAACGGCACAACGATGCCCACGCCGCTGGCCGGCCAGACCGTCAGCAACTTCTTCGTCGGCGACCCGGAGTGGATCGGGATGCTGGAACGGCCCGAGTTTCCGCATTCTTCGTCGAACCGGTTCACTTCGCGGTTCGCCTGGATCGCCATCCCGGCCGGCAAGACGCTCGATCTAAACACGGCCCACAACGATGCCAAACAGTTGACCATGAAAGCGGGCAACGACGGCTTCCTGCGAAACCAGGGCGTCGGGCCGCAGGAAATCAACCTGGGTGCTTTCTTCACGGACCTGAACACGAACGAGTGGAACCCGCCGGCCAACTTCTACAGATACAACACCAGCCTGACGGCACGGAACATCGGCGCGGGGTTCGACGACGCCTCGGCCCTGCTGGCCTACCGCTACGGCGGCGACTTCAACAACCTGGCCAACGTGCAAACCTTGTTCCGGCTTCCGTTCCCCGGCGCGCCCTTCTGGAACGATATGATTGACGGCTACAGCGCCGGGCCGTTGATGACCGACACCATCTTCCCGTTCAGGGTGGACCCCGACCGGACCCACAGAAGGGATCCCTGGCCCGGCGCCCCCAACCCGCAACACTTCTTCACCACGCAGGATTTCTTCGACCCGGCCAAAGGCTCGCCCGCGTTTTTCAACCGCCTCTCCCTGGTGGGCACGAACATCAGTTCCTACGACCGCTACACCTTCTACCGCCTGCTCTCGCAACTGGGCACCGATTCCGCGCCGGAGGATGAGAGCAAGCTCAACTTGAATTACGTCAATATCGGCGGCTTGCGGGCAACCAACTTTGTATCCTGGAATGACCGGGACCTTCTGAACGGCAACGTGGCGCGCGGCATTCCCAGGTTCGGCGTGCCCGGGTCGGTTCTGTTTTTCACAAACGCGGCGGACCGGCTGTTGCAGGCCTCCACGCGGGAATGGCTGAGCAACAATCCGAGCGCCTACGTCACCGCGTTCCGCACCAACGGTCCGTTTGGGATCACCCGCATTCCCGTCATGCTGGGCACCAACTTCGTCTATAACTCCAGCGTCCAGCGGCTCCTCCAGCTCGCGGCGAACATGTACGAGGCCACGACGAACAGTGCTTTTCCGGCCATCTATCGCCCGCGCTTCCGGCGTGATGGGAACGACATCTTCATCACCGGCTTTGACGAAGCCGCGTATGATCTGGCGTCCGCGCTCACGACCCCGCTGGACCTCGTCAGCTTCCCGGCGGTCCGCAGTGGGTTCAATGACATCAATGATAGATCTTTGCCTGATACAAGGACGAATATCTTCGGCGTGCCCTGGGTCGTCGCGGCGAAGAAAGGGCTCCCGAACTTCAACCAGTTCGCCTCCCACAGCGTGGTGGAGATCACGCGCAAGCTGGAGATCACGCGGCCGACTTTGAGCGCCCCAAGGAGCCAGTGGGAAACGAACCAGATGTATGTTCTGTCCGTCTCCAACTCGTTCGGCATTGATCTGTGGAACTCGTACCGGCTGGCCTACTCGAACGTGGTGGATGTGTACGTAACCAATTTCGCGACGATGGTTCTGACCAACGATTGGCGCCTTCCTGTATGGCGGCAGGACCTTTTGTATGGCCGGCACTTCGTGTCGAATACCTGGCCGGGGAGGGGATTTAGCGCCGAAGCCGCGCCGGCTTCCTTCATCCGCTACACGAACGTGATCCAGTTTCCGCCGCCTGCAATCCTGCGCCGCACGCCCATTCCGCATTGGCAGACCAACCTTTACGCGACGTTTGAGAGACGTACCAGATTCCCCGTGCCGCAACTTGGGTTGGCCGTTTCCAACCGGGTCCAAGCGGTCATCACCGACCGTACAAGCGGGCGCATCATTGATTATGTGAATCTTTCGAGTGTGGACACGGTTCGGGACCTCACCGCGGATTACAGCCGGCCGGTTACCGATGCGGAGATGGCGGAACTCTGGAACACCAACCGCGTCCACGGCTCGACCAGCACCAATGATCCGACTTACGGCATTCTTGCCCAAATCTGCGTATCCCTCGGGCAGTGCCCGGCGCCTTGGGAAAACTATTCACTCAACCCGCCCGGCGGACGCAGCAGAGACCTGGCGATTGATTACTTCCGGGCGCTTTTCAATCTCGCACCTGTGCGCGGGAACGTCGGTGTCGTCAACACGAACTTGGTGCAGCAGGTTCCGTTCACGCCCACGCGGCGATTCTCGTACAAGCGCTCCTTGTCGGCCAACGACCCGCTCGTCCACCACCTCGCGAGCGATCTGGACCTGACCCGGCCGGTCGAACTCGCTGATGAATCTCTGCGAGCCCCTGTGCAAGTGCTCACGACCAGCGGCAGAATGAGCGACCGCTACCAGCCGTGGAGCGGGAACCCGTCCCGGTCCGTCCAGAGGGCGCCGTTCGGCCTGGAGGTGAAGGACCCGCTCATCCGCTCCGCCGACGACTGGGATTTCCCGACCAACAAGTTCCCGAACATCGGCTGGCTGGGCCGCGTCCACCGCGGCACGCCGTGGCAGACGGTCTATATGAAATCATCTCCCGTGAGCAACGATGTTTGGGCGGATTGGTGCGCCAATACCAACTTTGACGCGGTGTTCACGCAGCCGGTGAACGACCGCATCTTGTTCGACCTGTTCACCGCCGCGTTGAGCGACAGTGCCTCGCAGGGGCAGATGTCCATCAACCAGTCCGGGCTGGCCGGCTGGTCCGCCATCTTCGGCGGCGTGCTGGCGGTGACGAACGCCTTGCCCGATGCGGCCGTGACGAAAGACCGCAACTCGCCGCAACCGCGGTACGGTTCCGTTGTCATCGAACCGGCGGCCGAGCCGTTCCGTCGAGGCGAAACCAACAACCCCCTCCTGACGCTCGTCAACGGCATCAACCAGACACGCGCCAACCCTGCCCTCTTCCCGGGCGGCGCCTTCACCCGGCTGGGCGACATCCTCGCCGTGCCGGAATTGACCGAGAAATCGCCGTTCTTGAATCAGAGCACCGCCCAGATTCAGGCAGGCATCAGCGACGCGGCCTACGAGCGGCTGCCACAGCAGGTGATGGGGCTGCTGAGCGTCGGCACGCCGCGTTTCGTGATTTACGGCTACGGCCAGACGTTGCGCCCGGCGGACAACTCGGTGATCAGCAGCGGGCCGTTCTTCGGGCTGTGCACGAATTACCAGGTCACGGCGGAAATGGGCATCCGCGCCGTGGTGCGCGTGGACGGCGCGCCGGCCAACCCGCGCGTGGCCGTGGAAAGCTTTAACCTCCTGCCGCCGGATTGAGCACGGCGGGTTGGGCGACAAGTGGCGGGTGACAAGTGACGAGAAGGCGGCCGCCGCGGATTCGCGTCACCTGTCGCCCGTCCCCCGTCCTCCGTCACGCGGCGCGCCGGTTTCGGGGCCGTGAGGGAAGTTGAACAGATTTTGATTTTATGCGTTGGCGACCGTTGAAATGGATTTTGTTGGGCGTGCTTCTGCTGGCAGGGGCGGCGCGGCTCTGGCAATTGGGCACGCGGCACACGACCCACGCCTCCGCCACCACGCCGCCAGCCCGCGCCACGGCGCTCGACACGACGCCGCGCAGCCTCCGACACAGCGAACCATTCCGCCTGCTTTCCGCTGCCCCGAACGTGAGTTCGGGGAAACCCGTCCCCGCTCTGACGAGCGGGGCTTCCCGTGCCGCGTTGCGCCTCAGCAACGCGAATCTCACGCCGTCCGAGTGGACAAGGCGCGAGACGGCGGTGTTGCTGGAGAACGCGCGGATTGACACGACCGCCGCCGCCCCCGCCATCCCGGAGCACCTCCGCGCGCAAGGCGGGCACGGCACCTACATCGTCCAGGCGCGGGGACGCATTGACGCCGCGTTCCACGCTGCGTTGCGCCAGGCCGGCGCGAGCTTCGTCTCGTACATCCCGAACAACGCCTGGCTCGTGCGCGTTTCCGGTGACGCCGCGCAAAACCTCGCCCGGCAACCGCGCGTGCAATCCGTGTTGCCCTACGAACCGTACTACAAGCTCAAGCCCGATTTGCTCCGGCTCGCCGTGGACCGCGCCGCGCTGCCGTTGGACGAGCCGCTGAACGTGGGGCTGTTCGCTGATGCCCGCGAGGTCACCGTCGCCGCGTTGAAGGGCTTGGGCGCGGAGATTGTTGCCGAAGAGCCTTCGCCCTTCGGTCCCGTCGTCACCGTGCGGCCCCGAACGGACACGCTCGTGGCGCTGGCGGGACTTCCTGGGGTGCAGGTCATCGAAGCTGCCAGCGAGCGCGTTCCGGCGAACGACCGCGGCCGCGCGCGGATGGGCATCGCTGCCGACACCGTCGCTTCGACCAACTGGCTCGGGCTCACCGGCAACGGCGTGCTGGTCAGCGCCAATGAATCAGGCGTAGATGCGGCACATCCGGATTTGGCGGGCCGGATGTTGGGCGGTCCGCTGACCGATGTGAACGGCCACGGCACGCACGTCATCGGCACGATCGCCGGCAACGGCGCGATGTCCGCCACGGTCACCAGTTCGAACATCCCCGGTTCGGTCACGCCGGCGACCAACGGCCAGTTCCGCGGGGCGGCGCCGGCGGCGCGCGTGTTCGTGCAACCGGTCGGCTTCCTCAATCGCCCCGGCGTTTCCGCCGGCGCCCCGGCGCTCTCCGATTCCGCCCTCCAAACCACCGCCGCGCAAACCAACGCCTTCATCTCGAACAACAGTTGGAACTACGCCGCCAACAACGGTTACGACCTCTCCGCGGCGCGCTACGACGCCGCCACGCGCGACGCGCTGCCCGGCCGGCCCGGCTCGCAGCCGTTGCTCTTCGTCTTCGCCACGGGCAACGCGGGTCGTGGCGACGCCGGCGGTCTGGGCGGCGATCCGGATACCCTCCGCTCGCCGGGTACCGCCAAGAACGTCATCACCGTCGGCGCCGTCGAACAGAACCGCGGCCTCACCAACGAAGTGGTGACCTGCCGGCCTGTGAATACCGGCACTAACACGATGGTGATTTGTTACACGAACACGCCGTTCAAACCCGAAACCGACTCGGACGACCAGGTCGCATGGTTCTCGGGCCGCGGCAACATGGGCATGGGCATCGAGGGTGAGGGTGGGCGGTTCAAGCCGGACGTCGTCGCGCCCGGAGCATGGGTGATCTCGACACGTTCCGCCCAGTGGAATGAGGCGGATTACTACAACCCGACGAATTACTTCGTGGACGTTTTCCCGAACCTCATCGTTGATGGGTACGGTTTCAACAATTACTCCGCGTTCCTGCCGCCGAATGCCGTGCGGTTCTGGGTGGACCTGGGGCCGAACAAAGCGTCGCCCAGCCCGTTCCCCGACCTGCCGATCTACGTGAAGCAGTCGGACCTGCCGACGACGAACAGCTACGATTTCATCCGCACCAACCACGTGGCGATGCCGCCGGATGGCGGAGCCTCCGTGCCGGCGGATGCGCCGGTGAATTACAGTGTCGCCAACCCGAGCAGCAACGCCGTGTCGTTCGATCTCATGACCACCATCGCCACGACGAACGACAACGGGAACGAGTTCGAGGTCCGTCGGGATTTGAACGAACCGCTCGCGCCGTATTACCGCTACGAGTCTGGCAGCAGCATGGCGGCGGCGCACGTCTCGGGCACGCTGGCCTTGATGCAGGAGTTCTTCGAGCGGCGCCTGGCTCGCCATCCCAGCCCGGCGTTGATGAAGGCCCTGCTGATCAACGGCGCCCGCTCGCTCGGCGTGCCGTACGATTTCCAAACGGAACCCAGCCGCAATTACCAGGGCTGGGGACTGGTGAATTTGCCCACGACACTGCCGCAGTTGCTCACGAACCTCAACACGCAGACCAGCGGACCGGTGTTGCTCTTCGACCAGAATCCGGCCAAAGCGCTGGCCACGGGCGAGCGGCACGTCCGCCGCCTTCATCTTGCGGACGCGGCGCGCGCGGTGCCGCTGCGCATCACGCTTGTCTGGACCGACCCGCCGGGCAACCCCGCCGCCGGCGTCAAGCTGGTCAACGATCTCGACCTCGTGGTGACGAACCTCGACACCGGCGAAGTGTATTCCGGCAACGACATTCCGGCGGGGAGCGAATTCACTCAGGCCACGCCCACCAACAGCGCGCCCAACCCGGATGTCGTGAACAACGTCGAGAACGTTTACATCCCAGAACTCCTCGGCACGAACTACGCCATCACCGTCATCGGCAGCCGTGTCAACGTGAACGCCGTCACCGGCGACCCGGATAACACCGCGCAGGATTACGCGCTCGTCATCACCAGCGGCGACGGCGACCTCGAAGACGCGTTGACGATCACCGAGCAGCCGGTGGTTTCGGTAAACGTGCCAAACGTCACCGAGTCCACAAACGTGTTCAATTCCGCGACGACACCGGGCTACACGGGCACCCTGCTGCTCGGCCAGCACGTCGGCGCCAACACGCCGCTCCTGGGCGTCACCAACGGCATCCTGAGCCAATGGCATTTCTACGTGCTCACCAACACGGAGAGCTACACCAACGCCGCGTTCATCACCTTCCAGCCCACAACGCTGTCCATCCCACGCCTTGGCGTCAACGAGGACAACGTGAGCAACGCCACGCGCGAGGAGGCGGACATTGACCTCTACGTCTCGACGGACCCGGGCCTGTTGAATCTCGACCCGAACGTCATCGCCCAATGCGCGGCCAACGTCTCTTCCACCTATTCTTCCTCGCGTTCGCGCGGCGGAACGGAGGTGGTGGTTTACAGCAACGCCGTGCCCGGCGGCGTCTATTACATCGGCGTCAAGGCGGAGGATCAGATGGCGGCAGAGTATGGCTTCCTAGGTGTGTTCAGCTTGCTGCCGTTCAGCGAGGACGACAACGGCAATCCGGTATTGCGCGGCTTCCCGGCGCCCATGACGATCAAAGAAGGCTCGCCCAGCGCGCCCGGGGCGGGATACATGTTCGCGGTCGGGATCAAACCCATGTCCGTCCGCCGCGTCATTGTGACCAACATCGTGACGCACGAGAACTTCGGCGACCTGGTGGGCAGCCTCGACCACAACGGCAAGTTCGCGGTGCTCAACAACCACACCTTGCCGCCGGGCTTCTTTCCGCCGCCGCTCACTTACCTGTCCATCTACGAAGACAACGACGAGGGCAACGTCTTCGGCTCGCGGAACACCGACGGACCGGGCAGCCTGCGCAATTTCGTGGGCGAGCAGGGCGTGGGCTTGTGGTTGTTCCAAGAGGTGAACGATGCGCTGACGCAGACCGGGCGACTGGAGACTCTGTTCATCCGTTTGGAACCGCAAAACCTCGATGCCGCCAACGCCACCCCGCGGACGGTCCAGCCGTTCAGTTGGACGTACGACTTCATTGACGTGCCGTCCACGGCGTCGAAGCTGACGGTTTGCGTGGATACCACCAACGCGCCGATGGAGCTTTACATCCGGCGCGGAGGTTTCCCCTCGCGCACGGAATACGATTACACGCTCAAGGTCACCCTGCCGGGCGGCTGCCTGTCCATTTCGCGCGCCGACCTGCCGCCCCTCACGGCGGGCCGTTACTACATCGGTGTGTTCAATCCAAATCCGGTGGCCCAAACCATCCGGCTCACGGCCAGATTGGAATACGACCTGGAGGCGATCGTCCCGATGACGTACACGGACGGGAACGCCATCCCGATCCAGGACGACGCGGTGACTTACGCGACCCAGTTCGTGACCAATCAGGCGCGGGTCGCCAGCCTTGAGGTGGGTCTGCGGGTGGATCATCCGCGCGCCTCGGATCTCGCCTTCACGCTCGTTAGCCCCCAAGGCACGCGGGTGCTGCTGATGGAAGACCGGGGCTGGACCAACAGCGCGAACATTGGCGGCAGCCTCTACGTCACCAACTCAACGAACATCAGCGACGTCTTTGAAACGGCGTCGGCCGGAAACTACGCCGTGGGCACGGCCCTGGGTGACTGGACCGTCACCAACAATCCGGTCACGGTGATCTCGAACGCCGCCCTGGCGCATAGCGGTCAGCATTTCGTTTCGCTCCGCTCGGGCGCCATCCAACGCACCTTCCCCACCACCAACGGCGGCCACTACACCCTGACCTTCGTCGCCCGCAACGACGGGATCGTGAGCTGGTGGCCGGCGGATGACAACGCGGCTGACGTAGTGGACGGAAACCCTGGAACGCTGGTGAACCAGGCCGCCTACACCAATGGCCAAGTGGGCCGGAGTTTCCTCTTCGACGGCAACAATGACGGTGTCTGGGTGGGCACCAACAGCAACCTGCAGTTGCAGGACTTCACCGTCGAGGCCTGGGTGATGCGCTCGGACGCCAGCCGGGTGTCGAGGGACACGACCGCCGACGGCGCGATTTTCAGCGTCGGGGGTGACGGCAGCGGGTTCGCGTTCGAATTGCGGGGCAGCACGGCGTTCACGAATGATATCGGCCAGCTCGTGCTCGCGCAGTCGCAGTTGCCCAGCCGCCGCCTGGTATCCAGCGCGCGCGTGGCCGACGCAACGAAGTGGCGTCACGTAGCGGTGACGCGGCAAGGACCGCGGGTGGTGTTCTACCTGGATGGCGTGGCGTATCCGCATCCGACCCTGGCCACCAATCTTAACTTCACCTTCACGGCGCCCGCCTTCATCGGCGCATGGTGGAATCCCGCGTTGCCTGGAATCTTCAATCCAGACCACGGTTTCTGGGGACAGATTGACGAACTGGCCGTTTACAACCGCGAACTCACCGGCGCGGAAATCCAAGCCATCTACCAGGCGGGCGCCGCGGGCAAGTGCGGCGTCCTCGCCACGCCGGCCGCGAATTGCCCCGCGCTGGCCGCGCAAGTTCTCGCCAGCGGCATTGCCACCAACACCTTCACCGCTCCCTCGACCAACTGGACCACGAACACCCTCACCTTCACCGCCACGCAGACCAACACGCTGATCGAGTTCCGTGCCGCCGGTGGCTACTCGGGCATCCTGCTCGACACCGTTTCGCTGACGGAAACCGAGGTGACCGCGCGGAACTTCTATCTCACGTTCACCGAGGACACAAACGTAACCGCGACTCCGATCAAGTTTGCCACGCCCCCGTTCCAGCCAAGCTTCATCCCGCCGACCTTCTTCACCAGTGAATTCGAGACGGCGGCGCCCGGCGAGTATCTGACGGGCGCGACGGTCGAAGGGTGGACGGTCGAGACCAATCAGGTCAGCGTCTTCAATGACCCTGCGGTAGCGGCCCTCGGGACCAACGCGCTCGCGTTGGGAGTAGGCAGGATTTCGGAGGTGTTGCCCACCCTCACGGGCCACAAGTACACCCTGCACGTTGGTTATCGCGGACCTGGCATCGTCAGTTGGTGGCGCGGAGAAAACGACACGCTCGATAGCGCTGGCGGCCATGCCGGCACTCCTCCCTGGTTCGATTACACGGCGGGAGAGGTCGGGCAATCCTTCGATTTCAGCCAGCGCACGCAGCGCATTAGGGTTGCCGACAACCCGGCTTTCCAACTCGCGCACTCGTTGACGATCGAGGGCTGGATTCAAGTTCTCGGCGACGACGGTGTTATTCTCTTCCGCGGCGACGACCGGCCGGGGCTTGATCCTTATTTCCTGGGGATGGGGCCGCCGGGCTTCCTGCAGTTTCACGTCGAGTCGCAGTCGGCGAGCGAGAATCTCTACGCGCCAATTGGCTTCAATCAGTGGAAACACGTCGTCGCCACGCTCGAGGGCAGCTCCGGTCGCATGCGCCTCTACGTGGACGGTCGCGTGCTCGCCCAGACCATCACCGCCGTGCGGCCGCTCGGCAGTTTGAATCCCGCCTTTAGCCCCGCCATCGGCCTCGGCAACAGCGGGGGCAGTTTGTTTCCGTTCTTCCCCTTCCAGGGTTTGGTTGACGAACTGTCGCTTTACTCGCGGGCGCTGACGCCGACCGAGATCAAGGCTATTTACGGCGCGGGCAGCGCGGGCAAGTTCGATCCTGATCCTCTCGTCACCGCGCCACAATCTCTGGCCGAGGGACGCGTGACTTTGAGCGGCGTGGCCACCAACCTGGTCCTGGGCGACAACGCGACGTGGCACACCAACAGCACCACGTTCACGGCAACAACGAATGGAACGCCCCTGAGCATTGAAGGACTGGAGCCCGGTCTGCTTCTCGACTCGATTGCTTTGACGGAGGAACTTCAAGGGTTGACTTATCTGCCCGAGGAAAGCCTCAACGCGTTCCAGGACGAAAACGCCTTCGGCACCTGGACTCTCGAAATGCTCGACACCCGCGTCGGCGCCACCAATCCGGCGCCGCAACTGGTCAGTTGGCAGTTGAGGTTTGTCTTCCAGAATGACATTGCCATTCCCCGCGCGTTGCAACACGGCGAACCCGCGACCAACACCGTCCCCGCCGGCTTGATCGCCTATTACCTCGTGGACGTGCCCGCGTGGGCGCAGTTCGCCACGAACACGCTGCTCTTTGCCAGCGCCCCGCTGAACCTCTGGTTCAACCAGGACGCGCCGCCCTTCGGCACCAACGTCGGAGACTATCTCCTGCTCGGCGCGGCCACCGGCGGCAGTGCCACGCTCTCGCGGACAACCGTGCCGCCGCTCCAACCCGGCCGCCGCTACTACCTCGGCGTCCAAAACACCAACGCCGCGCCGGTCCCCTATGGAGTGCAGGTGGACTTCGACATCACGCCCCTCACCACCGGCGTGCCGATCAGCAGCACCCTGGCGAGCGGTGCCGCGCCGCGCTATTTCTCGCATGACGTCGCGACCAATGCGACGGCCATGTCCTATCGGTTGTTTAATCTCAGCGGCGACGTCAACCTCGTTGCCCGAAGGGGCGTGCCGCTGCCGGACTTGACCAGTTACGACTACGCCAGCTTCAACAGCGGTGTGAACGACGAGGAGATTCTGATCTTCACCAACTCGGTTCCCGTGGCGCTGTCCCCCGGACGCTGGTATCTGGGCGTGTTCAACGCGGACATTGGCAGTGTCAACTACACGATCCTCGCCACCGAGTTGACCAACCAATTCCCGAACATCATCACGCTCACCAATGCCGTGCCGTTTTGCACCGCCAATACGAACGGGGTCGGCTCCATTGACTACTACCGGTTCGCCGTCAGTCCAGGCGCCGTGCGGGCGCAATTTGAAATTGATGGCCCGACAGCGGACATGACGCTCGTGGCGCGGAAAGGGTTGCCCCTGCCGACGCTGAGTCTGTTCGACTATCTGAGCGCCAACCCGGGCACGAACGACGAGTTGATCGTGGTGTATGATTTTTCCAGTCCGGTGCCGCTGTCGCCGGGAGATTGGTTCATCGCTGCGGTGCCGCTGGTTCCCGGACCGGTGAGCTATTGCATTATGGCCTTGGAATGGGGCTCCTACGGCACGAACCTCATGACCACTAATTTTGCGGTTCTCAACAATACTTTCTGCCTCACTTGGCAATCCTTGCCCGGCGTGCACTATGTCGTGGAGGGTGTGGCTGAGATTACCAGTCCGAATTGGGCCACTCTCTCCTCAACCATCACGGCCACGGATTACTCGTCAACCTGGTGCGTCGCCCTGCCTTCGCCGTACCACTTCTTCCGCGTCCGCGAAGGACTGGCCATCAATCAACTTGCACCACCGCTGGCCATTTCGAGCATCACGCGCACAAACAACGGCATCCTCCTGCGTTGGGACGGACCGGTCAACACCCGCTACGGCGTGCAGTGGTCGCCCCCGCTCGCGCCACTCGCCTGGACCAGCTTCACGAACGTCATCACGTCCGCTACCGCCCAGTTCTCGTTCCTCGATGACGGCTCGCAAACCGGCGGGCTGAGGGGGACGCGGTTATACCGCCTCGTGCAGTTGCCGTAGTTGCCCACGCCGGTTCTGGCCCGGAATCCGTCATTTGTCCATTGATGTCGTATGGCGTCCGAACAGCGTGCAATCCCGCGGCGATTGAAGTCAAAGTTGCGGGGGGAAACTGTTGAAATCTGTTGCCTTTTCCAGTTCGCAGGTTGCATCCTGCGGGACGTATTATGAAGGTAACCCGCCGCGCCTATGCATTTCTGGCTCTCGCTGCGGGCTTGCTTCTTCGCTGCGCCTGCTCCGGCCAGGAAATCCTGGCTTCCGTAACCCTCCACGGCGACGGCGGCTTCGCAGTCGTTGCCAACCAGTTGATCTTCCAATTCGGCTACTCCCCTTCGTCGTTGCCGCCGACGAACACCATATTCGAAACTGTTCCCTTCACTTCCAGCAGCATCGGTCAGCCCTTCACCATCACGCAACTGGAGGATCCGGACTTCAACCTCATTGTGCAGAAACTCACCGACGGTCTGCCCGAGTTGGTGTGGTTCGTAGCGGAGTTGCCGGGCAGCGGTTTGTCTTCTCAGAGCAGCTTCGAGTCCGCTTTTTTTGCCCCGTTGCCCCTCGGACCAGATGCGGTTGATTTCGAGGGGTACCGTATCACCGGGCTGTCGCTGCGACTCGATCAACTGGTGTTCGACACTCCGGGCAGCAATCCAAACCGGGACGGGGTCTGGACCGACTTCTCATACATCGCCACAGTGTCAGTGATTGGGGAATTCGCGACGGGTCTGGGCGCGCTGTTGCCGGGCCAGCCGAGAACAAACAGCGTACCACCAGGTCGGATCGCTTACTACACTGTGGAGGTGCCAACGTGGGTGCAGTTCGCCACCAATTCGTTGCTGACTGCCAGCGCCCCGCTGAACATTTTGTTCAACCAGAACACCCCGCCCTCTGGCACCAACGCCGGGGATTATCTCCTCATCGGCCCGGCGACCAACGGCAGTTTCACCTTGTCCGCTGCGAGCACCCCCACGTTCCAGCCGGGTCGGCGCTATTACCTCGGCGTCCAGAACACTACCGCGGTCCCCGTCACTTATGCCATCAAGGCGGACTTCGACGTCGCGCCCTTGAGCAACGGCGTGCCTGTCACCAGCACACTCAATCCAGGCACGTTACCGCGCCACTTCTACTACGACGTCTCCAGCAACGCTGCTGCTGTCTCCTTCAAGCTCTACAACCTCAGCGGCAATGTGGACCTCATGGCCCGCAAAGGTCCGCCGCCGCCCACGCTGGACAGCTACGATTACGGTAGCTTCAACTCCGCCGCGCTGGAGGATGAAATTGTCGTGTTTACCAATTCCAGGCCGGTGGCCTTGTCACCCGGACGCTGGTATCTTAGCGTGTTCAATCAGGCCGCGGTGCCGGTGACCTACACGATCGTGGCGACGGAATTCACGAGCGCGCTCCCGAGTATCATTGATCTCACAAACGGCATCCCGTACTTCAACACGAACGCCGGGCCGATGGGCGCGCTGGACTATTATCGTTACCACGTCACGCCCGTGGCGGTACGCGCTCAGTTCGAGGTCACCGGACCGGATAGCGACGTGACGCTTGTCGCCCGCAAGGGCTTGCCGCTACCGAACCTCGCGACGTTCGACTACATCAGTGCCAAGCCGGGTACGAACGACGAGCTTATCGTCCTGTTTACAAACTCCGCGCCGGTGGCGCTAAGCGGCGGCGACTGGTTCCTCGCCGTCGCCAATCTCACAGCGTTGCCAGTAAGCTACGCGATCAAAGCCACCGAGTGGCCTGCCGGCAGCGCGCCCGCGCTGGTCATCACCAACATCGGCGTCTTCAGCAACAGCGTGTGCCTGACGTGGACCTCGCGGCCGGGCGAACAATATCACGTGGCC